>Ga0137388_10003104_pt1 | contig 10651 bp, 7 predicted proteins | sample 15con2h14AmetaG_FD_104644 | JGI IMG/M metagenome (GOLD analysis project Ga0137388, IMG submission 104644) | Vadose zone soil microbial communities from Angelo Coast Range Reserve, California, USA - 15con2h1.4A metaG | ecosystem: Environmental > Terrestrial > Soil > Vadose zone > Saprolite...
CGGAGACCAGCTACGACCTCGGCAAGTTCTGCGCCTACCTGGTCCCCTCGCACCCCAAGGGCTGGGCTGACTCGGTCGCCGCCGAGCGGGTACGTGCCGATTTCATTCAACGCTACCGCGAGCTCCGCCCGGACGCCACACTGCAGCGGTTCGGCATCTACGAAGCCCTACAGCTGGCTTTACGCGCGATGTCGTTCATGTGGGCCCAGGTGCCGGACTGGGAGCGGATCGCCGAGACCTACCTGGTCCTCGGCTTCGAGCGCCTCAAGAGCCGGCTGCCCGAATAGAGCCGCGACCGGTCAGTTGGGCTTCCTTTTACATGACTTAACCGCGACTACCTAGAAAAGCCGCCGCCGCTCCACAGACTCGGAGCCCATGCGGGTGCTGGGTTGGATCACGGGATTTTTCGTCATGGCCGCGCTCGGCGCGGGGCTGTACTCGGCGATGCACCGTCCGCCGGCGCTGACCGCATCGCATCAGCCAGTGACGAACGTTTTCGTGGGCGCCATCAACGATGGGCAGCCGGATCCGCCGCACGTCATTCCGGCGCCCAGCCCGTCTCCCATCCCGACGGCGGTCGCCAAGCCGCCATCCGGCGGTGGGTCGGCTCCCGCGCGCACGCAGCGGCCGGCGATCGTCATCGGCTCCAGGCAGCAACAGCTCATCAACGCCGACCGCGCGGCCCACGGCCTTGGTCCGCTCAGCTGGAGCGGCTGCCTTTACAACGTGGCGGCAGCCAACGCTCGCCGGATCGCGGCCCAGGGATCCCTGTCGCACACGAACGGTCCTCAGCTGGACCTGGGGTGCGGCCTTGGCTACCACGCCGGGGAGAACATCGGCTACTGGTCACTCGGCATCAACGACTCGCAGCTGAACACGATGTTCATGAACAGCCCGGAGCACTACGCGAACATCATGGGTCCGTACCACTACGTGGCCACCGCGTGGGTGGTCGCCTCCAACGGCTACGGCTACATAGCGGTCGAATTCAGCTAAAGCTCGTGGGGGGAACCCTGCGGGTTCCCCCTACGCCGCGCAAGTGCAACCACTTGTGCACATCAGCCCTCCCGAGGCCATGCAAGTGCAACCTTTTGGCCGCGGTCCGAGCCGAGTTCAACCAAGTTCGAGCTAAACCGCTTTTCTTGGGTAGCGCGAATCCGGCCGGCGTTTGATCTGACGTAGCGCTCTAACGCGGGTGTTCAACGCCCACCTGAGCGCGCGGAGGAGGAGGAGTGCGAGGGGTGGCTACCGGACCCGTATCCCACGGCAGCCAGGGGTCGCTCTGGACCAGGCCATTCGCATGGCTGTGGGCCCAGAAGGTGAAGATCGCCGCGGTGGTCGGGGTGGTCTTCCTCGCCACGACCTTCTACGTCCTGTGGGCGATCAAGGACCTCCCCGACCCGAGCCAGAACGTGCTGGCTGCGGGCGACGTGATCGTCCTCGACCGCAACGGCAAGCTCATCGACGACTGGAGCCCTGCCGGCCACTTCCACGTGACGATGACACTCCAGCAGATGGGCCCGTATGCGCCCAAGGCAGTCCTGGCCGCCGAGGACCGCAACTTCTACAACCACGGCGCCGTCGACCCCGCGTCGATCGCGCGTGCGGCGTGGGTCGACGTCACGTCGGGAGGCGTGAACCAGGGCGGCAGCACGATCACCCAGCAGCTGGTGAAGATCCAGCTCCTGACGCCGGAGAGATCGATCACCCGCAAGATCCAGGAGGTCGTCCTGGCGGTCGCGCTGGAGCAGCGCTACTCCAAAGACCAGATCCTCGGCATGTACCTGAATCGCGTCTACTTCGGCCACGGCGCGTACGGGGTGGGGGCGGCGGCGAAGACGTACTTCAACAAGGATCCAAAGGACCTGTCGCCGGCCCAGGCCGCTTTTCTCGCGGGCCTGGTCCAGGCACCGAGCGCGTACGACCCGGCGCTGCACTTCGACGACGCATACGACCGGATGCTCTACGTCCTCCACGGCATGGTCACGACCGGCGTACTGACCCCGGACGAAGCCGACAAGGCCGCGAACGAAGACATCAAGTCTGAGCTGCACATCCAGAACACCGCCCGCCAGAGCAAGGCCCCGCACTTCGTCGACTACGTGCTGACCCAGCTCGAGAGGCTCTTCGGCTCGGCCGCCGTCCAGCAGGGGGGAATCGTCGTCAAGACGACGCTCGACCTGGCCATCCAGCAGGACGCCCAGAACGCGATCACCAGCGGCACGCAGAACCTCGCTTACCTCGGCGTCAACAACTCCGCGCTGCTCGCGGCCAACCCCAAGAACGGCGACATCCTGGCGTGGGTAGGGTCCGCCGACTACGGCAATGACTCGATCGGCGGCCAGTTCGACGTCGTCCTCTCCAGGCGACACCCCGGCTCGTCGTTCAAGCCGTACGTCTACGAGGCCGCCCTGCGCGACCACAAGATCACATGGTCGACGATCCTTCACGACCGTCCGACCGACTTCAACGGCTACCGGCCGTCGGACTTCGACAACGGCGGCATGGGCGACATTCCCGCGCGCACGGCGATCCTCTACTCGCGCAACATCCCCGCTGTCGAGGTGGGCCAGATGGAGGGGATCACCAACGTGATCGACCTCGCCCACGCGATGGGCGTCAAGAGTCAGCTCCAGCCCTACCTGTCGACGGCGATCGGCGCCAGCGACGTGACCCTTTACGAACACGTGCAGGGCTACGCGACCTTCGCCAACCAGGGACAGAAGGTAGATCTGCACGTCATCGACGAGGTCGACGATTCGAGCGGTCACACCGCCTTCAAATACGAGAATCCGAACAGCACCACGGTGCTCACGCCGGCCGAGTCGTTCCTCATGACGGACGTGCTGAAGGACTACCAGTACACGTGGGGCTTCGGGTGGAACCGCCAGATGGCGAGCAAGACGGGCACCAGCGACAACGGCCACGGCGGCATCCCCGACTCGTGGATCATGGCCTACAACCCCGACATCGTCACCGGCGTGTGGATCGGCAACACGGGCCCAAACGGCAAGGGCGGGTTGATTCGGGCCTACGGCGAGAACGTCGGCCTGACGACCATGAGGCTCTTCATCAACGCGCTGCCCACAAACATGCGCGACTGGTACAACCGGCCGTCCGGCGTGACCATCGGCTGCGGCGGCGATTCGCGCGATCCATTCCTGCCCGGCGCGTGCCAGGCCTCGCCGACTCCGTCGGCGTCTCCGAGCCCATCGCCGAGCGCGAGCCCGTCAGGTTCGCCGTCGGCCTCTCCGTCGGCCTCGCCGCAGCCGTCCCCATCGCCGCAGCCGTCCCCGTCCCCATCGCCGAAACCATCGCCAACGTGATCGCGGCCGTGAACAGCAACATGGAGAGCCCGTTCCTGGAAAGCGTCGAGCGCCGGCGGCCCGGCCAGTCCCTGCGCGGGTACATCACGAGGACTCTGCCGCACAGCTCGACGATCGTGGTCGCCAACCGCGCGCCGCATGAGCCACGGCCCGAGGGCGGGTTCGCGCGCGGGGCCGGCGGCGTGATCACGGCCTTGTTGACGTTCGCCGAGGTCGCCGCGGCGGACTGGGTCGCGTGCGCGCGAAACGAGAGCGAGCGCGCGCTGATCGCCGAGCACGGCACTACCTGGGAAGCCCCGCTGCTCCGCGGCGCCACGCGCCTCCACTACGCGACCCCGACGCCGGAGCAGTACGAGCAGTACTACTCGGTGATCGCGAACCCGGTGCTGTGGTTCGTCCAGCACTACCTCTGGGACCTGGGCAACCAGCCGGTGATCAACGGCCGCATCCACCGGGCGTGGAAGAACGGCTATGTCGAGGTCAACAAGCAAATGGCGCGAAGGGCGGTCGAGGTGGCTCGCGGACTACCGGGACGGCCGCTCGTGATGGTCCACGACTACCAGCTCTACCTGGTGCCGCGGCTCGTCCGCGAGCAGCTGCACGGCGCGATCATCCAGCACTTCGTCCACATCCCCTGGCCGACGCCGCAGTACTGGAAGGTGCTGCCCCGCGAGATGCGAGACGCCATCCTGTTCGGGCTGCTGGGCTGCGACATCGTTGGTTTCCAGACGAGTCTTGATGTGCGCAACTTTCTGATGACGTGCGAGGAGAACGCGGGACTGGCGGTCGACGAGCGTGAGCGGGCGGTCGTGGTCGACGGCCGCGTGGTCTATGCGCGTGCCTACCCGATCTCGATCGACGTCGCCAGCACCACGCGCCTTGCCTACTCGCACGGGGTGATGGTCGAGGAGCGCAAGCTCCGCGACTGGCGGCCGGAGCACCTGATCGTGCGCATCGACCGCACCGACCCGTCGAAGAACATCGTCCGTGGCTTCCTCGCCTACGAGAAGCTGCTTGCACATCATCCGGAGTTGAAGGGCCGGGTGCAGTTCTGGGCCTTCCTGCAGCCCTCGCGCCAGGACGTGGCGGTCTACCGCAACTACGTGCGCAAGGTCCGCCAGGTCGTGCAGCGGATCAACGCCCAGTACGGAGCCCCCGGCTGGCAGCCCGTGCGTCTCGAGCTCGGTGAGAGCGTGCGCAAGGCAATGGCGGCGATGCGCAGCTTCGACGTCCTGCTGGTCAACTCCGTTTATGACGGGTTGAACCTGGTCGCAAAAGAGGGGGCGCTGATCAACCGGTCGGATGGGGTGATCGTGCTGTCAGAGAACGTGGGCGCGCACGAAGAGCTGCATGAGCACGTGCTGTCCGTGAACCCGTTCGACATCGAGGCAACCGCAAAAGCGATGCACCAGGCGATCGCTATGGGGGCGGACGAGAAGAGGCGGCGCAACGAGGGAGCGCGCGAGGTCGTGAGGACCAACGACATCGCGCGCTGGATCACGCGCCAGGTCCAGGACATCCGGGACCTGGCGGCTCAGCCGGGACTTCGCGCCGGCTAGAACCCTCTCGGGCGGAGACCGCTCGAGCGCCGAGCCACCGTCACGTTGCGGTAGAAGATGACCTCGACCAGCCTCGCGATCGCCCACCCAAGCAGGGCGTAGACGAGGATCGCCACAACCAGTGACATCTCGAGCAGCGAGTGCTCGTTGCCGATCGTCGGGAGCAGGTTCTTGAACGGCACGAGGAAGAAGTCGCTGACGCCGTAGACGAAGCTGGCGAAGCCGGCGTAAGGGTTGGCCCCCAGCAGCTTGAGGACCAGCCGGATCAGCAGCAGCCCGTCGATCACACCGAAGACCAGGTACACCAGCTGCGTCGCGCGCCAGCCGGGGTTGAAGGTGTTGACGACCTCAGATTCCATGGGCGCCACTCCCGGCTCGGAAACGACCCTGTGCTCCTGAACCTGTCCGGTCCCCGGATCCCGATCGATGTCGGTGTTCCTGCGTTCCATTTGCGTGTCACTCCCTTTGGTCGATGAAAAACGATGAACTCGGGCATCAACGAAAACGCCCGGGCGCCGTTCGGCACTCGGGCGCTACGAGGGGGAGCTTCCGAGCTCAGACCGAGTTCAAGACGAGGGGTACCAGAGGGGCAGGCTGGACAGCGCTTCGTCCTGGTCGACGTCGACGACCGCACCGCCGCTCAAGACGTACTGCCAGGCCAGCGTGTTGCCGCCGCAGCCCGGATCGTTAGGCGAGTACATGGGATTGGCCACCTTGCTGAACGACCCGAGCAATGACGGCTCGAACGACCACAGGTTGGAGTAGGTGGCGACACTGGGCAAGGCGTTGACCGTTGCGCACCACGCGGAGGCGAACTCGCTTCCGGGGATGCCATTGCCGTAAAAGACCGGGACGTAGCCGGCGTCGCGGACGCCGTCGTACCAGCCCTCGATGAAGCCCGAGTCGACGTACGCCGCGCCCGGGCACGCGTCGCCCGCCGGCTCGATGTCGATGGCGATCGCGCGCCCCGCCGGGATCCCGAGCCGCTCCGCGGCCGCGACCGCGGCCACCGCGTAACCGTGGCCGGTCGCGTAGTAGCGGACGTTGGAGCAGTCGTAGTCGTTGTAGATGGGCAGGATGCCCATTTGGTACTGCGACGCAAGCGCGATCTCTGCGGCGCTGATCCCGGGGCAGACGGTGTCGGTGAGGTAGCGGCCCCAGAAGTCCGGCGTGCCGAGCTTCCTGGAAACGGCCCAGAAGAGGTCGCCGGTCGGGTCACCGACGAGGGCCTTGCAGGAGTCGACACCCCAGAGAAGGTGTGTGGGCTCGACCGGACCGGACTTCGCCTGGACGTCGACGAGCGGAAGCGCCGGGGGCGCCCCGACCCTTCGCGCGATGCCCTCGATGATGCCGGGCCTGGTGCCCGGGAGCGCGCCGATGTAGGCGGTGTAGACGGGCTTGCTCTTGCCGTCCATCCAGGCGGACACCTGGCACGTTGTCCCGGTCTTGCAGGTGTGATCGACGAGGCGCCCCTGCTGGTCGTACACGCCCATCACCCACGGCGTGTTGGTGAGGTCCGCGTTGGCCGTCGCCTTGAGCCAGACGGTGCCGCCGGTGCTCGGTCCGATCGATGTGGCCGAAAGGCTCACGCCCAGCCAGGTCACGTAGACGGGAGTCGATACGGCCTCCGGCTTGCCGGTAACGTAGCCGACGAGCTTGTGGGCGCCGCCCCCGCTCATCTTCATGGTGGTCGTGCAAACGGTCCCGCGGCTGCAGTAGGTCACGCGCGTGCCTGTGCTCAGGTCGTAGATCTCGAGCCAGCGCCCGGACTGCAGGACGTCAAGGGTCGAAGTTGCAGTGATCGTGATCGCCTGCCCGGGACCGACGACGGTCTGGTTCGCAGTGATGGCGCTGTTCAGCCAGCCGACGCTCAGGTGGTTGGACGCCAGGGTCGAGGGGTCGGTGGGAGGCGTCTGACCTGGTGTCGTGACAAAGGCCGCGAACTCGTGCACCCCGGCGCTCGCGGCGTAGTCCACGGAGCACTGGCTGCCCTGCCCACACGCGCCCACGAGCGTTCCCGCAGTAAGGTCGAATATCTCAATCGCCCGGTCGGTGCTCGTGACGCTCAGGTTCGCGGTCGCGGTGATGGTCGCGGACACACCGGCGCGGAAAGCATCCGACGTCGAGGTAAGGGTGAGCTGGTCTGGGATCGGGACGGTGGACGGATCCACCTGAATGCCTGGGGAGGGCGGGCCGTCACCAGGCCCGGTCGCCACGTTGGTGCAGGTGGCCAGGTGGGTGGGAAACACCTTGCCCGCCACCGGGACGCAGGCGTAGGTGCCCGGTGGCGTCGAAGCCGTGCCCGGAGCCGACGCCTTGGCGTCGGCGGCGGAGGCGCACGCGGCCGCTGGCCCGGAGTCGTGGCACTGGGACATCCCGGTGGGAAGGCTCAGGTTCGGGCTCTGGTCCGCCGCCACGGGCCCATCGCAGCTGCTGTCAGGTCCGCAGGTCGATTGGGCCGGATGAAGGGCCGGAAGATTGAGCACCGCGGGCGCGGCCGCCAGCGCGATGACGCTGAAGTGGTTGCAGATGGCGACCAGGACGAAGGCCAGGTGGGCCTTGGGACGCGACCGGATATTCGACAGAAGCTGGCGAGGTGAGCGCACAGGTACCCCCGTTCGGCCGGCGCCCATGGCCGGGCGCCGCAAAGTGACAGGGCGAAGCTACCGGTGGCGTGCCTGTGCAACCACGGCCTCGGGGTTAATTCGGCTCAAGTGATGTGAATCGGCCGAATTCGGCCGTCACACGTGGCTTTTTACGGGGTTGGAAGCGCCAGGCGGGCTATCCGCCGCCCAGGACGTTGCCGTACGTCACGCCCAGCGCCAGCAACCCCAGGAGGGATAGAAGGACGAGGATGAAGGTCCTCGCGCACGCGTCCATCAACCAGGGCGCGTCGCCCAACCAGGGCGCGTCGCCGGACTCGGCGGTGGTCGAGTCGGCGATGGTCCAGCGCCGCCCGTAGACCCCGGCCCGGAGCGAGAGTCCGATCGTGGTGAGCAGGATGATCCAGAGGACTGCCATCGTCTAACCCAAAAGAAAGAGGCGTGGACGCCGAGCGGGTCAGCGTCCGCGCTATCGAGACAACGCACCGCGGGTCGAATCTGAACAACTCGCCCTTACATTTCCATGAACGGGCCCTCCGCGGTGGGCCCGCCAATACTCGCGGCGGCGCCTGCGTTCCTTTGGCGTGGAGGTACCGCTGCTGCTCCAGTTTTCAATCGCTCTCTTCACCGGGATGGTGGCGGCCACTTTCGTGCCTCCGGTCCGGAAGGCGATCCCCAGGCCGGCCGAGGCCGTCCTGTGGGCAGCTTTCATCACCGTGTGCGTGCTCGGCGTGATGAGCGTCACCGACAAAACCGCGCGGGACCTCAGCATGGCCACGGTCTGGGCCTCGGAGCAGGTCGTGAACACGATTTTGGGACTCCTCCTCGGCGGCGCCGGCAGCTGGATCACCGAGCACCGTTTCACGATCGCGAGCTGGCTCGTCATCGTTGCGGGCGCCGACGTGCTGGCGCTGGTGCTCATCCGCTCGATGCGCAGCGCGGCGCCCTGGGCTCCGCGTGTGCGCCTGGGCGAGTGGATGGAGCTGCCGCTGAGCGGGCCCGCGGTTCCGGTTCGCCAGCCGGCGGCTGATCCGCTTGCCGGGCTCAACCGGGCGCTCGCGGCCGCGACGGCCGTCCTTGTCGCCAGGGCGCTTGGGCTCCTGGCGATGTTCTCGGTCCGGCTGCGCGGCGCGGTGCACGCCCAGACGGGGCAGGTGCGGCGCGATCGACCTGGTGCGCGCTCGCGGTTGGAGTCAGTTCGGGACGCTATGGCACACCTGAATTTCGCGGCTCGCGCCTGGTACGAGGGCGCCGGGCAGCCGGCTTTGAGCACCGCCGCAGCGACGGCAACCGAAGCCGCGACCCGGACCGCGCGCACGGCTGGGCGCCGGCTGAGGCCCGCAGCCGCGCGCGCCGGCCAGGTGATCGACATCCGCACGTTCGTGGGCGGGCAGTCGCTCGGCTGGTACGGACCGATCGGCCAACGGATGGCGGACACGTCGAGCGGGGACCGCGACAGCAACCGGGGGGAGCGCGACCGGCTCCGGGGGGAGCGCGACCGGCTCCGGGGGGAGCGCGACAGCTTGAGGGGGGAGCGCGACAGCCTGAGGGGGGAGATGGATGAGGCCGAAGCACAGAGACCGGATTCCCTGGCCTCATAGGCCCAACGGGATGCGGCGGCGCGCGAGCGCCCCGCAGGTCCTGAACAACCGTCATGTCGTCAGGCGGCCGGCCGGCTGGCTTCTCCGCCTTGTCGTCCTCGTGGTCGTCGCCGTCCCGAGCCTGATCATCACTTCGCCGGGGTACGTCGCTTTCGCGGACAAGCTTCCCGACCCGGCGCAGGTGACGTCTGACCTCCCCGAGGACACCCTGATGTATGCGTCCGACGGGAAGACGCTGCTCGCGGACCTGCACCCGCCCGGCTACCAGGCGTACTACGAACCGCTCTCCGACATGGGCACGCTGCTGCCCGGCGCGGTGATCTCGATCGAGGACCACAACTTCTACAGCGAGCCGGGAATCGACCCGCAGGGCATCGTGCGCGCGGCGACTGTCGACCTGAAGTCACGCTCCAACGTCGAGGGCGCGTCGACCATCACCCAGCAGCTGGTCAAGCTGCGCCTGGTCGGCAGCCAGACGAGCCTCGACCGCAAGGTGCGAGAGGCGTTGCTGGCGTTCGAGATCGAGCGCCGCTACACGAAAGACCAGATCGTCGAGTGGTACCTGAACAGCGTCTTCTTCGCCAACACCGCGTGGGGCAGCGCGGCGGCCTCGAAGATCTACTTCCACAAACAGACCAAGGACCTCGACCTCGCGCAAGCCTCGATGCTCGCCGGCATCATCCGCGGACCGACGATCTACAACCCGCTGGTGGACTGGACGTCGGCGAAGAACCGGCAGCACAACGTGCTCGACGCCATGATCCGCGATGGCAAGATCACGCCCCAGGACGCTGCGAAGGCTTTCGCCGAGGACACCTCGCCGCCCGCGCACATGTTCATGCCGGCCAACCAGCCCGCGGCGCCCGCCTTCGTCCGCTACGTGACGGCGCAGCTCATCGAGCAGTTTGGCGAGCAGGACGTGTACGCCGGCGGCCTCCACGTCGTGACGACGCTGAACCCGACGCTGCAGAACATCGGGCAGGCGGTCGTGTCGGCGAACATCCGGTCGCTGGCCTGGCGGAACATCACCCAGGGCGCGCTGGTCGCGATCGACCCGACGACGGGCGCAATCGTGGCCATGGTGGGATCTGCCAACCCGAACGCCTACGGGGGCCAGTACAACCTGGCGGTCTGGCCGCCACGCAACCCGGGTTCGTCGATGAAGATCTACACGTACACCGCGGCGATCGCGAGCGGTAAGTACACGATGACCACGCCGATCGCCGACAGCCCGTTGAGCTACCGCGAGCTCGGCTCCACCGAGGTCTACTCGCCGCGAAACTACGACGGCCGGTACCACGGCACCTGTCAGCTTCAGGCGTGTATGGGCAACTCGCTGAACATCCCCGCGGTAAAGGTCGAGCTGGGGATCGGCGTCTCGTCGGTTGTGACGATGGCGCGCAACATGGGCGCGCCGCCGTGGGTGCCTCACGGCGTCGACATGAACGGGTATCCGATCTACACGAACGACGACGCGCTCAACATCTTCGGGCCGTCGCTGACCCTTGGCGGATACGGTGAGACGCCGCTGCAGATGGCCACCGGAGCTTCGGTGCTGGCGA
>Ga0137388_10003111_pt1 | contig 10642 bp, 10 predicted proteins | sample 15con2h14AmetaG_FD_104644 | JGI IMG/M metagenome (GOLD analysis project Ga0137388, IMG submission 104644) | Vadose zone soil microbial communities from Angelo Coast Range Reserve, California, USA - 15con2h1.4A metaG | ecosystem: Environmental > Terrestrial > Soil > Vadose zone > Saprolite...
CTTCTCACGGTCCCCTTCCTTCAACACCACCGGCGGCACCGTCCACATGGCGACCTCCCCTCACGCTCAGGCTTGGAGAAGTCATTGAATCACATTCATGTAACTTCAGAGCTGGTGCACTAGCTTGCCCCGTCAGCGGATCTGCCGGACGGGTTCGCTGGTCCCCCAACTGGTGTCCGCAGTCCACACGGTGGCTTGTAGTCGCTGCCCGAGGGCAAGGCATAGCCGGTCGCCGAGCGAAAGGCCGCCGCCTCGCGTCCACGTGGCGGCGGCCTGCTCGGCATCGTCGACAGTCACCGGTTCGAGGTGGAGGCCGTAGCTGGCGAGGAGCGCCCGGGCCAGTGACCAGTCGCGGCGATGCGCCCGGATCTTCTGGGCGACCTCGGACCAGTTTGCCGTACCGCAAGCCCCTCCGGCCACAAGACCTTCTTCAACTACAGAGGAGCCATCCTCCCCTTGGAGGAATGCAAGCACAGCAGACGCGTCGAAGACGTTCACGATGCGTCTTCGACGGATGCCTGGCGTCGTCTGTCGGCGAGCAGCTCACCGACGAGGTCCACTCCAGCCAGGTCGGCCCGGACGAGCGACTTCAGCTGCTCTCGGTTGATGAGCACGAGTCCGGCGGGGGTTGCGATGAGCACGAGCGATGTTCCTTCGGTGAGTCCGGCGCGTGCCCGGACTTCAGCCGGGATGACCAGGCGTCCTCGATCGCCCATCGTCACCTGGTATGTCCCATCCATGCCTAGAAGGTACCACTCCCCAGATGCCTAGTGGGACATCGCCTTGACTGTTGGGATCGCCGTTGACATGAAGGCCAGCCTAGCCACGGAACGGTCAGGTCAGGGTACCCGTCCGCCGCGTTCCTCGGCGCCGGTCGTGGCGCACCGTGAGCAGGCAAGCCGGTGGCGGTAGTATCTGGGCAGGTTCCCGAATCACAAGGGTGTAACTCGCTGCGTCGTCCCTGGCATCCACCGAAGGAGGGGTGAGACGCATGTGCGCACAGGCGATCCATGACGGCCCCGCCAACCACACCACCGACGCCCGGTTCCAGTTCCGCAGCCCCCTGGACGCCCGTGGGTACGCCCGGATGGATCCCGTCCTGGAGGATACGGACCTCGACCTTGCCGTCCGCTTCACCTACCTGGTCGTCAAGCAGCAGGCCTGGTCGGATCCAGACGCAGCCGTGACCACCGACGACATCGCGCTGACCCTTGGGAGAAGCCCCGGCCAGGCGTACCGGTACCTCCGGGAGCTCGTCGAGGCGGGTCTCCTCAGCATCGATGCGCGGCCCTTTGACGGCCAGCCCGACACCTACTGCCTGGAGCCGCTGGAGAACCGGTACGGTCCAACCAGCCAGGAGCTTCCTTCGGCAAGCGCCGGCAAGGGTCGGAAGATCCCTCGGACCCGCCCTGCCTCAAGGGAAAGCCGCGGTGCCGTGATTCCGGCCATGACCGACGAGCGGCGGGCATACGAAGATCGTCTGGCGGCCAGGATCCCTCCCCTTCCCCCCGTCCCGAGCATCGACCCCCGGTTGCGTGAGCTGGGCAAGGATCAGGCCCGCCGGCTGCGACGGCAGCTGACCAGCCGAGCGGCGACGCAGGATCCGGGGTAGCAGCCGGGATCACCCAGCGGGGGCGCAGTTCAAACCGGGCTGGTCGCGCTCACGTGTGGCCTGTGGCCTTCGCTCATGCCCAGGACCGCTCGCAGCTCGGCCACGTCGACATCGACGACGCCACGCCTCAGGTTGGCGGCAGCCCGGTGTTCCAGGTCACGGAGCAGGGCCTCCAGCAGGATATGGCCCTGAGCATGCTGGGCGGCCCGCCTGGGCGTCATGCCCGCAAGGGCAGGCACCGCCTGGTCGGGCCAGGTCCGGGCCCAGGCGTCGAGGCCTGCCTTGGACATGCCCCAGCCCTCCACGTCGGCCGGCATGGAGAGCTCCGACGGGTCTGCGGCCCGGCGGGCAAGCTCCGCCCTGGGATCGACCGCCGTGCGAGCGACCATCTCGGGCTCGGCCCCGAACCCCCCGAGAACCTCGAGAAACGCCTCCAGGCGTTCCTCCGAGTTCGTGTCCAGCGTCAGCACGGACCCCTTCAACTCGACCGTCCCCAGGGTCCAGCGATTGGAGGGATCGAGACCCTCCGCGTCGATGCCTTCGGTCCTCGCCATCGCCTTGATCCCTGCGAGCGACGCCTCCGCCTCGCCTGGTGTCATTGGTCTCCCCATCCAGACGATCTCGTCCTCGTGCATCCGGAAGTCGGGGTGATCCTGAAGATGCCGCTGCAAGGAGGCGGGGTCGGCAACGGCGATATCAGCCTTGATGAGGAGCAACGGATGGCTGTCCATGTTGCGCAGCGCTGGCACCTCCCGGGCCCATTCATGGAGCAGGCCGAGCAGCTCGGGCAGAGCCAAATCCACCATGTGGCTGACAAAGTGACACACGAGCTCGTCAGCCTGTCCCATCTGCTCCGCGACGACGGTGGCAGGCAGCCCGCCGTAGGGGTCAAGCCGGGATGCCCGCTTCGATCCCGCGACCTGCTTGGCGACGCCGCCTGCCAAGCCCAGGATGACCGAGGCGAGATGGTCGGCGGTCGACGGCGACATCGGATAGAACGCTGCACCCGTGCGCCAGACACCCTCCACCGGCACCAAGGCCCCCAGGATCGCAGTCCATGGAACGAGCCCGTCGATCTGTTCGTGCGGGATCGACGCATACAGCGTGCTCCCGGTCAATAGGTCGATAACCCGAACGCCAGGATCGGCCGTGGGGTCCTTGATCAGCCACAATCCCCACCGAACCCCCCGGATCCACTGCCGGGCCTGGCGGCGGAGCGGCCCAGGGGTCGCAGGGTCCTCCAGGAAGAGGCGCAGGACGGAATCGCCCGGCTCCTCCTCGTCGTCCTCGTCCTCCCCCAGCCTGGCGCACGTCCAGGCCCACTCGGCGAAGAGTCGGGCCTCCCCCTCGTCACGTTCCCGGTCGACGTCCTCCATGAACCACCGGCTCCGGGCTTCGGCGAGCACCGGCTCGAGGTCCTCGGCCTCCGGCTCGTACTGCAGGATCGCCCGGCGGAGCGCGTCGAACGGGCTGCGGTCCAGGAAGCGATCGAGGGCGGCCAGCTCTCTGGGACGGCAGCAGTCGTCGTAGCTCCGGCCATCCCCGCACGGGCACGCATCGGCGTCGGAGAACAGGGTCTGGCGGCGCAAGGCCTCGACGTAGGAGTCCCGGTAGAGGGGATCCGCCGCCCACTCAGCCGGGTCCAGGCGGGAGAGCCGTTCAAGCTCTTCAAGGGCATCGGCGTTGCGGTCGGCCGCCTGGAGTGCCACCACGTAACACCAGTGGGTCATTGGGTCGGGGGATATCTCGACAGCCTTCCGGTAGTACCCGACGCAGGCGTCCGCTTCCTTCAGGGCCTCGGCGACGGCCCCGGCCAGGGTCAGAGCCGGCAGCGACGTGGGTTCGAGCTCCAAGGCCGCCCGGGCGATGTCGCGCGCCCGCTCGGCTGAAGCCTCCCTGACGATCTCAAAGGCCAGCTCGCCCGGGACGTGCTCCCCCTCGTAATAGGCGAGCAACGAATCCGCGACCCGCTCCGGCGGGACCGCAGGGTCGATGGCCTGCGACTCCAGCCTGAGGGCTGGATCCTCCGGGGGGGATTGCCGTTCTGCCGGCGAACCACCCCCTGCGTTGAGGGGCCGGCCGGATCGGTTCTTGCGGCGCTTTCGCTTGCCCACAACTCCACCTCCTTCAGGTTGCCAGGGGAAGTGGACAGGCTGGTAGGAAGGAGGGTCATCCTACCGCCGCGGCAGGGCCGGTTCCCAGCACGTCCGCCAAGGGTTGGCGGCTCACGAACTGAACGGGCTGGGCGCTGCCGTGGGGATGGTGTCCCAGCCCTTCAACCGTGGGCGTCACAGCGGCTGGCCTGCCGCCACGGTCGCAGAGACGTTCAGGTAGGCATGTCTTTCGTTCCCAAGCCTGAAATCACTCGAATGCATGGCGGCAACCTCCCCGTGATCCGCTCAAGAGCCATTCACCACCCCCTCGCCCCTCGGCGAGTCAGCGAGTTCTTGGAGCCCAGGACGCATGTGAATCTGTGCCTGCGCAGTTTTAGGCCCTTTTTTGTCAGTACCTCCCGCTACCGTGTTCTCACCGTCGCTGAAGGGGGGATCCATGGACACCGACAAGGACGCATCTCCGGAGATCGGCGTGGCGCATGACACCGGACGCCTCTGCTGGGGCATGTGGGTCTGTGACTGCGCCATCTGCCGGGACATCTGCCGAGCTTCGCCAGAGGTGCTGCTCGTGATCAAGGGCAGCGCCGAACGACGAGTGGTCACCGCGGGGATGGTGGCCGACGCCAGTGCCGACGAACTCATCGAGGAGGGCTATGTCCGCGAGGTGTTCGTGGCTGAGGAGCAGCCCAGTCGCCGGCGGTCGAAACCGCCCCGAGTCTGAGGCACCGCATCCCGGCCCCGAGCCCGGGTACCGGTCCCTACGGTGGTATGCAAATACTGCTTGCCGTTTGTCAACAACTCTTCTAGAGTGTACCATATCGTTTACTAGCGAAGGAAGGTGCGATGGCGCAGACACAACCCCAGGTTCACGACAAGGACAAGGCCCTCCCCTTCCTCACGAAGGAAGAGGCCACATACATCCGGGATCTCTTCAAGGAGGCCTGCGCCAAGCAGGGACGGGAGGTCACGATGTTCCCGGATCATGCCGAGGGCAGCGACGGGGCCATCCTCGGCTTCTGGAATGTCGCCGCCGACTGCCACAAGTACCCGCGGCACCTGTGGCCCCGGATCATCGCCGACCATCTCCGGATCGGGCTCATCGACCCCAACGAGGACTTCTTCAAAGGGATGTCCCGCAAAGAAGTGCTGCGCCACACGTACATCCGCCTGTACGCCGAGCAGGGCATGCCGGACCCGAGCTGGTACCCCTACGCGCGGGAGGTCGCCCCCGGCATCCGGGAGCTCGTCGTCCTGCACCGGCGGAAAATGACGTTCCTCTACCGCCAGCAGGACGTGGATCGCTTCGGGGGCCTCGAGGTGCTTCGGGAGACCGGGCTCGCCAACCTCCGCATCCTGCCCGTCGAGCACCGGGAGCTGATCGAGACCCCGGAAGGTGGCCACTTCAAGGTCCTGAGCGGCCACTCATCGTGCACGGCGAGCCGGGTGCTTGTCCTCGACCGGCTGGTCGGCCTGCTCTACCCCGACAACGACGCACCCCACGGGGTGCTCGCGGCCGTGCCGAACCGCCACGAGGTCGCCGTCCACATCATTCAGGACGACTCGGCGCTGCCGACGCTGATCGGCCTGACCACCTTCGCGTGGAAGCATGCCGTGTCGGCGCCCGGGGCGATCTCGCCGAACGTCTACTGGGTCAACGAGGACCACTTCCAGGAGGTGGCCGTCTGCGGCGGAGAGGGCGTTGAGTTTCGCTTCAGCCCCGAATTCCAGACGCTGATGGGGAGCGTACTCCCGCCGGATACGCCGGGCGGCGGGAAAGGGCTCCGGGCACTGTAGTGGCCAATCTCACGCTGACCATCGACGAAGACCTGTTGCTGCGTGCCAGGATCCGGGCGCTGCAGCGGGGCACGTCGGTCAACGCTGTGGTTCGGGAATTCCTGGAGGGCTACGCAGGCAGCGAGCGACAGAGCGCTGGGCTCGAAGCCTTCGGGGTGTTGGCAGATCACGCCGGCGCCGCGAGCGGGCCCGGCGGGCGCGGGTGGACCCGGGACGAGTTGCATGACCGAACGTAGCTTTGTCGACACCAGTGTCCTGGTCTACCGGGTGGACCACGGCGAACCCGAGAAACAGGCGGTAGCGAAGCAGATCCTTGACAAAGCGCCTCCCGGAACCCTCGCGCTCAGCACGCAGGTCCTCCAGGAGTTCTACGTCGTCACAACCGGCAAGCTGGCTCAGCCCCTCACACCGCAACTGGCATCGGAGGCCGTCGAGCACCTCAATGCCCTGCCGGTGGTCGCCACGGACGCCGAACTCGTTCGGTCCGGGATCGACCTGAGCCGGACGGCTCGCTTGTCCCTGTGGGACTCGCTGATCGTCCAGGCGGCCGTGCTCGCTCGCTGTGACCGCATCCTGAGCGAGGACCTCCAGGACGGTGTCACCATCGAGGGGGTCAGGGTCGAGAACCCATTCCGGCGGGCTCCGCCGCTGGACTCGAGCTAGTCCCCGGGGCTCTTGCGACCGAGGCGAGGAATCGGGCACGATGAGGTCGATGCGGGTGAGGCGCCGGGGCCCTGAGGCCTGAATGAACCCCGACAACCTGGCCAAGCTCGAGGGCAGGGTGGTTCGCGCGGCGGAAGCGGCTCTCGCTGACCACAAGTACGTCACGGCGATCGACGTGCTCGCTGGGATCGGTTGGCTGCCACAGTCTGGTCTTGACCTGTGGCGCCAAGGACGAACCCCATCCCTCGAGGCCGAGATCCAAGCGGGCTTGGCCAAGATCTCGGCGGCGATGCGGCTCTTCCGCCAATGGGCCGAGCGCAGCGGCCTCAAGCCGAGCGAAACCGTTTACGTCGCTCGAACCCGGGACCGGCGCAAGCTGCGGTTCAGCGTGAGCGGCGATCCCGCGATCGAGCGGGCCTACCGCACGCACTGGGTCTCCCCGGAGCTGTCGGAGGCCAAGCGGCAGCGGCTGGCGGAGCGCCAGGCGCAGCCGCCCGACCTCGTGGTCATCCAGGCACTCAAGCCCTGGACCTGCACGACCTGCGAGGGAACGGGAGACCTCCTGATCATGGAGGGAGACGGGCCGCTGTGCATGGCCTGCGCCGGGCTTGGTGACCTCGTCTTTCTCTCCGCAGGCGATGCTGCATTGACGCGGCGGGCCAAGAAGGCGAGCGGCCGGTCCGCTGTCGTGGTGCGCTTCAGCCGTGCCCGCAAACGCTACGAGCGCCAAGGCCTGCTGGTGGAGGAGGCGGCGCTGCTGCGCGCCCGTGAGGAGTCCCGCCAGACAGGCCCGCGCCCTCATTCCGGCGCCGGCTCGAACAGGCCCTCCTGATCCACGGCCCTCTGGGACTCCGCTGGAGGACATGGGGGGCGCCCAGCGCCGGACCTTGGCATCCGGGTCGGCGGCTACCCGACGGGTTGCTTCCTCGACGTCCCCACGCTCCGCAAGGATTTCGAGGGCGTGGCGCCGGATCGACCCGAGTGGCCATGTAAGCCCGAGGTCGAGCACCACAACCGACTCGACGGGGCCGAGGGCACCGATCGCGTCGAGCATTCCGTTGACTTTCGCGTCCGCCAGTGCAGCATTTGATGAGCACACTCGGTCCAAGACGGAGTAGAGGCGCTCCGGATACCTGCGCAGCAGGTAGCCGGCGGCCCAGCGACGCAGAGGTGGTCGCACCCGCCGCTCACCGCCATCACGCCGGGGTGCGCGCCCCCGCCCAGCTGGGCAAGGGCCCGGCGCCGACTTGGGTCCAGTACGGGCCCGTCACGACCACCCTACACGGGCCACCTTGGCCAGGAGCTCCGCCCGCAGGTCCTCCTCGTAGCGCACCGGGCCGGCCGGAAGCCGATGCAGGGGCATCGCCCAGGGCTCGCCACCGACCCGGGCGATCAGGAGTTGCACGATCCATACCCGGGCCGTCCCAGTCGGCATGAAAATGAAGAGAGCAACCTGCAGCGGCGAGCTGGCGCAGCAGGGTCAGCACGGCGACGTTCGGCCAACCGGAGGTGCAGACGAGCGGCGGCCCGGCCCAGTCGCCAGCCGCCGCTTCGGCGAGGATCGACGGGTTCTCGAAGACGAACACGTCGATCCCCGTCGGGCCCGCGCCGGCGCCGAAGGCGACCGGCCATCGACGGATCTGCGACAGCGTGATCGACGCCGGTTCGGCGGCGTCGGCCATCGCCCGCAACGTGGCAGCCAGGGGATCCCGACCGAGCGATCGTAGGCCGAGCACCAGCACCCTTGGCGACAGTGAATCCGATTCCACCCCGAATGCAGCCCAGAGCTCGCGTGCGCCCTCGGCGGTGCGCGGCGGTGGCACCCCCCGGAGATGGGCAAGGGCCTCCCGTACCAGGGAGCCCGTCCAGCTCCCGTAATCCAGACCGTGGGGATCGCTAAGAACGTCAGCGGCGAGACCCGCGAGCGACACCCCGCCGGCGGGAAGCGCCCGCAGCACGGCAACCAAGCCGGCGAGCCGACGGCGGTGAGCCTCGACGTCGCCGCCGGGAACGCCCGCTGCCCGAACTCTGGCCGCCCACGTCGCCAGACCGAGATCCGCAACCTCGCCCGTCAGCCAGGCCCACAGCTCCTCTCGCCGGGCACGCTCGGCAGACCGCTGCGCCGCACGGTTGGGCAGCGGCCCCCGCAAGCCCTCGACCAGGCCTCGCAACCCGTCCCAATCCAAGCCGAGGGCCGCCGCCACGGCCGCCGTGCTCACCCGGCACGTCGAGGCGGGTAGCCGGTCGGCGCCGAGCAGGTCGGCCAGGCCTCGCCGGGCCTCCTCCCCGAGACCCCGCAGCGTCACGGCGGTGACCGGGGCCTCCGACGCCCCCATCCGGCGGGCAAGCTCGTCCCAGAGGGCGTCGAGTTCTGGGCGCGGCGCGTGGATCACGACGGGACCGAGCCGGCCCCGACCGGGGCAGCGATGCGCCGCCGGCCGTTCCATACGAATCGGCTCGACACCGTTGGCCCGCCGGCCCCGTCGCTGTGGAGATGATGGATGGCGATGCCGTCCAGCGTCGAGTAGGCGCACCACTCCTGGTCGCTGGTGAAGATGGCATCGAGGTCCCAGTCCACGAACAGCCCGAAGAGTTGCGCCCGGTTCGACTGGTCGACCCCCACAAACAACTCGTCCAGCAGGATCAGCCGAGGGCAGCCGGCCATCCCCTGGGCGGCGCTGCCGTCGTAGTGGGCGGTGATGGACGCCAGCATCGGCAGGTGCAGTGCGATCGAGCGTTCGCCGGTGGAGAGCCGCTGCAGGCGGCCCGCGGTGGCCGGTTCGAATCCCTCCCAGTCCTGGTGCGCGACCTCGAGGCTGAAACGGTGCCAGCGGCGGTAGTCCAGCACCTCCCGGAGCCGCTCCTCCCAGCCCGACGATCCCTCCAGCTCGGCCCGCACCTGGTCGAGGCGCCCCCGGAAGAACTCGTACAACGCGTCCCGCTCGGAGTCCGTGTAGGCGGCAGCATCCTTCAACAGCAGCGCCCGCACCGACCGGGACGCATGCGGCTGGTCCGGATCGACGTCCCAACGGAGCCGCACCGCCACCCCGGCGGCGTCGGTGCGGACCGACGCCAGCACGCGGTTGATCTCATCGATCAACCCGTTCGCCTGGCGGATCCGATCGGCCACCGCGGTCCGCAGTCTCCCGGTCAACGTCTCGTCGAAGAGCCGGCGCTCCTCCTCGGTCAGCTCCTCGGCTGCGATGGCGAGGTGATCGCTCATGCGTCGCACGAGCTGGGCCACCCGGGAACGGATCCCCTCGGTGGCTGCCCGAAGCAGCCAGAAGCCCGTCTCGGCCTGTTCGAACGACAGATCGATGCGACCCCGCAGCGTCTGGCTCGCCGTGTAGTAGCCCTCCTGGACCAAACCCTGCGAGCGTGACAGTGAGGCCTCGTCGGCGTTGATCGTCGGGAACCGGGCCGCCACCGCCCGCGCCGCGTCGAGGATGCCCGTGGCGGTGTCGATCGCGTCGAAACCGAGGTCTGCCTCGGCATCCTCCCCGTAGCCGTCAGCGACGGCGGCGGCGAACTTCCCGTGGGCCTTGTCCCGGACGACCTCGGCCTCCGCCCGGTCGAGGGCGGCCTTCTCAACCCGCTGCTCCAGCCCGCCGATGCGACGCTCCAGTTCCGACCGTTCCTCGGTGAGGTCTCGCTGGCGGGCCTCCAGCTCCAGGCGCTCCGACCTGGCGGCGTCGATGCGGGCCACGACGTCACGGTAGGCCGAGCCCACACTCGACTCGAGGGTCTCCAACCGCACCACCACCGCCCGGTGCTCGGCCACGGCCCGCGCCAGGCGATCCCGTGCCCCATCCAGCTCCGCCGCCGCGCGCCGGCGGTCCGACTCGCGACCGGCCAGCACCTCCCCTGCATGCGCGGCGGCCCGGCGGCGGCGAGACCACAGGCCGGCGGCGGTCTCGAAGGCCCCGAGATGCTGCTCGAACACCGCGATGGCGGGTCCGTCCGTCGGGAGGGAGTGGCGGGTCGCCAGGTGCATCAGCCTGGTTTGGGCCGCCCTGACCGCCTGCTCGGCCTCGGCCCTGCGTGCCTCGGCAGCTCGGAGTCGTGATTCCGCCTCTTCGAAGAGCAGCCGCGCCCGCTCGGCGTCGCGCCAGGCCTCCACCAGCGCCGCCCCGTCGGGGGCGGAGGCAACCTCGGCCAGGATGCCGCGGCGGCGGCGGTCGAGGCCCTCCAACTCGGCGGTGAGTGAACGCATCCGGGCGGCGAGGTCTGCGATCTCGGCATCGAGCTCGCCAATGCGGCGTGCCCGCTCCCGCTCCTGGGCCGCGGCGCCGATGAAGCGTGCCGGTTGGGCAGGTCCACGGCCCGCAAGGGGGCCGAGGCGGAAGGTGCCATCCCTCCCGACGGCGGCCACACCGACCCGAGCCACGCCGGCGTCGCCCTGAGCGGCAAGTCCCGAGCCGGCGTCGCCCTGAGCGGCAAGTCCCGAGCCGGCGTCGCC
>Ga0137388_10003114_pt1 | contig 10637 bp, 13 predicted proteins | sample 15con2h14AmetaG_FD_104644 | JGI IMG/M metagenome (GOLD analysis project Ga0137388, IMG submission 104644) | Vadose zone soil microbial communities from Angelo Coast Range Reserve, California, USA - 15con2h1.4A metaG | ecosystem: Environmental > Terrestrial > Soil > Vadose zone > Saprolite...
CGACAACAGCGGGACCTGGATCACGGGACGGTCGCTCTCGGGAATCGTGATCAGTCGCGGGACGTCGGGCTTGTCGAGCTCGGCCAGCGGTACCCGGTACACGTTCGCCACCTCAGCCGGATTGGGCGCCAACTCGACAGGCCCGCCCGCCCACGCGACGACGGGCGTGATGATGAAGCCCGAGCGGGTGCCGTAGTCGTCCAGGAGCCCGAGCACCGACTCTGGGGTGAGCACGAGACCCAGCTCTTCCTCGAGCTCGCGTAGCGCGGTCTCAGCTGTGCTCTCACCCGCATCGGTCCGACCGCCGGGCAGCGCCCACTGGCGGGCGTGAGCACGCAACGTCGCCGTGCGCCGGGTCAGGAGAAAGCATGCGCGCCCCTCGTCGTCCGGCAGGAGCACGACCGCCACCGCGGCCGGCCGACGGCCGTCAGGGGCGATCGGCCGCCGCTCGAATCCGGCGAGGTTCTCCGCGACCCGCGCTCTGAGCGCCTCGTCGAATCGGCTCGCGTCGCGGTCGGCCATCCGGCTCTAGCCCGCCAACGGCACTTCAGGAGCGCGCGGAACTTCCGGCGTTTCCGCGAAAACGTCCGCCGGGCAGAAGGCCGTCAAGCTAGCAGGCGCTCATCCAAGCCCCCAGCTCCGCACACGCGAGGGCACGATCCGGAACATGACACGGTTCGCCGGCATGGCCTTGCCGGCCCAGAGCCGCTCGAGGCCGCGATACTTTTCGTGAAAGCGCTCGACGAGCGCGCGGCGCTCCGGGCCGTCAGACAGGAATTCGGCGCGGCCCTGGACAGTCAACCCGCGCACCTCGCCGGCGCCCGCCACCGCCTCGGCCACCACCGACACGCGAGGGTCGCGACGCAGGTTCCGGACCTTCTGCGTGTCGGCGACGCTGATCATGGTCAGCGCCGCCGGGGCGTGCAGGAACCACATCGGCGTCGCCAGCGGCGCACCGTCGGCCTGCACGGTCGCCAGTACCGCGATTTCCTTCGTGGCGAGAAACCCCTGGACTCGTGCGTCGTCGAGGCCCATCAGTACGCGGGGAGCTTGCCGGCCTTCACGCCAGTCTTGCGCACCGCCGCGACCTCTTCGGCCGCCTTGGCCGCCATGAATCGGCTCTCGCTCGCCAGCGTGACGAACTGGTAGCCCGCCTCGATCATCTTCAGCGCGTAGGCGGCGGTGCCGTTGTGGATCCCGGCGGCCACGCCGTGGCGCTTGCACGCCTCGACGATCTTCTGCTGCGCCTCCACCACCGGCGGGTCCGTCTGGTCCAGACGCGGCTTGCAGCCCATGGTGAGCGAGAGATCCGACGGGCCGACGTAGACCGCGTCGATCCCGGGCACGCGCAGGATGTCGTCGAGGTTCTTCACCGCCTCGGCGGTCTCGATCATGGGCATCACGATCAGATCGTCGTTGGCGTGGTCGCCGTAGTCGGCGCCCGCGTAGATCGACGCGCGCACCGGGCCCCAGCTCCGATAGCCGCGCGGGGCGTACTTGCAGGCGGCCACCAGCGCTTCGGCCTGGGCCCGCGTATTGATCATCGGGCAGATCACGCCGTACACACCCGCGTCCAGGATCTTCATGAGCAGCGCCGGGTCGTTCCACGGGACGCGGGCCAGCGGGATGACGGGCGTCGTCGAGATAGCCTGGAGCATCGTCACCGCCGTCTGGTAGTCCACCACGCCGTGCTGCATGTCCACCGTGAGCGAATCGAAGCCCTGGTGGGCCATCACCTCGGCCGAAAACGAGCTCGGAATCGACAGCCATCCGTTCACGACTGCCTCACCCCGGGCCCAGATTTTCTTCAGCGTGTTCTCTCTCACGACGCACTCCTGTTTGTTTGGAGAAGGGGGCTCCGCCTACGTGAGCTCCGGACGACACACGACACGGAAGTTGCACCACCGGCAGATTCTCAAGTCTTCGGCCTTCTCGAAGTCGTCGATCGCGGCGACGTTCGCGGCGGGATCCACGAGGTACGCCTTCATCGAGCGCACCGACAGGCGGAGCTGCTCCTTGATGGCCGCGAGCCGCTCGTCGCTCCACGTGAGCTGCGTCACCTCCGGCTCGCGCAGATTCGCCTCGAACAGGTCGACTTTGGCGGGCGGGACGCCGAGGACCTCGGCGGCGTAGAGCGCGTAGCAGCCGAGCTGGAACGCCGCGCCGTCCGGCGTCGAGCCCCCGGTCTTCCAATCCACGAGAGCCAGCCGCCCGTCGTCCGTCCAGAATCCAAAGTCGGGCGCCATCCAGACCGAGGTGCCCTCGAACTGGAAGACCTTGGACCAGTGCTCGATCGACCAGTGCTCGGACGAGGTCTTGCGGATCGACGCCACGAGCGGGAGACGGAAGAAGTTGCGAAGGCAGACGGCGACGTTGCGGGAGAGCGCCTGCCATACTTCGGGCTTCAGGTCGATGGCGTATTCATGCTCGTACAGCGCGACCGTCTTCGGATGGTCACGGTAACGCGCGGCTTTCGACGAGCGCCACTCGCCCCGCATCCGCTCGACCACGTCGGCGATGAACGGCTCGATCGGGAGGTCGCGACCGCCGGCGAACGCATGGAACACCATCTCGATCGCGTCGTGGACCACCCGCCCCGCCCATTGCTGCCGCGACGCGAGCTGCTTGAGGATGTAGAGGCGGCGGACGTCTTCGGGGGCGGCCGCGTCCCACCCGCCCCAGGCGCCGTAGTAATGGTAGAAGTACCGGCGCCGACATTCCTGAAAGGTATTGTCCCGACTGCGCGACCAGGAAAACTCGTTGGCGAGCTCGCCCATCGGCGGCATTGTCGCACGGCTTGACGCGCTTGGGGCGCCGCTGCTAGCTTGGCGCCATGGCGGATACGTCGTTCACCGTCGAGTGCCCGTGCTGCAAGGCCAAGCTCACGCTCGACGCGGAGCTCCGGGCCGTCATCGCCCACGAGGCGCCACCCCCGACGCGGTCCGTCGACGATCTGGGTGCCGCGTTCGACAAGCTCCGCTCGAAGTCCGCCGAGCGCGAGGAGCGCTTCAAGGAACAGCTCCGCGCCGAGGGTGAGAAGGGCAAGCTGCTCGACCGCAAGTTCCAGGAGGGCCTCAAGAAGGCCAAGGACGATCCCGGACCGCCCAAGCGACCGTTCGACTACGAGTAGCATGAGCGGCGACCTGCTGGGCAACCTCCTGCGGCAGGTCAGCCGAAGCTTCTACCTTTCGCTCGCTGTCCTCCCGGGCCCGTTGCGCGAGCCGATCGGCCTGGCCTATCTGCTCGCGCGCGCGGCCGACACCATCGCCGACACCGAGCTCGTTGCCCGCAAAGACCGCCTGGGCCACCTCGAAACCGTGCGCCGGGCGTGCGGCGGGGAGCCGGCCGACGTCGGCGCGGTGGCGCGCGCGTGCGCGCCACATCAGACGCACGCGGCGGAGCGGAAACTGCTCGAGCGCCTTCCCGAGGCGCTCGCCCGCCTGGAGGCCCTGACGCCCACCGACCGGCATGAGGTGCGCGCGGTGCTGGCGACCCTGACGTCGGGGATGATCTTCGATCTGACACGCTTCCCGGGCGAGGACGAGAAGGGCCTGGCCGCGATCGAGACGCTCGAAGAGCTCGACCACTACATCTACATGGTGGCCGGCTGCGTCGGGCCGTTCTGGACGGTGCTCCACGTCACGCATCGGAAACGGCTCGGCGACTGGGCCCTGCGCGAGATGAGCGAGGAGGGCGTGAGCTTCGGCAAGGCGCTGCAGCTCACGAACGTCCTGCGCGACGTGCCCCGCGACCTCGCCCACGGTCGGTGCTACCTGCCGGCGCGCGAGCTGGCGGCGTTGGGGCTGGGGCCGCGCGACCTGCTCGAGCCTACCGGCGCGGCCCGCGCGCTGCCCCTCTATCGCCGGCTGGTCGGGCTGGCGCTCGAGCACTACAACGTCGCGTGGGACTACACGCTCGCGATCCCGCGGCTCGAGTGGCGGATGCGGCTGGCGTGCGCTTGGCCGCTCCTGATCGGGCTCGCCACGCTCGCCGAGCTCGCCGCCCATGCGAATCCTCTCAGCGTGACGACGCCGATCAAGATCTCGCGCGGCGCCGTGCGCGCGCTGCTGGCGCGGTCGACGCTCAGCATCTGGTCCAATCGCGCACTCGCCGCTCACGCCGCTCGACTGCGCGCACGCATCGCGGTCTAATTTCTTTCTTGCGCTCGTGAGGCCCTCGACCGCAGGGTAGGACACAGGCGCGAGTCAACCGTCGACTAGCAATTATTGGGAGGAGACGATGGAACGCACGTTCGGTCAACCCGAGCCCTGGACGCCGCCCCCAGCTCCAATGGCACCACCGGCCCCCGTCGCGCCCGCCCCGCCCAGGCCCGCGCCGAGGCCCTCGCCCGCGGCACCGGCCGCCCCGATGGCGCCGAAGCCCATCGCCAAGGCGAAGCCCAAAGCCAAGGCCAAGGCAAAGGCCCGCAAAAAGACCAAGGCCCGGCCGAAGCGGAAGGCGAAGGCGTCGGCCAAGGGCAAGGGCAAGAAGAAAGCTAAGGCGCGCCGGCGTCGCTAGTCGATCAGCGAGAGGCCCAGGAGGGTCGTAGGGTCAACCCTCGCCCCGGCCACCTGGGCCCCGAAGTGAAGGTGCGGACCCGTGGCTCGGCCGGTCGCTCCCACCGTCCCGAGAGTCTGGCCGCGCTCCACGCGCTCACCTTCGGCGACCGCGATCGTTTCGAGGTGAAAATAGGCGGTGTAGAGACCGAGACCGTGGTCGAGGATGACGAGCCGGCCCGGGAAGAAGAACTCGGCGACGAGGGCGACCTTGCCGGCATTGACCGCGACTACGGGCGTTCCCTGCGGCGCCGAGTAGTCGCTGCCGGAGTGCGGTGAGCGGCGCTTGCCATTGATGATCCTGCGCGCGCCGAATCCGGTTCCTGCCGCCGTCGTTCCCACGGGCGTCGTGAACTTTCCCCGCCAGAGCCGATCGGGTGTGACCGTCCGGTAGAGCGTCGCCAGCTGCTTGCTCTCGGCCACCGCGCGCCGCTCGGTCTCGGGGTCGAGATCGACCATGGTGTTCGGGAGCGTCAGCCGCTCCACGTGGAAGTCGCGGCGCGCGATCTTCACGCTCCCTTGCGCGCTCCGGGGCTCACGCCCTGGCTCGACGACCCCGACCCGCCAGCCGTGGGTTCCGGGCTTCATATCCAGGTCGACACCGAACAACGCGGCGTGTCCGCCCGCGTACGGAAAGAACGTCAGGGGCTTGCCGTCGACCGAGCCCTCGACGGTCGCGGTATCGGTCACGTCCTTCACGAGAATCCAGGCTACATCACCGACCCGAGGCCTCGAGGGATGCCAGGTGACGGCGGCCTTTCCGGCTGCGGTGGACGTTTCGGCTGCGAAGAGGAGGCTGACCGCGAGGACGACGAGCCCGGCCCAGGTCACTCCGGGCGCTGCTGGCGGAGGAACTGCTCGATCTCGGCGACGAGCTCGGCCGCCGGCGGGAGATCGCTCGGTCCGCCCGGGGCCGCGGGCGCGGGCTCCTCGGTGTCGCGGGACTCGAGCTTCTTGACGTAATTGGCGATCTTCGTGTTCTGCGCGACGATTTCCTTCAAGTTGGTGTCGAACTGCTTGCCCGCCTCCTCGAGGTCGCTCGAGTCGATCGTCGCGCCCAGGAGCGGCGCCACACGCCGGACGAGCGCCAGGGTGGCCTTGGGATTCTCGATACCCGAGATGTAGTGGGGGACGTTGGCCCAGAGGCTCGCCGTCGCGAACCCCTGCTCGCGGCAGATCGTGTTCAGCACCCCGACGATGCCGGTAGGTCCCTCGTACTTGGTCGGACGGACCCCGAGGCGGACCGCGAGCTCCGGGTCGGAGGCGCTGCCGGAGAGACGGACGGGCCGGGTGTGCGGCACCTCGGCGAGCAGCGCTCCGAGGGTCAGTACGAGGGCTACCTCGCAGCTTCGGGCGAGGTCGAGCACCATGTTGCAGTAGGTCTTCCAGCGTAGATGCGGCTCGACGGCGACGCCAACGATGACGTCGCGCGCCAGCTCGGGCACCTGGGCGATCGAGAATTCGGTGGCCGGCCAGGTAACCTCGCGTTCCGTGTCGGAACCTGGCTTGAAGCGAACGTACGGCCGCGAGAGACCGAAGTGATAGAACTCCTCGGGATCGATCTCGGCGAACTTTTCGGCGTGGAACGACGTGCCCAGGTAGCGAACCGCCGTCGTCGCCGATTCCGCCGCGTCGTTCCAGCCGCTGAACGCCATGATCAGGATCGGCCGGCGAAGGCCTTCTGGACGGGAGTGGATCTTCAGCGCGTCCATGCGGTCTCGATCGGGGCCGGGCCTCTCGCCGTGAGATGGTCGATCATCAGGCCTCCTCGACGTTGTAAGGGCGAGTCTAGCACGAACGGCCGATTGACCCGCCTCCCACGCGACTGTACGATGTCGGCCATCCGACTTTCTGAGGAGGATCTCGCCATGTACGGGAAGCACTGGCGTTCGCTCGTGATTGGAACTGCACTCCTGCTGGCCGGCGGCTGCGCGTCGAGCGAGGAATGGCAGACCTGGCGGTCGAACACGAGCCACTTCGCGTCGAAGGAGCACTTCGACTTCTCCATGAAAAACCGCGCCGGTAGCGCACCGACGGTGACGCGGCAGGACGTCGCCATGGCCCAAAACCAGAACTGGTTCGGCCGGGCTGTTACCGTGAATCAGGAGCAGATCCTCGAGCGGTAGGTTTACGCCCCCGGTCACCCAGGCACCCGCTGACGGATCGGGGGGCAGTTTGTCGCTAGGGGCATTCCCGGAGCGTCCGACGGACCATAAGTGATCCGAAGGTTTAGCGGCCGCTGATGGCTGGCACGACACATGCCACGTGTGTCAACCATGATAAACACAAAGCTCGGACGCGCGATCGTTGGAGTGGCTGCGGCCGCGACTCTGACCCTTGCCGGCTACCCGGCCTCGGCCGTAGACGGTCCGGCCGATCGGGTGCTCCAGCCCGACCGCTATACCTCGGACAGGGGGCGCGCGCTCGGCCAGAAGTACCAGGGAGCCCTCCGCGACCTGAACGCGAAGATCTACCACTGCATGCCCTGGTTGGACGTGAAGCCGGAAGGGATCGGCTTCTACAAGCCCAAGCACATCGATGGCGACACCCGCTACCTGTCCCTGAACGTCAACGTCGACCAGCAGCCGGCCCCGGAGTTCACACGGCTCAGCGTCCAGGATCGAGTCTCGTCGATGTTCTCGCGCTACGTCCCTCACCTGCTGCGCTCGATGGCCACGAACGACCTGCTCAAGGAGCCCAACCTCGACGGGTTCACCGTGATCGCGAGCTGGCTGAAGGCCGAGCCCGCCAGCGGACAGGCCCCGGTCATGGAGACCGCCGCCGCCTTCGTCCCCAAGTCGCTGGTCGCGGACTTCATGCGGGGCCGCGCCAACGTCGCGCAGCTCGCTGAAGGCGCGCACGTGATCGCGTGGGACGGCGAAACCAAGCTCGGCGTCATCAAGCCGAAAGCGTGGGCCGATGACTTTATGCTGACGTACAAGGTCGCCGGCTACACGCCGGACCCCAGAATCACCTGCCCCTGAGGTCACCTCTCGCGAGTTCCCCGAGGCCCCGGAGACGTCGGACGACGACGTTTCCGGGGTCTCGCTTTTTTGTCCGCGCGGCGCTCACGCCTGGCGCGGTGACAGCGCGGTGCGAATTGCCTCGGCGACTCGCCTGAGGGCCATCGCGGACATACGCTCCGGAGCACTGGCGACGAACGGATCCCCCTGGTCGCCGGCGACGGCGATCGCCCGATCGAACGGCACACTGCCGAGGAAGGGAATCCCCGCGTCGGCGGCGAGCTTGGCCGCGTCGGGCCCCACGAAGAGCCCGGCCATGTTCTCGACGAGCCCGAGCACGGGCGCCCTCGTGTTGACCGCCACGGTGATCGATCGCCTCACCACCAGGTGCGACACGTCGGATGGGATCGTCACGACGACGATCCCGGAGAGCGCCGGGAGGAGCGACGCGATCGTCGCAAGCCGGTCGGTGCCGGGCGGCAGATCGAGGAGGAGCACGTCCAGCATCCCCCAGTTCGTGTCCGCCAGGAACTCGCGGAGCGCGTTCGCTTCCATGGCGCCGCGCCAGGTGTGCGACTCTTCCTGGACCGGCGCATCCCAGGTGAGCGGCGCGGCGTCCGTGGGCAGCAGCAGGTCCATCGACATCACTTTCACGCCCAGATCCGTGCACGGGGGCTCGACGACGCCGTCGGCGATGACCAGGCGCCGGCCGCGTACGCCAAGAACCTTGGCCTGCGTCGGACCGTTGAGGTCCGCGTCGAGGACGCCGACCTTCCAGCCGTCGAGCGCGAAGGCGCACGCGAGGCTCGCGGTGAGCGCCGACTTGCCGACGCCGCCCTTGCCCGACACGACGGCGATGATCGCGCGCACCGACTCGAGCCGCTGCTTGAGCCGGCCCTGCTGAGCCTCGACCTGGCCGGCGATGTTCGAGCCGCCGTCTCCCGCGATGTCCTTGTAGCGCTTCACGCGGCCTCCCTTGCCCAGGCCGCGCGACCGATCAGGAGGAGCGCGGCCACGGTGACGATCAGGAATACGATCGCGCCGGCACGAAAGGTCACCTCACCGCCCCAGGGCGCCGCGACGCTGGCGGTCTCCGGGCGCAGCGCGACCCTCAGCACGTGCCAGGCCCGCAAGACCATGAACGCCGTGAGCACCCGCGCGAAGTCGCGGCGCGAGAGAATCCAGCGCTCGAACCACGCGCGACGCTGCGCGAGAAGGTACGGGATCGCCGCTACGAGCACGAGCCCGAGGACGATCCACACCACGCCCGCCTGCACCATGCGTCCGCCGCGGACGCCGACTCCCTGCGTGGCGAGGTAGAAACCGCCGATCCAGTAGACCACCCCGTAGATCAGGTACGCGCGAGCCGCGAGGTGAAACCGGTCCATCAGGACGGGGTCCGGAAGCGGGAGCCCCACTTCGAGCGGACGTCCGCGAGGAGCTCCTTCGTGATCGTGGTCTCGCCCCGCCCGCGCGCGTAGGCCTCGACCGCCTTGATCACCATCCCGCGCGCGAACGACGGGATCGCCTGGAGCCGCGCGCGCGCGGCCTCGTCCCAGACGAGCTGGTAGTCGACCGGGAGCCCGAACGTCAGCGACGCCGGCAGGTCGATCAGCGCGCCCCCGTGCGCTCCGGGCTGGTAGCCGCACGCCGGATCCTCCGCGAGGTAGTCGCCGTGGGTCGCGTAGGCGCGGCAGCGGCACCCGCCGCAAATCTTCGAGAACTCACAGGCGCCGCAGCGCCCGCCGAGCTTCGGGTCGCGCAGGTCACCGAACACCGGCGCGTCGCGCCACAGGTCGGCGAAGGACCGCTCGCGCAGATTGCCGGCCGTGACCGGCATGTACGGGCAGGGCGTGACGTCGCCCTCCGGCGTGATGCGACAGTAGTACTTGCCGGCCGGGCACGAGCCGTGGGCGTAGTTCCGGAGCAGCGGAGAGGACGGGTTCATCTCGTAGAGGACGCGCCGGAAGTGCGGGGCGCACTTCGCCCGAATGAGGAGCCCGTCGCTCCGGCCCACCGGTGTCGACCACGGATCTTCGAACGCCTCCGAGCCGCCCGCGGGACGCCGCTCGCCCATTCCGAGGAGCGTCCTCACGAAGGACGGCGGACCGGAACCCACACCCTGGACCCGGGCGAGGTAGTTCAGGATGCGCTCGTAGGCCGCGGGATCGATGTCGGTGAGGTTCTTCCCGCGCCCGGTCCGAACCAGGAAGAAGAAGTTCAGCACCGTGGCGCCGAGCTCCCGCGCCAGGTCGATCATCGCGGGCACCTCGCCCACGTTCCAGTCGGTCACCGACATGTGGAGCGAGAAATCGAGTCCGGCGTCGGTCAGCACGCGGGTGGACCGCACCGCGCCGTCCCAGGCGCCCGGGAGGTGCCGAAACGCGTCGTGCTTGACGCGGTCGATCGAGTCGAGGCTGATCGAGGCGCCGAGGACGCCGTGCGTCCGCATCGACCGCGCCTCCCGCTCACGCAAGAGCACGCCGTTCGTGCCGAGCACCGTCGTGAATCGCTTCTCCGCGGCGTAGGCCGCGATGTGCCAGATGTCCTTCCGCAGCAGCGGCTCGCCGCCGGTGAGAATCAGGAAGACGTTCGGGTTGACGAGGGCGATCTCGTCCATCACCCGCCGGCACTCGTCGGTCGTCAGCTCGCCCCGCGTCTCGGCACCCGCGAACGCCGACATGTAGCAGTGCGAACACTCGAGATTGCACCGCTGAGTCAGATTCCACGACACGCTGTACGCCGTATAACGAGTGGCGGCTTCTGAGCTCGTGGATGCCGGCGTCGCGCTGCGCTCGGACGCGGAGTCCGTCACAGCTCGGGGACTCGTCGGCGGATATGGGACATGCCGTTCGGGATCCATGGAAGCGGGGGCGAGGGGATGGGGGTGCCTCCCCGGATCCGTGTAGGCAGCGTCGCACTCACGCGAAGCATTGTGATTGGCCATACCCGGAATTCAGCAGTCGGATCCGGGGAGGCACCCCCACCCCCTCGCCCCGCTTATCGCGGTTTCTTGTTCGACACGTATCCCGCGATCACTTCGTTCATGGTCTCGCGAGCGTACCCGATACCCTCTTCGCACACAGCGAGATCGATGATCGTCACGTTCTTGGCGGCC
>Ga0137388_10003119_pt1 | contig 10632 bp, 10 predicted proteins | sample 15con2h14AmetaG_FD_104644 | JGI IMG/M metagenome (GOLD analysis project Ga0137388, IMG submission 104644) | Vadose zone soil microbial communities from Angelo Coast Range Reserve, California, USA - 15con2h1.4A metaG | ecosystem: Environmental > Terrestrial > Soil > Vadose zone > Saprolite...
CGCCGGGCAGGTGCGCGTGATAGTGAAGAATCCCTGCTGATAGGCCAACTGGCCGCGGCCAGCGCAGGTTTGGCAAGCCTGAACGCCTGTGCCTTTCTTTGCGCCGGTGCCGTTGCAGGCTTCGCAGTATTCCTGGCGCGGGAGCTTGATTTTGCTGGTCACGCCGGCGGAGGCTTCTTCGAAGGTGAGAGTCATGTCGTAGCGCAAATCAGCGCCGCGCTGTGCACGGCTGCGTCCACGACGCGCGCCGCCGCCGCCGAACAGATCCTCGAAGCCGAAGAAATCGCCGAAGATATCGTGGAAATCCTGGAAGACCGTGTTGTCAAATCCCTGAGCGCCGCCGGCGCTGGAAAGGCCGGCGTGACCGTAGGTGTCGTAAATCTGCCGCTTCTGCGCATCGATGAGCACGCTGTAGGCTTCTGTGCATTCGCGAAAGTTTACTTCCGCCTCGGCTTTGTTTACCGGATTGCGGTCAGGATGCCATTTCAGCGCCGACTTGCGGTAGGCAGATTTGATTTCGTCGACCGCGGCTGTGCGCGTTACGCCTAATACTTCGTAGTAATCCCTTTGATTCCCCTTGGCCATGGAAACGTTCGATCTCCTTTAGTTCACTGCTTCTTTCGATGCTGCACGCGGATGCACCGCTACACGCACCATGGCGGGGCGGAGCACGCGGCCATGAAACACATAGCCCGGTTGAAACACCTGCAGAATGGTGCCGTCTTCGTGGTCCTTCGTTTCAGCGCGATCTACCGCTTGATGCAGGTGGGGATCAAATGATTTTCCAAGGGGCTCGATTCGCTCGGCTCCCAGCTTATTGACGTTCTCCAGGAACTGCTTGTATATGAGCTCAAACCCCTTGCGGTAATTGTCGTATTCGGCTTCGCGATGCGCCGCCAGAGCATGCTCAAAACCATCGATTATCGGAATGAGCCCCTCGATCACGCGAGCGGTGGCGCGCTTGGAATCTTCAAAACGCTCCTTCTCGACGCGTTTGCGGTAATTGTCGAAGTCTGCCTGCCGCCGCAGGAGAGTTTGGCGCAATTCTTCGAGGTCCGCCGCCAGCTTAGCCATCTCCGCATCAGCTTTTGCGGTATCCGCAGCAACGGCTTGCGCTTCGGAAGACTGTTCGACGTTCGCGCCGCCGTCGTCCTTGTTGACGTTGAGATTGATTTTCACTTCCTTGTCGCTCACTTTTTCACTTCTCCTGTGCCAGAAATTTCTCAAGTTTTGCTCAGCGCTTCGCTGAAAAGCTGCGCCACGTAGGCGACGGCGGTCATGGCGCGCTCATAATGCATGCGCGTCGGTCCCAGCACGCCGAGCGAGCCTTGCACCATATCGTTCCGGGTGTAAGCGGCGCCGATCAGCGCGAGGTTTTCTCCAGCTTCGGAGATTTCCTTCACACCGATTTGCACGTGCACCGGTTCGGGCGTCTCAATGCAAGCATTCAACACAGTCACGAGCCGGTGCTTCTCTTCGATGGCCGCCAGCAAGTCGCGCAACTGCGCTTGATCCACAAATTCAGCGGCACCGATGATTTGCGCGGTGCCTTCCACGTGAACGTGCAGGGCGGATTCGTCTCCCAGCACGGCCGGGTCGCAAAGCGTCAGGGCGCTTTGAGCCATGCCTTCGTAGCGCTCTCGCTCGTTTGCCAGCTTCTGCAGAAGGTCGCTCCGGATCGCTTCCAGTGTCCAGCCGGAATAGTGGCGGTTCAAGAAGTCCGCGGTCGCGTCGAGCTCTGTTTGAGTGAACAGCCGATTCGGCCGCAGAATCTTGTCCCGCGTATTCCCTCCCGGCGAAATCAACACCACGACAACTCGGCCATCCGGGAGAAGCCACATCCGGGCGTGTTCCAAGACGGTTTTGCCCAAAGGCGGCGAAACAATAATGCCGAGGCCGTTGGAGACTTCTGCCAAGACGTGCCCGGCGCGTTCGGTGATTTCGGCCGCGCTAGTGGCGCCGCCCATCTCGCGCTGGATCCATTCGCGATCCACTGCGGTGATGGTGGCCTGCGAAGCAATCTCCTGAGCAAAAAACCGGTACGCCGCCGCAGTTGGCACGCGCCCGGCCGAGGTATGGGGTTGGTACAGAAACCCCGCATCCTCGAGGTCCGCCATGACGTTCCGAATCGTCGCTGTGCTCAGCGATTCCTCGAAGCCTTTGGAGATCGCGCGCGAGGACACAGGTTCACCCGACTCGATGTACACGCGCACGATGTCCGCTAGGATCTGGCGGTTGCGACGTTCCTGGAGCGCTGAATTCCTCATAGCAGCACTCTACTCCTAGTGCTAAAGAGCGCTACCTATATTGTAGGAAGCGTGTCAAGCGGGGTCAACGTTGGGCTGAACAACTTTTCGATACTACAGACTTATACGGGAATTTCAGGCTGGGAGTAAAAAACAAATCCAGCACCCTCTGTGATACCACCTGCCGTCACCTGTTTCAGTGGAACCCCTCCGCCGGGGCCCGTCAAAGGGTACAGGTGAGTCATGTCCTTCACGAATGGATCGGATGTCCTGAGGACTGTCACTCTTGAAATGGCCGCCTTGTTTTCTAACCCCAGGCACTCATGCAATGCGCGGGCAATGACCCTTGTCGATTCCGGAATCCCTAAAGCGTCTGTCCAGTCGGAGGAGACGATGAGGTTCCAATTGGTGTTTGCATCCAAATCGAGGTTGTATAGCATTGCGAGTTCGAATTCGCCCCTATTAGCGCTTAGTCCCTCGATCACTTTTCTGACATCTGTTACCAGCGTGAAGATATACATGCTAGGACTCCATCTGGATAGTCCCCTACTGCATCCAGAATTCCCTTCGAGGCAGCCTGGTTATAGGTTCCCTTGATCTCATATCTGCGTTCGGGCTTCCATTTGCTGGCTACAGACCAATTGGCTAGTAGCGTTGAACTTGCTGTAAACGCCTAGTCCATGCCGGCCAGCAATTTCAAGTCGTCAAAATCATGCGTCTTGAACGACTCTTTGAGTCGGCTGCCCTTTTCAGGGTACTCTGTAACACCGAGTGTAGAGCAAATTGCTGCCTTAAGCGCCAGCTCCACAACGTAGCCACAGAGGTACGCACACCCATCATAACAGCCCGCGCGAAAGAGAGCCTCGGCTTCTTCTAGCCGCAAGCAAGCCAATTGCTGCAGTTCGCGCCGCGTCGCCATCCAGTCGCAGCGAAAGATACTTCATTGGGTACGTAAATGACAACTAATTGTTGTCGATTTGAGCGCGCTGGAGCTTGTCGGAGTAGTCGATGTAGAGCGTCTTCCACTCGGTGAAGAAATCGATCGCCGAGATGGCCGCTTCGCGGTGGCCATTGCCCGTTTGCTTCGTACCACCAAACGGTAAGTGCGTTTCTGCGCCGATCGTCGGCGCGTTAACGTAGACAATTCCGGTGTATAGGTCGCGTGTGGCCTGGAAAGCGCGGTTCACGTTTCGGGTGTAAATCGAAGCCGACAATCCGTACGGCACGTCATTCGCCACGTCGATGGCCTGCTCAAAGTTGTTGATGGGGATCACCGACACGACGGGGCCAAAGATTTCTTCCTGCGCAATGCGCATTTTCGGCCCGCAATCACCAAATACGGTGGGGGCGTGGAACCAGCCCTTCGCAAGCGTCCCACTGTCCAGGCGATCTCCGCCAGTCAGCAACTTCGCACCTTCGCTCTTTCCTATTTCCACATAGCTCATGACCGTTTTCAATTGCTGCTCGTTGATACAGGGTCCCATGTCCGTGTTCACATCCAGCCCGTCGCCGACCTTGAGCAACTTCACCCGCTCGACAAAACGATCCACGAAGTCCTTGTAGACGCTTTTGTGGACTGCCACGCGGCTCGCGGCCGTACAGCGTTGCCCGGAGGTGCCAAAGCCGCCCCAGACCGCGCCGTCCACGGCCAAATCAAGATTGGCGTCATCCATAACAATGATGATGTTCTTGCCGCCCATTTCGAGGCTGCAATGCTTGAAATCGGGAGCGCAGGCTTGCGCGATGAGGCGTCCCACAGCAGAAGACCCTGTGAAGCTGATCACCGGGACTTCTTTATGCTGTGAAAGAGGCGCACCCGCTCCCGGCCCGTCACCGCTGACCAGATTCACTACACCTCGCGGCACTCCCGCTTCGGTCAGCACCTGCACCAGATGATACGAAGACAGCGGGGTATCCTCGGCCGGCTTGAGCACCACGGTATTTCCGCTGATCAAAGCCGGCATGATCTTCCAGGAGGGAATGGCCATGGGAAAATTCCACGGGGTGATCATCCCGCAGACGCCGATAGATTGGCGCACGCTCATCGCGAACTTGTTCGGCAATTCCGAAGGTGTGGTCTGCCCAAAGAGCCGCCGTCCCTCGCCCGCCATGTAATAGGTCATGTCGATGGCTTCTTGCACGTCGCCGCGCGCTTCCGCGACGACCTTCCCCATCTCACGTGTCATGTCCTTGGAAAACTCTTCCTTGCGTTGAAGCAACAGTTCTGCGGCGCGAAACAGAATTTCCGCGCGCTTCGGAGCCGGCACCAGGCGCCACGTTTTATACGCCTCTTTCGCTGCGTCCACGGCGGCGTCCACATCCTCGTCCGTAGAGGACACAAACATTCCGATCAGTTCATCAGTGTTTGCAGGATTGCGGTTCTCATAAGCTTTCCCGCTCCGCGATTCCATCCACTCGCCGTTGATAAAATTCTTGAAGATCCGTGGCGCGACTGCCGTAGCCATACTTCCTCCTCGATTCCTGAAGCTTCCGCTTTGCTCTTCGTCTGGTCCTCTGTGGCTTAGAACGAGAAACAGTGCCTCGTGGAAACTGAATTCTATCGTCGCATCGCGGAAGCGTCAAATTAGGCAATACAAGCGATTCCTCGCGGCACATGGAAAGCAATGGCGAAGAACGGCGGACTACGGTTGGCGGCGGGCGGTCTGAGCGGGTGTTGATCTCTGCAGAGAGGAAGAGCTCGTTGGAGGCATCGGCGGCGCAACACCCGCGGTCTGAGAGCCAAGGCCCAATTGCTGAAGGGTTTTCGCATCGAGTTTCCCCGACGGATTCAAGCCATGCGCTTCCTGGAACTTTCTCGTTGCTTCAATCATAGAATCGTCCCATTTTCCGTTCGGCTTTCCGGTGAATGAACCGTCTTTCGCGAGCGCCTGCTGAATCTCGGAAATCCGGTCGGGAGTGGGGGCTTTTTGCCCCCGCTCCCGGCGGCTTGTTTTTTTCGACGATCTCGACCGGTGCGAAGACTTCATGGACTTGGATGGCGTGGGTTTCTTTTGTGCCGCGTCCTGTGCCTGCCCAGAAGCTGCACACACACCGAACCCCGCCGCTACCAGCAGCGTCAGGGCCAGGTGAGTCGCTTTTGGCACTCGCATGTTTGTATCGGCTGTCGTTAAGTCGCTATTGCTGATTGTCCGCCGGAACTTTGCCCGACAAATAGAGTGTCAGGACTCGGTCGCTGTCCTGCCGCCGAAGGACCTTGAATACAACATCCTCGCTGTGCTTTAGTTTTGAAACTGCCTTGCGGTAATCGGAAACGGAGCTCACGGTTTCACCATTAACCGCGGAAATCACGTCGCCGCGGATGAATCCCAAATCGTCGGCAAACGAAGCCGGATCGGCTTCCGTGACAAGCACGCCCTTTTGCCCTTCCATTCCGACGCGATGCCCGCGGTCAGGCGTCAGTTCTTCCACGTGCAACCCGTATTCAGATGGTACGGCTTCACCGCCTCCTGGCTGATCATTCATCCGGCCCGCCACATTCGGAAAAACTCGCGTGCGGTCTTCGACCGTCGCGGTTGCTTCTTTCTGCGCGCGATCGCGGATATACGTCAGTTTCACTTTGCTGCCAATCGGAGCTTGCGCGATCGGATTCACCAGATCATTCCCGGTCTTCACCGGATGCCCGTTCACGGTGGTGATGACGTCACCGCCCTTCAATCCCGCCTTTTCCGCAGGACTTCCCGGCTCGACGCTTTCAATCACCAAACCGTACGAGGCGCCCAATGACTTCAGCGTGATGGCATTCGTGCTCAGCTCTTCCTGGAAGCTCACGCCGATCGACCCGCGCGTCACACGGCCTTGCTTGATAATCTGGTCGTACACGCTGATCGCCGTGGTTGACGGCAGCGCAAAGCCAACACCTTCGTAGCCCCGGCTGCCCGTGATGATCGCCGTATTGATCCCGATGACTTCGCCGGCCAGATCCACCAGCGGCCCGCCGGAATTTCCTGGGTTAATGGCCGCGTCCGTTTGCAAGAACCGCTGGAACTGATGCGCAGGCCCGCTGATGTTGGCGCGATCCTTGGCGCTGATGATTCCCGCCGTCACCGTGGCCTGCAATCCGAAGGGGCTACCGATGGCAAGGACCCAGTCGCCAACCTGCACGCCGTCCGAATTCCCCAGCTTGGCGATGGGAAGATCCTTGTTCGCTTCAATCTTAATCACCGCCAGGTCCGTATCCTCATCTACGCCGACGAGCTTGGCCGTGTATCGTGTGGTCTCTCCGTTCAATTGCACCTGGATTTTCGTCGCTTGTTCGACAACGTGATTGTTTGTCAGGATGTACCCATGCTTGTCGACGATGACACCTGAACCCAGGCTGCGCTCCGCCTGCGGCGGCCCATCTTGCCGGCCATCAAAGAAGCGGTCGAAGAAATCTTGCATCGGATCGTCCTGATCGTACTGCTGCGAGCGGCGCTTCTTGGTCTGCTTGCGCTCCAGCACTTGCGTCGTGGCGATATTCACCACCGCTGGCTGCACGCGATTCACAATTGAGGCGAACGAACTGGACGCCGGAATCGGGTCCGGCACCGCCAGAGCCGTCGCCGTTGTGCCTGAAAATCCAAGAGTCTTCATCGCCGATACGCGGCCGGAAACGACCGACCCGATCAGAATCCCGACGATCAGCGTGAAGGCGACAAATACCGTCGCGAGTATCTTCCGGCGGCGCGCCCAATCCATGAGTTCTTTCACTTGCTCTCCCATATCTGCAACTCCTCTATCTTGGCCCCCATAGACCCGTTTTCGCCAGCGGCCGAATTCGGCCTGGTGTCAAAGTATAACACCGCTAAATCGTTGAGGTTGCTGCCGATTTCCGATGCGCTGGAGCGATCACTGTCCCATAGACCGGGGTGCCCTGCGATTTTTGTTCTCCATGCTATTGGACGCAGGAAGACGTAAATTTGTTGTCAAACGAGGCCAAGTTTTTTCCGGTGGTGCGTAACCGCTTGGGAGGAAAGGGCTAAGCGGTGGCCCGATGGCTCCACAACGGTAGGAATGCGTGTTAACACTTGGCCGCCTGCCCGCGTCTTGCCTAGCGAAGGGGTTTTCGTTGGCCTAAGCGTGGGATACAGTATTGACTTTCGGACCTCCAGGATGGAACGTCACGCTGTGACTGTCTGGCCCGTCACCGAACCGCGCGAGGAAGACTCGCTCGTCAACGCAGCCCGCGAGGGTGATCGCGCCGCGTTCGGGCGGCTCTATGACCGCTATGCGCGCATGGTTCACGGTATTCTTCTCGCTCGCGTTCCGCCGCGCGAAGTGGATGACCTCGTCCAGGAAGTGTTCCTCCTGGCGCTACGGCAGCTCCACGCGCTTCGCGACGTCTCTCGATTCGGAGCGTGGCTGGGGACCATCACGCGGAATCGCGCGAATGACTACTTCCGCAAGGCAATTCCCAACGGAAGAGTCGCCGGGCCAATGGATGAAAATCAGGTCGAGAACCGTTCGCACGATGACACCGCCGAACAGGAAGCTGCCGTAATTCTGGCCGCGGTCCGGACGCTTCCGGAGCCTTACCGCGAGCCGCTCATACTTCGGCTGGTGGAGGGTATGACGGGGCCGGAAATCGCGGCGCGTTCGGGGCTGACTCACGGTTCCGTTCGCGTGAATCTTTGTCGCGGTATGCAACTACTGCGCGAAAAGCTGGGAGATACAGGCAAAGGCGCATCATGAGCCCAAGGAACAGTTTATGAACGACAATTACTTGTGGGATGGCTCAGGGGAGCCTGACCCGGAAGTCCAAAAACTTGAGACCGCGTTAGGGCGGTATCGCCACAATCAACCTCCGCCCGCGTTCGATCAAATTGCGGACGTTCCTCCGGTGAAAGGGCCCAAGCGATTTTTCAATCTGCGTTTTTCATTTCAATTCGCAGCAGTAGCTGCAACTCTTCTAATTGCGGCGACGTTGTTTTATTTCTTGCGTCGCCCGAAGCCGGGCGTTGACTCGGGACCAGCATGGGAGGTGGCCCGCCTGGAAGGCGCGCCGAAGGTTGGATCGAAATCCATTAGCGCGAACTCCGGCGTGGCAAAATTTGCTGTCGGGCAGACTCTAACTACCGACGCTTCGTCCCGGGCAAGCATTACGCTGGACGAGACGGGCCGCGTCGAAGTGGACGCGGGCTCGCGACTCCGCCTGGTTACCAACGGCCCGGGCCGCAAGCGCCTCGCCCTCGAGCGTGGCACGATTCACGCTGTCATCTGGGCGCCACCGGGCCAGTTTGTCGTGGATACGCCTTCCGCCGTAGCCGTGGATTTGGGCTGCGTGTATACACTGCACGTGGACGATTCCGGCGCCGGCCTACTGCGCACCACCATGGGCTGGGTGGGCTTTAAGCTCAACGGCCACGAATCCTTCATTCCGGCGGGGGCCGTCTGCAAGACGCGGCCAAAGATCGGCCCGGGCACACCGTACTTCGAAGATGCTTCCCCGTCGTTTCTCAACGCCTTGTTTCGGTTTGACTTTGAACCCACCACTCCTGCGGAGCGCAACGCCTTACTCGGCATTCTTCTCGTGGACGCGCGCAAGAACGATGCACTCAGTCTCTGGCATCTGCTTTCCCGCGTCAGCGATGACGATCGCCCCGGCGTCTATGACCGCCTCGCCTCGCTCGCCCCGCCTCCCACGGGTGTGACCCGCGAAGGCATACTGCGCCTCGATCGCCACGCGCTGGACTTGTGGTGGAACTCTCTCGGCTTAGGCGACATCTACCTGTGGCGCACCTACGAACGCGACTGGTCGCAGCCCTCGCACGATGCAAAATGACTGCTCACCTGCCACCCGTAACGTTCTATTCGTGAGTCGAAGTCAAGTCCGGTGTTGCGCTTAACGGAACACGCGTCCACCCAAGAGAATTGCAACCCTGCTTCGCGCGGCGTATGTTCCTAAGAGCGAGGAAAGCTACAATGCGGATTCCGAAAGTAGTGCGGTCCTTTCAATTTCTGTGCGCCATCGTCTTCTGGCCTCAGTGCGCGCCACTCATGGCCAACAATGCGCCCGAGGTCCCCGTCGTGGATGGCGGGCTCGGCTCTTGCCGGGCGGATTTCACTGTGAAAGACGAGGCAGGCAAGCCCATTTACAACGCCAAGATTGATGTCACGCTCAAGTCCGGCGGCCTTTTCAGCCGGCGAAAGACGGAGCTTGAAGTCGGCACAAACAGCGATGGCAAAGCCCGCTTCACCGGCTTGCCCGATTCGCCAAAGAAGCCTCTGGAGTTTCAGATTAAGAGCGGGACGGTTTCCAAGGCGGTCACGGACGATCCTTCAACAAGCTGCAACGCCGTCTACGAGGTCACCCTGTCAGTCCACTAGTCCTTGGGACAAGTTTGCGGATTGCCGACTGCATTCCTACCTTCGTTAACATTCTTCCACTCTAAAGCGTCTTGTCTCCCGAAGTTCGAAATAATTCGAAAGGAGACTAGAAAATCTATGACGCGCCCACTGATTCGTTCACTTCGTTTCGTCGTCGCAACGCTGGCGGCAGCTCTATCACTCGCTTGTGTCGCCCAGGCCGGCCCGCCGCTCATCTGCCACACCATTGAAATTGGACAGGCCAGGTCCTTGCCCTGGGTCAACCATAACTGGAACCTCAGTGGTGGCGAGACTTACGACACAAAAAACCTCGTCCGGGACACGCTGGAAATCCTCGCGCCGGATACTCCTGTCCTTGTTCGAATAGAGACGCTGCGGCGCGCCACTCTCTATGCCCGCAAAGACCCACTCGCAGCGAAAGAACTCCTCGCTCGGCTGCATACTCGCGCGACATCGGCAGAATCCTCAGGCCACCCTGACGCTCTTGCGTGGTTCGACGTCGGCTATCTCGTAGAAACCTACAAGCAATGGATCGGTCAAAGCTGGATGCGCGTTTCGAAAGACGAGCAGAATCCCGCCGCCGGCGTCGACGGCTACGCGCTGGTGAAAAAGGCCCTCGACCTGCGCGGCGCCGATCCACAGATGGAATTTGCCGCTGCGCTGATCACTCTATCCGGTCCACAACGCGAGCACCGCCAGCACGCGCTGAAAGCCATAGCCGGCGCAAAAACCGATCCGTTACTGGCGCAGAACCTTGCGAGCCGTTTTATTGGCGCCCAAACGGAAACCATGTCCGAATTGCTCGCAAAGAACTCAACTTCAAATTAGTGCAAGAGTGCGCCTCTTGTAGGGGCCTGCCGCGGCGGGCCCCCCAGCCCAAAAAACCAAACAGAGACTCGATTTGCCTGGCAGATGCCCCTCTTGACATCCGCCACCAACTCAGGCATAAATAATATAGCTGCGGTTGCGGCGACACGTGGCGATTTAGGGCAACTTGCTCCACGTAAAAAACTGCTAAAGAGCTTTTCGAGTTTCCCAGAAGATTTTCTGAGACCCTCCG
>Ga0137388_10003128_pt1 | contig 10620 bp, 4 predicted proteins | sample 15con2h14AmetaG_FD_104644 | JGI IMG/M metagenome (GOLD analysis project Ga0137388, IMG submission 104644) | Vadose zone soil microbial communities from Angelo Coast Range Reserve, California, USA - 15con2h1.4A metaG | ecosystem: Environmental > Terrestrial > Soil > Vadose zone > Saprolite...
CGGCTGATAACCCAGGCAAGGTTGGGCATCTCGCCTCGAACGAGCAGTGGCTTGATGATGTCCCACTCCGCACCGTTGACTCCCAGCATGATCACTCGTGGCTTCTTCGTTGCAATCGGCTGCTGAGCACTCCCTGTTCCTGAAACTGCCAGGAAAACAGTGGCTGCGACAGCGTAGAACCATATTCTTTTATTCATGGCCTTTTCTTCCTCCCGCTTCAGAGTGGTTTCCTAGTCGTCTATGGCAACCCGGTTCGCGCCACGAAGACGTCGAAAGCCTGATTGGTGTCGCCAGGGCCAAGATTGCCTGCCAGAGAGCGAAAAACGGCATAGTGGGCATTGTTGCTGAGCAGGGGTGACGAACTCTGGTTGTTGGGCAAGGAGCTGTCCAAGGCAACGGACAAGAGAATCGTTGAGGGCGTACATCCTGACGAAACGCCCGTGCAAGTGTCGCGCAAAAAGATCTTTGGGAAAGGACTTGTATCGCCCGCCACGAGGTTGGTTGCGTTCGAAGTGAACACCACAAATCGGCCGTCGGAGGTAATATTGGCCTCCAGGCTATCGCCATTTGCCTCGTTCCCAGTGTTCCCGAGCGAGACCCGCGTCGTGGAGGGGGTGCATCCCGTTGGCATACCGAGGCAGGCATCGCGGACAAATAAGGCGAAGAAACCGTTTTTGTCGCTGGACACTAGGTTTCTAGCACTTGAGGAGAAGACAACAAATCGTCCCGTCGAGCTCAGCGATGCGAGGCTACTCAAACCGCTAGATTGAGAACCATCATTCGCAACCGAAACTCGAATCGTGCTGGGATTACAGCCTGTCGGAGCGCCCGTACAAGTATCCCTCAGGAAAACATCCTGTTGATTGTTTGTGTCGTTGAGGACTAGGTTAGTGGCCAGAGATTGGAAGGCTATATAACGCCCGTCGGCGCTGACCACACCGGAGGGATCGATTGTGGTGTCGTTTGGTGCGCTACCGTCATTTGCCACCGATACTACGGCGGTAGACGGCGTACATCCCGCCGGTGCTCCCGCGCAAGTGTCGCGAACAGAGGTCAAGAAATCGCTCGGAGAGCAGAACGACGAACCACAATCGCCTGAGAGGCCATTGGTGAACGCTATGTACCTTCCATCCGCGCTCAGTGAAGGGCTGAAGCTGTTATTCACATCTGGGCTGACTAGGATCGTCGTGGGGGTGCAGCCAGCTGCTGCGCCAAAGCATGTGTCGCGGAGAAAGACATTAAGCGCTCCCGAGGTTCCCACTGTAGCGAGATTGGTAGCGGCGGAACTAAACGCGACAAAGCGCCCGTTGCCGCTGATGACCACGTCTTGGATGGCCTGATTCGCTTGTGAGCCATCAGTCGCAATCGAAACGCGCACGACCGACGGCGTGCAGCCAGTTGGCGCGCCGATACACGTGTCCCGCAAGAAGGCGCGGGTTCCGGCGTTGCTTCCGCCCGGCACCAGGTTGTCGGCATTGGATGTGAACACTATGAACCTTCCATCAGCGCTCATGGCAGGTGACCCACTGTCCGCATCCGCTTCCGTAAGGTTTGTCGCCACACTCGACCTTTCAATGACTCCGACTGCCCCGGACGCGACGGACTTGATGGTGAAGTTCACTCCGTTTGAAGCTCCGCCTCCCGGCGATGGATTGGACACCCCCACCTGCGCCGTTCCGGCCGTCGCCAAATCACTACCTGGGATGGCTCCTTTGACCAGCGTGCTTTTGAGAACGTCAGTCGGCCGATTGAGGCCATTCCACTGCACCGAGGTGGCCTCGACGAAGCCTGTTCCGTTAACCGTCAGTGGGAAGCCAGGCCACCCTGCGGGTGCTGTTGCATCGGATAGCGACCCAAGGGAAGGGAGCGGGTTACTCGTGAGTGCGTTGATCGTGAATGTCATTGACGGGGACGGACCCGCGTTCGGCGCCGGATTCACCGCTGTCACCTGCGCGGTCCCTTGAGAGGTCACGTCGGTTGCCGGGATCGCAGCGGTCAGTTGTGTGCTGCTCATGAATTGGGTTGGTCGAGTGTTTCCATTCCATTGCACCGCGACACCACCCACAAAGCCAGAGCCATTCACCGTCAAGGTGAACGGAGCAGCTCCCGCCATCAGGTTTTGTGGAGACAGCGATGTCAGAGTGGGTTTGGGATTATCGAGCTCGAAATTCACTCCCTGAGAAAGAGAGACTGCGTTCGGATTAACAACTTGGATGGGGACTTGCCCCGCGCAGCAGGAAATGTTTGCTGCGGGTACAGTCGCCGTGAGATGAGTGCTGCTGACAAGGGTTGTAGAGAGACTGTTGCCGCCCCATTGAATCACGGATGCGGAGACAAAACCCGATCCGTTTGCCGTCAGCACGAATGCTTGGCCGCCAACTATCGCATTGCTCGGGGAAATCGAATTGATGACCGGGGTGGGGTCAGCGACTAGGAATCCCGCTGCGAATGAAGCAAACGCAAGCGGGTTCAGGGCTGTGATCTGAACTACACCTGACTTAGCGATGTCAGTGGCCGTGATCGCTGCGCTTAGCTGGGTGCTGCTGGCAAAAGATGTGGAACGGTTGCTGCCGTTCCACTGAACGATCGCACCGCTCACAAAATTCGAACCGTTGACCGTTATGGTGAAATCCGGACCACCGACCAAAATCCTTGGAGGAGAAAAAGAGTTAATGACAGCAGTCGGATTCGCTGGATCAATCTTGAAGTTCGTTGCTGCGGAGCCAAGCCCATTCGGGCCTGGATTCTGTACGCTCACTAGCGTTGAGCCTGGCATCGCCACGTCGCCGGCCGAGATGGTTGCGGTGAGCTGTGTGCTACTAACGAATGTGGTCGCACGCGCAGCCCCGTTCCATTGCACTGTTGCGCCAGAAACAAAACTCGAACCGCTTACGGTAAGCGTGAATCCTGACTGGCCGGCCGTCGCGCTCGTTGGCGAAATCGAGCTGATCGTGGGCAATGGTGGAGGCGGGGGTGCGGCCTGGCCGCCCCCGCAGCCGGTAATCGTCGAACAAAGACCGAGCCCCAGCAGAGTCAAGACGAACAAAGTTTTCGCTCTCATGACATGCTCCTTTGCAACTCCACGCTGAATTTCCTGGCACGCCACGCACTCGTTCGTCCGATCCAGCGAGCTTTGTGCGCTTACAGACGTAAAGGTGTCCTCCGCTTATTGCGAACCGTCATTCTGCGCTTGCGCTGCTACCGCCTGAGCGACAGCCTGGGCGATCGCGAAACCTGCGTTGATGTCGCTGCGGAAATGAATCCCGGACCAAATTCGCGATTCCGCAGCTTCGACTGCCTGAGCTTGGAAAGACTCTGCATCTTGGGGAAATAAATAAGCGAGCGCACCCGCGTTGGCCCCGGACACGCACGCATGAGCCGAGGGATAACCGGGGTGATTCGGAGTCGTGAACAGGGTCTTAGTTGTGGAATCCAGCTGCACTGGGCGAATGGCCCAATAGGTATACTTGCCATCCCAGCAGGCAACCATAGCGTCGTACCCGGTGATGCTTTGGATTGCGTATGCGCGCGCTGCTCGGGGCGGATTGTTTTCCAAGCGATTCTCAAATATCTTCTTGTCCAGAAGATCGCTCCAGAAGGTGACTGCCTTACCCTGCCAGAAAAAACCTTTGCTTTCTGTGTAAAATGGCGAACCTGTAGCCGTGGCAGAACCCGCAGCGGGAAGGACGCGGGGAAAGCTCTTGACTACGGCAAGCTCGGCCGCTTCCTGAGCAGAGTCGCAAGCCGGAGGAGGACCTGGCCGGAACTCGCTTCCGCTGGAGAGCACCCAGGTTTTCCAGGTGCCCGCAAGAGGTTCGACAGGGTTTGTTCCCTTCCAATCGCACGGACCGTTCGGGATGCTTCCACCGAAAATTGCGTCGGATCCATCGGACTGCGCCCGGGCGATTACCAGAGCTGCAACTGCTCGACCCAAGTCAAGACCTGCCTGCACGTCGCTTGGATATTGGACGCCGGCCAGAAGTCGTGACGTTCCGGCCCCCGCGGCCTGATCGGCGAATGTTTGTGCGTCGGCGGGAAACAAGTAGGCAAGGACAGTGGATGCCGCGCCCGCCGCAACGGCATGCTCGCTTGGATAGGAGGGACTATCAGGGTTAGGAATTGCAGTGCTGAGACTCTTTACAAGATCGCTTGGCCGGGGGCGATTATAGGCATATTTGGAATCCCACGCCGCCACCATTGCGTCGTAGATCGCGACATTGACGAGAGCGAGTACACGCTCGCCACGCGGTGTGTTGAGATTGAATTTTGAGATTTCGCTTAGCGCGATCTGATTCCATTGGTAAGAAGGCGAGCCTGCGTCCCAGAGCTTGACCAATGCTAGGACGTTCGCGTCTCGCTGCGTAGCAAGATTCGCGAGCACCTCAACCTCTTCTTTCGAATCTCGCTGGCTGGGAGGCTCCGGTAGGCGAAACTGACTTCCCGAAGACAACACCCAAGTTTTCCATTGTCCAGCGTTTGGCTCTATTTGCGCCGAGGCGACGAGTACAAAAAGTGTTAGCCCAAGGCCGAGCGCAAAAAGCATTCGCCAGGTGATTTTCTTAATCCTTGTTGTTTCCATGGGATTCTCCGAATCTTTCGATCAATTCTTGCAATGTGCGCAAGTGGGCTGACCTTGGCGCAATCGGCGGGACGATGCAATCCCGCAGGCATCTCCAATTCAACCTTTGAATCTCCCGAGCTATGTTGCTGAGAAGAAGGCTCTTGGCGGGCATGGGGAGGAAACGCTTAGCGCTTTTCTGTCACTACTTGGAGTGATACGATCACTGTCACACCGAGGGCCTCAAATGCCTAGTGCCCGTGGGTCTGTTCAATCTGCCCGCTTCGGGCCTTTTGCAGTTGATTTCCGCGCAGGAGAACTCCTCAAGAACGGCCGAAGAATACGGCTGCAGGATCAGCCTCTGCAGGTCCTCGCCCTGCTCTTGGAGCATCCCGGCGAAACAATTACGCGTGAGGAACTTCACCAAAAACTATGGCCGAACGACACCTTTGTTGACTTCGACCACGGGTTGAATAACGCCATCAACCGGCTGCGCGAAACTCTTTGCGATTCTGCAGAGAACCCGCGCTACATCGAGACTCTCCCACGTCGCGGTTATCGATTCATTTCGCAAATAGAACGTGAAGTAATGAGCGAGGTACCGACCGCGCTGGAAATGATTCAAAACATCTCCCAACAGGGTTTGGATTCGATGATTACGGTCGCCCCGGCTTCCCGCCCATGGTGGCAGAGAAAATGGGTTGCGTATGTCGCGTCAGCGCTTGTACTTTCGACCTCCCTCGGATTAGCGGTGCGTACTTGGAAGGGAAGATTGCTGGGAAGCGCGCATGCGATGAGGATTGAGGCGGTCGCCGTTTTGCCGCTGGAAAACATGACCGGGGACCCAACCCAGGAATATCTCGTTGACGGCCTGACCGACGCGTTGACGACACATCTCGCGCAAATGCGCGGAATGCGAGTCATCTCGCGAACATCCGCGATGCGCTTCAAGGGTGCAAGGAAAACCTTGCCGGAGATCGCAAAGGAATTACACGTGGATGCAGTAGTCGAAGGCTCGGTGTCGCGAGCGGGCGACGTAATGCGTTTCAACACCCAATTAATCTATGCGCCTGGTGATCGGCACTTGTGGGCTCACGCGTACGAATGCACAGCGCAGAATCTTCCGATTGTTGAGACCGAGATAGCAACTGACGTGGCGCACGAGATCGGTGCTGCTATCACTCCTGAGACGACTGCATATCTTTTAGCGGCTCGCTCCGTAAATCCGGAAGCATACGACCTTTACCTGCGTGCCAAACCCTACTACGGACTGGAGACACGAGAAGCAACCGACCGGGCCATCCGCCTTCTCGAAAAATCGGTGGCTATCGACCCAAAGTTCGCTGTCGCTTATACCGCGTTGGCAACCGCGTATCGGGATCGAGGCCTGTCCGTTGAACCGGAGAAGTCCAACGAGTGGATGGAGAAATCGAATGCCGCCGTTCAGAAGGCGCTTGCACTTGACCCGCACTTGGCAGAGGCCTATGTGTCCCGGGGGTACCTGCTGTGGTCGCAGGCCAACAACTGGGCATATGAGCGTGCCGTTGACGACTACCACCACGCAGTCTCGCTGAATCCTAATCTCGCGGAAGCACATCATCAGCTTGCGAACGTGTTCAACCATATTGGCCTACTTGACAAAGCTGGAACTGAGATTCAAAAGGCACTCGAGCTCGATCCGCTGAGTGCCGGAATACGATTGCGCGTGGGCATCAATCTTCTATACAAGGAAAAGTACGAGGATTCTCTCGCGGCCCTTCAGGATTCAGAGAACTTCAATCCAACTCTGTGGGCTTTTCAGACTTCTTTCGCACTGCAGCACTTGCGAAGACTGGGTGAGGCTCAGAAAAGAATAGCCGGGATGCTTGCGGAGAATCCCGGAGACCGTGGTGGATCGTTGACCGCCATGCAGGCGTTACTCGCTGCCAACGCTGGGGATGCGCACGAGGCGGAGATCAAGATTCAGGAGGCTCTCGCCAAGGGGAAGGGATTTCAACATTTCCATCACGTCGCATACGCCATCGCATCTGCCTACGCGCTGTTGAACATACCTCAAAAGGCACTCCGTTACCTCCAGATTGCGGCCGATGATGGTTTCCCCTGCTATCCGCTGTTTGAGCATGACTCAAACCTGGACAACCTGAGAAAGAACCCGCAATTTCTTGCATTCATGGCTGAGCAGAGGAAAAAGTGGGAGTACTTCGGGGCCCATTTGTAGGCCCAGCGACTTGGCTAGCCCGAAGAAGGGCGAACACGTGTCAGACAGCGGCGAAATCACCGATGGTTAAGAAACGTACTCTCCAAGCCGTGGTCGGTGGCTTGCTCTTTCTTGGTGCAGCGGGGCGCGCACCGGGTCAGACGACAGGCCGGATCCACGGCGTAGTGAGAGACTCATCGGGCGGGGTGATTGTGCAAGCGGAAGTCCGGGCTGTCAACAAAGCCACGGGAGAAGACTGGGAAGCTGTTTCGGATGACGTGGGGAATTACACCTTTGTTTTGTTGCCTCCCGGGCTGTACCAGATCGAAGCAACGGCAAATGGATTTAAGACTGCGGTTTCTGAAAATGTTCCTGTCAGGATTACTGAAACGATCACGATCAACATTCTGCTTATTGTGGGGAACCGGGTAGAGACGGTTATTGTGAAGGCTTCAACCCATCTCGTACAAGCGGATGGGCCGCAATTGGGAGGCGTGGTGGACTCTCAGACAGTTGCCGAACTCCCGCTGGCCTCCCGCAATTTTACTCAGATTCTGACTCTTTCACCAGGTACAGCCAGCTATCTGCCAGACAGCACTGCCGTTGGCCGCAATACTCAAGCCATTTCCGTCAACGGCGCGCGCGTCACGCAAAACTACTTTCAGATAAACGGTATTGATGCAACCACCATGGGCACCAATGGACCGATTCTAGTTGCGGTTCCGGCTCCGGAAACAATTGAGGAATTCAAAGTGCAGACTTCACTCTATGATGCCACGTACGGCCGGAGCGGCGGCGCCAATATCCAGCTTGTGACAAAGGGTGGGAGCAATGAAATCCACGGAGACACTTATGAGTATTTCCGGAATGAAACGCTAAACGCGAACAATCCATTCTTGAAGGCTGCTGGCCTCGCGCGCCCTTTGCTGCGGCGAAATGTTTTCGGAGGCGTTTTCGGTGGTCCGATTCGGAAAAACCGAGCGTTCTTCTTTATTTCTTACCAGGGCTCGCGTGAGCAAAATGCGGCATCCATTATCAACAGCATTTCTTCCAACGTTCTCGTCGCCTCGGGGCTCACGGACGACCGGTCTGCTTCAACCTTGGAGTCGACCTTTGGCGTAGCCACGATTGATCCTGCTTCTTTAGAATTGCTCAATGCAAAACTTGCCAACGGCCAATTCGTGATTCCAACGCCCCGTGCAAACGGGTTCTTCTCGGGTTCTTCGCCGTCCAACTTCCAAGAAGATCAATTCAACACGAACGGGGATTTTCGGCTCTCCAACACTAATTCTCTCGCCGTGAAATTCTTCTTTGCCAACTCTTCTCAGTTCCTGGTGCTGCCCAGCTTTCGGGGAACAGGGCCAAATGTCCCTGGCTTCGGAACCGACCAGATCTTCAACAATCGTGTCGTCGCCCTTCGGGACACACACTTCATTAGTCGGACACTCACGAATGAACTACGGCTCGGTTATGCGTTCAATAGCAACGATACTGTTCCTCGAGAACCTGTTACAGATTCCGAAATCGGCGTCTCAAGACCGAATGCTAGCGAGCTGCCTGGGTTGCCCCTGATCCGAATCGCTCCTGCAGCGGGAGGAATCGTTGTGGGGACCCCAACGAATATCGCACCGGCGAAGCCTTTCGTGACTACACTGGCCGATTCATTCACGCTCTTGCGAGGGAATCAAACGCTCCGCGCCGGACTAGAAATTCGATACAACGGAGTCAATTTTTCACCGCAGAATTTCACGCGAGGCCAGATCGATTTTCAGGATTTCCGCAGCTTTCTGACAGGCACGACCCAGGTGACCACGTTTGGCAACGGCCTCAACGATCGCAGTCAGCGCGCCTGGGATTACAACTTTTTCGCGCAGGATGACTGGAAGTTGTCCTCGCAATTCGCATTCAATGTGGGCTTGCGATATGAACTTGACATGCCGATTTATGACACGCGCGGTCGGATCTCCACGTTCGATCCGACGCTTTACGTTCCACGACAGCAGGTCCAGAACGGCAACCCGGTTGGACCTCCCATCGGCGGATTTGTGCAGGCCGGAAATGTAATACCCAGTTTCGACCTGCCCGATGTTCCGAATGTCAGCAAGTATGTCGTGCGCAGCATCGATCCAAACAATTTTTCGCCGCGTATCGGTCTTGCTTATTCCCCTCTTCGTTCGAGGCGACTGGCAGTGCGGGGTGGATACGGGCTCTATTATTCGCGCACGACGTTCGCATACGCCTCGGCGAGCGCGCAGCTTCCTCCCATGTTCGCTCTCGGAGTTCGAAACAGCGCTCCCTTCGACGTTCCGTTTTTTGCTGTGCCGGCACAGAGTCAATTCCCCACGTTTGTGCCGGGGGTTCCCTTGGCAGGTCCCGCTTTCGATCGCGGGCTACGCACACCCTATGTTCACCAATACAATCTGAGTGCGCAGTATGAGCTGCGGAAGGATTTGCTACTGGAAACAGCGTACGTAGGCGCAAGGGGTAGGAGACTTCTTCGCCAAGTCGCGATCAATCAAGCCCAGTTAGCGAGTCCACAGAACCCGATTACGAATGCGGTCACCGGTGCTGTGATCACGACCAATACGCCTGGAAACGCTCTACTTCGGGCACCCCTCCAGGGTGTTTCGATCAGTGGATTCAGCCTGAACGAGACCACGGCCAATTCATCTTACGATGCAATCCAGATGAGCCTGACCGGGAGAATCTCTGACCGCACCCAGTACCACGCTGCTTATACGTTCGCCAAATCCATTGACAATGCCTCGGGAGCAGGCGGTGGTGCAGGCATTTCCGGCGTCGTCAATACGGGTGCGGTGAACGACTCCGGCCCAATACTCGGCAACCAGAACAATCCAAGATCCAACCGCGGTGTATCTGACTTCGATCGCACACACCGATTTGTGTTGAGCTATTTGTGGGACCTGCCTAGGCCGGCGTTCGCCGCCCGCTCAAGTATTGCTCGACGAGCAATTTGGAACTGGCATTCGTCGGCCATCCTGACAGCTATGTCCGGTCTTCCCATCGACGTCGTGGACACGGGCGCGGGTTCATTCTATGGACTTGCGAACGGGGCAAGCCCGCTCGCTCGTCCTAGCCTCATGCCCGGAATGAGCTGTAGAAATGCCATGCAAGGCGTAACTGCAGGTTATTTTTTCAATTCGACGGTATTTGCTCGGCCATTGGTTCAGAGCGGCCGACCAATTCCAAGCTCGGACGGGACGGCGACAGCCGGTCTCGGTCCAGTGGGCACAGACATCGGCAACGTCGGCCGAAACTGTCTACGCGGGCCGCGACAAGTTAATCTGGATTTGGCTCTTGCTAAGGTGTTTCCCGTGGCCGAATCTCGCAGCTTCGAGTTCCGCGCTGAGTCTTTCAATCTTTTCAATCACGCGAACTTCGCGAATCCGATCAGCAACCTGAATGCCCTCTTTGCCTCTGGCGGTAATATTGACCCGCCCTCGGGACAAGTCATCAATCCCGGAAATCTTGGGCGCATCATCTCCACAAGCAACAACCCTCGAATCCTCCAATTCGCTTTGAAGTTCGACTTTTGAACCCAGGGCACGCTGCGGTCATTCTTGATGCAACCGATAGTCTCCAGAGTCTGCCCATCGAAAGGTGTCTCAGTCGAAGCGTGCAGTCGGCGAATTGATCCAACACCGAGTAAAACGCTTGGCAACATTGTCCCTGGCGCTTTCACGCCCGTGCTCGCCAAGCACACCAAGCATCTGAGCCTCGTGGACATCCTCTCGGTCGGGGTGGACCGCATCGGCTCGAAGTTCCGCTGCATGAGGAAGCAGGTCGAGGCGTGGAAGGGAACTCGCCTTCTGGACGATACAGCGAAACTGGTCATCTACCGGGC
>Ga0137388_10003130_pt1 | contig 10617 bp, 7 predicted proteins | sample 15con2h14AmetaG_FD_104644 | JGI IMG/M metagenome (GOLD analysis project Ga0137388, IMG submission 104644) | Vadose zone soil microbial communities from Angelo Coast Range Reserve, California, USA - 15con2h1.4A metaG | ecosystem: Environmental > Terrestrial > Soil > Vadose zone > Saprolite...
CTTCGCCTCAGGAGTTGTCGGTCACTGTGCGCGCCCGTGCCATTTACCGTGCGCGCCCGCAGGAACTGGAAGTTTCCGAGTTTACCGCGACCACTCCTGCCACGCAGATTCGCGCCGCCGGCAAGCTTTCTTCCACAGCCAGCCTGAAGGTTTCCGCGACCACCACCAATCTCGGCGAATGGCAGCCCCTTATCCTCGCCTTCCGCGGGCCTTCCCAGTTGCCCATTACACTGCGTGGCCGCGCTACCTTCAACGGCGCTGCTATAGGCACGCTCTCCGATTTCAGCGTGGCGGGGAGTCTCGAGATCGACAACTTCGATTCGCTCGTTCCCGCGACCTCGCGTACCCCTGAAAAACAAATTCATTGGGATTCCGCCACCGCCTTCGTCCAGCTATCGCCGCAGAAGTTTGCCGCCCGCAACGGCACACTGCGCCACCGCGAAACTGAGATCCGCTTCGAGGTCAGCGCTGGTCTGCATAATGGTCAGTTCGCTGACAACAATGTTTTCACAGCGCATCTTGATATGCGTAATGCGGACCTGGCCGAAATCGAGGCCCTCGCCGGCTATGACTATCCTCTCAGCGGGCGGATGAATCTGATCGTGCAGGCATCCGGCACCAGGTCAAGTCCACACGGTGACGGCCACGTGCAGCTCACGAACGCTGTGCTTTACGGACAACCGATTGCGCATTTCACCAGCGACATCCGTTTCATCAATGGAGAAGCCCAGCTCAATAATATTCAAGCCACTCACTACAATGCCCAGGTTGCGGGTGGTGCTGCGTACGACTTATCAGGCAAGACCTTCCGTTTCAACCTCACGGGAAAAAATTTCGATCTTGGCCGCATCCCCAAGTTGCAGACCAGCCGCTTCACTATCGAGGGCGGCATGGATTTCACCGCGCAGGGCGCCGGCACGCTCGAAGAACCTGCGATCAATGCCAAAATCCAACTGCGCGACGTAACACTCGACCAGGAGCGCGCCGGCAATTTCAGCATCGAAGCCGTGACCCAAGGTGCCGAGCTTCACCTCACCGGTCGCTCCAATTTCGAAGGAGCAGACTTGACCTTTGATGGCAACGTCCACTTGCGCAATGAATTTCCTGCCGACGTGTCGCTGCACTTTGATCATCTCGACGTGGATTCGCTGATCCGGATTTACTTTCGTGGGCGGGTGACCGGCCACTCTGCCATGGCCGGTGATTTGAGGTTCAATGGTCCACTTCGCAGTCCGCGCGAACTCAACGTCACCGCCAATCTGAGTGATTTCTTCATCGACGTGGAAAACATCAAGCTCCGCAACGATGGGCCCATTCGCTTCGCAGTGGCAAAGCAGACGCTGAACTTCGAGCAGTTACATTTGGTGGGTGACCTCACGGACTTCACGGGCCACGGTACTATCCAGCTAGCCGGCGAACGTCACCTTGATCTTCGCGCCGATGGTCATGTGAATCTCAAGCTGATCGAGAGCTTCAATCCCGACTTCACCTCGTCAGGAACGCTGACCGTTGGCTTGAGTGCATCGGGAACAATTGCTGATCCCATCATGCAAGGACGACTGCAGATAACCGACAGCTATCTGTCTTACAGCGGTCTGCCCAGCGGACTCAGCGCTATGAACGGATCGATCATTTTCGATCAGGATCGGCTCCAGATCGAAAAGCTCACGGCCCAGACCGGGGGCGGCACCGTCAATCTTGGCGGTTCGATCGCTCTCTACCATCGCCAGGCCACATTCGATCTCACCGCGCAAGGCCAGGATGTTCGCTTGCGCTACCCGCCCGGCGTGAGTTCTACCGCTAACGCCGACCTGCGCCTCACAGGTACCACCGCAGCGGCCACACTCACCGGTGACATTACTGTGACCAAGCTCACTGTCACCCCCGGTTTCGACTTTGGCGCTTACCTTGAAAGCACCAAACAATCGGCTTCTATTCCAGATCCCAATTCGTTGCTGAACCGCGTGAGACTTGACGCTCACATCGTGACCACGCCAGAACTCCAGATGCAGACCGCGATGGCCAAACTTTCCGGTGACGCCGATCTTCGCTTGCGGGGGAGCGCCGCCCGCCCAGTACTGTTTGGACGTGTCGACATCATTGAAGGCGAGATCTTCTTCAATAACAGCAAGTACCACCTGGAACGCGGAGACGTGACCTTCAGCAACCCGGTACGCATCGAGCCCGTGGTCGACCTTCAAGCCACTAGACGGGTCAGCGACTACGACATCACTATCGGACTGAATGGCACACCTGACAAACTCAGCGTTAACTACCGCTCAGAACCTCCGCTCCCCAGTGCCGATATCATCGCTTTGCTCGCACTTGGCCGCACCCGCGAAGAATCCGCCGCTCTGCAAGGTTCTTCGTCCGCGTTCAGTCAGGAAGCTTCGAACATGATTCTCAGCGAAGCCATAAACGCCACCTTGAGTAACCGCGTGCAGCGTCTGTTTGGGGTGAGCCGGATCAAGATCGATCCTCAGGGTCTCGGCACCGAAACCAGCATCAACCGCGGTCCCCAGGTGACCATCGAACAGCAGGTCTCCAATGACCTGCCCCTAACCTACAGCACCACTGTCGCACAGACGTCACAGAAGATCATCCAAGTGGAATACAACGTCAGCCGCAACGTGTCCATCGTCGCCCTCCGCGACTACAACGGCGTCGTCAGCTTTGATGTAAAGGTGCGCAGGAGGCGAAAATAGAGGCGGGAAAATGGAAGCCGGTGGCGAGACAGTCTCATCTCGCTAGCGCCCACGTGGGACACGCGCCCTCGGCTGTACACTTCGAGCGCAGCCCGGCTAATGACCTTGTTCGACCAGATCCAATCCGACCCGTTCGCCTCCGACCGCCAGCGCATGGTCGAATACCAACTCCGCGGCCGTGGCATTCGTTATGGACGTGTCCTCGATGCCATGGCTCGCGTCCCGCGCCACGAATTTGTCCCCGAACGATTCCAGGCCCAGGCTTACGAAGATCATCCCATCCCCATCGGATACGGACAAACCATCTCCCAGCCCTACATCGTTGCCCTCATGCTCGAGGCCCTCGCCCTCGAGCCAACAGACAAGGTCCTGGAGATTGGTACAGGCTCTGGCTATCAGACCGCGCTGCTCGCCGAACTTGCGGCGAGTGTTTATTCGATCGAGCGTCACGCCGGGCTCGCGCAAAATGCCGAACGAGTTCTGGCCAAACTGGGATACACCAACATCGTCGTGCTCGTGGGCGACGGCAGCGAAGGCCTGCCCCAGCACGCGCCCTTCGACGCGATCATTGTTTCTGCCGCTGCTCCCGAGCTGCCGTCCACACTGGTCGCTCAACTGCGCGACCGCGGACGCATGGTCATACCCGTGGGCCCGGCCCATGCTCAGGAACTCCAGTTGGTGCAAAAGCAGCAGGGCCAGCTCCTGGTTTCATATTTGGAAGGATGCCGCTTCGTCCCCCTCATCACCGGTCAGGGCTATCCCTCGGAATAAACCCGTGTCTTCTAACCGTCGAGCACGGGGGCGAACAGCTCGCCTCCTTGTTGGCTGATCCAGGCTCCCCGGAGGAGGCCCGCGCCGCAGCGCTCGAGTCACTCCTGGCGTTGAACGACCCACGCCTGGACGGCGCGCTGGCTCAGGCAGTGCGCGATGCTCGACTTGAGGGAGGAGACCTCCTCCGCAAGATCGAAAAATTGCTGCGCGAACGAAAGGTAAGGCTCACTCTACCGTAGGCGATGTTCCCTCGAGCCAGTTGTGTGCGCTTTGGGACTGGTTTATGGGGCGCGCTTTTCGTCACAACATTTGCTCGGCTCGCCAGTTACTGTAGAGTCGGCCTCGCGGAAACTGGAGCCGCGACAATGGGCAGTCATTAGCCCAGCAGATAGGTCGTGGATAGGCGCGGGGGGGAGACCGGTTTCTCCTGGGAAGATCACTACTCTGTCGGCGGTCTCGGGCGAGATGCCCGCACCACACGACCTAGTCGTAGTACTCCAGCCCCAAGTGCGTAATCAGCTCTTCGCCCTTCAAATGCCGCAACGTGTTCTTCAGCTTCATCAACTGAATGAAGAGATCATGCTCCGGATAGAGTCCCGGCGCGGTCATCGGCGACTTAAAGTAAAAGCTTAACCATTCCTGGATACCAATTCCGCGCAGCTCCGAGCTGCGCTGCGCCAAATCCAAAAACAGTACGAGATCGAGAACAATCGGTGCGGCCAGAATTGAGTCGCGGCACAGGAAGTCCACCTTGATCTGCATCGGATAACCCAGCCAACCGAAGATGTCGATATTGTCCCAACCTTCTTTGTTGTCACCGCGCGGCGGGTAATAGTTGATGCGAACCTTATGGGTGAAGCCGGTGTAGAGGTCGGGATACAGCTCGGGCTGCAGTATGTGCTCGAGCACCGAGAGCTTGGACTCTTCTTTCGTCTTGAACGACCCGGGGTCATCAAGCACTTCGCCGTCGCGGTTGCCCAGAATGTTTGTCGAGAACCATCCCGCGAGGCCCAGCATGCGCGCTTTGAATCCAGGCGCCAGAATCGTCTTGATCAGTGTCTGGCCAGTCTTGAAATCTTTGCCGCAAATGGGCGCTTCGTTGCGCCGGGCCAACTCGTGCATTACCGGTATATCCACCGTAAGGTTCGGCGCGCCGTTGGCGAACGGCACTCCTTCCATCAAGGAGGCGTAGGCGTAGATCATCGAAGGCGCGATGTTCTCGTCGTTCTGCGTCATCGCCTTCTCGAAGGCTTTCACCGACTGGTGGGCCGCGGTCGGCTCAAGGAAGGTTTCCGTCGAGCCGCACCAGATGGTGACCAGCCGGCTCGCCCCCGACGTCTTCTCGAACTCGCGGATGTCTTCCCGCACCTGCTCGGCAAGGTCCATCTTGTTCTTGCCCTTTTTCACATTGGGCCCATCAATCCTTTTGATGTAATTGTGATCGAATACGGCCTTGCGCGGCACAACCGCCGCAAGCAATGGCTTGATCTTGTCCAGCAAGTCGCGCTCCAGCACGCCGGCTTTGGCGGCGGCGGAGTACATGTCATCCTCAAAAATATCCCAGCCGGTAAACACCAGGTCATCGAGGCGCGCCAGGGGCATGAATTCTTTGATTTTCGGTGACCGGCCATCAGTACGTTTACCCAGCCGGATGGTGCCCATCTGGGTGAGCGAGCCAATTGGTTTCGCCAACCCTTTGCGGATGGCCTCTACCCCGGCTACGAAAGTCGTAGCCACGGCGCCCATGCCGGGAATCATCACGCCCAGCTTGCCCTTCGGGGCCTGAATGCCGCTGTCGTGCTGCTTGCTTTCGGATTTCGCGGATACTTTTACCCCAGTACTCGCGTGCTTCTGCCGCTTCGCCATGTTTTGGCTGTTCCTATGAGAACCGTAGAATGTAAGACAAACGGGTATGTTCTCGTATTGCGCAGCGATTTGCAACAATGGAACTGATTCGGAGGACGGGCTTCTTCTTCCCGGAGATGAAACGATGGAATGACGGAGGGACGGACTTCTCGCCCGTTGATGCCGCTCATAACCGCGGTGCTGCTCGTGTGGCGATACCGGCTAATGGCTTTCAAGCCCTATCGATGAGGTATCTTTCTCACCGCGCGTTCAACACGATCACAATCGCGATCAACCCCGCCAGCGCCAGGCTGGCAATAAGTGAAAACGTCCCATGCAACGGGTGCGAGTGGAAATACAGATTGCGTGATTTCTTCGGTTGCGTCATGGCGATCCTCCTTACTGAATGGAGACAGGACTTTGCGCCCGAGCCGCCTCAACAGTGCAATTCTATGGCATAAGACAAACTTCCCCTTTCGTGATAAAAAGCTAGATTGAAAGAAGCCCTAAACCACAGAGGGCACAGAGGAACACAGGGCTTTATCTTTATCTTTGGTTGACGATGGGATCACCCCTCGAAATGGACCACAAAGGACACGAAGGCTCACGAACGAACAAATCTTAGATCAGCAATCCCCTTCTTGCTCCTTAGTGTCCTTCGTGGTTCAAGAACTTGCGTGTGATCCCCGGGATGCTCTGTGGTTGCGCTTTTCACTTCCCTTCCAGATCCACGGTCTTTGTCGGCACATCCCAATGCGCATCCAGGATCGCAAAACGACGCTGCTCCTCGCGCACATAGGTCTCCTGGTCGGGGAGTAACTGCTTTTTCAGCGCGTCTTCGTCGAAGGGCTCATTGGCCAGCGTTGAATTCTTGAAGACGATGGTGACACGATAGTCCCAGCGCCCATCCTCGGTGGCATGATATCGCGGCTGGTCCATCCACACCTTGAGCATGCGCCCCATCTCCACCTGCTTCTTGAGCAGTGGATAGTGATTCTTCTTGAAGAGCTTCAGGAACTCATCTGCATTTCCCCACTTAGCCTTGTAGTAATACTCGACGACAAACGGCTGGTTCGGGGCGGCGGACGCAGTCTGCGCCCAACTCATCATTGAATTAACGGCGAACAGGATCAGCAAGAGCGCGAATCGCTTCACGGTGATTCTCCAGAATTCAGATTTCAGATTGTACATTGCAGATTTCAGACTGCAGAATTGAGCTGTGCGCTCGCGATGATGCCGTCAAAATCTGAAATCTAAAATCTCAAATCTACAATAACGGTTGAAGTCGGAAGATTAACGGCCTGCCCTACTCCTCCGCCCGCATCCGATTCTGCCAGTGCGACCACACGAACCAGATAATCCCAATTGCCAGCAGCGCGCCGATGATGGCATCAAACTGATGGAAGTACTTTCCTAGGGAACGCCAGTTCTCGCCCAGCTTCATGCCGAACCAGGCCAGCGCAAAGCACCAGGGCCACGACCCGATGAAAGTGTAAAGATGAAAGCGCCCGCGTGGCATGCGCGCGATTCCCGCCGGCAGTGCGATGAAGGTCCGAATCACTGGCAGCAACCGCGCGATGAACACCGCCAGGTACCCCCAACGCAGAAAGAACCGGTCGGCCCAATCGAGTTCGCGGCGGCTGAGCAGAATCCAGCGGCCATATTTTTCGACGAGCGGGCGCCCGCCGTAATAGCCGATCTCGTATGCGACCAGCGATCCGAGGTTGCAGCCGATGGCCCCAGCTGTCGCCACCCAGAACAGCTTCATCGTGCCCTCATATACGAGATATCCCGCAAAAGGCATGATCAGTTCAGAAGGCAGTGGAATGCAGGCTGATTCAATCGCCATGAGGAGTGTGATCCCGGCATAACCGGTGATAGCGATCACCGATTTGATGAACACAAATATGACTGCTAGGAGTTTTTCTGTCATGGAAGGAGAATTGTCTCACGCTGGGCGCGCACATTCTGACGCTGCACGGACCGCACCGGTCCAGCTGCCCTACGGCTGGGCGGCCATCCCATACGACGCCAGCTAAAACGCGCCTTCTTGCGTAAACGTGAATCCGGGCAGCGTGGCTCCAGCGGCAGACTTCGCCACTTGCACGCGAACCGTGGGAGCCTCCGGCGCAGTCACCTCGGCCGGACGGAGAACGGCATATTGCGTGAACACTTCGTTGTAGAGCTTGGTCACCAGGAAGTCCTTGCCGCTTTCGTCATTACGCCATACCTGCCCGAGCTGAATGGACTTCACTGCCATCGTTGTCCCTAACTTTCCTGGAAGCAAATCAAAAGTGTGAACCACCCCCAGACTACCGGGGTGTTGGCGATGCGTCAATTAAGCTGAGGGATACGCCGGGTTACGAAATAATCCATGGCCTTGGCCAGACCCAATCAAAATTACAGGCCAAGCGAGCGGCCCGTGGGCCGCCGGACAGGCGAGGGCGCCTGTCCCTACGTGGTCTGTGCTACTGCGAAATATTTTTCCTGGACACAAGCTTCAGAGCGCGAGGATGCCCGCCCCTTCGTCAGCGATCTGCTAACATTTAGTTCCGATTTCCAAAGTGAAGGAGACGAGACGACATGCCACGCGGCGTGATTCCCCGCCAACCCGCGAAAACCGGACGCCATGAGGGCGCGCGGAGCATGCCCCGCGGACAGCAGAGCCGCGGCACTTCGCGCCAACCCAGGAGCGGCCGAGTGGAGATCGGCGGCAAAGGTGCTATGGCAACGGGCGCCCCCGCCCGGCCGGGCACCGCCCCGGCAGCACAAAAAGTAAAGGCAATCAGAGTTGCGAAGACCAAGGGTTACGATCCTCTCGCGCCCGAGCGCGTTCAGGAAATCCTGAGGCGGCTGGACCAGCAGTATCCCGGCGTCACCTGCGCGTTGCAGCACAAGAATGCCTGGGAACTCCTGGTGGCGACCATTCTCTCCGCCCAGGCCACTGACGTGCGCGTGAACATGGTCACGCCCGAACTATTCAGGAAGTACCCCACGGTCGAAGACTTCGCGGCACTTAAACCGGAACAACTCGAGCCCGACATCCGGTCGACCGGTTTCTTCCGCAATAAGTCGAAATCCGTCGTCGGCGCGGCCAAGAGAATCGTCAGCGATTTCGGCGGGCAGGTGCCCGATGAAATGGACAAGCTACTCACCTTGCCGGGTGTAGCACGCAAAACCGCGAATGTCACGCTGGGCACGTGGTTCTGCAAGAATGAAGGCATCGTCGTGGACACGCATGTCACTCGCATCGCACGTCGCTTGGAGCTGACCAAAAATACTGACGCGCAAAAGATCGAGCAGGATTTGATGAAGATCATTCCGCGTGAAAAGTGGACGTTGTTTGCGCATCAGGTCATCTGGCACGGGCGCAAGCTGTGCATGGCACGCTCGCCGAGATGCGTGGACTGTCCGCTGGAAAACCTGTGTCACGCCGCCGACAAGACCTGGAGTACGGTGGAAATTCACAAGAATGCGAAGCCCTAAGTTCAGGGTTGATGGAGCGATACAGGAAACGGCGTCCCTCTGCTAGACTCTCCTTTCTCACCTCGTTCAAAGGATCCCGCATGCGAATTCTCATCTCGTTTGTTATCGTGATTGCCATGAGCACTCTTGCTTTGGCTCAGACCTTGCCTGCGCCCCAGTCCATTACCGATCCCAAGCAGATCGCCAGCAAGCCCAATGCGCAGGTGGAGAAGAACCTTTCCATCGAAAAGCTCTACATGACGCGCGCCATCGGCGGAACAGCCTGGTCGCCGGACGGAAAGAGCATTGCCTTCATTTCGAATATCAGCGGACGAAACAATGTCTGGCTGGTGCCTGCGGAAGGTGGCTGGCCTGTGCAACTCGCCATCAGCGATCAGCGTCAGGCCGCGCCCGCATGGTCTCCCGACGGCAAGTGGATCGCCTACCAATCTGACTACGATGGCGATGAGCAATGGGACATCTTTCTCGTCTCACCCAAGACCGGGCAGGTAGTGAACCTCACCAACACGCGCGAGATTGCCGAAGAAAACCCGGCCTGGTCGCCCGACGGACGTTATCTGGCATACATGGTCAAGCCGAAGACGTCTTCAGTTTTCGAGATTGACGTTTACGACATGGTGATGCGCCAGGTGCGCCATCTCACGACCGGCACGCCGAAGGACAAGCTCAATTTCAACCCCATCTGGTCGAAAGATGGCAAGTGGATCGCCTACACGCAGCAGCAGGCCAAGGGCACCGACTCGAACATCTTCATCGCCGAAGTGGCGAGCGGAAAGAGTACCCTGCTCACCCCGCATAACGGCGAACAGCTCTATGCAGCCAATGCGATTTCTCTTGACGCGAAGAAGCTGCTCATCACCTCAAACGCGGGCAACGGGTTCGACAATGTCGGCCTGCTTGACGTTGCGTCAAAGAAAATCGACTGGCTTACGCAGGACAAATGGGAGGTCAGCGGCGGTGAATTCTCACCCGACGGGCACTACGTTACCTGGACTGCCAATGTCGATGGCAACACCGACATCTACCTGCACGAACTGGCGGGCGGAAAGAATACCGTTCTCCCGCTGCCCAAAGGAGTGAATGAACCGGGCGGCTCTGAGTCCGCGTTCACACGCGACGGCTCCCGTCTTCTGTACTACCACAACGGACCGAACGCGCCGAACGATGTCTGGGTCTATGAACTTGCTAGTGGTAAATCACGTCAGATCACGCAGTCGCTGGTGGCGGGTGTGCGCTCGGAAGATATGGTGGAGCCGTATCTGGTGCATTATCCCAGCCGCGACGGCAAGTGGACCATCTCCGCGTTTGTCTACGCTCCTTACAACCTGCCGCGCAATGGGCAGCACCCAGCAATCGTCTATGTTCACGGCGGCCCGACGGCGCAAACAGTGAATTCCTTCAACCGGTTTGTCCAGTACGTAGCCAACCAGGGTTACATCGTGATCGCCCCCAATTATCGCGGCTCCACAGGCTACGGCAAGGAATTCCAGCAGGCGAACCTGTTCGATATGGGCGGCGGCGATTTACAGGACGTGCTCGCTGCCGCAGACTGGATCAAGCAGACGGGTTACGTCGATCCCAAGAAACTCATTCTCATGGGCGGCAGCTATGGCGGCTACATGACCATGATGGGCGTGACCAAAGCACCAGAACTGTGGGCTGCGGGCGTGCCCATCGTGCCGTTTGTGAACTGGTTCACCGAAATTCAGAACGAGGATCCCGTGCTGCAACAGTCGGATCTAGCCACGATGGGTGATGTGGAGAAAAACAAGGCGCGGTATCAGGATCGCTCACCGATTAACTTCGTGGA
>Ga0137388_10003132_pt1 | contig 10615 bp, 10 predicted proteins | sample 15con2h14AmetaG_FD_104644 | JGI IMG/M metagenome (GOLD analysis project Ga0137388, IMG submission 104644) | Vadose zone soil microbial communities from Angelo Coast Range Reserve, California, USA - 15con2h1.4A metaG | ecosystem: Environmental > Terrestrial > Soil > Vadose zone > Saprolite...
ACAAGGAGAGGTATATGCCGGATCAGTGCTAACTCATGCCAGAAAATGTGACTGAAGAGCCATGCTGTCGCCGTAACGCGACAGGGAGTTCATTCTGTCCATTCCAGCAGTATGGCAGCGAGTAGCAGCTTCTGCATCCAGGTTGGCAGCCCTCTCAACTTCCCATTCCAACCTCTTTTCTGAAGTTGCCTCACCGTGGCACTAATGTTCCTCTGCGCACGTTTCTGGCATCTCAATTCCATGTTTTATCCTCCTTTTGCTACTCATAGACGTTCAGCGACACTGCTCTGAGGTTCCTCTTCGCAGGTCTATCTGTGATCTGTGCGTGAGGACCTATAGACATGTGCAGAGCATAGTGTTCAGCTAGTGAAGAGAGAAAGCGGAATGGCAAAGCAAAAGTTAAAAACGCATGAAAGGAAACACCATGCTCAAAATACATATTCTTGGGGGGCCTGGCAGCGGGAAGACCACCCTGGGGGAGTGTTTATCTTCCAGGTTTCATGTCCCTCATTATGATCTCGATCAGATTGGCTGGAAACTTAATGATATGGCGGAATACATAGACACTGCCTTTGCACTTGCTAAGCAGCCTGGATGGGTTACCGAAAACATCGGCGTCATTTGGACAGACCCGTTGCTCTATCAAGCCGATTGCATCATGCAATGTATCTGCAAGGTAATGCTCGGAGAACGGGCTTCTATACAGCACGTAGCCCCTTGCAGGCATTGGAGAACGGACGTTACAACCGAGTAGGTACCTCCCTCCTGGCTACTTGCCACACTCGATAAAGCGCATCGGGTAGCGATGCAGCGACTCGACGCCGCCGTGGGTCACCCGCACCAGCTCGCCCACCTGCACCCCCATGCGCTCATCTGCGGTGATCACATTGGGTTGAATCACCACCGTCATATTCCTCCGGAAAGTGAACGGCTGAGGTGGCCTGGCGCTTGTGCGCCTCGTCCGCAGGACAGGCGACAGGTAGCCCCCACCGAAGCCATGCACCAGGTCGTCACATATAGTGAACCCGGCGGCGTGGATGTACTCCGCCGCCTCCAGGACCTCATCAACCGTTGCTCCATCGCGGATCACCCCCGCGACGCGCTTGAAGGCCTCGACTGCCACGTCATACATCCTCTGGTATTGCGCTGTGGGCGGCGTGCCAATGGCGAACGGGCGCAGGATCTGCCCGGGGTAACCGTGGTAGTGCGCGCTGATCTCGGTAATCAGCACATCGCCCTTTTCGAGCACACGGTTTGAGTGGTGTTGCGCTGGAACGCAAACGCCGGGGTTCTGCATGGGTGTGGCAGCCATGTAGTGAATGTGGTTCTTGCCGCCAAGTCCCAAATAAGCCCCTTCGACAATGGCGGCCAGTTCATGCTCGCTGATGCCCGGACGAGCCTCGCGTTCAAGCGCCTCTATGGCCAGGTCGCTGAACTCGGCCCCTCTACGCAGGAACTCGATCTCCTCGTCGCTCTTGATATACCGGAGATTCGACATCTGCCTCGAGAAATCAACCAATGTGGCCTGGGGGATCGTCCGCTGCATGGCAGCATAGCGCTGGAAGGGCAGCATGCCCACGAGGCCGATCCTCCTCTCCGCCAACCCTCGCGCCTGCAAGTTTTCGGCAGCGGTGATCGCGCTATCCGGGCCGCCCCAGCGCACATCCTGGATACAGGCTACCTGGCGCGCATTCGGAACGTGGTTAAACATCTGCACCAATAGCGTAAGCTCCCCGTCCAACGGAAAGACCAGCATTGCCTCCCGCGTCACCGGGAAGTTCGAGAGATACTGCACCTCGTTGTACGAACCGACCGTACCGTACAGCACAAGCGCTGAAAGCTCGGCTTCCCGCATTGCCGCCCGTACAGCCGTGTAGCGGCGGGAAAATTCGGCCTCAGAAAAGCATGGGTATAGACTCATAATGATCTAACCATCTCAGTCTAGTCCGTTTCAGTAGTATCTGATGCAATGCGAGGCCGCGTCAAATCTAACTTTCCTGTGAAACGTCCCCGGATGCGTTCGTTGATGAAGGGCGAGAAATGATCCCGGTAGCGTTCTTGCACGTCCTGCCTCTGCCAATCGGCGCCGGTCACACGCTGCCGGCATGCTGCTGACCCACAGCGACAGGGATACAGCACCCAATCAGGACTGGTGGTGTACAGGGCGTAATCCTGCGTGAGTTCCTCACCCGCGGCAATCTCTCGCCTGGCAACGACCGTCACTTCGTCGCGCAGCCACAAATTGGCATCACACGAGTGATTCATACCTCCTGGTGCCGTAGGAATATCGACCAGGTGCGCATCTTCCCCGATTTGCACGGCATTAAAGCGACTGACCGTCGTGATAAACGCTCGAAACTGCGCATCGCTCATCACAGTTCCACCCATGATCACGACGATCTCCCCTTCGCGGATGGGCTGGGCAGCAAACATACCCGTGCCCTGGATCGCCGAAGGGCGCACCTCCACGCGAGAATCATACCACGTGGTCGGCAGATACTTGTTTGATGGTTTCACCTTACTTGTGCTTTCCTATTTTCCGGTCCCCTGTGCTATCATATCCATACAATAATCTCAATCCAGAGAGAAGGGTTGTTTATATGGACTTCTTCGTAATGTCCTCTATCTCCTCTACACGCTGATCTCGCTCCCGGTGGCATACTGGCAGCAGAACATCGATCTCACTGATGCGGTGCTGGTCTGTCATGCACCCCAGTTCCCTTCTCTGATATGCTCTTTCACTATTCTTGAAAGGACTACCTCATGTTACCGCCCAGGTGGCTTTACTTTCTTTTGTTGCTCGTTGTCTTTGAGCTGATCGCTGACATCCTGGCGAAGCAATTCGCTTTGAACGGAAAGCTCATTTTTGCCGTCCTCTCCATCCTCGGCTTCATCGCGGCCAACACGGCCTGGCTCATCAGCCTGCGTACAGGTGCGGAACTGAGCAAAGGCGCTGTGCTCTTTTCGGTGCTCTCGGCTGTTGGCGCTGTATTGATCGGCCTGCTTGTCTACAAGGAAAAGGCTGGCCCCTATCAGCTCGTCGGCCTGGCCCTGGGCATTGCCGCGATAGCCTTCCTTTCAGCGGAGTAGTCAAATAATGTTCCTGCTCCCCCGTACCTGCATAGGATAGGGGAGGAGAAAGGATGGAGACGTGGTACTGCCTGCATGGTTCGCCCTGTTCCTGGTGTTTCTCGTCTTTGAGCAGGCGGCGAACGTCCTGGGGAAAGAGTTCGCGGTGAGCGGGCGATACCGCTTCGCAGTGTTCTCTTCGCTCAGCTTCATCGCCTGCGAACTTCCCTGGATCTTCAGCCTCCGTATCGGCCTGGAACTCAGTAAAGGCGCGGTGCTCTTCTCTGTCGTTCCTGCGATCCTCGCTGTGCTGATCGGGTCACTCGTCTACAAGGAAAAGGCGACTCGCTCCCAGTTCATCGGCCTGGCGTTTGGCATTGTGGCTGTTGCATTGCTCTCATTGGAATAACATGGCGGACATTCTAATAGAACTGAGCGGGAAGCCGTGAAATGTAGGGGCGATGCTTGCCATCGCCCTGCTAGCTCGTTCAGGATGCCTCTCGCCCACCGCCATCTACGGCTGGCTGTGCGCCTTGCTGCCCGTGGGAGTGCTCGTGTTCGTGACGCATAGGAACCTTCTTCCTGTGATCGGTGATAATGTGCGTGATCTCATCGAGTTTCTCAGGCGACCATTCAGCGAAATGATCCCAGGCGCTCGTCTGCCAGTCGTCGACCGTCTTTGTCTCTGGAATCCAGGGAGGAAGGTTCAACAGCAGGTGATCCGCCAACGCGTTGACAAACGGCTCGTACATCCGTCGCATCTCGTAGAGACGCTTCTCAGCATCCTCCTCGTGCCGCAGTCGCAGCCCCACTTCGGCGAGGGCGTCGCGCATGCGTACAAAATCGTCTGATGAGAGACGATTGAGCTTGGAGTCCATAGGTGGCGTTCCATAGATCTGAGCGAGGTCAACCGCCGCGTGACGTGCTATTGCAAACGTGAAGCGTATCGTCGGTGTCGAAATACCCTCCAGGCCAACAAGCAGTAATGCGCAGGTATCCAGAATAGTGGTGAGCGCCCCCAGCCAGGACTGGCGTTCGTGCTGGGAACGATAATAGGTAAGGACTGGATAAGAGAGGTGACTCTCCAGCAGCTCCGAGCCCCATCTCTCCCAGTCACGCAGAAATTGGATCAGTTCCTCTGTATGCTGGTCCCGGTAATGCCTGCGCAACAATTCTGATGCACTTGGTGGTGAACCAGCGCGCGCATCGAGGAGGGTTATCTCAGCCTCTCTCCGCGAAAACGCCTGGTAGATCACAGGGACGTAGCCGATAATGAGGGCGAGAAAACCAAAGCCCATTCCAGCCTCCGCGATGGCGAGGAACCGTCCCAGCCCTGTTAATGGTGTGACATCGCCCAATCCGAGCGTAAAGAATGTCGTCCCGCTCATGTACAAGTAGGTCCCAAACGTAGCCTGCTTCTCCGGCGCATTCATGGGTAAGTCCAGTCCCCATTGCAGCAGCGCGACGGCGAGGACGAGGATTGCCGCCCAGACAATAAGCAGAAGGATGAGCGAGAGAGGGCCAAAGTAACTCAAATAATATTCACGTCGATTCCCCGGACGCATCTTCCGCGCTATTGCCGACCAGGGTGCCCAGGTCGCCATATAGAAAAAGCGCGACAGTCTGAAGCGCCGCGATACCCTGCGTGGCAGGACAATCGACTCGAAACTGTCTGTCAGGATTCCAAAGATCAAAATAACGCCAACGATGGCTGCCAGAATTTCCATAGCTATCCTCTCCCTCTACACGCTCGATACACGGAGCTTCCTCCTTCAATCACTCTGTTGCAGTGTTCTCCATTTTGGAGACTTAACAGCACGTCAGGGTAAATCATCCTATCCTCATAAGGATACCACACATGTCAGATCTAGGCTCTCGACAGTAATGCTACTGCTATGCTACACTAGCAGCGGAATGAATAAGTAATCTGAATTAGCCATACATGAAATACACCATACCGACGTCGTGAGGAATACTTGACATTACAGGGACTGCTTGCTCTCTTAACACAGAGACCGGATTTTTGCCGCTTAGTACAACAACTCCAGGATGGCGAGGGACTGCCAGCCCTTACAGGTATCACCGAAGCTGCCCGCCCCTTCGCTATCGCAGCACTCGCCTCAGCACTCAAGCAGCCGCTTCTCGTTGTAGTGGCCGATGAACTGCAGGCCAGCCAGGTGACGGATATCCTCAAGGTGCTGGCAGAGCGCTCCGGCGATGTCCTGTACCTGCCGGATCGCGATGCGCTGCCCTATGAGCGACTGATCAGCGATGCCGCCACCACGCAGCAGCGCATGAACGCGCTGATCAGCCTGGCAAACCGTGAACGCGGGGCTATCGTCGTCTGTTCCGCGCGGGTGCTGACACAACCTGTTATACCACCGCAGGAACTCTCCGCGGCGCTCTACGATTTGCGGCCCGGGCAAGAGGTTGACCTCACGTTGATGCTGGAGCACCTTTACAACCTTGGCTACGAGCCGGTGGCAGAAGTGGAAGAGCCAGGGCAGTTCAGCCATCGTGGCGGAATCGTCGACCTCTTCCCGCCGACGCTGCCAAGGCCCATTCGTATTGAGTTCTTTGGCGACGAGATCGAGTCGCTGCGCACGTTTGACCAGGAGACACAGCGCTCGCTGAACCCCGTCGCCTCCTGTATCATAGCTCCTGCGCGCGAAGCACTCCCTTTACGCGGGCCTGAGGCGGCCAGGGAACTCGAGCAGCTCAATAGTGCAATGTTACATCGCGACGCCGAGGAGCGCTGGAAGCGTGACCTGGAGGAGCTGCGCCATAGCCGCTCATTTGATGATATCGCTTTTTACCTGCCCTACCTGCATCCCACCGCTACCGTCCTGGACTATCTTGCACCGGTAGGTCTCGTTATCCTCGATAATCCTGAAAGCCTCCAGAACCACATCGCGGAACTTGATGCGCAGGCGCAGGAGATGAAGGAGCGCTTTGAACACGACCGCGAGAATCCAGCTCATTTGCGCGATGCCCATCTCTCCTGGGATCAGCTAGAGCCGCGCCTGCACCAGCGCCGGCAGTTGCGCTTTGCCGGTATGCTCTCGGCCTCCGAAGGCGAGTTCGAAGCATACCAGCACGGTGGAACCGAGCATCTCATGCCCACATTCGGCAGCGCCAATTCATATGGTGGTCGCCTGCGCGCCTTCGTGCAGGATTGTCGCAAGCTGCTCGACAACCGTGGCCGTGTCGTCATCGTCACAGCACAGGCGCGAAGAATGGCAGAAGTCCTGGGCGACGAGGCTATTTTGCACGATGCAGCCATCCATGCCAGCCCTGGCGTAAATATCAATCAACTTCCCGAGCCTGGCACCCTGACGCTTATCCAGGGCCAGCTCCAGGAGGGGTGGCAATCGCAGGGCCTGGCGCTCTATGTTTTCACCGATACTGAGATCTTCGGTTGGTCCAGGCGGCGCAATGTACAGCGCCGCAAGCCGATTACGCCCGCCTCGTTCCTGGCCGAGGTCAACCCGGGCGACTACGTTGTTCACCAGGAACATGGTATTGGACGCTTTGAAGGGCTCGTCAGGCTGAGTACAACGGGCGTCGAACGCGAATATCTCTTGATTCGCTATGCTGGCACCGACAAGCTCTACATCCCGACCGACCAGCTTGACCGGGTCATGCGCTACATCGGCATGGGTGATGCGGTTCCGGCGCTGAGCCGCCTGGGTACGACAGAGTGGACACGCGCAAAATCTAAGGTCAAGGAGAGCGTGCAGGACATCGCGCGCGATCTCCTGCGCCTCTACAGCCTGCGCGAAGCCACCCCGGGCCACGCCTATCCACCCGACTCCGATCAGCCCTGGCTGCGCGAACTGGAAGATGCCTTCCCCTACGAAGAGACGCCGGATCAGGCTCGCGCCATTGAGGAGGTCAAAGCCGATATGGAGCGGCCGCGCCCAATGGACCGGCTGGTGTGCGGCGATGTCGGCTACGGTAAAACCGAGGTCGCGCTGCGTGCGGCATTCAAAGCTGTCCTCGACGGGCGGCAGGTGGCCATCCTGGTACCCACGACGGTGCTGGCCCTGCAGCACTTCAACACCTTCAAGGACCGCCTGAAACCCTTTCCCGTGCGTGTTGAGTTGTTGAGCCGCTTCCGCTCAGAAAAAGAACAGAAGCAGGTACTGGAGGACCTGGCCTTTGGGAAGGTGGATATCGTCATTGGCACGCATCGCCTGCTGCAGAAGGACGTGGTCTTCTTCAACCTGGGATTGTTGATCATTGATGAGGAGCAGCGCTTTGGAGTCGCGCACAAGGAACTCTTGAAACAGATGCGCAGCGAAATCGACGTGCTCACTATGACCGCGACTCCTATCCCGCGCACACTGCACATGTCGCTGGTGAACGTGCGCGACATGAGTACAATCGAGACGCCACCACAGCTGCGCCTGCCCATTCGCACCACCATTCGCGAGTACGATGAAAGCCTGATTCGTGAAGCTATCCTGCGCGAGATTGATCGTGGCGGCCAGGTCTTTTTCGTCCACAACCGCGTCCAGGGCATCCAGGTGATCGCACAGAAGCTGCAGCGTCTCATCCCGGAGGCGCGCATTGCCGTCGGCCATGGACAGATGCCCGAGGATCAACTCGAGCGCGTTATGATGGATTTCTCCAGCGGCGAGTACGATGTGCTTGTCTCGACCACCATCATTGAAAACGGCCTGGACATTCCCAACGCGAACACCATCATCGTGAACAACTCGGCCTACTTTGGCCTGGCGCAGCTCTATCAACTACGCGGCCGCGTCGGGCGCGCAACCCAGCAGGCTTACGCCTACTTTTTCTACAACAAGGATGCGAAACTGACCCCTGTTCAGGAGAAACGCCTGCGCGCCATCTTCGAGGCGACCGAACTGGGCGCAGGGTTCCGCATAGCTATGAAAGATCTGGAGATTCGCGGCGCTGGCAACCTGCTGGGCGCAGAACAATCAGGCTTCATGAACTCGGTGGGTTTCGATCTCTACTGCAAACTACTCGCTGAAGCAGTGCAGGAGCAGCAAGGCAAGAAGGTCGAGATGCTGGCGCCCAGCACTAGCGTCGACCTGCCCCTCGATGCCTACCTGCCCGACGATTATATCGGCGATCGCGCGCTCAAGGTCAATTTCTACCAGCGCCTGGCGAATCTGAGCCGCCCGGAACAGGTCGAAGCCATGGTGGCAGAGATGAACGACCGCTTCGGTGCGCAGCCGCCGCCGGTGCAAAACCTGCTGGCGATGGTGCGCCTGAAAGTCGAGGCGGCAAATCTGGGCTTCGAAGCCGTTTCCGTGAAAGATAATGAGTTCGTGCTTACGGTGAAGCGTACGGTTATTCCCAATCGTATCGCGCTTTACCGCCGTTTCCGCAATGAGGTGCGCGTCCAGCAAGGCGTGGTGCGTATCCCGCGCCGTCTCTTTGGCCCCAACTGGCTGGAACAGTTACGTGAACTGTTACCGGCCATCACCACAGCCGCGTGATTTCGTTTTCCTCCTGAAACTTAGTGCTGTGTATGGATGAGATAGAACATCAGCCCTTGTTTGTAGTCGAGGAGATTGGCCTGGCCGCTTTTGACGACCTGATTGGAAACGTTCAGCAAGGTTGAGATAATCTGCAGGCGCGTCTCGTCAAAGCTGCGCTGCTGGCGCAACAACTCGAGCAGTTGCAGGGGAGAGAGGCCAGAAATATCCATGCCCGAGCGTACTGCCTCCACACGTAGCCAGACGACAAGCTGGTGGCGCATCTGTTCGAAAATAGCGATATCTTCATTGGCCGAGGCGACCACGCCCTTGGTCTGGCCTGCGCTGATCGAGTTCTGTGGTGCCTGCGCTATCGTGGCCTCTGCCGGTCTATCGGTTACCGGGATCGGCAGCGTTGGAGACTCGACTGGCTGCACCACCCCAGCTATTTTGCGCGCAGAAGATGGAGTAGGCCCGGTTAGTGGCGCGGTACTTCTATTACCGGGCATAGAAGGAGCAGCACGCCCCTCCACTGTTGCTTGAGCTGTCGGTACTTGCTGTGCCAGGGCGACCTCGCGCTCTACGACACTCGTACCATTTTCTGCTGAGCGTCCCCATGCTATGCGCCTTACATTCGTTGGGACGGGAATGGCCCGTGCCTCCTGTCCCGGAGGGGTATTAATCTCGCCGCGCATCTCCTGAATCTGCTGCTGCAACAGCATTGTTGTAGAGACGATCTGCTCCCAGCTCGGTTCGGCGCGGCCGGTTGCATTGGTCGTGGCCCAGGAAGGTACCGGGCGCGGGCTGCCAAATGGCGGGTTTTTCTTTTGACGGCCCATTAAATGCTCACGGAGACCTTCGGCCAACAGCAAGGAACACGAGCTAATCAGCATGCGTACATCGGCCATACGCTTGCGCCCCTGCTGCCCAAAGAAGGCGCGGTTTCTCTGCACAAAATGTATGATTAAGCGCTCGACTTGCCGCTGGAAGTCCAGTGATGTCAGATCTACACGATTCCAGACAGAAAAATCGATCGAACTCAGATAGTGCCAGACCTCCTGGCGCTTGGTGCGATCGACCGGGCGCATACGCAGCGAGTTGGTGCGATAATCATAAAATCGCGGGAAGCAGAAATTAGCAATTAATGTCTCTGCCAATTCAGCCTTCATTCGCGCAATCTCAGCAGGTGGCAGTTGACCTAGAAAAATGCCCATCACTGCAACCCCTTTCTCCAAATAAATATGACTCTAGCAGATAAAAAGGTACTCTATAGTAACACTAAGGGGCAAGCTGGATCGTCGCTAATTGCAGCGCATTCGTCCCCTGAGTGGCGGCTACAGTACCTGGTGCGTTCACTATATGTAACGAAAGCCGGTCTTGTACGTCCAATATTGTACTGGATGGATGGGCAAGAGGCAAGAGAGCAATGGACACATGGGCTATTCCGGTAGGAATGGCCCCTAAATAGAAAATGCCGCTGCTGATCTGTACCACAGTGCCGGGCTGCCATTTAGTACTCGGGCACCAGGAAATGCCAGGGAAATACGTCGTCGCGAGGTGTTCCTGGCCGTTCTTGTCGACAATCAACGCTTCCGCTTGCAGTGGAAGCGTCATCGGCGCGCTCACTTGCCAGTATGTAACGACCTGCATGTAGCTTGTGCTCAGGCTAAATACCTGCGGGGTAGCAACACCATAGCCGATCAGGTTCATCGTGGCAGGTGGCTTGCTGCTCGTGAACGTAACCTGTAGCGGGTTCGTCACCTGCTGTGGTGCGATACGCACGAATGAGCAAAAACTATCGGGCAGGTTGACGAGCGCGTTTTCGCCGCTTTGAAACGGTGAGTCCGGTGAGAGGCCGGGCGAAGGCAGCCCTCGCTTGAGCAGTAGATACCCATCCTGCGCCGCCATGATGCCGTAGTTCCCGCTCAGTAATACTTTCTTCACCTCGGTGACATAATCATGAGCAAAGAATGGGTAGATATCGCTCGTCACATCCAGGAAGATATAGTCTGCCTGGTTGTCGGCATAGGGAAACAGGTAAATGTTGGTTCGATGACTGATATGTGGAACCAGGGCCGATTGCGCTGAAACCG
>Ga0137388_10003146_pt1 | contig 10593 bp, 8 predicted proteins | sample 15con2h14AmetaG_FD_104644 | JGI IMG/M metagenome (GOLD analysis project Ga0137388, IMG submission 104644) | Vadose zone soil microbial communities from Angelo Coast Range Reserve, California, USA - 15con2h1.4A metaG | ecosystem: Environmental > Terrestrial > Soil > Vadose zone > Saprolite...
ACCTCTTTCCATCAAGTCCGCAGTCGTGGGCTACGGCAGGGCTGAAAAACCGCAGGTTCAGCACATGGTCACGCGCTTACTCAACCTCAGCGAAGTACCAGAACCGGCCGATGCCGCCGACGCCCTGGCCATTGCCATCTGCCACCTTCATACCTCGGCAACGCTTGCCCGACAGCAGGGCGTGGGGCATGGGGCGGGCACCTAGCCCCAACCGTCTGCGGTTTTTGGCATAATCTCTTCTGCATGGCTTCCAGCCAATCTCGGCGCCGGCATTTTTTCGTCGTGTTCCTGATCCTCTGCGGGTTCGGTTCAGCCCGGGCGCAGGAGACGGCGGTGGTGACCTTTACCCTCGATTTTCCCGGCTCCGAGCCCTCTCACTACTCGATCTCGGTGGCGTCCGACGGCCATTCCACCTACGACTCGGATGGCAAGCTGAGTCCCGAGTCCGATCCGGATCCGTTTCACCTGGATTTTTCGGCTTCCCCGGCCACCAAGAAAGCGATTTTCGATCTGGCTACGCGAGCCAAATACTTCCAGGGAGAGATCGATTCCAGGAAACGCGGACTGGCCTCCACAGGCGTCAAGACTCTAACCTATAAGGACGCTGAGCGGAGTGCGAGCGCTACCTACAACTACTCCCCCATGGTTGCGGTTCAGCAGATCACCCAATTGTTCCAGAACCTCTCTCTCACGCTCGAATACGGCCGCAGGTTGCAGTATTTCCATCGCTACCAGAAGCTGGCGCTCGACGAGGAACTGAAACGGATGGAAGAGATGGCCAACCAGAACAGTCTGCAGGAGTTGGGCGCGGTCGTGCCCATTCTGCAACGCATCGCCACCGACTCGTCCGTCATCAATCCGGTGCGGGCCCGTGCCCTGAGGATGGTGGAGCGGGCCGGCTCGGCAAACTCCAGCTCGGCAAACTGATGATTCCACGGCAACCCTTTTCCAGCCGGGGACCGATTTCCGGGCAACGAAGTGGTCGGAAAGATGTTCTAATGAGACAAGGGGCAGTCTCGGGAGGTCGCAAATGTCGACGCGGAAATTGGGCGCTGCGTTCGCGGTAGCGGTTCTGTCATGCTGGCTGGCGGTTCCATCTTTTGCCGACTCGCAGGCTCGTATCGTGCGGCTGAGCCAGGTCGACGGAGACGTTCAAATTGACCGCAACACGGGACAGGGCTATGAAAAAGCCTTTATCAATTTGCCGGTTGTGCAAGGCAACAAACTGCGATCAGGACAGGATGCTCGCGCCGAGATCGAGTTCGAAGATGGCAGCACCTTGCGCATCACTCCCCGTACCGTCGTTGAATTCCCCGAGTTGGCACTGCGCGACTCTGGCGCGAGATCTTCCACTTTGAACCTTGTGCTGGGAACCGCTTATCTCAATTTCAAGGGCGATAAAGCGGAAGAATTCAGCCTAACCTTTGGCCGTGAAAAGCTGGCGCTGACCAAGCCAGCGCATCTGCGGATTGAACTGCGAGACGCGGACGCCACCGTGGCGGTGTTCAAGGGCGATGTAGAACTGGCTGGCCCCGCAGGCAACGTCAAGGTTGAGAAAAAACACAGCGCGACCTTCGACCTCGCGGGCGGGGATCGCTACACCACTGCCAATAATCTGGAGCCCGATCCTTACGACGATTGGGATAAGCAACAGGACAAATATCATCAGCAGTACAGCGCATCGGCCTTGAACAGTTACTCCCCTTATGCCTATGGCGCCAGCGACCTGAACTACTACGGAAGCTTCTACAACGTGCCGGGCTACGGCATGATGTGGCAGCCTTTTCTTGTGGGGGCGGGCTGGGACCCGTTCATGAACGGCGCCTGGATGTGGTATCCCGGGGCTGGATATGCCTGGGTATCTGCCTATCCCTGGGGCTGGACGCCCTATCGTTACGGGTCCTGGACCTACATTCCGTCTTCCGGGTGGTTCTGGCAGCCCGGGCGTTCGTGGGCGGGATGGAACACCGTCCCTAGAATTACCAATCCGCCACAGCGGTTCAATGCCCCCAGACCGCCAGCCATCCCAGGACAAACCCTGGTGGTGAGCCGCGGAACGCTCGTATCGCCGGTAGGAGTGGGTCAGAATCGCGTTCAGTTTCGGAGCGATTCCGCGGGCCTGGGAATTCCGCGAGGCAGCGTACGCAACCTGGGCAGGATTTCGCAGCAGGTTCAGCCCCCGGTGTCCGCGGTCGGGACGGTTCGCGCCCCCATGGGTGGATCTGCGGCGCGATTCCCAACAGCCTCCCGGGGCAGCTCGCCTAGAAGCTCTGTTGCTTCGCCGGGTGCGAGTTCGCGGATGAGCGGCCCGAGCCACTCGTCCGGTCCTAGCTCGTCCGGCTCGCCTCATAAATAAAATGGCAGCGATCAACGGCGAGGATTGGAGCGGGGGCGTGGTGGTTGCCGCCGCTGCACGTTCCAAAATCCCGCAAAGCTTGATAAGCTCCAGACAAATTACCCACCGTTTTTTCAGGAGGACGGGAATGTTTACGACAAAGACTTGGGTGCGACTCGGTTTGGTGGTGGCCGCGTTCGTCATGTTTGGTCCGCGCAGCTCGGCGCAGACGCTTTCATGTTCCTCCGACGACGGCCATCGGCATTACTGTCCAGCGGATACGCGGGGCGGAGTGCGGATTCTAAAGCAACGCAGCGACTCTCCTTGCCGCCAGGGCTACAGCTGGGGCTTTGACCGTGGCGGAGTCTGGGTGGACCGCGGCTGCCGCGCGGACTTTATAGTTGATTCCTATCAGTATCGCGGGCCCGCCCCGGGCAGCGTGGGCACGATCTCCTGTTCATCCGACGATGGCCGGCGGCATTATTGCCGGGTGGATTCGCAAGGACGGGTTCGGTTGGCGCAGCAGCGCAGCGAGTCTCCCTGCACCGAAGGCTACAGTTGGGGCGCGGATGGCGGCGGTGTCTGGGTCGATCATGGCTGCCGGGCTGATTTCGCGATTGGAGGCGGAGGCGGTTGGGACCGTGACCGCGATCGAGACCGTTATCGTGACCGTCCCGGATACGGATATCCCGGCAACAGCTACGACTCGGGCCAGGACGATATCATTTCCTGCTCATCGGACGACATGCGCCGCCACTATTGCCCGGCTGACGTCCGCGGCGGGGTGCAGCTCTTAAAGCAACGAAGTGATTCCTCGTGCCGGCAAGGTTACAGCTGGGGCTATAACCGTCGCGGAATCTGGGTAGACCACGGCTGCCGGGCGGATTTTCAGGTTATCCGGTAAATTTCTGCGACAGGACAACCGCTGCACGAGAAGGGGCGACCTGCGGGTCGCCCTTTCTTAGATTGATAGCCTCTAATTCTCTGCAATGTTCATCCTGAGCGGAGCGGCTGCTTCGCTTTGCGAAGTAGCCACGCAGTCGAAGGACCCCTACCTAGCCAAGACTCCCGCAATTAATGTGTTCTGAGTTAAGGAACGGGTCAAAAGAGAACCTGTAAGTTGGTAGGGGTCCTTGGACTCAATCTTTCCATTCGCAAGCGAATGGAACGACTCCGCTCGGGATGACAATTGATATATTCCACCACTCCCCAAATCACATTCACCCATCCCTCAATTACCACGGTCACTTGAGAGCCTGACCGCTGGCACGTAGGGTATAAGAATCACCCAACATTGGAGGTTCCATGGCTACACCGGGCAGGGCGCCCATCCCCAACGCCGCTCCTACAACCTTCCCACCTGTGCCAGCGCTGTTGTTAGCCATGCTGCAGGTCTCCAGCCACGTGAGCGATCTGATTTTTTCTCCCGGAAGCCATCCCCACGTCGAAGTCAGTGGCCAGCTGGTGCCGGTGAAAATTGCGGGGTTGTCGTCGGTCTTGCATCCGGAATCGACCCAACGCATTGCGGCGGAATTGATGGGCGACAATCCGACGGCGATAGCGATGCTGAAGCAGCAGGGATCGTGTGATATTTCTTACAGCCTGCCTGGCACAGCGCGTTTTCGGGTAAATATATTCGTACAACGGGGCAGCCATGCCATCGTCATGCGGGTGATTCCCAAGAGCATCCCCAGTTTTGCGGAACTGAAACTGGCGGAGGAACTGGCTCGCATCGTCGACCTGAAGAATGGGATTGTGCTGGTCACCGGCCCTACCGGTTCCGGAAAATCCTCGACCCTGGCCGCGATCCTAGACCGGATCAACGAAACCAAGGCGTACCACATCCTCACCATCGAGGACCCGGTTGAATTCATGCACCGGCACAAGCGTTCCATCGTTCACCAGAGGGAGTTGCACAGTGACACTCCCAGTTTTGCGCTGGCGCTGCGTGCCGCGCTGCGCCAGGCCCCCAAGGTGATCCTGGTCGGCGAAATGCGAGACAAGGAGACGATTGAAATCGCTTTGGAGGCGGCCGAAACCGGCCACCTCGTCCTCTCCACCCTGCACACCACTGACGCGTCGAAGACGGTGGAACGGGTCGTCGGAGTCTTCCCGCTGACCGAGCAGCAAACCATCCGCAGCCGCTTTTCGAGGAGTTTCCGCTACATCGTTTCGCAGCGGCTGCTGCCGCGCAAAGGAGGAACCGGGCGCGTGGCCGCCATGGAAATCCTTAAATCGACGATGCGCACCCGCGAGTATCTGGAAAAGGGCGAAGTCGAAGGCAAGAGCCTGCTGGATGCCATGCGCGACGGAGATACGGAAGGCATGCAGCACTTCGACGGCGAAATCGAGAAACTGATCCGCGCCGACATGATCGACTACGACACCGCCATGGCCTATTCCACCAATCCGGGTAACCTGCGGCTGCAACTGGCCGACCTCCTCGGGGAAGCTCCAGCCACTCCGGCAGAGAAGCCACGGCCAGCCGAAAAATCCAAGAGAGAAACCCAGCTGGAGATCGAATAACTTCGCGCGTAAGCGGCAGTCGGAGCGGAGTTCCTGGACACTGAAATTACGGGAAGCGGAATTACTGGACTATGATGCCGGCATAGCCCACAACCCGCTCGCGATCACCCGAAACATCGCCGGAAGTGGCATATTTGACCAGTTCAATTCGGGATGCACCCAGCCGCCGGGCTGCGGTCAGCATCGCGACCGTAGGGCCAAAGCCGCACATGCTGATGTCTTCGTTCATCACTACGTCGAACAGCCCCCGCGGGTCCATGACGAGAATGCGCTCGATTGCCTTGTAGTCTTTCTGCCTCGTGACCGTGTCGTTCTGGTAATGATTCATGTCGCTGGAAGCGATCAGCAGCACCGGCTCTCCCAGGGACTGCAGTGCTCCCGCGATGGCTTCGCCCAGGCTTTCGAGGATTTCGTAGCGGGCACTGCCCAGCGCAATCGGGACGAAGGTACAGCCGGGGTTTTTGGTCTGCAGGAAAGGCAATTGCACTTCAGCGCCGTGTTCGGCGCGATGTGCCTCCGCGTCTTCGCTGAGAAGCGGGAATCGTTGCTTCAGCATCTCGGCCAGCGGGGAATCGATGGGCACGTTGCCCAGCGGCGTTGCCCACGCGCCTTGGCTCATGATGGAGAGCGGATGTCCCATGCCGGTGTGGTTCGGGCACATCAGGATGCAACGCCGGGGCAGCTCGAGCTTCGCGTACACTGCGCCGGCCACCGATCCGGAATACATGTAGCCGGCGTGAGGCACGATGCAGCCGAGCGCGGCGACCGTTTCTTGCTGTGCTGGGAAATAGGATTCTACGTCAGCCCGCAAGTCATCGGGATCGCGGGGATAAAAACGGCCTGCAACCGCGGGATGGCGAATCGTCGGGGCCATGACGCCTCCCAGGCGTGGAACCCTTCGACATGGAGGCACGAGGATAGACGCTCGCGCCGACATCGACTTCAATTACGTAGCGCCGGCGTCCCGCCGGCTGTCCCGAGGGCGTCTCGCCCTCGGTTCCGTAGAGGTTACTCCGTACCCACGGCCACGAGCGCACGATACAGGGCCGCGCTCTTTTCCAGACTCAGCGCTTCGGCGCGCACCGTTGCCTTCACTCCTGCCTTTTCCAATGCCACACGCAGGACTGCCGGTTTGTATTGCGACTTAAGGTTGTTCCAAAGGGTTTTTCGTTTCTGCCCGAAAGAAAGCTTCAAGAAATCGATAAAGCCGGCTTCAGGTACGTGCAGGCTCTCGATTTTCGGATCCATCATCAGCCGCACCACTGTGGAATCGACTTTAGGCGGCGGCGAGAATGCGCCCGGCGGAAGCGTGAACATTTTTTCAACCCGCGCATAGAGCTGGGCAGTGGCTGAAAGCAGACCGTACTCGCTTCGTCCCGGTGCGGCCGCCAACCGCTCCGCGACTTCTCGCTGCACCATGAGCACGATTAGTTCGAAATATTGCCTGAATTCGAACAGCCGTAAAAGAATGTCGGAAGTAATGAAATAGGGAAGATTGCCGACAACTCGTACCTGTTCCGGCTGGTGATTGATGCCGGGACGAGTGCTTCCAGGTTTTGGTCCGAAAAGAGTGTGGAAATCGATGGCCAGTACGTCTCCCTCGATGATCTCCACATTCGGCTCCTGGGAAAAATTCATGCGCAACTGGGCCGCCAGCACGCGATCCAGTTCGATGGCAATCAGGCGCCGGGCTTTCCTCGCTAGCAGGGAGGTGAGGGCGCCGCGCCCCGGGCCGACTTCCAGAATCGTGCTCTGCGAGATATCGCCCAAAGCTTCGACGATGCGTGTGGCCGCGGTAGAGTCGACCAGAAAATGCTGGCCCAGTTTGGGCCGGCTGGGACGCCTCTCCAAGGCACCGGCGGCTCTCGTCACATTGACCTTCTTTCTTGCCGGCAATGCCGGCGTCTCAATTTGCAGGAAAGGCTACGCCTTCATGATGGGAAATGCACCGGCACAGCGGAGTATGCTGTAACCAGCACGCCCCGGGCACGACCTATGATAGCGTGAGCCGATAGCATCCGGGCCGGCACTTTATTGAGGAGTGGCTTTCATGCGCATTGTTTTTGCTGCTTCGGAAGGTGTGCCGTTTTCGAAAACCGGCGGATTGGCCGACGTCGTGGGTGCACTACCGCGCGCCCTGGCTGCCGCCGGACACCAGGTGAGCGTCTATCTCCCCCTCTATCGTCAGACCCGGCTTAAAGACGCGCCAACCGTGGTCAGCAGCATTACTATACCCTTCGACGACCGGTATCGCTTCTGTTCGGTGGTCAGCGGCGGCGAGCTGGCCGGAGTGCAATTCTACTTCATCGACTACCCGCCTTTCTTTGACCGCGAATCGCCGTACGGTACCTCGACCGGCGACTATCCTGACAACGCCGAGCGCTTCGCCCTGTTTTCCCGCGCCGTGCTGGAAGCTTCCAAGGTTCTGGGCGTACCGCAGATTTTCCACTGTCACGATTGGCAGTCCGCGCTCATTCCGGTCCTGCTGCGCACGCAATACGCCGAGGACCCCGCCTTCCGTGACGTGGCCACTGTCTTCACCATTCACAACATGGGATACCAGGGACTGTTTCCGCCGGACACCTTGCCCTTGCTCACGCTGCCCTGGGACCTGTTCACCATCTCCCGGATGGAATTTTTTGGTAACGTGAACTTCCTGAAAGGCGCGCTGGTGTTTTCCGATTTCATCAACACGGTGAGCAAGAAATACAGCCAGGAAATCCAGACCACGGAGTTTGGTTTTGGCCTGGAAGGCGTGCTGCGTATCCGGTCGTCGACGGTTACCGGCATTCTGAACGGCGTGGACTACAACGAGTGGAGTCCGGAGACCGACAAGTTCATCGTAGCCCGATACTCGCCCCAGGATTTGTCCGGCAAAGCAAAGTGCAAGCTGGACTTGCTCACGACCTTTGGCATGACGGACGCCGATTCGACCTTGCCCGTGATCGGCATCGTCTCCCGCTTCGCGGCCCAGAAGGGCTTCGACCTGATCGCCCAAACTATGGAACGCCTGGCGCGCGAAGACATGATCATCGTCGCTTTGGGGAACGGCGACAAGACATACGAAGAAATGTTTCTCCGGCTCAACAAGCAATTTCCGCAGAAAATCGCTGTCAAAGTCGCCTACGACAATGTCATCGCACACAAGATTGAGGCCGGCAGCGACATGTTTCTAATGCCGTCAAGGTACGAGCCATGCGGGCTGAACCAGATCTACAGCCTGAAATATGGCACCGTTCCGGTGGTGCGCGCCACCGGCGGCCTCGACGACACCATTGAGCACTGGGACGCCCGCACCGGTAAGGGCACAGGGTTCAAGTTCACCGACTACAACGGCGAAGCTCTACTGCTGACGATCAAGGAGGCGCTGCGCGCCTTCCGTGATCAGAGTTCCTGGCAACAACTCATGCGCAACGGCATGAACAAAGACTTCTCCTGGAGCGCTTCGGCGAAAGAGTACGTCCGCGTTTACGAACGCGCACGGCAGTTGCGGACGGGCAACCCAACTCCGCCGAGCCGCCCGGAAGCGATTGACCTGGAACCCATCAGCCGCTAGCGTAGTTACCGTGCGGCCGGGCCCGTCGGCAGCGCAGAACCATCCCGCGTAAAGTCGACTTCGATTATCTCTCCCGGCTTGAGCTTCACCTCGCGGCCTTTCTGCAGCAGTAGAAAAGTCGTGCTCGCGGCCAGGCCATACCAGCGCGCACTGCCGGCGCTCGTAGCCAAAGCTTCTTCGGAGAGATCGTCAGCCAGCTTGGCAACCAGCGCCGTACCGCCTAGCTGAATTGCCAGCCGTTTCTTGCTAACAGTGGGATGTACCGTTCCTTCGCTATCGGTCTTCGTCGCATTGCTCTCGGTGGCGGAGAGTTCGAACCGCGCGGGCTGAACCGTGCCGTCGGGCAGCTTGATACGGTCGAAGACCATGCGCAGCGCGCCCCGGCGCATCATGCGGCGGGCCGGCGTTGTCTCGAGATGCCCTTCCACCAGAGTCCCCTTGGGCAGCAGCGGCTTGCCGTCAACCTCAACCGGATCATCCAGCTTGGCCATGAAGGAAGAACCGCTGGGAGATTTTGAGCTGATTGGCGAAAGCAGGGCGAGGCGGGCCTTTCGTCCCTCCAGCGATGGCTGCGCTACGCGCTCCTGAGCAACCGAACCTGCGGTAAGAGCGACACAGCACGCGAGCAGGAAGCAACGGAGTAAAGTCATCGAGGCGAGGTCCGCGAAAGCGATCAGGAGACTATAAACGATACCCGGCAGAGCCGCTTGTCCGAAGAATGTGATTGGTTTCCTCTGCGTCCTTTGCGATCTTTGCGGTTGAGAGCGTTTGGCCGCAAAGCTCGCCAAGACAGCGCAAAGATCGCAAAGAAAAACCGCTGACCGTCTTGGTAAAATCGAAACGAGATGCTGTCCCACCAGTTTGTGTGGGTCCGGGTCTCTGACCTGGACAGGCCGCGCTTGCGCGGCAGCTTATTCGCGGGAGATTAACCTGCCGGGTTAAAACTGCCGAGCTGCGCTCGGCCTGGACGGGTCGGAGATCCGTCCCTACACGAACCGGACCTACACATGACCGCCTTCCCCAGGACGATCTTCCACGTCGACATGGACGCCTTCTTCGTCTCCGTGGAAGAACTCTTCAATCCTGAATTAAAGGGCAAAGCTGTGGTCGTGGGCGGGCAACGCGACGAGCGCGGCGTGGTTTCCGCCGCATCCTATGAGGCCCGCAAGTTTGGCGTGCACTCCGCCATGCCGTTGCGCACCGCGGCCAAACTGTGTCCCCACGCCATCTTCGTGAACGGACATCCAGATCGCTATCGCGAGTGTTCGGAAAAAGTCCACCGGGTGCTGACCTCGTTCTCTCCTCAGGTCGAAATGGCCTCCATCGACGAAGCCTATCTCGACATGACCGGCACCGCACGGCTGCACGGCCCGCCGCTGCGCGCCGCCCACCTGCTCCATCAGAAGATGAAGTCGGAGACGCAGCTCAACTGCTCGATCGGGATCGGGATTTCGCGGCTCATCGCCAAGGTTTCTTCGGCTCAAGCCAAACCCAATGGAGTTCTCTGGATCGTGCCCGGGCAAGAGGCCAGATTCCTGGCTCCGCTCGATGTGCGCGAAATTCCCGGCGTAGGCAAAGTTACGGAACAAAATCTGCACGGCCTGGGCATCCGCAAAGTCGGAGACCTTACTCGGTTTGACGAAGCCTTCCTCGAGCAACGTTTCGGAAAGTGGGGGCTGGCACTGGCGGGCAAAGCACGCGGCGAGGATGCCGGAGGCTGGTTCGATAGCGAAGTTGGCGCCGACACCGATCCCAAGTCGATCAGCCACGAACATACCTACAACGAAGACACCGCCGACGCCGAGCGCCTGGAATCTACGCTGATGCGTCTATCAGAGATGGTGGGTCGACGCTTGCGCGAAGCCAGCCTGCACGCGCGAACTTTGCAGCTCAAGCTGCGCTACAAGGATTTCACGACCATCACGCGGGCCCACTCGCTTCCGTCACCGACGCAGCTCGACACCGAAATCTTCGCGCAGGTGCGGCTGCTGTTTCGCAAGAACTGGCACAAGGGCGCAGAGGTGCGTCTGCTGGGGGTACAGGCATCGTCATTCGAAGCCCAGGGCAGGCAGGGAGATTTGCTGGAAGACGGACAGCGCCAGCGCTGGCAGCAGGCACTATCGGCTGCCGATCGCCTGCGCGACAAGTTCGGCGAGTCGAGCGTGTCGCTGGCCAG
>Ga0137388_10003148_pt1 | contig 10592 bp, 7 predicted proteins | sample 15con2h14AmetaG_FD_104644 | JGI IMG/M metagenome (GOLD analysis project Ga0137388, IMG submission 104644) | Vadose zone soil microbial communities from Angelo Coast Range Reserve, California, USA - 15con2h1.4A metaG | ecosystem: Environmental > Terrestrial > Soil > Vadose zone > Saprolite...
AGCGCTCGACGACCCGGGAGGCGACGATGCCGATCACCCCGGGGTGCCAGACCTCCGAATGCAGCACCAGGCCCTTGGCGTGCCGCCCTTGCTCCGCCTGGCGAAGTGCTTCGCCGAGGATCTGATGCTCGATCCCTTGTCGCTCGACGTTCGCGGCATCGAGCTGCTGCGCCAAGGGACGCGCCGCCTCGATCGTCTCCGCGCACAAAAGCTGGAGGCCCAGGGACGCGTCGTGAAGGCGACCCGCGGCGTTGATCCGGGGACCCAGCCGGAACCCGACCTGCCCGCTGCTCACCGCACCCACCGCGGGCACTCCGGCAACCTCCTTGAGCGCGCGGATGCCCGGGCGATTCGCGGCGGCGATTTCCTCCAGGCCATGCGTGACCAGAATCCGATTCGCTCCGGTGAGCGGGACGACGTCCGCGATCGTCGCCAGCGATACCAGGTCCAGCATCGAACGCAGATTCGGTTCCGGTCGCTTTTCGAAGAAGCCCTGTTGCCGGAGCTCCTTTCGAAGCCCGATGCAAAAGTTGAAGGCGACACCGGCGGCGCAGAGGTGCCGGGTCGGGTAGTTACACCCTGGCTGGTGGGGATTGAGCAATGCCAGAGCTGGGGGCAGGGTTTCCGGAACCGAATGGTGATCGACGACGATCACATCGAGCCCTAAATCGTTCGCCTTCGACACCTCCGCCACCGAAGTGGTCCCGCAGTCCAGGGTGATGAGGACGCGCGTCCCCTGCTCGGCAAGCTTCTCGATCGCCGGAAGGTTGAGCCCGTAGCCTTCGCCGATCCGGTGGGGGATGTAGGTGGTGACGTTGCCGCCGATCCCTCGAAGAAAGAGGGCGAGCAGCGCGGTCGAGCAGACGCCATCCACGTCGAAATCGCCGTAGAGCGTGATCCTTTGGCCTTCCTTGAGTGCCTCGCACGTCCGCCGCACCGCGGGGAGCAGGCCCTTCATCAGAAACGGATCCGGAAGGTCGGTGAGGCGATCCGAAAGAAAGGCGCTCGCCGATTCCGCGGTCGCGTAGCCACGATGGGCGAGGACTCGAGCCGCCAACGGGTGCAGGCCGAGAGTCGAGCTAAGAGCAGTGACGTCTGGTTGCGAAGTTCCGGGCAGTACCCAGCGCAATGGTGCGATCCCCTCTCGAGAGTCCCGCCTCCGTGAGTGCCGCTCTCGAACGTGCGCAACCTAACAACGTGCCCTGACACGAAGGGATTGGCGTCAAGGCGCGGGACAAACGGCGGGAATTTTTCCTGCCGCTTCGGTCCGGGTGATGGCCCGAGCCATCGAGCGTGGGCAAAGATTCCCGGCGCCAGGAATCTTTTCCCACAAGGCTCCAAAGGCGAGGCTGGGACGCTCGGCAGCCGTAAGATTTTTTCTTACAGGAAGAAAGAATCTTACTGCGGGGGCCGGGACGTTGAGAAATTTCTCAACGTTCACTCCTCAAGGAATAGACGGCGGCCCTGGTCGAGCCCGAGCGTCAGGACCGGATTCCTACGTAGGAAATCTGTTCTGACGTTTGTTCCGACGCAGCCCAGGCATCCATCGAATTTCATTCATCGATGAATGAAGCGGGAAGAGCTTCGCGCGGCGCGAGCCCAGCACCGACGTGGACACCCAAAGCGGTGGTAAAATTTTCCGGTCGCTCCTCGGTCGCTCAACCATCCCGAGCCCTGATCCGGAAGGGATTCTTGCGTCCGATTGCATCGATGCAATTGGATGCAATTGCGAACGGTTCGCACCTGGCCCTGACAAACGCACTTGACGCCATCGCCTTCTACAAGAAGGCTTTCGGAGCCGAACTCAAGAGTCACGCTCCCGGTACGACCCCTGGCAGCACGATGCATGCCGAGATCCGTGTCGGGGATTCGTCCGTGTTCCTGGCGGACATGTTCGGGCCGGGCCCGGTGCAGCCCCCTTCGAGCACCGGCGGGGCCACCTGCATGATCCACCTCTTCGTGCCGAACGCGGACGCTACTTTCGCAGCCGCGGTTGGGGCCGGAGCGAAGGTGGTGATGCCCTTGACCGACATGTTCTGGGGCGATCGGTACGGACTCCGTTTGGCCACGTATGGGCGATCGCAACCCACCTGGAGGACCTCACCCCCGAGGAGGTCGACCAGCGCGCGAAGGCTTTCTTCGCGCAGATGAAGCGGTGAACCATCGGGGCTCAGCCAGAGTAGCGGGAAGATCCGATCGTCTTAGCGGTGAAGCTCATAAGAAGCCCCGAGGTCATCCCTTCGGAGCCTGATAGGTGAGCTTGCCCGCCTTCCGCATCGCTTCCATCGATTCCTTCACCGTCATGAGAACGGTCGTTTGAACCGACTTGAGGTGGCCGGCTGCGGTGGGGTCGATCGATACCGCGGCTGCCGTGGCGGCATCCGGAGCCTCCATGAGCACCACCAGATCGTGCTCACCGAAACAGTAGTAGAGGCTGTGGAACTTTCCGCCGGCCCGCTCGAGGAGCCCGCGAATGGCTTGCTCGCGGTCCTCTGGATTTCTGGCTAGGTTGGCCCACGCTTGCGGAGTGTACGACGCTTGAAGCAGGTATAGAGACATTGCACCCTCCTTGTCGCGATCATGGGAGGTCGCGATCGGACGAGCGTTAGCGCCAGGGCATACCGCCAGTCAAGGAGCAACGGGCGGCCGATCGGTCGCACGGACCCCCTCCTCGAGTAATCCCGCGCCAGGCGGGTGCGGCCCAGACGAATCATCGTTACCCGTCGTGACGACGACAGCTGCGGCCTCGAAGTGAACGCATTCCGCGCTCACGTGTTTTGTCTGGTACCGCTCGAGCTCGTTGGGCGCCTATAGCGGCGAACAGCTAAACCATCGAAGCGATCTGATCCGGCGTGCGTGGCCGAACGTAGTCTCGCAAGCGATCGAAATTGCAAAGGTCGAATTCGTTAGCGGATCGGTGCTGTCGGCGGGAGCGAAGATGGGCCTCGAATGCAAGCGGGCTTGAGAGGAGACGGCGAGGGCGCAGGTGGTCTGGGCGGGCGAGATCCCTGCGGCGTGCTACGGGCCTCGGATTCAAATCGCGCGTGGCTTGCCCTCTCGGCTGGGAATTAATCTCATTCCCTTCTGATGCTCTTACCCCCCTGACGCCCCTCCGGCAAATTCATGGGGCAACATGTGGCCAGCTCAGGAAAAGGGGACGGTGCTCTCTTTAGACATGCCTTCCGCCCGCGCGGCATGGGCGGCATACGGTCGCTCATGGAATCCCCTCGGGTCGAATCTCACTGCCGCGAGGCCTCCCGGAAGTTTTTTTTGGGGAGCCCGTAGGTATGAAGGGCTTGCATTTCATTAAATTGTGACAATTGTCGGTGTATCTGCTCGATTTTACAGCAAAATCGGGGAACCCGCTATTTAATCGAAGCCCTTCATACCTTCGAGCCGGCTTTTTTTCGCGCGCTCGACCCGGCCGGCGGAGAGGCGTGGACGACATTCACGCGTTTGAAGTTCTGGCGAAGGGCCCGTTTCGAACCCGCTTTGGGGTGCCGCTCCATCGTTGCCCGTAACACGCCACAGGGATCTCGCCCGCCCAGACCACCCGCGCAGTCGCCGTCTCTTCTCAAGCCCCCTCGCGGGAAGCCCGGAAGGCCGCGCATTGATCAGCTCTATGCGACCTTGGCCTTCATTCCCCCGCCGCGGGCCGCTCGCTCCTTTGCGGCGGCGCGCTGATCGAGCCAGATGGTGAGCGGGCTCGCGATGTACACCGACGAATAGGTCCCGACGATGATGCCGATGAGCATCGCCATCGCGAAGTCCCAGATCTCGCCGACGCCGAAAATCAACAGGCCGATCAAGGAAAGCGCGGTCACTCCGGAGGTCAGAATGGTCCGCGAGAGGGTGTCGTTCACCGCGATGTTGATGATCTCGGGAAGGGGCTTGCCCTTGTAGCGCACCATCTCCTCGCGGATCCGGTCGTAGACCACGATGGTGTCGTTGATCGAGTAGCCGATGATCGTGAGCAGCACGGCGATCGAGGTGAGGTTGAACTCGCGCCGGGTGACCAGGAAATAACCGCTGACCATGATCACGTCGTGGACCATCGCCACCAGCGCTCCCGGGCCGAATTTGAAGTCGAACCGGAAGGCGACGTAGATGAGGATCGCCACCATCGCGTAGATGAGCGACATCACTCCCTTGTTGCGCAGCTGCTTTCCAACCTGGGGACCGACGTAATCCACGCGCTGCTGGATGAAATCCGGCTTGTCTTGATTCCCCCGCATCGCGCTGAAGACCTTGTCCGCCATTCCGGAGGACACCACCTGGTATTCGAATCCTCCCAGCGATTCGCCCAGCGTCCTCACTTCATTGACGCCGGTCCCGGTGGTCTCGACGGCTTTCTTGATTTGCTCCGGCTCGAGCTTTTTCTCCGACCGGAAGGTGATCAGGCCGTTGTCCAGATCGGGGTTGAACGTCTTGATCGGGGCCAATCCCCTGATCGCAGCTTCGGCCGCGGTGGCGGTTTCCTTGGTCAGCTGGGTCACTCCGCCGAGGCGAAGCAAGAACGAGTTCTCCGAGGTGGGGCCAATCCCCTGGACGGCGACGTCGTGAAGCCCCGCTGACTGCGCCCTTTTGCGGATTTCCTCGGCGCTGATCGGATGGGTGAACCGCAGCTCCACCACCGTCCCGCCGGCGAAATCCACTCCAAAGTTGAATCCGAAGATCGAGATCCCAACGATGATCGCGAGGTTCAGGATGGACGAGATGAAAAGGGCCGGCCGGCGCTTGCCGATGAAGTCAATGTTCGTCTTGTGCTTGATGATCTGCATGTGGGGGATTGACTCGGGCTAGACCGAAACCGTCTGGGCGTTGCGGCCATGAATGAAGTAGGTGGTGATGACTCGGGTCACCACGATCGAAGTGAAGAGCGACGCCAAAAGTCCGATCACCAGCGCGGTGGCAAATCCACGGATCGGGCCAGTTCCGGTGCTGAAGAGGATGGCCCCGGCGATCAGCGTCGTCACGTGCGCATCGAAGATCGTCCAGAAAGCGCGATCGTAGCCTTGATCCACCGCGGTGCGCGGCGGCTTTCCGTGCGAAAGCTCCTCCCGGATGCGCTCGTTGATCAGCACGTTCGCATCGACCGCGATGCCCAGCGTGAGCACGAAGCCGGCGATCCCGGGCAGCGTCAAGGTGGCGTTGAAAATGGCGAGGAATGACAGGATCAGCATTCCATTCAGGATCAGCGCCACGTCCGCGATCAAGCCGGCGAACTTGTAATAGATCGCCATGAAGAACACGACCAGCGCCAGCCCGACGATCGCCGCCAGGCTACCTTTGCGAACGAGCTCGGGTCCGAGCGAGGCCCCCACCTGCCGGATCTCGCCGGTGGTCACCGGAGCCGGAAGAGCTCCGGCCTTGAGCACCAGCGCCAGGAGTCTGGCGTCCTCGAGCTGCTCGTCGCGAGTCTTGGTGAAGCCGCGCCCCAGCGTAATCCGCGCCCGGCCGTTGGGGATCTTCTCGTTGATCCGCGGCGCCGAGTGGACGTTGTCATCCAGGACGATGGCCATCCTTCGACCGACGTTCTTCTCGGTGAGAGTGCCAAAATCGCGGCCTCCCTGCGCGTCGAAGGTCAGGTTGACCTCCGGCTCGCCGAACTGATCAAAGGAAGCGGAGGCGTCATTGAGGCTTTCGCCGGTGAGCGGAACGTTCTTCTCCACCAGGTAGGTCCGGTACGACTCACAGCTGTCCTTTTTTACCTTCGAGGCGACGCACTCGAGGAGCACTTGCCGGTCGGCGGGGATCTCTTTGCCCTTGAAATACGCGAGGAGGACATCGCGATCCTTCGCCTCGAGCTGGGGGAACCCTTCGGCGTTGGTGAGATGGATTCCGCTGTCGGGGGGAGGAGGATTCTTTTGCAGAACCGTGCTGAAAAAGTTCGAGGCGTCGTCCACCATCCGGAATTCGAGCTGAGCGGTGGTCCCGATCAGCTCCTTGGCCTTCTCCGGATCCTGATATCCGGGAAGGGAGATCTGGATCGAGTCGGTTCCCTGTTTGCGGATGTCGGCCTCCGCGACGCCCCACTTGTCGATGCGCTGGCGGATGACGAGCAGAGCCTGATCGATCGATTCTTCCCTGAACCGGTTGGCTTGAGTGTCTTTGAGGGCAAGCACCAGCTTATTGCCGTCGCGCCGGACCTTGCTGAAATCGTCGAATCTGGAAATGACGTCCTTTTCGATCGCGTCCATCGACGCCGGGTCCTTGGCGGTGAGCGTGACCTCGAGCTTGTCGGGATTCGCGTCCGCCGTCACCTCGCCGAGCTTGGCGTCGCGCACGTAGTTGGCGATCTGGATCGCGCGTCGCTCAGCGCGTTTCTGCAGCGCGGTCTTCGTGTCGACGCGCATCACCATGTGGATGCCGCCCTGGAGATCGAGGCCGAGGTTGAGCCGGTACCTCGCCGGGGGCGCCCACCGGGGAAGCTTTTCTTGAAGCAGCTTGAGGTTGTTTCGCTCCTCGCGCGGCAGCTTGAAAAAGCTGTAGTAGCTGGGGACGAGGAACCAGATCGATCCCAGCGTCACGATCATGATGATGGTGAATTTCGACCACCAGGTGCGATCCATTACTTCGCTTCCTTCCCGGTGGCGACGGGAGCCGGTTCCTCCGACACCGCGCTTTTGCCCTGGATCGAAGTCTTCAGCACCCGGATTCGAACCCCGTTGGCGATCTCCAGGGTGACGATCTTGTCCGTCACCGCGTGGATCTTGCCGAGCACGCCTCCCTGGGTGACGACATCGTCGCCCTTCTTCAGGGCGGCGAGCAGCGCTTTATGCTCCTTGAGTTGCTTTTGCTGCGGCCGGATCATCACGAAGTACATGATCCCGAAGAGCGCGACGAGAAAGAGTAGCGTTGTCGTTCCGCCGCCCGCGCCGCCCGCGCCACCAAACTGAGCCAGGACCAAAGAGGTGTGAGACACGGAATAACTCCAGGGGTTCGAAATGAAGAGTTTAACGCCAAGCGCTGGAAATAGCGTCCGATTCCCGAACGCTTCTCAACCGGAGGGCGGTGGTCTTAGCAGCCTGCCAGGGCGCGGGCAAGCGCCAGAGAGACTCCGCGCAAACCCTATTCGGCCTGGGTCTGCGCGCTGGCACGGAAGGGAGCCGCGAATTCGGCGTATTGATCCCGCTCGATCGCCTGCCGGGCTTGTTCCATCAGCCCAAGGAAGAAGCTCAGGTTGTGAAGGCTGTTCAGGCGCATCGCCAGGATCTCCCTGGAGACGAACAGGTGGCGCAGATAGGCCCGGGAGAAGTTGCGGCAGGCGTAGCAGCCACAGGAAGGGTCCACCGGTCGGTCGTCTCGGGCATAGGCGGCATTCTTGATCACCACCTTGCCCTCCGAGGTGAAGAGCAGGCCGTTGCGGGCGCAGCGGGTGGGCAGCACGCAATCGAACATGTCGATTCCGGCCGCGATGCAGGTGGTGAGGTCCAGCGGCGTTCCCACGCCCATGAGATATCGCGGCTTTTGTTTCGGCATCAGCGGAGCGGTGTAGGCAACGCCTTCGTGCATCGCCTGCGGCTCCTCGCCGACCGAGTAGCCGCCCAGAGCATATCCCGGCAAATCGACGGCGCAGATTTCCTCGATGTGCCGCTTTCGCAGGTCCGGGTAGGGTCCTCCCTGGACTATCCCGAACAGCGAGCTGCGCCGGCCGCATCTCATAACGCAGCGCTCGAGCCAGCGCGTGGTTCGGGCGAGGGAAGCCTCGAGGTATGCCCGTTCGGAAAGACCCGGTGGGCACTCGTCAAAAGCCATGATGATGTCGGCCCCGAGCTCCTCCTGGATTTCGATCGACCTCTCGGGCGTGAGGAGGTGACGCGAACCATCGAGATGGGACTGAAACTCAGCCCCCTCCTCCGAGATCGCACGCTTCTGGGCGAGGCTGAAAACCTGAAAGCCCCCGCTGTCGGTGAGGATCGGCCCGGACCAGCCCATGAAGCGGTGCAATCCGCCGAGCTGTTGGACGACAGGCGAGCCGGGGCGCAACATGAGATGATAGGTGTTGCCAAGAACGATTTGCGCGCCCGTCTTTTGCAGATCGTCGGGGCCAATGGCCTTGACGCTTCCGGCGCTTCCCACCGGCATGAAAGCGGGCGTTTCGACGATTCCGGAAGGCGTGTGCAGCCTCCCGCGGCGGGCGCCGGTGCGGGCGTCCTCGTGAAGCAGCTCGAACCGCACGAGCTTTGGCCTTTGATTCGAATCCATGCAGCCTTCTAGTCCGAGATGAGCATCGCGTCGCCGTAGGAGAAGAAGCGATAGCCGCGCTGCACCGCCTCGGCATACGCCGCGAGCACGCGCTCGCGCCCGGCAAAAGCGCTGACCAGCATCAAAAGCGTCGACCGGGGAAGGTGGAAATTGGTGAGCAGCGCATCGATCTGACGGAAGCGAAAGCCCGGCTGAATGAACAGCGACGTCTCGCCGGCGCCCGCCTTCAGCGTGCCGTCCGGCTCCGTCGCCGTTTCGAGTGCGCGCACGACGGTGGTACCCACCGCCACGACGCGCCGGCCTTCCCGCTTGGCCCTGCCCACCGCCAGCGCCGTCGATTCGGGAATGAAATAGCGTTCGGAGTGCATCCGATGGCGCTCGATCTCGCTCTCCCGGATGGGAAGAAAGGTTCCGGGGCCCACCTCCAGCGTGAGCGAAGCAAGCTCGATTCCCCGAGCCTTGAGCTGGGCAAGAAGCCCTCGGGTGAAGTGCAGGCCCGCGGTGGGCGCGGCGACGGATCCAGGCTGCCGGGCGTAGACCGTCTGGTACCTCTCCTCGTCAGAGCGATCGGGATCGCGGGCGATGTACGGCGGAAGCGGCATCCGCCCGACCGACTGGAGAAGCTGTGCCAGATTCGCGCTCGTTCCCCCCGAAAAGCGCACGCGGTACTCGCCTCCTCCCAGCGCCTCGATCACCTGCGCCGAGCTGCCATCGTCGAGCTCGATCTTCGTCTGCGGCTTGAGGCCCTTGTTTGACTGCCCCAGGCAGATCCAGTCGACTTCCTCCGCCGGCCCTTCCAGCGCGGCAGATGCGCTGGCCGATCCGGCGGGTCTCACCAGCAAAAGCTCGGCTCTACCTCCTGTATTCGCCTTCTTTCCCAAAAGCCGCGCGGTGAACACGCGCGTGTCATTGACGACGAGCAGATCCGTGGGCCGAAGAAGCTCCGGCAGATCGCGAAAGCGGCCATGCGCCACCTCGCCGCGGGCGCGCGGCAGCCGTAGCAGCCTGGACGCGTCCCTTTCCGGAAGTGGCGCCTGGGCGATTTGCGGCGGCGGAAGGGCGAAATCGAAATCTTCGATTTTCATCGACGGCGGGCGAGTTGCCGGATGGCAAGCTCTAATACAGCTGCTGTACCTCGACGCCAGGGTAGTAGTGCAAGAGGATCTCGCGATAGCCGCGGCCCTGAGTGGCAAACGCCCTGGCGCCCCATTGACACATGCCCGCACCGTGCCCGTGGCCCTTGCCGGAAAGCTTGATTCCCCCCGCATCCGCCCGGTCCAGCCCAAACCAGAGGCTCTTCAGCCGGTCGTACCCAAGCTTCTGGCGGAGCTCGACCGCGTCCAGAAAACGGTTCGACCCCAGCGAAAGCGTCCTCACCCGCCCGGTCCCAGAGCGCGCCGCGATTCCCAGAGACGACCCTTCCGGAATTGCGAACAAGCGATGCAGGTCTACCCCGGACACCGAGAGCTCCCACTTATTCGAGGCCAGCTTTCCACAGGGGCACGTGACGGGCTGGAGGTAGGGTAGGTCGCGGCCAAGCGCCGCTTGCCCTGATTCGGTCCTGCCCCCGCATGAGGCATGGAAGTAGGCCTCGATCGGCTCGAGGTTGAAAGTGAGTATTTCGCCGCGGGTCGCATCGACCGCCTGGCGCACGCGCTCATCGTGACGGCTCAGTCCGCGGTAGACTTGATGAAGGACGCCGGTCCCCAGATGGGTGGAAGAGTCAGCGGCATCGAGCTTCTTTCTCAAGGCATAGGTCCGCGCGGCAACCGCCTGGGCTTTGAGCGCCTCGAGCGGAAATGCAGGCGGCATTTCGGCGCCGACGACGCCGACGAGGTATTCTTCCAGGGGCAGGACATTGATCAACTGGAGTCGAGCCGAGCGCAACCGGATGACGAGGTCTCCGCGAATCCTGAATCCCCCGACTCGAATCGCCTGGTCGGGATCGTCGCCGCCCAGCCGGAACCGAACCGCGTCGTGCTCCCAGGCGACGCCGTTGATTTCCAGTTGGCCGTCGACCGCCCGGATGCGGGCGCGCGTTGAATCCAAAGGCTTGAAGTCAGCCTCCTCGTCGTCGCGGCCGAGCGAGAGCGATGGGCCCGACACCTCGGCCGTCGCACCCGCTTCCTCCATCGCAATCCGCAGCGTTTCCACGGCGCCGGCGTGGACTGGCATCAGGCAGATCCCGAGCAGTGGCACGATTCGCCGCACGGGCGCGAGTGTAGAGAGCATCCCTTCAGGCTCAAGAAAACGGTCGCCCCCGCGATGACACCGCCCGATTCCGCCGAGGACAGTCGGAGGTCCGACGCGCTTCGGTTCCGAGCCGCGCTCCGGAAGCTGGATGCCCGCAGCGCTTTGGCGCTCAGGCTTCGCGGCGCCCTCCT
>Ga0137388_10003152_pt1 | contig 10585 bp, 8 predicted proteins | sample 15con2h14AmetaG_FD_104644 | JGI IMG/M metagenome (GOLD analysis project Ga0137388, IMG submission 104644) | Vadose zone soil microbial communities from Angelo Coast Range Reserve, California, USA - 15con2h1.4A metaG | ecosystem: Environmental > Terrestrial > Soil > Vadose zone > Saprolite...
AGAATGGCAAGCCTTGAATGTGCTCTCGACGGCGGGTGCGACCATCCTGGCGGTGGGATATCTACTGCCGATGGTTTACTTCCTCTGGTCGCTACGTTACGGCAAGATCGCGTCCGACAACCCGTGGGGCGCGACTGGCCTGGAGTGGAGAACGTCATCGCCTCCGCCCACTTTTAACTTTGATGAAACTCCGGTAGTGACCTGGGAAGCCTATGAGTACGAAAAAATGCCGCTTCCGGAAGAGGTGACGCTTGAGCGATAGTCCCCCGGTCGCAGAGCACGTAGAACACACCGAACACGACCGTCCGGAACTGCGGCATCACTTCGCCGACGAAGTACAGCAGCGCAATGCGGCGTCGCTGGGCATGTGGTGGTTTCTGGGCACCGAAATCATGTTTTTCGGCGGCATGTTCTGCGCCTATCTGATTTACCGGATCAAGTATTTCCCGGAGTTCGCTGTAGCGAGCCGGAGCCTGGACCTCAAGGTCGGCGCCTTGAACACCGCCGTGCTTATCTGCAGTAGCTTGACCGTTGCCCAGGCAGTTCGCGCGGCACAGATGGGCAAGCGCATGCTGCAGGTAAAACTTTTGCTGGCAACACTCTTTTTCGGGCTGGTTTTCCTGGGGGTAAAGGCTTACGAGTGGGACATGAAATACCAAGAGCACCACATCCCCACCTTCGACTTTAATGCCAAGAATCTGATGCAGACGCCACAGGACCGCCACCTGCTGGGACTGGACAAGATATCTGATCCCGTGGAACTGCGCAGGAAGGAAGCGGAGATTCAGCAACGCTCGCAGATTTTCTTTTCGCTGTACTTTGCGCTGACTGGGATGCACGCCATCCACATGATCGTCGGCGTCGCCATTTTCAGCGTGATCACATGGATGGCATGGAAAGGGCGATTCACGCCGGAATATCACACGCCTCTCGAAATCGCAGGACTGTATTGGCACTTTGTAGATATCGTCTGGATTTATCTTTTCCCATTGCTGTATTTAATTGACCGGCGGCCGGGAGCTTGAGCGAATCTATGTCTGAACATTCCGGGCACATTGTTCCGAGCAAACTGAATTGGCTGATCTGGGCGATTTTGATGGTGGCCACTTATGTCACTTATCGGGTCGCGCAGATCGACCTTGGGCTGTTCAATACGGTCGTGGCCCTCGTCATCGCCACCTGTAAGGCGTCGATCGTCGTGCTGATCTTCATGCAGGTCAAGTACACCAGCGAAAAGATGACCAAGGCGGTACTGATTTTCGCGGTCGCCTGGCTGATTCTGCTCCTGTTTTTAAGCCTGACGGATTACTCCTCGCGTTTCGCGGGTTAGAGCAGTCAGCATTCAGCAACCAACTGTTGTGGAGCGACGGGCGTCTCGCCTGTCAAGCGGCGCGAACTAGACTCCACAATCATCCATGCCAACTCGGCTTATTGCTGAATGTTATCTTTGATCGTGAGATCAGCCTCGCTTCATGCTTGATAACTCAGTAAAACACTCGCATCTTGACTCCAAAGCCCTGGAATCCTCTCTGCGCCGCCATCTCCGCGGCGAAGTTCGCTTCGACAACGGCAGCCGCGCGCTTTACGCCACCGACGGTTCCAACTACCGTCAGGTGCCGATCGGCGTGGTGCTTCCCAAAGACACGGACGATGTAATCGCGGCAATCTCGGTGTGCCGGGAGCACAGCGCGCCGGTGCTCTGCCGCGGCGGAGGGACTTCGCTTGCCGGGCAATGCTGCAACGTCGCCGTGGTGCTCGATTTCTCCAAGTACATGGCGGCGATTGTCAAGCTAGACCCAAATCGCCGGATCGCGCGAGTCCAGCCGGGCGTGATTCTCGATCATCTTCGCGGCGCGGCAGAGAAACACAATCTGACCTTCGGCCCTGATCCGGCGTCGCATAGCCGCTGCACCATCGGCGGTATGGTAGGAAACAACTCCTGCGGCGTGCATTCGGTGATGGCGGGAAAAACCGACGAGAACATCGAGGAACTCGAGGTCCTCACCTATGACGGCATTTGCATGCGAGTGGGCGCAACCAGCGATGCGGAGTTGGAGGCCATTATCCGCGCAGGCGGCCGTCGCGGCGAGATTTATGCGGGCATGAAGGCCATCCGTGACCAGTATGCCGGCCTGGTACGCCAGCGCTTTCCCAACATCCCGCGCCGGGTTTCAGGATACAACTTGAATTTTCTTCTCCCGGAATATGGGTTTCAAGTGGCGCGGGCGCTGGTCGGCTCTGAGGGCACGTGTGTAACGGTGCTCGAGGCCACCTGCCGACTGGTCGAGAGTCCGCCCGAGCGCGTGCTGCTGCTAATCGGCTGCCGCGACGTGTACGAATGCGCCGACCTGGTTTCGGAGGTCTTGTCGCATCACCCGATCGGTCTCGAGGGGATGGACAGCCTTCTCGTCGAGTACACCCGCCGCAAAGGAATCAACCCTGAAGGGTTGGCCCTACTCCCTGAGGGCGGAGGATGGCTTCTCGCAGAGTTCGGCGCGCAGACAGCGCGCGAGGCGGAATCGCAAGCGCGCGGATTGATGGAGACCCTCGGCCGATCCGCCCATCCACCGAGCTTCCGCCTCCTCACCGACAAGCGGGAGGCGAGAAAGGCCTGGGAGGTCCGGGAGTCCGCATTGGGCGCGGTTTCTAACGTTCCGGGGGAGCCGGCGACGTGGGAAGGATGGGAAGACGCGGCAGTCGCTCCCGAGAAGCTCGGCGGATATTTGCGGGAATTCCGCAAGCTGACCGAGGCGTACAACTATCGCTGCGTGGTGTACGGGCACTTTGGTGACGGCTGCGTCCACAACCGCATCAGCTTCGATCTTCAGTCGGACGGAGGCCTCAAGAAATTCCGCAGGTTTGTGGAAGAAGCAGCGGACCTGGTTGTCTCTCACGGCGGCTCCCTTTCCGGCGAACATGGAGACGGTCAGGCGCGGGCCGAATTGCTTCCGAAGATGTTCGGCCCCGAACTGACGGAGGCCTTTCGCCGGTTCAAGGCTTTTTGGGATCCAGAGTGGAAGATGAATCCTGGCAAAGTTGTTTTGCCCAACAAGCTGGACGCTGATCTCCGCCTGGGCACTGACTACCGCCCATGGCAGCCGGAGACTCATTTTAAATTTCCGCAGGACAACGGAAGTCTCGCGCAAGCCACGCTTCGCTGCGTGGGAGTTGGCAAGTGCCGCCAATATGAAGGTGGAATGATGTGCCCCAGTTTTCGCGCCACTCGCGAAGAGGAGCATTCAACCCGAGGCCGCGCCCACTTGCTTTGGGAAATGACCCAGGGGGATGTGGTCCGCGACCAGTGGCGCGACCCACACGTGAAGTCGTCGCTCGATCTTTGCCTCTCCTGCAAAGGGTGCAAGAGTGATTGCCCGGTGGGAGTGGACGTTGCAACCTACAAGGCCGAATATCTTTCGCACTACTACGAGGGCAAGCGGCGACCTCTGAATCATTACGCATTTGGACACATTGACCGCTGGGCGCGAATTGGGTCGTCGTTTCCTGGCATTGCGAATTTCCTCACCCAGACTCCGGGCTTGCGGGATATTGCGAAATTCCTGGCAGGAGTTTCGCCGCAGCGGACCATCCCCGCCTTCGCCCGCACCAGCTTTCGTGGCTGGTTTGCGCGGAGAAGACCTGCAGATCCAGCGACGCCAGTTGTGCTGTGGCCGGACACCTTCAACAACTACTTTCACCCGGAGACAGCGATTGCGGCGGTCGAGGTTTTGGAAATGGCGGGATTCCAGGTGCAATTACCGACAGACAACGTCTGCTGCGGACGCCCGCTCTACGACTTCGGCATGCTGGACCGTGCCAAGAAATTGCTCTTGCAGACCTTGGCAACTTTGGATCGCGAGATCGCGGAGGGGATCCCGATAGTTGTGCTGGAGCCGAGCTGCGCCTCGGTATTTCGCGACGAACTGCTGAATCTTTTCCCAGACGATTCGCGGGCCCAGAAGCTCTCGGCGCAGGTTTTTCTGCTGAGCGAATTTCTGCAGAGCAAAGCGCATCTTTCGCGCTTGCCCACGCTTTCCCGCGAGGCGTTAGTCCATGGGCACTGTCATCAGAAATCCGCCTTGAAGATGACGGATGAGGAAGCGGTCCTGCGGCGGCTTGGCGTGGACTACGAAACGCCCTCGCCCGGATGCTGCGGTATGGCGGGAGCGTTCGGATTTGAAAAAGAGAAGTATCCGGTTTCTCTAGCCATTGGCGAGCTCGAACTGCTACCTGCGGTGCGAAACGCGCCACCCGACTGGCTCATCATCGCCAACGGCTTTAGCTGCCGCGAGCAGATTCAGCAATGCACCGGAAGGCACGCGCTGCATCTGGCAGAAGTCATTCAGTTGGCGATGCAGAAGAAATTGTAGAAGTCCATGTGGGGCGGGCGCCCTCGCCCGCCGTCCGCCTAACCCCGCAACAGCCTCCTCAGAAGGCGCAAAGCCCTTACCCCGCGGTAGAGCGGAAAAAGTGCATCAGGAAGCCGGATTGACTGCCATTCCCCAACGCTCGGCCTAGTAGCAAGTCTCCAGATCAAGCGCATGCGGTCTTGCCAGCGCTCCCGGACTAGCGTCATGAAATGAAAATAAGCTGCCGATTCAGGTTCAGGCTCGGCGCCACGAACCAGCGCGGATTCGACTTCAGGTACTAATCCCTCAGCGCCATCGTGCCGGAGCAGGTCTGGCGCCTTTAGTCCAAGTAGATTGTGCGCCAGCAGCAGTGAAATCGCCAGAATTCTCGCAATCCCCAACCGTCGCGCCTCCGCGTCGAGCCAGTCCCAATCCAAGTCGAAGCTGGCCAGAGTCGCGATGTCGCGCTGCATGCCAAGATGCGCCCACCTGTGCTTCGCCGCATGCACGCACAGGACCAGCATAAGGTCCTCCCTGCCCAGAGTGCGCAGGCGCAAACCATCGAGGTCCAACTCGACCGAGCGCGCGAACAGGGCTTCCATGTCGAAATTGATCGAGTAAAAGCGAGGCAGAATCTGCCACTGTCCTCCACCAGATTGCGGTCCGCACCCAAACCAAACACGTATTCATAGCCGGAGCGCAAATATACTTCTTCCTGCCGGAGCGATAGCTGAAGTTTTGGTATGTAGCCTAGTTCTTGGAGTGCCCAGCGCGCGCGCGTGACATCTGACGCCCTCACCAGGAAGTCAAGGTCGCCGAACTGGCGCATGGCCGGGTTGCCATACAAAAACTGCCCCAAGGCCGCGCCCTTGTGGGCCAGAACCTGGATCCCGTGGTGGTCGAACTGCCGTAGGATACGCGCTAGTTTGGCCGTGAAGCGGAGTACGCGACGCTCCTGGTGCACAAATCGCGCACCAATCGCAGACTGGACGCTGGCCGGGACGTCGTCGCGGCCGCGAAGTGCCGAGTACAGCGCGGGCGTCAGGCGGTGCTGGTCAGCGAGGCGTAGAACGCGGTCCCAATTGAGCGGCAAGGCCAGTATCGAACCCAGACTCGCTTCGCAACGGGGAGCCGGCTGCAAGCACACCAGCAGCAGCTCGAACTCCGGCGCAAAGCGCAAAGGCCGTGGTTCAATTGCAACTGGTTCGATCTGTGCGGCTGCGGCCAACGAGGCTCCTAGTGAAACCGAGCTCCTGTGAACTAACTATGTCCGCCTGCGAATTCTACTTCGGACAATTGCAGTCACTCTCCATAGAATCTTCTTACGGTTGAGAAGATCGTGAAAGTACCTGCAGTTGATCTACCTCCACCTCTATCCACAATGAACAGCGTAGTCATCGAATCCGTTGACAAGATCTTTCGCCCCGCCAATTTCTTTTGGTTCGGAGCTGCACGCGCAGAAACCCATGCACTCAAGGAAGTCTCGCTGAACGCCGCCGCGGGAGAAGTGCTTGCCCTTCTCGGTCCGAATGGGAGCGGAAAAAGCACTACTCTGAAACTGGTCTCGACCATGCTGTTGCCGGATCGTGGTCGAGTCTTCGTAGGAGGCGCCGACACTCAGCTTCAGTCCCAGGCAGTCCGAAGACAGGTTGGATTCGCGCTGGCGTCCGAGAGGTCCTTCTTCCCGCGCTTCACCGCTCGGGAGAACCTGGATTTCTTTGCTGCTCTTGAGGATTTGCCTCGGCGCGAGCGTCCGCACCGCGTTGAGTCTGTACTGCGAGATGTTGGGCTGCAGGACGCCGGCGGCAAACAGGCAATGAAGCTTTCGTCCGGCATGTACCAGCGTCTGGGCATTGCTCGTGCTCTTATCAAGCGACCGTCGGTTCTGTTGCTCGATGAACCTACCCGCAGCCTCGAGCCCGCGGCCGCCAGCCATCTGTGGCGGCTGATTCGCGAACTGGCAAGTAACGGCATCACCATTCTTCTTGCCACTCACAATTTTTCTGAAGCGGTCGCAGTCGCTGACCGCATCGCAATTTTGCAAAAGGGAGAGTTGCTGGCGGTGCGGCGCGCGGGCGGTTTAAGCGTCGAGCAATTACGAGACTTCTATCTGGAAATTACCGGTGAACGAGATCCGTTCGAATGGCCGGAAGGAGTGCCCGCGTGATTCTCGACAAGGCCGCGGCCGTCCTCAAGAAAGATGTTCTTACCGCTCTGCGTTATCACAACGGATTCGTGCTCGGGGTGCTGGGAACGGTGGCGCAGTTGGCCACGTTTTACTACTTCTCGCGTGCGGTGGGGCCGCAATTTCACCCTGAGGGGATGCAGTATTTCTTGTTCCTGCTGGTTGGAACTGGATTTTTTACCTTCCCGATTACCGGCATGCACAGCTTGTTGCGGACCATCCAGGAGTCGCAGCAGAGTGGCACGCTCGAAGTGCTGATGACTACTTCCACGCCCCCTGCAGTGCTTCTTTCTTTGAGCGCAATATCCGCCTTCGCCGGCGGCCTGGTGCAGCTGGTTCTGTATGTCGGCGCGGGGGTACTAATATTTTCGCCTGCGGTCCATATGAGCCTTCTGGGCTGCGCATCGGTATTCATTTTTTCGGTGTTGATTTCGATCGCTATCGGGATCTTCGCCGCCGGTCTCCAGATTTCGATCCATAAGGGTTCGGCGGTGCTTTGGCTGCTGGGGTCGAGCGCGTGGCTGATGGCGGGAACGTTGTTTCCGGTTGCCGCTTTGCCGCGTCCGGTGCGCCTGTTTTTTAGCTTGCCGCCTTTGACCCATTCTCTGACGGGAATGCGGCTGGCGCTGCTGCAAACATCGAGCTCAGCGGGGCTGCTGCGTGAAATCGAGATTCTTGCTATCTTCTCCGCGTTTCTCTTGCCGCTCAGCGTGATTTTCTTTTCCTGGACGGTCCGCCGCGCCCGCCAACTTGGTACGCTCTGTTTCTACTGAAGTTCTACGCAAGCTTGCGCGTTACTTTGGTTTTCCCGCCGCCTGGATACCAGCCAATCAACCGCGGGCCTGCGCATACAATTTCCTCCAACCCTATAAACCATGGAGACACGCTCTTATCAGCGGCACGGTACGCGAGTGCGAGCGCAAATTCCCGTGCGCGTCGCCAGCCTGGATCCGGTGACCACGTTTTCCGAGAACTGCCACACCCTGCTGGTCAATCCGAAAGGATGTGGCGTCCGTTTTCCTCGCGCACTTAAGCCGGGATCGCGGGTTCGGGTTGATCAGTTGCCGGGAGGAGGAAGTGCGACCGCCCAGGTAGCGTGCAGCCTGCCGCCAACCAAGGGAAGCAGGTTCTGGATCATCGGTATCGGTCTGGACTATCCAGCAAACCTCTGGTGCCTGAAACCGAGCCCCGCCGACTGGCCCGAATACGCCTCCGTCCCAAGCTACTTTCCGGTTCCAACCACTGCCACAAAATGAGGGCTACCGGAGTCAGATCCGGTGATGTTTAGGTTTCCGGCCCTCGGACCGGCAATCGCTGGCTTGAAAAAGACCTGGATCGTGCAACCCGCGCCAGCCGCAAGACTCTGTCCGCAATCGGTCTTTTCTGAAAAGTCTATTCCCGACAGAAGGACATCTTTGAGTGTAATGGCTTCGTTCGTAGGATTGCTGATAGTGATGGTCGCTGGCTGACTTTGCGAGCCGACCGCGAGGTCGCCGAAATCTAGACTGGCTGGCGAGATGGCCAAGGAAGCGGGGGCGGCTTGGCAACGAGCCAATTCGCCAGCCCCTGTCAGCGCCAGAAAGCAAGCGCCTATTACTCCGATTAGCCATGCCTTCAAAGCTTGCTCCCAACTGATTCGCGTCTGCCAAAGACGGCGGTCCCGACACGGACGCAAGTTGCACCTTCTTCGATGGCAACTTCGTAATCGTGGGACATGCCCATGGAAAGAACTTCCATGTGGACCGCTGATGGTCTCCGGCTGGCGATATGATTGAACAATTCGCGCATCTTGCGGAAGTTGGGACGCGATTGCTCGGGATCGTCGCTGAACGGCGGCACCGTCATCAATCCGCGAAAAGGGAGAGAAGTCAATTCCGGCGCGGCGTTCAGCAGATCTTGCAGTTCCGTGGAATCCGGCGCTACACCACTTTTCGCAGCTTCGCCTCCTATGTTGATTTCGATCAGCACGGAGAGCTTATTGCCGAGGTCCGAGGCTGCGGAGTTTAGCTTGCGCGCCAGGCGGACAGAGTCCACGGAATCTATGTGGCTAAACAATTCCGCCGCTTGGGCCGCTTTGTTGGTCTGAAGGTGGCCGATCATGTGCCACTCGGCGTCACGCAGGTCGCGCAAGGCTGCGATCTTTCCCGCAAATTCCTGCACTCGATTTTCGCCGAATATGCGCAGGCCGGCGTCGTAAGCAGCTCGAATTTGTTCGGGTGGGAAAGTCTTGGATACTGCAAGCAGCGTGATTTCTTCGGCCTTGCGCCCGGAACGGAGGGCGGCGGTCCCAATTCGCTCCCGTACGTGCGCGATGTTTTCCGCCAAAGGCATGAGAGCAATAACCACTAAGGACACAAAGGTACACGAAGGAAAACTGGATGTTCTCTCTTCGGAAAATGCAGTCCTACATCATGGCCGTCGGAGGCGCGGGTTCGCTGGGATCGCCGGCATTCGCAAGCGGCACGCCGATCATCACCCAGGCAATCAGGATCATCACGAACACTCCGGTAATGTAAGAGGGATGGTCGAACACCGATGGCAGGGTCTTATTGCGGAAATCGAATGTCGCCTTCACCAGGCCTGCCAGCGCCTCGCCGGCAATCAATCCCGAGGCCACCAGCACACCCACGTTTTCGACGCGCGCTTTCTGCGCATCATTCAAGCCCTTGCGCTCGCGCAGCCGATCCATCAGCCACCGAATCACTCCACCCACAAAAATCGCAGATGTGGTCGCAAATGGCAGGTACATCCCGATGGCCACCAGCATTGGACTTTTCACCTTGAACAGGATCATGGCGACGCCCATTAGGATGCCGGCGATCACTAGCGGCCACGCCATCTCGCCCCCAACAATGCCCTGGGCAAGCGATGCCATCAATCCCGCCTGGGGCGCGGAAAGTGCCTTGTCGCCGAATCCCGTGCCACCCATGTTGATGTTGCCCTGATAGAGAATCATCAGCGGAAAATACATCACCAGGCTGGCAACTACCACGGCAATCAACTCGGTAATCTGGATAGAACGTGGGGTACCCCCAAGGATGTACCCGACTTTGAAGTCCTGCAATAGCTCGCCGGCAACCGCGGAGGAAACACAAACCACGGCGGCCACTCCTAGCACCGCGATCACGCCGCTCATCCCCGAGACTCCCATGGAAACCATCAGCAGGGCTGCGATTACAAGAGTGGAGAGTGTCAGACCGGAAATCGGGTTATTCGAAGACCCGATCACGCCGACCAGGTAACCGGAAACCGTGGCGAAGAAAAATCCCACGATCAGCATCACCAGAGCGGCTGCGATACCTCCGCTCACCAGGCCGGAGAGGCGCACATAAAGAACGCACATTACCAGGAAGGTGCAGCCAATCAGAGCAAAAACCGTCCTTGAGCTCATGTAGCGCTCTGTACGGACAACCGATCCCGGGGCCAATGTGGCGCCGCGCAATTCAGAGAACGCCTTACCCAGGCCGGCCAACAGATTCTTGCGCATGCGGAACAGGGTGTAGCAGGTGCCCACCATCATGCCGCCAACCGCAATCGGCCGCACGATGTAGCGCCACACCGCATTTGCCAGCCCCAGCCAGCTATCGTCAGACGTTGATCCCGCTGGCAAGTAATCGTGCAACTGCGGCCCTAAGAAAAAAATCAAGAGGGGAATTAGTAATCCCCAGGCGATGATGCTGCCCGAAAAGTTGAGCGCGGCAAGTTCTGGTCCGATAATGTAGCCGACGCCGATGTATGCCGGGCTAATTTCAGGCCCGGCGCACGTGGAGATGCCGCCAGCCTGCAGCACTTGCGGACTTCCGGCCCCGCCGAGCCGCAGAGTGCTTTTACCCAGTTGGCCTACTCGGAAAAAGAAGTCATGATCCGGCGCGAACAAATTAAAAACGCCGCCCAGATACACTAGCGCACCGAATCCGATGTTGTAGAAGAGGTATTTGGCGGCCCGTGCGCCGGCCTGTCCGGCCTTGTGGATTTCACTCGCTGCCACCGATTCTGGAAACGGCAGATCGGGATCTTCAACCATCACCCGGCGAATGAGGGAGACGAAAAGAAC
>Ga0137388_10003158_pt1 | contig 10577 bp, 10 predicted proteins | sample 15con2h14AmetaG_FD_104644 | JGI IMG/M metagenome (GOLD analysis project Ga0137388, IMG submission 104644) | Vadose zone soil microbial communities from Angelo Coast Range Reserve, California, USA - 15con2h1.4A metaG | ecosystem: Environmental > Terrestrial > Soil > Vadose zone > Saprolite...
AAAGGCAACCGCAACGCATGGCCGCAGACGTCAGCAAGCATCTGGATCGCGCCAAGCGATTCCTCGAGAAGAACCGCGTCGAGGATGCGATTGCGGCTTATAAGGCCGTGCTCGACGAAGCGCCGCAGCACCAGGAAGCGACTCAGGCATTAGGGGATCTGTACGCGCGCGCGGATCAGCCGGATCGTGCTTGCGAATACTACGGATTGCTGTTCGACATGCTCGTCGAGCCCCGCGATGAGAGCAAGGCCCTGGCGATATACAACCGCTTCCTCCGCAGCGCTGCCTCCCCGCAGCCTCCCGAGCGCATCGCGCGCTATGCCTTCCAGCAGCAAAAGCTAAACCACAACGACGAAGCCATGGAGCAGTACTCCAAGGCTGCGGACTTGTTTGCGGAGGCCGGCCGGCAAGAAGATGCGCTGTTTTGCCTGGAGCGCACCGCGCAACTCGATCCGGAGAATTTAACCCGCCAGCTTCGCGTGGCGGAAACGGCAGAGCGGTTGGGCAAGAACGCGCTGGCGGCGAAAGCATTTCTGCGCGCAGGGCAATTGGCGACGGCCGGCGGCACGCCGGAGGAGGCAATGCGGCTGTTTGGACGCGCGCACAAACTGGCGCCGCAGGAGCGTAGCGTCGCGCTGCTCTACGCCGAGGCGACCTTGCGAGCCGGCGATGCCAAGCAGGCAGCCGCGCTGCTGGAGCAATTTGCCGCGACGGACAGCGACGCAACTTTTTTGGACACCTTTGCGGACGCTTTGATGCGCAGCGGCAAACTGGACCGCGCGCGGGAAATTTTGGAGCGCTTGATGAAGGATAAAAATCAAGGATTCTCGCGCTTTTTCGACCTGGTCGATGTCTACGGCAAAGCGGGGCAAGATTCCAAGTCGGTGGAAGTCCTGCAAGTGATCAAGGATCGGATGTATGCGGACGGCAAACAGAACGACTTTATCGCGCAACTGGATAGCGTCGGCGGAAAGCACTCCAACTCGCAAGCGATCCTGGAGTACTGCGGAAAGTTTTACAACGAGGCAAATCGCGAGACGCAGTACTTTGAAATTCTGATTAAACTTTTTGATGTGTATCTGAACGCCGGCAACGTTGAAAAAGCCTCCGACGCGCTCGAGAAACTGCTCGACATCGATCCCTACGATCACCGCAACCAGGAACGCCTGCAGAAGTTGCATGGGCGGGTCGACGAATCAATTTTGAAACGCCTGGGCGCCCGCCTGAGCAAATCCGGAACCGCTGGGCCACCTCGTTCGGTGAACACTCGATCGTCGACCGCGGACAGCGTGAGCACACCGGCATCGGTCGGTAGCGACGCGCGGCACATGCAAGCGCTCGAAGATCTCATCGTCCAGACCGAGATTTTCCTGCAGTATTCACTGCAGAACAAGGCGCTGGAGCGCCTGCAAAAAATCGCCGCAACGTTCCCCGGCGAAGAAGAACGCAATACGCGCCTGCGGAACTTGTATCAAACCGCGAATTGGTGGCCGGCGGGCTCTTCGCGCCCCAAGGCAGAACCAGCGGCACGTGCCGTCCCGGCGCAGCCGGTGCCGGAATCCCTAGGGGCCGGCATCACGCAGAAGACTGGAGTGTACACGGCGGAGACGCTGCGCGACCTGGCAAAAATCTCCGAGATCAATCAAAAGATTTTCCGCCAACAGACGCCGCGTGCCATGCTGAACACCGCCGTGAACGAAGTGGGCGCCTATTTGCAGTGTTCGCGGGCGCTTGCCGTGTTTGGCGCGCCGGGACGCCCTCCGGAGATGGCCGCGGAATTCTGCGCCGCGGGCATACGGGCGACTCCTGGCGCCCAAGTCGTTCTGTTGCTAGCGCAGATGGAAAAAGCGCAACCCGATGAATTAGGCGGCTTGACGCTGAAAGCCACCGAAGGCTCGATTCTGAAGGGAATGGGCATCGCGACCGCCCTCGGAGTGAGCATCAACGACAAAGAAACACAGAGCCCGGCGGGAATGCTGATCGTCGGCCACGCCGAAGCTTACAAGTGGAAGCCTAACGAAGCCTACTTCTTGCAAGCCATCGGCGATCAGATGCTGATGAGCGTCAGCCACACGCGCTTGCGCTCCCTGGTGCGGCGCATGGGCGTTTCCGACGAGCGCACCGGATTGCTCAGCCGCAGTTCTTACCAGAACTGCCTGCTGACCGAAGCGGATCGCTCACGTACGCAGGGCACACCGCTTTCTCTGGCCATTCTACAAATTGACCGCGGCGCGGAGATTCTGCGGCAGCAAGGCGAATCGCCAGTGGAGCGTTTTCTCGAACAGCTCGCGCGCTCCCTGCAGCCCATCGTGCGCCAGAACGATGTCGCGGTAAAATATACTTCGTGGTCCCTGGCCTTCATTCTGCCGGACACCAGCCTGGCTGGCGCGCAGAACCTGGCCGATAAGCTGCGGCGGGCGGCATCTGGTTTGAAACCGCCCTGGGATTCCACGCAAGTCACCTTAAGCGCGGGAATCGTCGAGGCCGTGGCTAAATCGGATTACGAGTGCGAGGATATTGTTACGGACCTGATCAATCGCGCCGAGGTAAGCGTGGAAGAAGCGCGCAAGCGGGGCGGCAATACCATCGTGGCCCTGGAAAGCCCCAAACTCTAGCTGCGAATAAGAGAGGAAAATTATGTTTCCGACCGACGTGGTGATTGTTGCCGGAGCACGCACGCCCATGGCGCGTTATACCGGCTCGTTTTCGGATGTTTCCGCGATTGATCTGGCCGCGCACGCGGCCAAGGAAGCGATTCGCCGCTCCGGCGCCGATCCTGCCGAAATTGATCACGCGATTTTTGGCAACGTCATGCAGACCAGCGCGGACGCGCTCTACGGCGCGCGGCACGTAGGACTGAAAGCCGGGCTAAGAACAGAAACTCCCGCCGTAACTGTGAATCGTTTGTGCGGTTCCGGCATCGAAGCCATTGCGCAAGGCGCGCAGAGACTGCTCTTAGGCGAAGCCCAGATGGTTCTGGCGGGCGGCATGGAGAACATGACGCAAGCTCCCTTCGTAATCCGCGGCGCTCGCAGCGGGCTGAAATTGGGCGGCGGCGAGCTGGAAGATTCACTCATGGCCGGTCTGACGGATTCCTACTGCGGATCGCCCATGGCGCTAACCGCCGAAAAGTTGGCCGAGCAGCAAGGAATCACCCGCAAGGATGCGGACGCCTACGCCCTGCGCAGCCAGCAAGCAGCGGACGCCGCGTACAAAGCGTGCCGCATCCGAGAAGAGTTGGTTCCCGTCGAAGTCAAGCAGGGCAAGAAGACCATCGTGGTCAGCGAAGACGATCATCGCCGGCCGGAGACCACGATGGAAATCCTGGAAAAATTGCCGCCCTCCTTCAAGAAGGACGGCATCGTCACCGCCGGAAACGCCAGCGGCATCGTCGATGGCGCCGCGGCGGTCGTCGTGACACACGAGCAAACCGCGAAAGAACAAGGCCTGACGCCAATCGGTCGCATTATTTCCTGGGCCGTCGTCGGCGTCGACCCCAGCATCATGGGCATCGGCCCGGTGCCCTCCTCGCAAAAAGCGCTGAAGCTCGCGGGCCTCACTCTTCAACAAATGGATCGTGTCGAAGTCAATGAGGCCTTCGCCGCGCAGTACCTCGCTGTAGAAAAAGTCTTGGGCCTGAACCGCGACAAAACCAACGTGAACGGCGGCGCAATCGCTCTGGGCCATCCGCTCGGTGCCTCAGGAACGCGCTTGGTCATCACGATTCTGAATGAACTTCGCCGCAATAATTTGCGTTACGGCCTTGCCACCGCCTGCATCGGCGGCGGCCAAGGCATCGCTATGATTGTCGAGGCCCTTTACAACTAGTTCGCGGCGTTTCTGCTACACTTTTGCCTGCTGACAAACAATATTCTTGCGGGTGTTTTGCCGCTCCTTGGCGACTGTCCGCGGCATTTCCTACAGAGGAACAGAATGGCGATTCAAAAAGTTGGCGTCGTAGGGTGTGGCTTGATGGGCTCGGGAATCGCGCAAGTCTCGGCGCAAGCCGGCTTCCCCACCGTCGTGCGCGAGGTCAGCCCCGAAATCGTTGACAAAGGATTGAAGAGCATCGAGAAAAATCTCGCCCGCCTGGTGGAAAAAGGCAGCATCACCGAAGCGCAAAAGAATGAGATTCGCAGCCGGCTGACGGGTACGACCGCGCTGCAGGACCTGAAGGATTGCGATGTAATCGTCGAGGCCATCATCGAGCAGCTTCCGGCCAAGCGTGAGCTTTTCGGCGCGCTCGATGTCCTTTGCCCCGCCTCCACGATTTTTGCCAGTAACACTTCTTCGCTGACTGTCACGGAAATCGCCACGGCCACCAAGCGGCCGCAGCGTTTTGTCGGCCTCCATTTTTTCAATCCCGTTCCGGTGATGAAGCTAGTCGAAGTTGTAAAAACCATTTCCACCGATCCGGCCGTGTACGAGGAGATGGTGGCATTCGGCGCGAAGCTCGGCAAAACCCCGGTGCGCGCCCACGACAGCACCGGATTCATCGTCAATCGCCTTCTCGTACCCTATCTGCTTGACGCTATTCGCGCGCTCGAAGAAGGCGTCGGCTCCATCGAAGACATTGACAACTCCATGAAGCTCGGCTGCGGACATCCCATGGGGCCGCTGACCCTTCTCGATTTCGTCGGCCTGGACACTACCTACTACATTGCGAATATCATGTTCGATGAATTCCGCGAGCGCCGCTTTGCCTCGCCGCCGCTGCTCAAGCGCATGGTGCTCGCCGGCTGGAATGGTCGCAAAGCCGGGCGCGGCTTCTACGACTATTCCGATCCGCAAAAGCCAAAACCAATGAACTTTTGAGATTGTGACGAGAACATGGCTTACGAAAACATTCTGTTTGAGAAGAAAGACGGCATCGCCCACATCACCTTCAATCGCCCGAAGGTGCTGAATGCGCTGAACCGCAAAACCTTGGAAGAGTTGCGCGACGCGCTGCTCGATGCGCGTGACGATTCTTCTGTCCGTGTAGTAATTCTCACCGGCGCGGGAGAAAAATCTTTCGTAGCCGGCGCCGACATCGGCGAACTGGCGCAGCGCACTCCGGTCGACGGCAAGGATTTTTCGCTCTTCGGCCAAGGTGTCTTCCACCTCCTCGAAACTCTTGGAAAGCCTTCGATCTGCGCCATCAATGGATTCGCCCTGGGCGGCGGTTGCGAGCTCGCGCTTTCCTGCACCATCCGCCTCGCCAGCAAGACCGCCAAGCTCGGCCAGCCGGAGGTCAAACTCGGCATCATTCCCGGTTACGGCGGCTCGCAACGCCTCGCGCGCCTCTGCGGAAAAGGTGCCGCCCACGAGCTCTGCCTGACCGGCGAAATGATCACCGCCGAAGAGGCGCAGCGCATCGGCCTGGTCAATCAGATTTACGATCCGGCGGAACTTCTGCCCGCGGCAGAGGCCATAGCAAAGAAAATCATCGCCAACGCCCCGCTCGCCGTGAAGTACACCATGGAAGCCATCGAGCGCGGCGTCGAGATGCCTCAGGAAGAAGGCCTGTTCCTCGAAGCCACTTTGTTCGGCCTTTCTTGCGCAACCGAAGACATGCGCGAGGGCACAAAGGCTTTTCTTGAAAAAAGGAAAGCGGACTTTAAGGGTAAGTAGCGAAAGTCGTGATGGCCGACAAACTCCAGCCCCGCTCGATCAACGGCGAACTGACCGCGTCCGGTTTACGCTTTGGCATAGTCGTGAGCCGTTTCAACAGCTTTATTACTGACCGCCTGCTGACCGAAGCCCTCGATGCCCTCGAGCGCTCGGGAGCCGCAAGCGAAAGCGTCGACGTAGTTCGTGTCCCGGGTGCCTTCGAGCTGCCCCTCGCAGCGAAAAAACTAGCCGCCACCGGCCGTTACGATTCGCTCATCGCCATTGGCTGCATTCTCCGAGGCGAGACCGCGCATTACGATTACGTTTGCTCTGAAACCTCGCGCGGATTGCAGCTCGCGCAAATGGACACCGGCCTCCCCGTCATCTTTTGCGTGTTGACCTGCGACACTCTCGAGCAAGCCATCGACCGCGCCGGCCTCAAGGGCGGCAACAAAGGCTTTGAAGCCGGTCTCGCCGCCATTGAAATGGCCCGTCTTTCGCGAAAGCTCGCCAGCGGAAAATCTTCTTCCGCGGCATCGAGAACTACTTCTTCCCGAAAGCCGCGCCGCAGGTAACATGTCGCTCCGTAGGAAATCCCGCGAGTTTGCCATGCAGATGCTCTTCCAGTGGGACATGAGCCAGCAGGATCCCGCCAAGCTGGAAGCAAAATTTTGGCGTAGCGCAAAAGCCGCCGACACGACGCGCGACTTCGCTAACCGCTTGTTCGAGGGCGCCGCAAAAGAAGTGACCTTGCTGGATGAAATCATCGTCAAGCACGCGGAAAACTGGCGCTTCGACCGCCTCGCCGCTATCGATCGCGCCATCCTGCGCCTCGCCATGCACGAGCTGCGCTCCGCCGACACGCCGCCCAAGGTCGTCCTCAACGAAGCGGTCGACCTCGCCAAGAAATTCTCCGGGGAGGATTCCGGCTCGTTCGTAAACGGCATCCTCGATGCCTTCCATAAGTCTATGATTAAACAGTAGTTTAGCGCCCCTTAAACCACTCGGCATCTGCACCGAAACTTTCTCGGTGCCCCTGTGTTTTTCCGGAAGAATCCGAAACAGGTCTCGGAGAGTTCTCAAAGGAGAGAGATGATGAACCCTCAATCATTACTGAGACGAAGTGTGCTCGTGCTCGGCGTTGCCGGATTGCTTGCCGGCGGTGCCTATGCGCAGAGCACGGATCCGACTCCGCAGCAGCAGGACATCCTCAGCGACAAGAAAGACATTCGCCAGGACAAGCAAGACCTGGCGAGGGATCGCGCGGACCGCAACGCTGATCAGCACGATGTCAATCAGGATCGCCGTGATTTGAACAAGGACCGCGTCGACCGCAATAAAGATCAGCGCGACATCAACAAAGACAATCTCGACCTGCGCAAGGATGACGCGAAATATGGCGTCAACAGCGCTCAGGCCCAAGTCGACCGCAAGGACTTGCACACCGATCGTGTCGACCGCAACAAGGATCAGCGCGACATCAACAAAGACAGACGAGACTTGACCGCCGACCGCAAGGATCGCAACCAGGACCAGCGTGACATCAACAAGGACAAGCGCGACCTGCGCAAGGACCGCAAAGACCTGCGCCACGACCGCAAAGGCAGATAAGCGGCGTAGCCAAATCAAACGCTGTTCGCGCGGGAGTTGGCAGCGTCACGCAGCAGTGGCCAGCCGCTCCCGCGCTTCCATTTGATCAACATAGCGAAACGCGAGTCCTGACGATTTGTTCTATTTCTGAACGTTTAACGTGATGTCGATCCGAAAAACATGGCCGTTCAAGGGATCCGCAGCCATCAAAGCCTCTAACGTTTGCCCATCCCTCAGCAAAATCAATGTCTGCGCACGTATTGTTGGAAGATATGGCTGGCCGCCTTCGATTGTTTTTATGCTGCCTTTGTCGTCGCCTCGGCCTTGAAAGTAAAGCGACGATCGTTCGAAGTTCAGCCGTACCGTGAAGCGCCCATCCTCTTCAGATCTTATCCCGCAGTCGATGTTCGACCCGACATCGACAAATGACGTCTGCCCGTCCTTGCCGGCACCAGGAACCGGGACACGAACTCCGACACGCGTGAAATACGAATAGGCTCCTTCGGGGCCGCCGTGTTCCGACTTGACCAAAAATGAGTAAGGAAGGCTCGAAACCTTCTTCTCGCCATCATACTCGCTCAAGACTACCTGGAGCCTTACAGGCGTGATTGTCCTTGGCTTCTCGGTGCTGGACTTCTCCTGCCCGTGCCCAAGCGGAACCAATACAGACAATGAAAGAAACGCGAAAACAGCTATCACCGTTTTCATCCTAACCCTCCCAGATTGGAGCATGCGAAGATCAGTCAGAACTCAGATCAGGCAGAGGCCTGACAACCGCTTGTGAAATCTCAATCGATGAGATCTCTGCCGGTTTCATGTACGGCTCGTGTTGCAGGTTCGCGCTGAACGTTACTCGCGATCTCCGGGCGGCGATTCCTTCCATATATTTCACGAGCAATTCTTCCTGCCCCCGTGGAACCAAGACTTCTACCTCAGCCTTTCCGAGGACCGGAGTCTTCGGCCGTTGTGACATCAAAGCACTCTTGCGCGAATACGGCGTTCCTGGTGAGCTTGGCCCGAGGCTCTTGGTGTCGCCGCTGACGACTGCAGGATGCTGCTCCGCAGGCGCGAATTTACTCTTTATTGCGGAGCTTGTCGGCATCGCTCGCTGGTCCTGCTTCAGGTTCTGCGTCAACAAAATTGCCAGCAGCACCGCCGCGGCCGCCGCGATGGAGCCGAAAGCGAAAGCCCAAGACTGACCTCTGCGCGGTGGAGAAACCTGAATTTGCAAGGCGGCACGGATTCGATGATCAAATTTAGACGGCATTGCGACGTTAGCTCGGGAGCGAAGCCCATTGTCCACGAATGTAAACAGCGCTTGTTGAGTAGCCAGGAACGCGTGACACGCCGCGCACGCGCCAAGGTGTGCGAGCAGGGACCTCGGCAGCGCAGTGCCGCTCGCGGCAGCCTCTGTCAACGCTTCTTTGTATTTGTCACATAGCATTGCAACTTCTCCGCTAAGTTCTTTCTGCCCGCGAACAGCCTCGACTTCACCGTGCCGACCGGCAAGCCCAGCATCGCTGCAACTTCTTCCACCGTGTACCCATCCATCGCCGACAGCAGCAGCACCAGCCGGAGCTTTTCCGGCAGCGCGTCCAGCGCACGATCGAAGTGCGCCTGAAATTCGCTGGAAGCCGCCAGTTCCTCGGCCGTATGCGAAGCAGGACGCCTTACTGGTTGCGCCCACTCTGTTTCGCGCACCTCGCGCCGTTTCGCCGAGCGGGCCCGGTCCAGCGCCAACCGAAACACGATGCGCACCAGCCAACCTCGAAATCGCTGCGGATCGCGCAAGCGATCAAACCGTCGGTACGCCCGCAGCAACGCTTCCTGCGCGACGTCCTCAGCATCGGCATCGTTGCGCAACACGCCGCGCGCCACGCGATAGGCGAGCGGCCCACACTCCGCCAGCCGCTCCTCGAAGTCCCGTCGCCTAGCCGCGTGTGCCGCCTCTCGCGTCCACTGCTCCTCTGCGGCGCGAATTGGCTGGATCAGAACCAGCTCCTGCATTCCGTTTCTCACGCGCGAGCTGAAAGCTCGCTTTCCCGCTTCACCTACTAGACGCCGCGGTACCTTCCACGGTTCGCTTGTACCAGACCTTTAACGCAAATCGCCGCGCTCAACCCAAAGTTTGCTAAGGCGCGCAGTTCCCGAATGGAACAGATCCCGTTTGGCCCAGTCCCAAAACGGGAGCCCATCTGCGTTCTCGTCGGGAGTTCAAATCTGAGAACTACCGCTGCCGCCCTCCGAGTTTGTGCCAACACCTAAACTAACACTCCCAAATCGAGCAGCTTACAGCGTCGTCCCCTTCGCGCTGGCAAACCAACCCCCGCACCGCCCCACGCTCTCTCCCGTGGCCCTTCGCCTGCATTTCGCCGCACCATGCGGCCCCTCCCGCAAAACGCTCGCACCGAATCTCACGGCGCAGCGCAGCCGCTTTTTGCCGCGCTGCCAATTCTCGCTCTTCTCGCCACGGCCGCATGCTCCGTGGGCTGCGCCGGAAGCAGCGGAGGCGCAGGCTCGGCGGTAGTCCCGCCGCCATCACCGCCGCCGACCCCCTCTTCGATCACCGTCACCATAACGCCCGCCACCGTCTCGCTGCTCTTGGGCAATACGCAAACCTTCGCCGCGACCGTCACCGGCGCCACCGACACCACCGTCTCCTGGAGCGTCAACGGCATCGCTGGAGGCAGTCCGGTCACCGGGAGAATCACCTCCGCTGGCGTCTACACCGCCCCCATCGATCTTCCGCTTGCCACCACGGTACAAATCACCGCCACCAGCAACAGCGACCCAACGAAATCAGCCACCGCCACGCTGACCATCGCCAGCGACGTAGCCATCGCGCTCGCGCCCAGCGCCGTTGGCGTCGAACTCGGCGCCATCCAACCGTTTCGCGCCGCAATCAGCAGCGGCGGACGTCCGGACAGCGCGATTCGCTGGAGCATCTCCGGCGCGGTCTGCCCCACTGCCTGCGGCTCGCTCGACGCCAACGGCAACTACACCGCGCCGCAAATCCTGCCCGCCCCCGCAACGATCACTGTCACCGCGCAAAGCGTGGCCGACCCTTCCAAGCAAGCTTCCGCCGCAGTCACCATCACCAGTAATTTTTCCTTGCAGCTTTCCGCGCCATCGAGCATCGCCTCCAGCGGCTCCAGCGTCATCGCCGCCACGCTCACTCCGGTCCCCGGCTCGAATCCCAGCACCACGCTGTCCTGGACACTTTCCGGCGCGGGATGCAGCGGAACAACTTGTGGACTGCTGGTGGTAGCAACGACGCAAGCCCTGGGTGCTGGCGCAGTGTCAGCCTCCGCGACGTACACCGCACCGGTAACGTCGCCAAGCCCCAACACCATCACCATCACGGTGACGCCGCAGGCCGACCCCTCGAAAAAAGC
>Ga0137388_10003170_pt1 | contig 10565 bp, 7 predicted proteins | sample 15con2h14AmetaG_FD_104644 | JGI IMG/M metagenome (GOLD analysis project Ga0137388, IMG submission 104644) | Vadose zone soil microbial communities from Angelo Coast Range Reserve, California, USA - 15con2h1.4A metaG | ecosystem: Environmental > Terrestrial > Soil > Vadose zone > Saprolite...
ATCTTTGATCGTGGTGATGAAGTGGTGGTCCAGGCTGGTGATGAAGGCATACGTTTTCTATTGGTGTCAGGCAAGCCGCTGCAGGAGCCTGTTGCGTGGTACGGCCCCATTGTCATGAACACACAGGAACAACTGCGCCAGGCATTCACTGATCTGGAACGCGGAACGTTTCTGAAGAATGCAAAAGACTGAATCCTGCTAAACATGAGATTGGCAAATATTGGGTTGCTGCTGGCGTTGTTAGCACCGGCAAAGTTAGTGCAACCGTCGGCACGCTCCGCGATCTATCCGCCTGCCCGCGCACTTCTGAGTACAGATCGAACGCCCATGTACACGTATAAAGTCGTGAACATCTTCCCGCATGATCCGCAGGCTTTCACTCAGGGCTTGTTCTACCGCGATGGCTTCCTTTATGAAGGCACAGGCTTGAACGGGCGGTCGTCATTGCGCAAAGTTCGGCTGGAAACCGGGGAAATCGTGCAGAAGATCAATCTGGCTGCGGAATTTTTCGGCGAAGGGATTGCTCCTGTCGGCGATGAGATTGTGCAGCTTACGTGGAAGGCGCACAAAGGCTTTGTTTACCGCGCCAGCGATTTTCATCTACTGCGTGAATTTTCGTATCCCGGTGAGGGCTGGGGACTGGCGGCGCACGGCAACGAACTCTATATGAGCGATGGTACGGCTGAGATCCGAATCCTGGATGGAAAAACTTTGCGGGAAAAACGCCGGTTGAAGGTCCATGATGGCCAGAAGCCAGTGTTGGAACTCAACGAACTGGAATTTGTTGAAGGAGAGATCTTCGCCAATATATGGCAGACAGACCGCATCGCGCGTATCTCTCCGCAAAGCGGCAAGGTGCTGGGATGGATTGATCTGCAAGGCCTGCTCAATCCCATGTATCAACGCCATTCCGATGCCGTGCTCAACGGGATCGCCTATGATCCCGCAAAGAAGCGCCTTTTCGTGACGGGCAAGTTGTGGCCGAACATCTTCGAAATACAAATTGTGCGCCGCTAAGAGAAGGTATCAGCCACGAAACGGGTATTCAGCGAAAAGCTGGGCGCCCGCAGGCGCCCCGTTTCAAACAACTGTCCTCTATTTTCGTCAGCAACAAGCGGCTGCAGATTGAAGGCTTAGAATCTCCAGACCAGACCAGCAGAGGGCTGCGCCATATGCGTGAGTCCCGGAGTGCTCAGGCCCAGCACGCTGAGTCCAGGTATTTGAAAGCCGGGAGCGGAAAATACCAGGCCGCGATATTCCGCGCGCAATGCTAGAAAGCGGTTCAAGCCGATGTCCACGCCAAAGCCGTAAAGAAATGCCGGCTTGGTCTCACTGGGCCCAAAGCCAAGATTATTGGCGATGTTGAGGACCTGATTGACCGGAGCGCTGGTGGGGCGGAAAAGAATGGCGCCGCCACCAAGCAGTCCGTACGGACGTACACGATGGCGCGGCCCGCCGGTGATAACCGCTGCTGCCGTCAACTCATGCACGTTAGTCCTGAGAGCGGTAGTCAGGTTCCCGACGGTCAGGTTTAAAGGGCTGAGAAAATTCTGGGTGTTGCGCGTGAAAGCATAATCACCTTCAACGGCGAACCAGCGCGCCACGTGATAACGGTACCCTATAAGAAATCCGGCGCTGCGCGTTGATCCGGAGTTGGCAGAGCTGGCAGAGGTGATGTTCGAAAGCACATCATTGGTGCTGCTGGTGAAATTGCCGGTACCCTGAGTGCTTATTTCCTGACGAAAATCAGCACGGTAATTCTGCGCTGAGGCCGCTGATGCCAGCAGACACACCGTTGCCATGAAAGACAAAAAGAACTTACGACGCATGTACGGACTTCTCCTGAGGATAAAATTGCCCCGTGCTGACGCTCCCATTGCTTGTGCGCGAAGGGAGTGATTCGATCTGCAAGGTAGGGTTGCAAGTTAGTAACCCTGAGCTGCTGGCAAGGTTTCGAGCGCGATACATTTTTTGCCATGCATTTCTTTCGTGACTCAAAATTTCATGGCCAGCAGCGGGACGGAACCACGAAAGACGAACTAAGTTTCACGCCGCTGGGTTCATACGGTTTAAGCCGCGAGTTCGCCTGGGTCAATGATCGATTCGGAGTGTCTTGGCCAGTTGAACCTGGCGTAGGTTTTGGCCGCGAATGAACGCCTTGCAGTTTGACAGTTCTTGCAAACTCTATAAAATAGCTAAGTTGTCTCCTGTCGTCTTTTTACAAAAGACATTGCGCCGGGCGAGTTGTCTCCGGGCGCATCTCAAAGCCGAAGTGGCGGAATTGGCAGACGCGCGTGGTTCAGGTCCACGTACTCGCAAGGGTGTGGGGGTTCGAGTCCCTTCTTCGGCACCAATCTCATAATCGTTCTTCCTTCATTCCCAAATTGAGGGAGTACAGAGCCAACGGAATCGTCGGCGGCGAAATGAAACTATCAACTTCCGCGTAGATCCAACCAAGCAGCGATAAACGCCTAAAATCGCGAGCCGAGGCGCAGTGCGTCGAATCCGAGTTGGCTTGTGGATCAGGTCGTCTTATTGATTGACTGTCCAGTCATTTATCAATACTATTGGGTCACTAAATGGAATTAACGCTCACCGCCAAGTCGAAAAAGGAAGTGGTCTCACAATTTCGCCAGGCGGAGATCATAACGGCGGCCAGGAAAGTCTTTGCCGAAAAGGGCTACATCGCCGCTACTGTTGACGAGATAGCACTGCGCGCCAATCTGGCCAAAGGCACCATCTACGTTTACTTCGACTCCAAGGAACAAATCTACAACGCCGTGATGTCTGACGACCTCGAGGCCCTGCGCCGACTGACGGTGGAGAAGATTGCTGCTGCCGGAACCGTATTCGAAAAGATATCAGCGTATGTCAACGCGCGTTTCGAGTACTGCGAACAGCGTCGCGATTTTTTTCGCATCATGTACATCGAACCGTCCGGATCTCCTGTAATGAGCAAAGCAAAAGTGATGGAGTGGCTGCGCGAACCGGTGCGCCTGCTGACTGAAGCCATTGCTGCGGCGATTGCGACTGGACAGATTCGCCAATTCCCGGCAGAGAGTCTTGCCTGGACAGTCGCCGATATGACTACGGGCGCTCTGCAGCGCCGTCTATCGTCCACGCCTGTCACCACCGCCCGGCAGGACAGCGATTTTCTGATTAGTTTTGTGAATGCAGCATTGCGGCCGTCGGCCAGTTGAGAGGAAAAAACCTGAAATGCAACCGCGCTTGCAGTTTTCCAAAATCATTCATTCCCAGATCAGCCTTATTTTCATGCTGGCCATGGTCGTCATGCTGGCTCTGGCGCTACAGGGCTGCGGCGGCGTAAAAGCTTCCGCACCGCCCGCCAAACCGCCTGAGGTGCAAGTGGCGGACGTGCTCCAGAAAGACGTTCCGATCGTCAGCGAGTGGACGGCCACTCTGGATGGCTTCGTGAATGCGCAGATTCAGCCGCGAGTGGCTGGCTACCTCATCAAGCAGAACTATAAAGAAGGATCATTTGTTCACAAGGGTCAAGTTCTGTTTGAGATTGACCCTCGTCCCTTTGTAGCCGCCTTGGACCAGGCGAAAGGTCAACTCGCTCAGGCGGAAGCCGCGCTGGGCAAAGCGCAGCAGGATGTGAAGCGCGATCAGCCACTGGCTGAAGCGCGGGCCATCGCACAGAGCCAGTTTGATAATGACATTCAGGCCGAACTCGGAGCGAAAGCCGGAGTGGCAACAGCAAAAGCCAGCGTGGAGCAGGCACAGCTCAATTTGGGATTCACACAGGTTACGTCTCTCATTGATGGTATTGCCGGCATCGCCCAAACGCAGATCGGAAATCTGGTCAGCAACACCACCGTGCTTACCTCAATCTCTCAGGTCAATCCAATCAAGGCATATTTTTCTATCAGTGAGCAGCAATACATGCTGACGCAAAGTGTGGGTAAGGGTGGCGCCGCAAGAGACGCGTGGAAAGGTGTAAAGCTGAAGCTGGCGCTTTCCGATGGCAGTGAGTATCCCTACCAGGGATCGTTTCTGCTGGCTGACCGGCAGGTGGATGCCAACACCGGAACCATTCGCGTCGTTGGGTCGTTTCCTAATCCTAACAACCTGCTGCGTCCCGGGCAGTTCGGCCGCGTAATCGCCGAAATGGGAACCCAGAAATCAGCATTGCTGGTTCCGCAACGCGCCGTAACTGAACTGCAGGGGAACTTTCAGTTGGCGGTGGTTGGCCCGGAAAACAAGGTGAGTATCCGGCCGGTAAAAGTCGGTCCGACGATCGGCAAGATGCTGATCATCCAGGATGGGGTCAAGCCACAGGAACGGGTGGTTGTCGAGGGCCTGCAAAAGGTCAAAGAAGGCACCGTTGTAACACCCAAGACGGCGAATCTGTAAGCGAGGACAGCGATGGCGAAGTTTTTTGTCAACCGTCCGATCGTGGCCATGGTTATTTCCATTGTCACGGTCCTGGCGGGACTGGTTTCCATGGGCAAACTGCCGCTGGCGCAGTTTCCACAAATCGTTCCTCCGCAGATCATTGTCAACACCACCTTCACCGGTGGCGACGCTTCCACCATTGAGCAATCAGTGGCCACTCCGCTGGAGCAGCAATTAAATGGCGTTGACAACATGCTGTACATGCAGTCGACCAATGCCAATGATGGCTCGTTGCAGGAGACGGTCACCTTTGACGTTGAGAGCGATCCCGGCACCGACCAGGTGAATGTGCAGAACCGCCTGGCTCAGGCGCAGCCAAATCTTCCGCCTGACGTAAACCAGTTCGGCGTCACGCTGCGCAAATCCACCGGCTTCCCAATGATGCTGGTGGCCCTGTACTCACCCAAAGGTACCTACGATTCGCTGTTCCTGGCCAACTACGCCAACATCAATATCAATGACGCCCTTTACCGCATTCCCGGCGTTGGAGAAGTCAGAGTCTTCGGCGCTGGCGACTACGCCATGCGCATCTGGATCAAGCCAGATGTTCTGGCCAAGCTTGGTCTCACCGTCCCGGAGATCACCCGAGCAGTACAGCAGCAGAACAATGTGAATCCTGCCGGACAGGTGGGAGCAGAACCCGCGCCTCCAGGAAATGAAATGACGTACACGGTGCGCGCGCAGGGAAGGCTGATTACGGCCGACCAGTTCGGCGGCATTGTGGTCCGTTCCAATCCGGATGGCTCGCTGGTGCGGCTCAAGGACGTTGCGCGGATTGAACTGGGCGCGTTGAACTACCAGCAAGTGGCACGCATGAACGGCAAACCGACTTGCATCATTGTGGTCTATCAGGCGCCGGGATCAAATGCCATTGCAGTGGCTGATGGCGTGAAGACAGTAATGGATGGGATGAAGGAACGCTTCCCAACCGACCTCGATTTCGTGACCTCGCTGGATACTACCAGGCCGGTGCGCGAGGGCATTAGAGAAATTGTCATCACCTTGTCAGAAGCCATGGTGCTGGTGATCTTCGTGGTTTATCTGTTCCTCCAGAACTGGCGGGCCACGCTAATCCCGATGATTGCTGTTCCTGTTTCGCTGATTGGAACGTTTGCATTTTTTCCTTTCCTCGCTTTTTCCATCAACACGCTGTCACTCTTCGGACTGGTGTTGGCCATCGGACTCGTGGTTGATGACGCCATCGTAGTAGTGGAGGCCGTGGAACACCACATCGAAGAAGGAATGACTCCGAAGGAAGCGACGCTTCAGGCGATGAAAGAAGTGTCGGGTCCGGTTATCGGCATTGCGCTGATATTGTCGTCAGTGTTTGTGCCGATCGCATTCATGAGCGGCATACAGGGCCGGCTGAACCGTCAGTTCGCGGTCACCATCGCGATATCCGTGCTGATTTCAGCTTTCAACGCGCTCACGCTTTCGCCGGCGTTGTCGGCAATCCTGTTACGCCCGAGAAAAAAATCAAACGGACCGCTGGCGCGTTTCTTTGCTCTTTTCAATCGCTGGTTCGCCAAGGCGACCAACGGATACGGCAGCCTGAGCCACACTCTTGTCCGCAAAGTGGCGATCGGCATCTTGATCCTGGTGGGCTTTGTGCTGGTAGATGGCGTTGTTGGACGCAAGCTGCCCACGAGCTTTCTTCCCGAAGAAGATTATGGATTCTTCCTGTTGAATGCGCAGCTTCCCCCAGCCGCGTCTCTGGCAAGAACTGATGTTGTGTGCCAGAAGATAGAACAGATTCTGGCGGAGACGGACGGTGTGCAGTATGTGAGCCGCGTGGCCGGCTTCAGTCTTCTTACACGCGTGTCGTCTTCCTATAGCGGTTTCTTTTTCGTTGGGCTGATGCCATGGGATCAGCGAGGCGCGAAAGGGCTGGAAGCCAAACAGATTCTTGAGAAACTCAATAAGCGTTTGGCGTCTGAAGTGCCTGAAGCGAATGCTTTTGGCTTCATGCCTCCGGCGATTCCCGGACTCGGTAGCGCTGGTGGTTTCTCTTTCTGGCTGCAGGACCGCAGCGGCGGATCAGTTGATTACCTTGATCAGAACCTGAAGAAATTTCTAGCGGCGGCGCGCAAGCGACCGGAGTTGAACGGCGTGAATGCTTCATTCGCCACCAACATTCCGCAAATTTACGCTGATGTTGATCGCGACAAAGTGTTGAAGCAGAGCGTTGCCGTAGGTGATGTCTATCAGACGTTGCAGGCCTTTCTGGGCGGATTATTCGTAAACCAGTTCAACCGGTTTGGACGGCAATGGAAAGTGTTTGTTGAAGCCGAGGGTGCCGATCGCGCGCGGCCAGATAACATCAGTCAGTATTACGTGCGCAGCAGCAAAGGCGGCATGGTGCCGCTTTCCGCCGTGGTCACCACCAGGCCAACCACCGGGCCCGAATACACCAATCGCTTCAATCTGTATCGAGCGGCGCAGGTGCTGGGCAGCGCTGCGCCTGGCTATAGTTCAGGACAGGCCATGGACGCGCTGGAGCAGGTCGCCAAGGAAACATTGCCGGCAGACATGGGATATGACTGGGCGGATCTGTCTTATCAGGAACGCAAAGCCTCAGGAGCTGCCGGCGGCATTTTCGCGCTCTCGTTGTTGCTGGTGTTTCTGATTCTCGCCGCGCTGTATGAAAGCTGGGCGCTGCCTTTCTCAGTTTTGTTGTCAGTCCCGATTGCCGTCTTCGGCGCGTTTGCCGGATTGCAGCTTCGTCATTTTGATCTCGACGTTTACGCGCAGATCGGACTGATCATGCTGATCGGCCTCTCCGCCAAGAACGCGATTCTGATCGTGGAGTTCGCCAAGATTGAGCATGAGAAGGGAAGAGACCTGGTGGAAGCAGCCGTTGCTGGCGCCAAACTTCGTTTACGTCCAATCTTGATGACTTCATTTGCCTTCATCCTGGGATGCGTGCCGCTGTGGATCGCATCCGGTTCGGGCGCTGCCGGACGCCGTATTCTTGGGACCGTAGTCATCACAGGCATGTTGGCCGCCACCTGCATCGCGATTTTTATCATTCCCATGCTCTTTGTGGTGGTGGAAAGAATCGCGGCCCGTTTGCGTCGCAGACCGCACGCGATCATCACTGAACGCGAACCTTCACTCACCGGGGCCGACGACTAGGATCCAAATGAAAACAAGAATCATTGCCGTGGCTTTGCTGTGTCTTGCCATAACCGGTTGCACTTTGGGCCCTCGTTACAAGCGGCCTGCGATTGATGTTCCCACTGTTCATCGCGGCGTCAGCGACAATGTGGATAAAGCCCAGACCGCGTCACTGGCGGACACGAAGTGGTGGGAGCTTTTCCAGGACACACAACTGCAAGAGTTGATCCGCACCGCACTGGCGCAAAACTATGACGTGCGGATTGCCGCCACTCGCATCCTTGAAGCACAGGCGCAGCTAGGCATCACCCGGGCCAATCAATTTCCAACCGCCAGCGCGGGTGCGTCCGCGGTTACGCAACGCAATCCGGCACAGTCCCTCCTGCCAAGGGCGAGTAACGGCAGCGCGGACCAGTTGAGTGTATCGGCCGCATGGGAGCTTGATTTCTGGGGCAGGTTTCGCCGGGCCACCGAAGCAGCGCGCGCTAATCTGCTGGCCAGCGAGTGGGCCAAACAACAGGTAGTCAGCACGCTGGTCAGCGATGTGGCAACGGCATACTTTCAATTACGCGAGCTCGATCTGGAATTGGAAATCTCGCAGAAGCGCTGGTTTCGCGCCGCGATTGGCTCAAGCTGACGCAGCTTCTGGCTGACCACGGCGCAACTTCGATGCTGGATGTGAGGCAGGCAGAACAGCTTGTTTACACGGCGGCCGAGCAGGTGCCTGACTTGCAACGACGCATATCCCAGCAGGAAAACCTGCTCAGCACGTTGCTTGGAAACAATCCGGGCTCGATCGCGCGCGGTCTCAAGTTGACAGACCAGCCTCACGCTCCGCAGGTCCCGGCCGGATTGCCGTCTGCACTTCTTGACCGTCGTCCGGACATACGTCAGGCGGAAGAACAGTTGGTCGCATTCAATGCACAGATCGGAGTGGCGAAAGCAGCCTACTTTCCGCAAATCACTTTGACTGGTGACGGCGGCTACTCCAGTGCGGCGCTTACGAGTTTATTCAGTGGGCCGGCAGGTTTCTTCTCCCTGGGAGGCGCGCTGACCCAGCCGATCTTTGCCGGTGGAAGAATTCGCTCCGGAGTAAAGCTTTCTGAGGCGCAAAAGGAAGAAGCCCTGCTGATCTATCGCCAGAGTATCCAACGTGCTTTTCAGGATGTTTCCGATTCACTGGTTGCTTACACCAAGGACCAGGAATTTCGCCATCAACAGGAACTGTTGACGCAGGCGGCCCAGGATGCGGCACACCTGTCGGATGTTCGCTACAAAGGCGGAGCTGCAAGTTACCTGGAAGTATTGACCAACCAGACCAACTATTTTTCCGCCGAGCTCAACCTTGCGCAAGCCCAGGTGAATGAGTTGAACGCTCTTGTGCAGCTCTATCGCTCTCTCGGCGGCGGCTGGCAGTGAGAGCTTTCAACTCCGAGCGGCTTGAAAGAAGCTAAATCGGTCGCGCACGGTTACCCTCTGACTTACTTTTTTCGCGAATCCAGAATACTAAGCACGCGCTTCAATTCTTCCAGCTTCTGCCCGGCCTCGCCGAGTTTGCCTTCGGCGGTCAGACGCTGGTAGTCAGAGAGATCTTTTGCGGCTTCCGATATGAGAGCAGAGATGTCCGGCTGAGTTTGGGCCGGCGTGGTTGAAGTGGCTGAATTCCTGGCCTGTGCGGTGGGTGCGTTTCCGATACTCGGCGCCTCTGCCCCAAAAAGAGATAGCAAGGCCGCTTCGAACGTGGGGCCATAGGCAAGACGGTCCTGCAACGCCAGCACTACCAGGCGTAACTCCGGCATGGGGCTTTGCTGAGCCTGTAAATAGATTGGCTCCGCATAGAGCAGCGCGTGTCCGCAGGGAATCACCAGCATGGTTCCTCGGCGCACGTGCGATCCCTGCTGGTTCCACAATGTCAATTGTCCGGAAAGCTGTGCGTTCTGATCAATGCGCGCCTCAATCTGTAATGGTCCATCCACAAGCTTGGTCTTGGGAAAGTTGTAGACCACTGAAGTGCCGTAGTTCGCGCCGTCACTGCGTCCGGCAATCCAGCCAATCAGGTTGTTGCGATTGGCCGGCATGAAGGGCAGAATCTCCACAAATTCCAGCTCGGATTCACCCGGCAGCTTCATGAGCACGAAATTCGGCTGCATGGTCTGGCTGGCCTGTTCACCGCGCTCATTCGTCGCGACCTCTTTGCCCACGCTCCAAAGGTCCTCACGGTTGTAAAACATCTGCGGGTCCGTCATGTGATAGAGCCCGTAAACTTCCGCCTGCAAAGCCAGCAACAACTCAGGATAGCGGACGTGCTTGCGCAACCCGGCCGGCATGGCAGAAGCATCCTTGAACAGGCTGGGGAAAATGCTGCGGTAGGCCGCCAGAATCGGATCGTCCTTGTCAAAAGCATAGAAGGTGGTTGCGCCGTCATAGGCATCAATTACCACTTTCACGCTGTTGCGGATGTAGTTGATCGAATTGCCTTCGATGCGGTAATGGCTTGAGTAGGGATAGCTGTCTGAAGTGGTAAATGCATCCATGATCCAGTACAGGCGGCCATCTTCACCCAGCACGATGTACGGATCGTGTTCATACGTAAGAAAAGGGGCGAGGGTTGAGGCGCGCTCCCGTACGTTGCGACGCATGAGCAAACGGCTCTCGCCGTTCACATCATCGCTGAATGGAACCTTGCCAATGTCGCCGCGATCAAATGCGATGAGGATGCGTCGCAGAAAACCACCCAGCACAATGCCGCTTTTTGCGTCATAGGAAGTGAAACTGTTGGTCTCGCCCTGCGGATAATTGAATTCTCTCTGCCGAGTTCTTACGTAGACATCAGTGTTGGTAAGTTCGCCGAAATAAATTTCCGGGCGCGTTACGTTCAGACCCGGCACCGTGCTCTGCACGGGCATGTTGCTCAGATACAGGTTAGGCAGACCTTCTGACGTAAACCCGTTCACCGGGTTCATGGTGATGCCGAAGCCGTGGGTGTAGATGAGCTTCTCATTGATCCAGTTACGGCTGCTCTCCGGCAG
>Ga0137388_10003172_pt1 | contig 10563 bp, 8 predicted proteins | sample 15con2h14AmetaG_FD_104644 | JGI IMG/M metagenome (GOLD analysis project Ga0137388, IMG submission 104644) | Vadose zone soil microbial communities from Angelo Coast Range Reserve, California, USA - 15con2h1.4A metaG | ecosystem: Environmental > Terrestrial > Soil > Vadose zone > Saprolite...
CGTCGCCTTCAAAGATCCGCAGCCCGGCTCGCGCCGGCGTCCCGACGGCAAAGTTCTCCACTGGAAGAGCCTCACCCTCAACGACGATCACCACGGCCTGCTCCCTTTTTTCATCGAGTGGAGCGCCGATTCGCTTCACCCCTCCGCCGACGCCCCAAAGGGTTGCCGCCTGGAGCGCTTTGCTGCCATCACCCCGCAGCCCGACGAATTGGCAAAACTCGCCGCCGTCCTCCAAATCGATCTGCCCATTTCCCACGCTGACAAACCCGCCCTGCAAGCCACCATCGTCGGACCCAAAGACGAACTCGCCGCCACGTCCTAGCCTTTTGGAGTGCGGCGGTCTTGCCGCCGCTTTTACGCAATAAGCCCAGCCGCGACCCCAGGTGTAAGCGCCAACTAACATTCGACTCAAAAAGCGCTGTCATTCTGAGCCTATCCGACGAGGATAGGCGAAGAATCTCAAGGTAAGCTCCATCTCCCAACGTGACGGTTTCAGCGAGCTTCCGTCCCTGCGTTATTTTTTTTCAAATGGGAGACGGCGACGAAAAGCGGTGCTAAGGGCCGCGCTCTGCCTGCGCGGCCCTTCTGCCTGCACCGTTGCAACCGACACTCCGCGCCGCTTCCGCGCTGGCGTTAGAAGCGGAACACGATTCCCGTCGACACCCGCAAATTGTTCTGGCTTTGCGTGTTCGTCGTATTCAACTCGTTAAACCGCGTCAGCAGATAATCGACCTTCGCCGCACGAACCGAAAAATGCGAGCTCACCCGGTAGTCCAGCCCTCCGCCCACGGTCATCGCAAACGCATTCTGGCTGTTCGTCGTATTGAGAAAGTTCGCGCCAGTGTGCGCCACGCCAAACAGCACCTCTCCGAACGGCGTCACGCGCGAAAACCGGCGATAGGAAACGCGCGGCCCGAATAGGTATGTCGAAAGGGTGCCGCTCGCGCCGCTCCCCAGGATGTTCGAGTTGGTATAGCCGCCGAAGTCCGCGACTCCGCTCAGCCATCCGTTAACGTTGTAGGCCACCGACGCGTTGCCGCCATTCAAGCTGAAACTATTAAACCCGGTTGTCGCCGGATTCGCGCGCACGTACGAATAGCCCGCGAAAATATCCACCGTCTGCCGCTCTTGTGCCTGCGCGGCAACTGCGAAGAGCGAAGCAAAAGCTAGTAAACACACCGCAACCCTCATTCTCATAACCCCTCCATAGATTGAAGTTTCGGCGCAGGCCGGCGGAATTGCACCGCTGCCGCGCGTTTCGCGGCGTGCCTTAGGCAGGTAGGCACTAATCCGCATTGGTTCTCTATTTTTCTTCTACATACAGATGCAGCCACGGCCGCGAAGGTTATCTGAAATGTTGGGGTGCGGAACTTCAGAGTCTGTGTGGCAACCTTGGTTCTTCGTCACCACCGTCGCGCATCTCTACAGCAGCGGTTCGGGAACATGCCGCGCAATGGCTTCGCGCGTCCGATCGCGCAAACGAATCAGCTCGTGCCAGTCCGAAGACTCGCCGGCCTCCGCTTGCGCGCCTTCGCGCTGCGGATAAATCGGTGGCGACACCGTAATCGTTACGCTCGTGGGTCGCGGCAAGTACGTTCGGTCACGAAGAAATCTTCGCGTCCCCGCCAGCGACACCGGAATAATCGGCACGCCCGCGGCCACCGCTGCCTTGAATGCCCCAAGTTGAAAAGGCCGGACGCCGTCATCCGGCGTAAACGTGCCCTCGGGAAACACAAACACGGATTCGCCGTGGCGCAGAATTTCTTCCATCTCTTCCGCTTGCCGCAGCCGCGAATTCGCGTCGGTGCGATCGAAGGAGAGATGCCCCATCTGTCGCAGAAACGTCCCGATGAACGGCATCCCGTGCACTTCCATCTTGGCCACGAAGCGGTACGGCACGCCCAGCCCCATCATCAGCGGCAGCACATCGAAATAACTGGTGTGGTTCGACGCGTACATCTTGGCGCCCGGCGTGTCCATGTACTCCTTGCCGATCACCCGCACCCGGCAACCCGCCAACGCAAACAGGATCTTCAGCGCCGACGACGTAAACCGCCCCGCCGCGCGCCGATCCTTAATCAAGCGCACCCTCGCGCACGTAGGAACGATCCACAAAAAAAACACCACAATGACGTACACGCCGTAAAGCATCTCCAGACCGCGCCGCACTACGCCGCCAATCGACTTCACGAAACTCCGCAGCGCGCTCCCCGTTCCCAGCCGCGCAATCTGCAGCCACGCCGGCGCTTTCGCCGCGGAGAGCTCACCCTGCAAATACAACTGCTTCGTTTCCTCTCGCCGCAACTTGCCGCTCGACGTTTTTGGAATGCTCCGCGGCGGAAGCAGCTCCACGCGATCCGGTGGAAGCCCCAGCCCTCGCGACACCTGCTCGGTGACCGCCGCCGCGATGGCTGCATGCCGGCCCGCGTCTCGCTCTCGTACCTCTGCAACCACTACTAGTCTTTCTGTGCCGCTGCCTTCATCTTTCAGCCCGAACGCGACGATGCAGCCCTTCCGGATCCCCTCCGCGCGCGCCGCCAGCTCTTCCACCTCGTGCGGATACAGGTTCCGTCCGCCCTTGATGATGATGTCCTTCACCCGCCCGGTGACGTAAATCTCGCCGTCCGCCCGATAGGCGCGGTCCCCGGAATCCACCCACGCGAATTCGCCATCGCTCGCCGCTTGACCCACAGGGAACAGTTCCTTCGTCGCAGCTGCATTCCGGTAATACCCGCCCGTGGCCGACGGCCCGCGAAACCAAAGGTATCCCTCCGTGCGATCGGGAACCTCATTTCCGTTTTCATCCACGATGCGAACTTGGTGGCCAGCCAACTCGCACCCTGACGAGACAAACGAAATCACTGACGCGTCGTCCCTTTTCGCAGGAACCGCTTGACCGTGCGTCGTAAAGCTCTCGCGCTCCACGTGATCCACCAAGGGCCCGCGATTCAGCGGCGGCACCGTCACCGCCAGCGCTGCTTCCGCGAGCCCATACACCGGAAGCTGCGCTTCGCGCCGGAATCCATACCGCGCAAATCGTGTCGCAAAACGCTCCAACGTTTCCGGATTGACCGGTTCGGCGCCATTCAGCGCCGCACGCACCGAGCTCAGGTCCAGCCCCTCGATATCTTTGTCCGCGATTTTCCGCACGCATAACTCGTACGCAAAATTCGGCGCCGCCGAAATCGTTCCGCGATGTTTGTGAAACGCCCACAGCCAGCGCTCCGGCCGCGTCAGAAATGCCAGCGGCGACATCACCGCCAGCGGCACGCCATAATGCAGCAGCGTCAGCCACGCTCCGATGAGCCCCATGTCGTGATACAGCGGTAGCCAGCTCACGCCGACGTCCCCGGCTCCCAGCTCCACCGCTTCCCCAATCGCCCGCATGTTTGCCAGCAGGTTGGCATGCGTCAGCATCACGCCTTTCGGATCGCCCGTCGAACCGGAAGTGTATTGCAGCAGCGCGATGTCGCTCGCTTTTCGCGTGCGGCTTCCGCTCAAGTGCGCCGGCAAAGCTCCGGGCGCGGGAGGCAGCGCCTTGTCCGCGGCCTCAATCAGTTTTTCCGCGTCCACCACCGCGGCGAGCGAGCGCACCCGCGGCTTCAGCAGGTGCGCGACAGATTCCGCGCGGCGGAACGTCAGCAGCAAACACACTTCCGCATTGTTCAGAATCGCTGCTTGCCGCGCCGCATACTCCTCGATGCGATCGGCGCGGAAGGGCGGGTAAATCGGCACCGGGATGGCGCCGGCCAGAAGAATGCCGGCGTAAGAAACGAAAAATGCGCGCGACGTGGGCAGCATCATCGCCACGCGTCCGCCAGCGGGCACCCCGCGCCGCGCCAGTTCCGCCGCGCAACGCTGTGCCGCCGCGTGCAGCGCGCCAAACGTCAGCGTCCGTTCGTGCTCCGCGCCCTCCGTATCTTCGGTAATAAGCAGATGCGCGCGCTCGGCGTCATGCGCTGCGCGGTAACGCAGCACATCGATGAGCGTCTCCGCCGCAAACGCGCCGCTTTCCGCGGCGTCGCGCCGTAGCTTCTGCGTCGCTACCGAAGGGCGCAGCGCCGACGAAACCTCTTCTCCGCTCGCATCCACCACGGGCGCTTCCGCAATCGCGCGCGCCAAATCTTCCGGCGTGTTCGCTTCCGCCGCCACGCGATCCGGCAAGCGCACCCCGAATTCCGTTTCTAGTCGCGCCAGCAGCTCCACGCGCTCCAGGCTGCCCAGCCCGAGTTCGCGGTCCAGGTGTGAACCCGCACTAAGCATCGGCAGCGCCCCGTAGCTGCCCAGCTCCTGCAGCAAGCCGCGCAGAACTCCCAACACGCGCTCGCGTGTCGTGGGTCGCTCGAGTTGTGTGCTAGTGGTTGCCACAACGTTCACATCAAGGGGATTGGTTCTTCCGCGAAGGCTACCACGCGCCCGAATCGATTGTCATTCACAACTGTCGCTAACGCAGCGAAGTCACCAGCAGAAATGACTCACGCGCTTTTTTGCTTGGCCTGTTGCTGCGCCCAACCCTTCGGCATCAGCGTGGTCGAGAGGTCCACTCCCGACAGGTCCGCCCCCGTCAGGTCCGTCTCGCGCAGGATCGCCACACCCAGATCCGCGCCGCTAAATTTCGCGCCATGCACGTTGGCGGCGCGCAGGTTCACGTTGCGAAGCTGCGCTCGCTCGAAATTCACATTGGAAAGATCGCAGCGGAAAAACTCAATCCCGCTGGCCTGCGCCTCCGTCAAGTCCGCGCCCGGTAGAATTGCCTCCGTCAGATCCGCATTGCGCAGGTCGGCTTTGCGCAGAATCGCGCCGGAAAGGTCCGCGCCCGGCAGTTTCGCTTTGCGCAAATCCGTTCCTTCCACGTTTGCGCTGCGCAAAATCGCGCCGCTCAGGTTCACCCCGCTCAAATCCGCGCGCGAGAGGTCCGCGCCGCTCAGGTCCGCGCGCGCCCCGCCCTCTTTCCCCCGGAAAAACCGCTCGTGCGCTTCCAGAATTTCCGTCAGCGCCCTGCCGTTGTGTTTGATGCTCTTTGGCTTTCGCAGTCCCATCTGTTTCGTCCACCATCTCCCGTTTTAGCGCATCTATTCTACTGAAGCGCTCAGCAACTGGAAAGCTAGCGAATGCAAGCGAACGCCGCGGCTGTGCCGGCTAAATAATTCGTTGTATCGACGCGGCCGCCAGAAGCCGTACGATAGATAAGCAATGATTCGCATCCTCAAACACGCCCCTCTGGCCTTCACGGTCAGCACCGGCCTTATGCTGTGCACGCTCTCCGCTGCCGTTTGCCTCCGCGCGCAGTTACAATCCCCCGAGGACGAAATTGTCGCCAACCTCGCCGGCGGCCGCGTCATCATCCATGTCGCGCGCGACGGCGAAATCGTTTTTGCCGCCATCGATCATCCCGTGGAGGCCGGCGGCGTCCCGCCTCGCGTGGTGGAGTTGGACTCCATGCACGTTGGCGTTCTCCTCGGCGCGTCGGAGTGGCGTCTTCCCGCAGACCCGCAGCCGGTGCGCCTCGATCGCAATCTTCAGCGCATCACCGCGCGCGACCCGAAGTATCAATATAACTCCGGCGAAGCCGAGCCCGATCTCGAAACCATCGGCATCGCCTTTCTCGAAAAACTTCGTCCGCTCGTCGCGCAACTGCACCACAAAATCGATCTCGCGCCCGACGAGCCGCTCTTCGAAATGGTGCTCATCGGGTACGGCTCAAATAATTATGGCCCCGAAGTTTGGACCGTTGAATACCGCGTGCAGCAGGAGCAGATGGCCACGCGCGGCGAGTATTGGCAGACGCGCATCCTGCGCCCGCGCTTCACCCAACTGTATCCGCCGGAAAAGCATGCTCCGCGCATGATTGTGGAGGCGCGCTACCCCGCCGACTTGGCGGGTCCGACGCTGATGGCGCTGATCCAGGGCCAGGACCCCGCCATCGCGCAACTTCGCGGCTCCGAGCCGCGCTTCGCCAAAGTGCTCGAGGCCGTGGACAAAGGCCAGGCGCAAAAGGCCGTGCCCACCGACGCTGCGGACTTCCTTCGCGCCGCTCTTCCGCTCATCGCCGGCAAGGCGCCCTTCATCCTCGCCAAGATGGAAGAGCAGCACGGCTTCGATTGGATCGTTCCGCCGGACGAGCCCATCGAGAAAGTCAAGAAAGAAGACAAGAACCGCCCGCCCGAAGCGCCAACGTTGCGTCGCCGACCCAATCCAAATCCTAATCGTTAAGTTTTTCGATGATGTCGCCCTGGCGGATGGTGCCGCCCGCGAGGACCCGGCACAGCATTCCCCGCCGTCCGCGCAACTCGCGCCGCAGACCCGGCCGAGTCTTTTCCATCAAATCGCAAGGAGTGCACACCGCGGTGACTTCCAGGCGCGAACCGCCGACGCGAAGCTGCTGCCCGAGTGCCAGGCCGCTGACGTTCAGGCCCCAGGTGGTGATGTTCTCGCGAATGATTCCGGGCCGCAGTTCCATCAACTCCAGCGTTTCGTTGTCGACCAGCAGAACCTGGCGTTGTCCGCCGGGCCGCGCATGCGCGCAACCCTCAAAGCCGGAATCTTCCACGGCGTAAATCTCCGCCAACTCTTCCATCGGCAGGCGGCGCTGCGGCGCGCGGAAGAGATGCAAAACGCTCGGCACGTTCAATCTCCCGCGGCATGCACGCGATTCGCGTGACCCGCGATGTCTTTGCGGTAGTGCATGCCCTCAAAATGAATTTTCCCCACAGCTTCGTAGGCAGCAGCCAAAGCGGTATCCAGGGAATCCGCCGCAGCGGTCACGCCCAAAACGCGCCCACCACTAGTCCTCGTGACGACGGAGCCGGCGTCGCGCTTCGTCCCGGCGTGAAACACTTTTGCGCCACCAATCTTCTCGGCGTTGGCTAGCCCTTCAATTCTTTTTCCAGTCTCGAATTTTCCGGGGTAGCCCGCGGAGGAAAGCACGATGCACACGCTAGCGCCAGGCTTCCACCGCAGCTTGGAAGGGTCAAGTCGCCCTGCCGCGGCCTCCGCCAGCACTTCCGCGAGATCGAAATCCATTCGAGCGGCAATCGCCTGCGTTTCGGGATCGCCGAGGCGGCAATTGAATTCCAGCACTTTCGGTCCCGCTTTGGTGAGCATCAGCCCGAAGTACAGGAAGCCTTGATACGCGATTCCGTCGGTGAGGAGGCTGTACATCGTCGGTGCAACAATGTTTTCTATGATCGCGTCCCGCAGCTTGGGAGGCAAAAGCTCATCGCTCGAGTACGCGCCCATTCCGCCGGTGTTCGGTCCGAGGTTGCCGTCGAACACGCGCTTGTGATCGCGCGTGGGCACCAGCGGAGCGAACCGGTGGCCATCGCTGATGAGAATGAACGAAAGCTCTTCTCCTTCGAGCGTCTCTTCCAGAAGAATGCGCTGACCGCCCGGCCCCAGTTCGCCCTTTTCAAGCACGCGCTCGATAAAATCTTTTGCCGATGCGGCATCCGGCGCCAAAAACACGCCCTTGCCGGCGCAAAGCCCGTCAGCCTTAATCACCAGCGGCCAAGTAGCGGCACGCAGCGCGTCGCAAGCCTTGGAGGCAGAGTCGTACGTGCCGATCTTGCGCGCCGTAGGAATTCCATGACGCAACAGAAACTCCTTGGCGATAATTTTGCTGCCTTCCAGCTGCGCCGCTTGCTGCGACGGCGCCACAATGGGCCAGCGTCGCGCGCGAAAGGCGTCGCCAATGCCGTTGACCAGCGGCAACTCCGGGCCGACCACCGTCAGCCCCGGTCCCAGTCGTTCCGCCAGAGCCGTCAACCCGCGGACCTCGGCAACATCCGCCGCAATGCATTCTGCCTCCGCGGCGATGCCGCCGTTTCCCGGCGCGCACCAGATCTTCTCGACTTCGCGGCTCTGCGCAAGTTTCCAAACCAGGGCGTGCTCGCGGCCCCCTCCCCCAATCACCAAAACCTTCATCCGCCCTCACTTCAGGAACTTTTGCAACGATAGTCGGCACCCGTATAGCTGTCAACGTTACCGTTTGCGCGAGCGCGATGGACGGCAGTCGGAGCGGCTAAGCCAGCAGTGAATCACGTCATCTGGCAGATCTGGATTCAGTGCTGCTTAGCTAGACGTACTCCTAGACATATTCGCGCTCGGCGGCACGTATCGCGCGGTACCGCTGAAACGCCGCTCGTTCGTTTTCGAAGCCCAGGAATGTGCGCAGTTTGCAGCCTCGGAAAGTGTGCGCCAGCATCTTGATGCCGTTGCGCAGACAGAAGCCGGGATTTCGCCACACCACGCGCGGAAAGTGTGCGAGCCTTGACCTCCGGCTTCAGCGCCCGCACCAGCGCGATGATTCTCATCGCCGTCTTGCGTTGGAAGGTCATTACCGACAGCCCGACAATTTCCGGGGCCCACTCGCGCATCAGCCGTTCGACCGTTTGCCGCACCTCTCTTTGCACCAGGATCAAATCGGCCACCGCGACGCGATGGTGCGCATCCACATTTCCCGCAAGAGAAGAGAGCGCGCCGTTCGGCATGCGGATCGCCACCACCGGCATGTGCTCGAACGAATCGGGCATGGACAGCAGAAGGATGTTCATTCCAGCGCCCCTGGCGTGAGGAATCCTTCAGTTCATTCCCCAGCCTCCGGGCATTATACGCGCCGGCAAAAACGTGGAAACACCGGTGACCTGATCGGTTGCCGCATCCAATACCCACCGAAGAAACCGATTCTTGTAGTTCTCCCTCACCACTGACCGTCCCCTGTCCGGCCACGATATCGCCGCAAATACACCCGCAGAATCCCCACGCAAACAACCACCACGCAACTAACGACGAGCCACTCCGGCAGGTCGGGATACACAATTGCATCGAGAACATGCACGAGAAACGGTCCGTGTACAGGTTCGATGCCTGCGCGAGCTTCAAGCCACGTTTCGGCCACGGTAAGCGGGCACGGCGGCCAAGGAACTAGCTCGATGAAGATTGCGTAGATAAGCGAAGCGATGTGCAGTGTCCGCAGAAGCCGTCGGCCTCGCGTCACCGTCCAGCAAAGCAACACCCAGCCACACCAAAGCAGGTGCACGAACAGCACAGCTTCCGCAAGCGCAGACGCCGCAAAAATGGGACTGTCACCCCCGCTTCGCTGGCTACCAGCTGTCAATTATGCGCTGACGGTTACTGATGTTGCTAAGGAGCGGTAGGCGCTTTGCCCGGTGGCGTGAGATCCGGCGCCTCGATAGTAACGGACGGACCCCAGTCGTAGTACATGTGGAAATCTTCCCCGGCGTCGCGGGTGTATAGCGGAAGATTGTTTGTTTCGCTCAAGCAGCTGATATAGCTCCCCAGCCTGTCGCCTTGCAAACGAGTGACCGACCACTCCTGACACGGGCTGCCGCGGTATTGCTTTTTCTCACCCTTTTCGATGTTCCCATCCTTGATGTCGTTCTCCAGCGCCAGCCGCATCTCCTCCGCGCCACCGGGAGGACGTGAACTCGGTTCTCCGGGGTTGGAGAGGCAAGGTCTTGGCGTGGGGAGCGGGACAAAGAGTTCCGCCCCGGGCGTGCCGCGGACCCATTGATCGCTATTCTTGCGGTAGAACACGTCGTCGCCGATGCGGATATACTCCGCGAAATCCTCCTCTGCGTTTTCCAAAATGTGTTCTTTGTCGGGGCACTGCGCGGCGTAGCTGCGGCTGATTTTGGGCCTGCCGTTTTTGCTGACCTGCGTGATGATGCGCCAGCTGATCACATCGTTCATGGCCAACTGTTCGCGTCGCAACGCATTCTTACCGGGGTTCGGGATGGCATAACCAACGACAACAGCCAAGAGAATTGCCCCTACCCCGATTCCGATTTTCCCTTTAGCGCTCATGGCCTTGCTGGCCTCCTTCTTTACCTTCACGACCCCGTCTTGCCCTGGCCTGAGACTGGCCCGAGACTGTCTTGTTCGCCCGCATTATTTCGAATTCAGATTGTCCACCGGCTCCACTCCGATGCTGATGGGCGCTTCGATGCGAATCGGCGCATTCCACTCCGAATAGGTTTCGACCATCTGGCGATCCGGGGTAAACACCTCTCGCGGCAAGCCGTCGTCGCCGACACAAACTCGGAATTCTTCGCGCCATCCCGCGGGCGCGCGCACGCTGGCAATCCAATCCCGGCATAGGTCGCCGTTGACGCTCCGTTTATCGCCCTTGCGAACTTTTCCCATGCTGATGACGGAGTCGAGCCGGTCGAGCAGCACGTCGGTGCTGCGCGGGCCGTAGACACAGGAAGCTGACCGTGATCGGCTCTCCTGCGAGATGACCCACTGCGAACCCTTTTTCGCGTAGAGGTTTCCTTCAATCCAGTAGCTTTCGCTGGATTCCTCGAACTGGTTTCCGCCCTCCTCGCGAGAAGCATTCGTGACCTCGTGCACTCGCGAGGGACAATAAACCTCGATCGTGCTCTGCAGCTTTTTGGTCGGCTCGCTCACGATCGTGTCGATGCGCCAGCTCCGCGCACTCTGCATCGCGGTCCTCCTCTTTTTGAGCTCGGCCGTGCCGGAATCAGGCAACGCCCAGTAGATAACAAATGTGCCCAGGGCAAAGGCCACCGCCCGGGCAAGCAA
>Ga0137388_10003176_pt1 | contig 10559 bp, 8 predicted proteins | sample 15con2h14AmetaG_FD_104644 | JGI IMG/M metagenome (GOLD analysis project Ga0137388, IMG submission 104644) | Vadose zone soil microbial communities from Angelo Coast Range Reserve, California, USA - 15con2h1.4A metaG | ecosystem: Environmental > Terrestrial > Soil > Vadose zone > Saprolite...
CCTCCCGACTCAGCTCTTTCCCCGTGCGCGCCAGCTGGCGCGCACGGGGAAGTTCTCCATTGTGAATCTGCATGGCGACACTCTATCCGAGTGTCACTAATCATTCTGAACGGGAACAGCTAGGCGGTGGTTGGCAGATCACGTCATGTGCTGCTCGTAGTGTCCTAACTGCGCGGTTCGTGAGTAGTATGCAAGGTTTATAATTCGGTTTGGCATGCCGGAGCATCTGAAGAAAAAACTCCAGGACGAAGTGGCTGCGCTCGAACATGAGCTGAGTCATGAACTTCCGAAGGAGCTCAAGAGGGCCGTTGCGCTGGGCGACCTTAGCGAGAATGCCGAATACCACATGGCCAAACAGCGTCAGGAGTTTGTCAAGGCCCGGCTGCGACAGCTAGGTAGACGGTTGGCCGATCTTTCGCTGATCAACATGAACAACATCCCAAAGGATAAGGTTGGCTTGGGGTCGACAGTCAAGGTCTACGACAGCACGAAGAATGAAGAAGTTGAGTACAAGCTGGTCACCAGCGAGGAGTCGGACGTCGGGTCGGGTAAGATCTCCACAACTTCCCCCATCGGGCGAGCGCTCCTGAACAAGAAGGTGGGAGATGCCGCTACTGTGGTCACTCCCAATGGCCAACGCGAGATGGAAATCTTGAGCCTGACTACGATTCACGATGAGGCTGAGGTTAAATGACCTGGACGAGCGCCTTCGGCCGAGCCTGCGGCAGGCTGCTTCACGCCATCGTGAACCGCATGGCTTTGGCCCGTATTTCGCCGAATGTGCTGACGTTCATGGGGCTGGTCATTAATGTTGTGGCGGCGCTGCTGTTCGGCTACGCAACCGGTGAGAACCAGCGCCGCATGTTCTTCTATGCGGGACTAGTAGTCTTCGCCGCCGGGTTCTTCGATTTGGTTGACGGCCCTGTAGCGCGCGCGAGCAATCAGGTGACCCGCTTCGGCGCCTTCTTCGATTCTGTCCTCGACCGTTACAGCGACGCCGCTTTATTCTTTGGGCTCCTCGTTTTCTACGCCCGCGGCAACCGTTTCTTTTACGTCGTGCTGACCGCGCTCGTCATGATCAGTGCTGTGATGGTGAGCTACACGCGGGCCCGCGCCGAATCGCTCATCGGGTCCTGCAAGGTGGGATTCATGGAGCGACCCGAACGCCTCGTGCTGATCATTATCGGCGCGCTCGCCAATCGTATGGCGCCCGTGTTGTGGGTGATCGCCGTCCTCTCCACGATCACAGTGATCCATCGCATGTACTACACCTGGCAGCAGACGGAAAGCGTGGAGGCTACGACAGCCCGGGCCGGGCGCGCCGCGTAAATATCTTAAATCGTGTTCCGCGGTTGATCTCCATTTGTCAATCTGTGCTTAGTATGTTGACCATGTCTCCCGGTTGGGCTACCAAGTGTCGCTTTCCTTGACCCAGACCCAGAGTCTATTATTGTGAGCTTTCTTGGAGACCAGATCATGCCGAAGAACCGTGCTCGTCAGTTCCTCTCTCTCGCTTGCCTCGCACTATTCCTCGCCCTCACCGCGCTGACGCAAGCGGCCGCCGCAACCTCGTCAGCTCCCGCGACCCCATCTACGCAACCTCAGATCAAGTATGAAAAATACACGCTCAAGAACGGCTTGGATCTAATTCTTTATGAGGATCACCGGCTGCCCCTGGTGGCGGTCAACATATGGTACCACGTGGGACCTGCGAACGAGCGCCCCGGCCGCACCGGATTCGCTCATCTGTTCGAGCACATGATGTTTGAAGGTTCCAAACACGTGGGTCCCAAGGCTCATTTCCGCTATCTCGAGGCTGCCGGCGCCAGCGACATCAACGGAACCACTGACTTCGACCGGACCAACTATTTCGAGACCCTGCCTTCGAACCAGTTAGAACTGGCGCTCTGGCTGGAGAGTGACCGCATGGCCTACCTGTTGGGCACTCTCGACCGTGAAAAGCTCGCCAACCAACGCGACGTCGTGCGTAACGAGCGCCGGCAGAGCGTGGAAAATGAACCATACGGTCTGGTCGAAGAACAGCTCTTTCACAAGCTCTTTCCCAAAGATCACCCCTACTATGCCGACGTGATCGGCTCACATCATGACGTCGAGGCTGCCCGCCTGAATGACGTGCGCGAGTTCTTCCGCCAGTACTACTCGCCCAATAACGCCAGCCTGGCCATCACCGGCGACTTCGATCCGGGTCAGGCCAAGGCTCTGGTGGAAAAATACTTCGGTTCGATCCCGGCGGGCCCGTCCGTACCCAAAATCAGTGCAGCCACTCCGCCCATCAGCTCTGAGCGTCATACCGTGGTGACCGATCAAGTCGAGTTGCCGCGCGTGTATATGGGATGGATAACGCCTCCCATCTACAAGCCCGGCGATGCTGAAGCGGGCCTGCTTGCACAGTTGCTGGGCGGCGGGAAATCTAGCCGTCTATACAAAAGGCTGGTTTATGAGAAACAGATCGCGCAAGACGTACAGGTGCAGAGCCAGCCCTTGATCCTGGGCTCGGTATTTGAGATCCAGGCTACGGCGAAGCCTGGCGTCAAACCAGAGGATCTGGAAAAAGCCATCGATGAAGAACTTACAAAACTGCGGACGGAAGGGCCCACCCAAGCCGAGCTGGATCGCGCTCGCAATGTAATTGAAGCGCAGATCATTGAGAAGCTGGAACGGCTCGGCGGCTTCGGGGGCGTGGCCGACCGCCTCAACCAATACAACCATTATCTCGGCGATCCGGGTTATCTCCCTAAAGACCTGGAACGCTACAACCATGCCACCACCGCCGACTTGAAGCGCGTTGCCGACGAGATGCTTAAGCCAAGCGAGCGTGCCGTCGTCTTCGGGGTCCCGGGCAAAAAAGTTGTGGACGATCCGCCCCGCACAAAAGAAACAGAGGAAAAGGAAGCTAAAGAGACCAACACAGTCGCCAGCAGCATGCCCGACGAGCCTTGGAGGGCAAATCCGCCCCAGCCTGGACCGCCCTCTCATCTGAGCCTGCCGGTGCCCACCCACTTCGAGCTGGCAAACGGTCTCACTGTGATGCTGGTCGAACAGCACAAGCTCCCGGTTGTCTCTGTTCACTTGGTGGTTCTCAGTGGCAGTGACGCTAATCCCGTGAGCGAGCCTGGCTTGGCATCTTTTACTGCGGATATGCTCACGGAAGGCACCATGCGCCGCTCCGCCCCTCAGATTGCCGACGACGCTGCCCAGATTGGCGCCACCCTCCAAAGTTCTTCCACAAGCGATAAATCATCGGCCGATATTCGCACGCTCAAGCAAAACGTGGATTCCGCTTTCGACCTTCTCTCCGACATCACTTTGAATTCGAAGTTTGACCCGGCCGAGATTGACCGCGTGCGCAAGCGCCGGCAAACGAAAATCCAGCAACTCCGCGACGACCCCGTCCAACTCACGCTGGGTGCCTTCTTCAAGGCGGTGTACGGCCCCGGACATCCCTACGGCTACCGCGAAGTGGGTACGGAAAAGTCCAACCAACTCATCTCTCGTGACGACATGCTGAAGTTCTGGCAACGGGGCTATGTTGCCGGCAATTCAGCCCTGGTAGTCGCTGGTGATCTGAAGCCAGAAGACGCTCGGGCACTGGCCGAAAAATATTTCGGCAATTGGAAAGGCGCCTCCAGCAAACACATGCCACCGCACGTTGACGTCAAGACCTCTCGGACCATCTCCGTAGTAGATAAGCCAGACGCGCCACAGACCTTCGTAGTGGTCGGCGGCCTCGGCGTGCCCCGCTCCACCCCAGATTACGTTCCCATCGAGGTCATGAACAATGCTTTGGGTGGGTTATTCTCCAGCCGAATCAACATGAACTTGCGCGAACAGCATGGGTATACTTACGGTGGCTTCTCGCAGTTCATCTACCGTCGCGGACCTGGACTGTTCGCCGCCGGAGGCGCCATCCGCACCGATGTTACGGCTCCAGCCGTCCAGGAGACCTTCAAAGAATTGGAGCGCATCCGCACTTCCCAGCTTTCTGCCGATGAACTGAAGTTGGCCAAGGGCGCCTTCTCCCTGTCCCTGGCAGGTCTATTCGAGACGAGCGAGCGTACGGCAGACACGGTCGGCGATTTGTTTACCTACGATCTTCCGCTGGATTACTACAAGCAACTGCCGGCTCAAATCGATGTCGTAACTGCCGCTGATGTTCAGCGTGTTGCGACTCAGTATGTCCATCCTGAGTCAGCGGTGGTAATTGTGGCTGGTGACCGCGCCAAAATCGAACCCGAGCTCAAGAAGCTTTCGATTGGGCCTTTGGAGGTTCGCGATTACGAAGGCAATCCGGTCAAGGAGGGTCCTTCGGAGACGAAACCGACTGCAGTGAAGTAACAGCGATGGTTTGTAAGCGACGACCGTTCTACGCTCGTTGGCGGCAGAATCGCTCCTCGTCTCCGGCGAAGTATGCCTCAGTAAACAACTCCGGATCTGAGCAGCCTGGTCCGTGCCAGTTCGGCACACCGAAAGTGATTTTTCAGACATTGCAAGTAACGACACTTCAAGAATACCGGCGGGAGGATGGAATGACGGTCAACAGAGGTAATCGCGCTGTCGTCCACTCTTATCGGCGGCGGTCACGAAGCCATGCGCCTGCGGCGTGCAAGGCCGCCCAAAGCCGCCAGCCCGCTGGCCAGCAGAGTTAAAGTGCTCGGCTCAGCAACAATCGTGTATTTGCCGCTCTCCAGATTGTATCCAAAAAGGCTGGGTCCGAAAAATCCTGCGGTGAACGTACCGCCACGAGCGAAACTTAGGCCGAAGAGTTTTTGGGAATCACAGTCAACCCCATCGATTGTTGTGCACGCCCAAAGCGCACCAGAGTAAGTCACAGGCCCCTGAAACGCGGGGTTCACCCCAGAGATGATGAAATTCCCGCCGCTAATGTCCATGGCACCAGTGAAGAAGAGGAGAGCAGGGTAATAGATTCCACCCACCGTTCCGCTGCCGAAGAAGTCGCCAAAGTTAGCTATCTGGGTGTCCGGGGAGAAAGAGCTACCGGGCGTGCACGCGGTATTACACTGTGGCACGTTGATGTCACCCGCAAAGGTGAGACTGAGGGAAGGTCCCGTGACCGACCACAACATCCGGCCCTCGCCCCAATTTAGACTCAGGGTTCCACTGCCCCGGGTTGCGGTGAATATCGGGACAGAGTCCGCGCAAGCGCTCGTTGTTAAGACGATCGACAAAGCTGCCAGAGCAATCGAAGGAATCAGTGTTACCCGAACGAATCCGCTCCCCATTCCGGGCCCCCTCGTCTGTTTTTCCATGTGGCTGCCCCCCTTTCTCTCGCCGTGTGATAGGCAAAGTGCCCAAGTGAGTCTACACGCCACCAGCAACTAATATTCAAAATGGTGGGAGAAGTGGCACACGGATCTCAGACGTAGCAGAATGAAACATATAGCATACAGGGTAGTTCATAGGATAAATAATATGAGAGTCGTTTGCACGTCTGTGGACCATCTTTGTAAACCCACAGGCTCGTTGCCGCCTCGACGCTCATGCTGTCAGATTAAGGGCTCACCCTTTCGTGGTCTCTGCGTCTAAGAAAGAAAGTCCCCGCACTCCAGATGTTTGTGCAACTGGTTATTCGGGCACAGGCGACTCGATCACGTTTTTCTGGAACCGACTCCCGTGATGAGTACGTATCTGGGTGGAGGGGGCATACGTGTTCCTCTTGTTTCCGGCGCGGTGCATTGGGTACGGCAAGGAGCGGAGGTGATTTGAACCCCGGGGGGAAATCATGGAAAGGGTGCGGAACGCAGTCAACGGGAATGGAAGCAAGAACATGCCAAACGGTGATCCACATGTCCAGGAAGTTGTGAAGGCTGCACATGAGGAATTGCGGCAGTTGATGCGCCAGCGCGCCGAGATCATGAAGCGAATCGGCACGGTGAAGCAGACTATCGTCGGACTGGCAAATTTATTTGGCGATAATGTGCTGAGCGAAGAACTGCTGGAACTGGTGGACCGCAAGAGTAGTGGTCGTCAGCCCGGCTTCACGAAGGCGTGCCGCATGGTATTGATGGAGGCCAACCGGCCGTTGGGCGCGCGAGAAGTTTGTGAGGAGATCCAGCAGAGGGTCCCGCCCGTACTGCTGCACCATAAGGATCCGCTAGCTTCAGTAACAACCGTATTGAACCGCCTGGTGGAATACGGCGAAGCGCAGACCATGGTGAAAGAAAACGGCCGTCGCGCGTGGCAGTGGGTGGCCGATCCGGATAGACGAACCGTGCGTGCCGGGAGTGGCCCGAATGCGGTTTCCGAAATTTGATTTCTGAGTCGGCATTACGAACCCACGGCCCCCACGCAGATCCGACTCACGCTGGGGGCAGCAGCATGCCCTTTTCCAGGTGACGCGTTACGTGGGCGTAAGAAGCAGCGTGAGGATCGTGCGTCACCATAACGATCGTCTTGTGGAAGTCTTCGTTCAGGCGTTTCAAAATTTCCAGGATTTCTGTGGCGGAATGACTGTCGAGATCGCCGGTAGGCTCGTCGGCCAGCAGTAAAGTGGGATCGCTTACGATAGCGCGAGCAATGGCGACGCGCTGCTCCTGTCCGCCGGAGAGCTGCTTGGGCAGATGATTGACCCGGTCTTCGAGTCCCACCAGTTTTAGCGCGGTCATGACGTGATCACGGCGCTGCTGCTGATTGAGTTTCGTCAACAGCAGGGGCAACTCCACGTTCTCAAACGCGGTGAGCACCGGGATCAGATTGAAGGTCTGGAAGACATAGCCGATATGCTGGTTGCGCCAGCGTGCGACTCGGCCATCACTGAAGCGAAAGACATTCTCGCCGATCACGAGTAGCTCGCCTGACGTGGGACGGTCGATAGCGGCGATCAGGTTCAACAGCGTAGTCTTGCCGGAGCCCGAAGGACCCATCAGGGCAAGAAATTCTCCGGTGGCTATGTCGATCGAGACATCGTCCAAGGCCTTCACCTCGAACGCATCGCGCTTGAATACCTTGCTGACGTTGCGCACCTGAACAACTTTGGTACCGGTCGCAGCATTAATAGCAAATGCCGTGCTCATGATTGTCCTTTGACTTTGATCTTGGATCCATCTTTCAAATCTTGCGGCGCTGAAGTGATGATGCTCTCGCCTCCGACTAATCCATTCACCAGATAGCCACCGCTGCGCTGGCCCACGATGTGCACTTCGCGCATGAGCGCCTTGCCATTGAAAGCCAGGAAGACGACTTTTTTGCCATTGCGGTCGCGGACTGCAGTCGTAGGTACGAAGACGCCTGATGGGCGGCTGGAAGTCTTCTTCTCTTCGTTATTCGCCAGGAACTTCACGGTGGCATTCATTTCCGGCCGCAGATAGTCATCCGGATTTTGAATCTGTACCTTAACCTGCACCGTGGCCTTCTGACGATTGGCTTCCGGTGAAATCTCGGCGATCACACCACTGTATTTGCGGTCGGGAAACGCGTCAGTGGTGACGCTGCCCTTCTGCTTGGGACCGAGTTTCGAAAAATCGTCCTGGGATATGTCGAGTTCAACCTGAAGGTCCTTGAGATCGGCCAGGGACACGACTGAACCCTGAGGACCGCCTTCCGCACCGCTGGCGAATTGAGAAGTGACCAGTTCTCCTTTTTCGGCTTTACGGTCCAGAATCGTGCCGGTCACGGGCGCGCGAATGACGGTTGCGTCAAGCTGCGATTTTGCGTATGCGAGTTGTCCCTCAGCCTGCAGCAGGTCGCCCTTGGCCCGGGCGATCTCTTCCTGTCGTGGGCCAATCTTGGCAAGCCGGAACGACTGCTCCAGCGAATGGACTTTCTGCTGGTCGGCCTCATACTTCGCCGTGGCGTCATCGAGTGCTTGTTTGGAGAGGACACCCTGAGTTGTCAGGTCGCGAGTACGATCGAGCGTAATTTTGTCGTTCGCCGCGGTAGCGCGGGCCTCAGCCAGATTGTGCTCGGCCTGCTGGATTTCCTCGGGACGGGAGCCATTCTCTAATTGCAGCAACCGGGCCTTGAAACTCTCCACTGCGCCTCTGGCTTGCTCGTACTGCGCGCGGAATTCTTGATCCTCCAGACGGACCACTACCTGGCCTTCCTTCACCTTGTCGCCTTTTTCGACACCAATCCAGGCAACACGTCCCGTGACCTTGGAATTCACGTTGATCTTGTGGTGCGCCACAATGTAGCCGCTAGCAGAAAGCACAGTCCCAGCCACATCACCAGTTTCTGCTGTCGCGCGAGTCACTTCCACTTCAGGCACAACGGGGGAGAGCAGGCGATAGGCCAGGGCCGATACCCCCAGCACCACCAGCAGCCCAATTCCCCCCAGAATGTAACGCCGGGCCCAGACGGGCGGTTCCCCTTCGCCGCTGGTGCGTTGCGAGCGGTCGATCCGCAAGCTCTGCAGGTCGTCGTGTTTGGTGTCGATTGCCACAATAAAATTCCCAACTATGCAAATCCCAAGCTGCCGCGAACTCAACTGCGCAAGGCGGCGATGATGTCCTGACGGGCGGCATGCCAAGCGGGCGCCAGCCCTCCAAACAAGCCCATCAGTACGGCAAAGCAGATCGCGGTAACTACAACCGCCGGTGTCATGCGCAAGCTGAAAACCACCTCACTGAACGTGACCTGGTTCGATGTTCCAGTGGTCATGCCGTTGAATGGCAACATCAGAATGATGCCGATCATGGCCCCAATCAATGACAGCAACAGAGATTCGAGAACAAACGAAGTCAGGATGCTGGGCCGTGAGAATCCAATCACCCGCAGAGTGGCGATTTCGCGCCCGCGGTAGGCGACCGCGGCGTACATCGTATTCATGGCGGCGAAGCTGGAACCGATTGCCATGATGATGGCGACGATGAAGCCCACGAACCGGATCGGCCTTCCCGACTTTGTCTGCTCGGCGTAGTACTCGGTTTCCAGTATCCCGTCTAGTTTGAGGCGCTGATCTTCGCTTACGCGGTTCTTGAGAGCGTCGGCGGCCACTGGATCGGTCGCTCGCAGGTAGGCGGACGAAAAGCCTCCCTGCCGATCGAAGTCCGAAGCCATCTGGTTGACGTCGCCCCAGATTTCGGATTCGTACGCCGTACCACCAGCGTCGAAAATCCCAACCACCTTCCATGGGCCCTTGCCGAATTGCAGCTCATCGCCAAGATCAGCTCCGGAAAAGCGCTTGTGGATGGAACTGCTCACTACCACTTCCCTTTGACCTGGCGTAAACCAGCGCCCCTGGGCAAGTCTTACTTTGGGGCGCAATTCAATCCCGACCGGTGCCATCCCGCGCACTGTGACATTGACCTCGCCAGTGCCATCACGACGGGGAAGAACGATGACTACTACCAATTCCCCCGACGCGATGGGCTCGCCGCGCTTATCTTGGGCGATGCCGGGAAGATACTTCAGGGTCTGAAGCGTCGCGCTCTCGAAGCCTCCGGTCAGCTCGGCTTCTGATCCTTTGCGTAATACCAGCACGTTGAGCGGTTCGCCGCTGGTAACAAAGGCGCGCTTGAGTCCAGCCAACAATGCCATTAGGAAGATAGCGGTGGTGACGGTTAGCGCGATGCCCAAGGCCGTCATAATGGTCAGACCCTTGCGTAGTCGCAGGTTGCGGATGTTGTAGCTGATAGGAATCGGCATCAAATCTCTCTCCTCAACCGACGTGACGCAAACCTTCCACGATGTTCACCCGGGAAGCGTGGTAGGCGGGCACAAACGCGCTCACGAATCCCACCAGGGCAGCTATCATCAGCGCCACTACTTGCGTGGGAATGGTGACGTGCATTCCCTGGGTCAAGCCAACACCCATCGGGGATCTGGTGAGGAGTTGCACCACACCAGATGCGAAAAGCACACCCAACAGTCCTCCTAGTAAGGACAGCATCACCGCTTCCCCCACGAACAAGCCGAGAATAGTACCGCGAGTAAATCCTAGGGTCTCCAGCAAGGCGACCTCGCGCACCCGCTCCCGAATCGACATGGCCATGGTGTTGGCAGACACCAGGAGGATGGCAAACACCACCGCCATGCAGATACTGAGAATGAAGGCCTTCACATTGCCAAGCATAGCCACGAAGCCCAATTGAAATGCCTTTTCACTCTCCGTCTTGGTGGGCTGTGGTGAGTTGCGGAACATCTCGTCGACCTCTCGGGAGACTTGCGCCACCGCCTCCGGCGAAGCCACGCGGGTAGAAAAGAAGCCTGTCTGACCCTTGTACCAGGGGACCGCCTCCTCAAGATAGGTCATGTGGAAATACAGCGCATTGTTGGGACGCGGGGCGGTATACATTGCCCGAATCGTGAGCTCCGGATTGACTTCGAAAATGGTGCCCTTGAGCACGATACGGTCGCCCAGCTTCCAACCGTGTTTCTTGGCCAATTCCACGTCCACCATGGCGCCGGCACGGTCCCTCTGCCAGGCTTCCATCTGTTCGGGCGGCACGGCCTTGTCTGTGTAGATCTTCAGATACTCGCCCGGATCTGTTGCGAACTGGGCGAAGAAGTTCTCCGGCTTGTCGTCCTTATAGCGGCCGCCGAACCAGGTCATCGGGACCACACCCACAACTCCGGGCAGA
>Ga0137388_10003178_pt1 | contig 10556 bp, 16 predicted proteins | sample 15con2h14AmetaG_FD_104644 | JGI IMG/M metagenome (GOLD analysis project Ga0137388, IMG submission 104644) | Vadose zone soil microbial communities from Angelo Coast Range Reserve, California, USA - 15con2h1.4A metaG | ecosystem: Environmental > Terrestrial > Soil > Vadose zone > Saprolite...
ACTCGCGTTATATGCTCGTTGCGGTTCCCAATAGTATGTAGCTACCGTCCGAAGCACTCTGCATCGAGGCTCCTCGGCACTATCCTCTGCACTTGGACGACGATCTCCTCGGGTTGCTCCTCAACACCATCGCCCAATGGTTCCAGAACACGGGGGGAGAGGGAGCGTCGTGGCGCGCGCGCGATTCCAGGAGCGGCGAATTGCACGCGCTGCGAAGGCCTAGCGCTGGTCGTAGAAACCGCGATCCCGCAGCCGGATCAGCTCCACCAGCGGCAACTTCCCGTAGCCCCGCTCCGTGGCGTGACGGATGAACCCGGCGGTCACGCCGTGGTCCCTAGCGCGCCGCAGCTCGGCGAGCGACAACCCGTCATAGCCCGCCGCCTTGATTTGAGCGACATAGCGGGAGTCGACTCCGTGATCGCGGGTTTCGACAAGCTGCTCGAGATCGGGCGTGGGGTAGCCGGCGGCGCGCATCTCCCGGATGTAATCCCCATCCACGCCGTGGTCGCGCATGCGCACCAACTCTTCGGCGGACAGGCGGCGATACTCGAGCGAGTCGAGGCTGGCGATGAACTCGGCATCGACGCCGTGGTCGCGCATCCGAACCAACTGGACGGGGCTCTTGAGCCGGTAGCCCGCGCCATCGAGGGCCCGGACGTACTCCAGGCCCACACCGTGAGTCGCCATTCGCGTTAGGTCGTCTATCGTGGGCCGGTCGTACCCCTGGCGTGCCAGCTCGTCCGCCAGGTCGAGCCCCACGCCCGCCAATGTCAGGCGGAACTGCTGCGTGGGCGTTGGCGCATCGATGCCGCGGCGCGCGAGCGCCGTGACGAACTCGGGATTCGGTGCGTAGGTGAAGTGCCCGGCGCCATTCCCTCCGGAAAACCACCCCTCGCACACGAGGGTGCCGGCGTCGCGTACGACGTGAAAGTGCACGACCCTCCCGGAATCGCTGAACGCGCCGGCTGGAAGCCCCACGAGCTGCGTGAGGGGGACATCGTCGCTGGTCCAGTTCTCCGAGAACCGGTGCTCCCCATAGCGGAGTGTGAGATGGACCAGGCCCGCTCGCTCCCGGTCTTCGCGTTGCTCGATGAGCCACTGGCCGCCGGTGGGGACTTGCGCCTGGAGCGGCGGGGCGGTGAGGAACATGATGAGCAGCATTGGAACGCGGTGCCGCATGGCGGTCCCCCGAGGGTTGATGTCCTGAGATAGGATAGCTGGGGCAGGCCAAAGGTTCAGACGAGGAGCCCCTTCGAGCCCAGAACCGGGGCGGCCCGCTGGCGAGCCTCTTGGCGGCGATGGTCGGTGGATCTGTACCTTCGAGCGGGGAGCCGTCTAATCAGGGCATGAAGCTGGGGGCGCGAATTTGTTTGGAATTTGATCAGCGCGCGGCAGCTCAACGTGATTTGTAAGGCCGCAGGCTCATTTATCCGACACATCCGTTGTCCGCTTAGCGCCGTATCTTCACAGTTCCTGTAGCGCTCGCTCTCCCCGCCTCCTTCCAGGAGGAGCTCAGTGCCTGACTTCGGCCCCACCTTGCCATCGGCCAGCCTAATGGACATTGATGCCACGTTTCTGCCAGTCGGGCAGATGCGCCAAATCTCCAGAGTCACCAAGCTTGCCGAAGCAGTGATCGACGCCGAGGTTGACCTCGGTCCGTGCCATTGGGTTTATCCGCAGCACTTCCCGGGCGACCCGATCTTCCCTGGCACTTTGATGATTGAGGCCGCGGGTCAGCTGGTCGCCCTTTGGGCTTGGGCCCAGGGTCAGCGGGGGCGACCTCGGCTGGTCCGGACAGGGGCCGAGTTTCACAGTCCTGTTGGGCCAACTGAGTCTCACCTACTCTTACGCGCCGAGGTCCGGCGCAAGAGGCACCTCCACTTCGCCACCATCCAGATCTGGGCTGCAGAGATGCGCGTCGCTACGGTAGAAGCGGTGCTAGCCGTTCTCCCTGCGGCCTAACAGGCGCTTGAAGCTGGCGGCGCGCGTAGATTAAGGAAATGAATCGTTCTTTTTCAGCGCGCCGCAGCTTAGGCGCACCCCGTTAGGCTGCAGATGATGTCTCGTTTCAGTCTCATGGTTGCCTGCTTCGTATGTCCTGGCAGCTCTACCGCTGAGACACAGGATAGCGCCGCCGCTCGTGTGCTCGCGGTCGAGGATCATCGTTTTGCGGCCATGCTGCGCGCCGATACCAGCGCGCTGCGCAACTTGCTTTCAGATAGTCTGGCTTACACGCACACAACTGGGACACAGCAGGACAAGCCTGCGTTTCTGCATTCGCTCGGTAGCGGCGAATTGCATTACCTCACCATCGAACCAACCGAAAGAGTTGTGAGATTTGTGGGCCCGGAGGCCGCGATCGTCGTGGGTCGCTCGCGCATGCAAGTGCAGACCGCCGCCGGAGTCCAAGCCTTCGGGATTCGTTACCTGGCGGTGTACAGTCGCCGTGCGAATGGTTGGCAACTGCTGGCGTGGGAATCCACTCGTGTTCCGGATTGATAGGCGTGCAGCCCAGCGCTGCTGGTTCGCGCAGTGCGTTGGGCGCATCGCCGCTCTTCCGACCTCCTGTCCGCAGCCCCATCTTGTGTTGACACCACTCACGATCCCTCGGAGGTCATATGCGCATCCTCACACTCCCGGCGTGCCTCGTGCTCATCGTCGCCCCCCCACTTCACGCCCAGGCCGCGCCCACGGCGCAGCCGAACGCGCGCCACTGGGGCCTGGCGCCCGGTGTCTTCCCGAAGGGCGCGAGGATGGCCGTTGTTAGCGGTGACCCCGGTAAGGCGGGGCCGTTCACTATCGAGCTGGCCATGCCAGCCGGCTACAGGATCCCTCCGCACTTCCATCCCACCGCTGAGACGGTCACAGTCAAGAAGGGGATGCTCCTCGTGGGCATGGGCGACACCTTCGATGCATCGAAGGCCAAACCGATGCAGGTCGGCGATTCGGGATCCATACCGGCAAACGCCCACCACTTCGCAGCGGTGAAGGTTGCCACCTTCATTACTGTGAGCGCGATGGGTCCATTTGCGATGACCTACGTGCATCCGGCGGACGATCCTCAAAAGGCGGCGGCAAAGCCGTAGCGGGGGCGCAGCGCGGCCTAACAAGCGCTTGCCGCAGCTTAAGCGCGATCCGTTCGGCAGCGTAGGCGAGTATCAGGCGTAAGAGAGAAAGGCCACATGGAACCACCTGTGTTTCTTGCCGCTCTCCTGATATTCGTGGGGATTCCCGCTCTCACGGTCCTCAAGATCGCCCGTCTGCGTGCCACTCGTTCTCAATCACCATCGGCCGACGTCACTGAGCGGCTCGAAGCAGTTGAACATCGTGTCGAGGACCTCCAACAGGAGCTAGCAGAAACACAGGAGCGTCTCGATTTCGCGGAGCGCTTATTGAGCAAGGCACGGGAAGAGCGGCGGATTGGCAGCTGAGGCGACTCCACCGAGCGCGCTGTCTCACAAGCGCTTGAAGCTGCCGGCGCGCGTAGATTAGGGAATGAATCTTTCTTCAGCGCGCCGCAGCTTAGGCGCACCCCGTTAGGCGGCGCGAGAGGCATACGCCTGATCGGAGTATGTAGTGAATCAAAAGGAATCGCTGACGACGATTGGCCAGCCGGTACCGGAACTGCCGGTAGCAGACGTAGAACAGGCACAGCAGTACTACCGTGATGCTCTCGGCTTTGAAATCGGATGGCTTTATCCAGGGAAAGAGATCGGCTCTGTCTCACGTGGAACTGTGGCCATCTTCTTCCGACGACGACAAGGACCTTTCGAACCTGCGGTTCATTGGGTATTCGCTAAAGACATCGACGCCACGTACGCGGAGTTCCGATCGTTAGGTTCGAAGATCGTGGAGCCACTGGAGAAAAAGCCCTGGGGGTTGAGACAGTTCACCGTTGATGACCTAGACGGAAACCGTTTCTATTTTCACTGTGACTGAGCAGGCGCCGCCTAACACGCCGGTGCAGACCGACGAACGGCCCGTATCGGTGGCGGCTCAACGGTCGCCGAGGAGATCCCGTTTTTCCTTTTGGTGTTCGCTGTGCCTGCCGCCGTAGCGATCCTTCTCGTGGCGTTTCCGCGGCGGTTGAGCACCGTGTGGTCGCCGCCTAACACAAAACTCTTCATCGCCCATCCGACCTCCTCATGACCTCACCACTCGACGCGCGCTACGCCAAACAGTTCCTCGCGAGTTGGGGCGCCATGGACTTCAACGGTCACCTGGCGAATACGGCCTACCTCAACCTCGCGGCCGACGTGCGGATGGCGTTCTTTGCCGAACACGGCTTTCCCCCAATAGAATTCCGTCGGCTCGCGCTCGGCCCCGTCATGCGTAAGGACGAACTTGAATACTTCCACGAGGTCGGCCTCCACGACACGGTCACTATCACCTACGCGGTCCTCGCGATGAGTCCCGATGGTGCCCGCTTCGTGGTCGAGAACGAGATCTGGTCAGCCGCTGGCGAGCGCGCGGCTACCGTGAGGTCGACGGGTGGCTGGCTGGATCTGCGTGCCCGGAAGCTGGTCGCGCCGCCCGCGGCCCTGCTTGCGGTCTTTCAGCAGGTTCCCCACGCACCGGGCTTCGTCGAACTGCCCCTGGGCCGAGGCGGTGTGGGCGCGGCCTAACATGCGCAGCCCATCGAAGAACTGGTGTCGTCCTCGACGGGATGACACTTATGCACCAGAATTAGCCGCTCACCCGTCAATGATCACCGCATCCAACCAATAGCCCGGGGGGTCAAATGAAGCGCGCGTGGACGCTCGCTGCAGTCGCCGTCGCTGTGGCCTTGACGACGGCGGTCGTATTCGCAGACCAGGAGCAAAGTTCCGGCGTCATCTTTGCACGTTCACGGAGCCTCAAATACTCCCCGCTCGTGCCGGGGGTCTCGAGCTCGGTGGCCTGGGGCGATACCGCCAAGGGACCGTTCGGGGGGTTTACGAAGTTCCGTCCCGGATTCGATGCAGGGATGCACACGCATACGGCGGACGTATTGGTGGTCGTCTTGCGTGGCGCCTATCTGTATCGAGATGATGCCGGTGCCAAACGCGTTGGCCCGGGCGATTTCATCCGGATTCCGGGTGGTCACAAACACTGGAGCGGCGGAGATCGTAAGCAAGGGGCGCTGTTTTATCAGGAGACATTCGGCAAGTTTGATTTGATCCCGGTGAAGTAGCGGAGCCTCGCGACGCCTTGGCGCGGGGCTGCCAAACACGAGCCTACACTCCGTTAGGCAGCCCCGCATGCCTCCGCCGCCCACTCGGCTCTGCGCCTGGGGACACCCATGGATCATCTCCTCGTCCTGGTTGGGACGTTCGGCTTCTGCGTGGGCAGCGCCATGATTCCAGTGCTGCACGCAGAGACGTATCTGGTCACAGCCTCGCTGGTCGCACCGCCGGAGCTTCGCTGGCCCCTGGTCATCGCGGCTACCATCGGTCAGATGCTCGGCAAGGTCGGGATGTACTACGCCGGCCAGGGTATCAGGCTGATTCCGGGCGAACGCATGCAGCGTCGGATCGAGCTGGCGACGGCGCGATACCGCGAGAAGCGTCAGATCGGCAGCGGCCTGGTGTTCGTGAGCGCGGCATCGGGGTTCCCGCCTTTCTATCTCCTGAGCATCGCGGCGGGCATGCTTACATTCCCACTCATCCCGTTCATCATCTTCGGCTTCGCCGGTCGCTTGATTCGGTTCGCGGTCGCGGTCTTCCTCCCCCACTTCCGCATTGGATAGCGCCCCCGGCTGGTGAAGCCATGCCGATCTTAGCCGTCGATACGGTGGTCGCCGCGATTCGTGCCCGCTCGGTCAATGCACCGCGACTCGTCGTGGCCATTGATGGACGGAGTGGTTCCGGCAAGAGCACCGTGGCCGAGGCGGTCGCTCAGGCCGTCGACGCCGTCATCGTGCCCTGCGATGATTTCTTCGCTGCAAGCGTCAGCAATGCGGAATGGGACCGTCGCACGCCGGAGCAACGGGCGGCAGATGCCATAGACTGGCGCCGGTTGAAACGCGAAGCGATCGAGCCATTGCGGGCTGGTCGCGCAGCGCGTTGGTATGCCTTCGACTTTCTGGCTGGTCCCCGCGATGACGGCACCTATCCCTTGCAAAGGACTCCGACCGAGCGTGCCCCGAAACCTGTCGTGCTACTCGATGGCGCATATTCCGCGAGACCGGAGCTCGCAGACGCCCTAGACCTCAGCGTGCTGGTCGAGGCGGCGCCGAGCACGCGGGAGGCGCGGCTCGCAGCGCGTGAGGCGGCTGATTTCCTCCGACAATGGCACGCCCGCTGGGACCTAGCCGAGGAGCACTACTTTGGACACGTGCGCCCGCCCTCGGCGTTCGACGTGGTCCTGCAAACGGATGGGGTGTCAGCGCGCCGCAAGAGCGCTGAACCAGTGTCCCGGCGTGCCGAGGCTAAGCAAATCGTGGGCCTCGCTGCGCGGACGACGAACGCCGCGGAATCAAACCTTTCCACAGCGAAGATCCCTCTGTTATGGGGGCAGTTCACCAACGAGCACTGGTCTGAGCGGCTGGAGGAAGTCGGTGCGTTCGGGCCGACCATTGCGGTTTATTCGGCGTATGAGAGTGATGTCTCGGGTAGCTACCAGCTGTTAGTGGGGCGCCAGGTGCGCAATTCGCGACCGCTGTCGTCGCCGCTGCAAATCGTTTCCGCTCCGCAGGGGTCGTATCTCGCGTTCCAGTGCTCCGGCCCGCTCCCCCAAGCCGTGATTGATGGCTGGCGCGACGTGTGGGCGTATTTTGCGGGCGGTAATGCGCTGGCGCGCGCCTACAGCTTCGATTTCGAGTTATATCTCCCTAGGGGCTCGGTCGAGATCTGGGTGGCAGTCCGAGATCGCTGAGCGTGGAGCGAGGGAGGCGCACAGGGGTTTGGCGTATCGTCTGCTGACCGACCTCACTATTCTGCTGCACTTCGCTTTCCTTCTTTTCATCGTCGCGGGCGGTCTCCTCGCCCGGCGTTACCGCTGGCTTATCGCGCCGCACCTCCTCGCAGCCGCCTGGGGCGTTTATGTCGAGGCAATGCCCGGGCTCATGTGTCCGCTCACGAGGTTGGAAAATGCCCTTGCGCTCCGAGCCGGTGCCGCGGGTTATCGGGGCTCATTCATTGAGCACTATCTGCTCCCGGTCATTTACCCAGATGGCCTCACACCTTTGGCGCAGCGGTGTCTGGCCATCCTCGTAGTCGCAATCACAGTGGCAGTGTACGCCTGGCCGCGACGGCGGATGGAGTCCGGGGAGATTCGACGCCCTCCTCCTCACCTCATCTGAAGCAGGCGGCCTGCGACCACATCCCCGGCATGCTGACCAGCGCGATCGCGTTCCAGGCCAGCATGAAGAAGCGCATCTGCCGAGGCGGCCCAACACGCACCTGAGGGTGATCGCGTCTTCCGCGCGCCGCAGCTTATGCGCGGTCCGTTACGACAATCGCGAAAGCCGGCGGAGTGACGTCCGCCGGCTTGTTCGCGACCTCTCTCTCAGGACCTACGCGCCTTTCGGATAGAAGCGAACTTGTAACAGCTTCAGCCCGTTGTTGTCGTACTGCCAGAAGAACCCTTGGAGGCAAGGATCGAAGAGACTCACGGTCGTGCCGCCGCACGCGGTCACGACCGCGGCATCGGCGACCGGATCGAGAACGATCGTCGTGAGGGCGTCGGTCACGTTGCGAAAGCTGCTCTTGCCCGTCCCGCGGACAAACACCTCGTTCTGCGTCGAGCAAATCACGCCCGGGCTGGTAAGCAGGATGTCGGTCGCGCACGTCGTGATCTTGGCCTGTCCGCCCGGCGTACCGAGCGCACGCGCCCAGATGGTGAGCTGCCGGGTGCCGGGAGCGAGAAGGATGCCTCCCCATCGGTCCCGTTCTTGTCGAGGACGTCGAACACACCAGCCTCGGCACTCTGACTGAGAAGAATCTTCGTGGTGACGGTGACGTTCTTCGTCCCGAGGTTCACGAAGATGACGTGTCCGCTGGCCCAATCTGGATTGCTGTTCTTGTCGCGCGGAACGCCAATGATGTTGAGACTGTAGTGCGTCCCGCTGGGAGCGCCGTTGCCGTTCTGCGCGGCGGCCACAGCCGTCGCACACGTCGTTGCAGCCAGGGCGGCCGCCAAGCAACCTGTGATGCGCATAAACCCCATCATGGAAGTGATCGACCCACCGTCCTGGGGCGTTGGAGCCTCTGAGGTACAAAAGCCCCGTCGGGCCGGTTGGGGGCGCAACGGGGCTGCGGTGACAGAGGACTGGCTCTGGGTCGTGCGCCACGATGCCTCTGCCTCACCACCCTGCGCAGTGACGACGCTCACGACAGGTCCGGTAAACCCGACGCTTCGACTGCGAGGGCGTTCTCTTGACGCGCGGGTCCGGGAGCCGCTATGCTGGAAGACCGCTCGTTGTCGTCGACGTGCAAAGATCGCCCCGTTGCGCCCGCATTCGGCTCAACGGGGCATTCTGTTCTTGGGGGTGGCATCGTGCGCCTGACCCGGGAGACCGCGTGATCCGAGTGCTCGTCGCCGACGACAGTCCGATCGTGCGAGAGGGACTGAAGCGCATCGTCGCCGACTGCCCCGATATGAAGGTCATCGGGGAGGCGGCGACCCGCGAAGCTGTGCTCGAAGCCGTGCACACGACCGAGGCAGACGTGCTACTGATGGACGTCTGCGTGCCGGGGTCCGCTCTGTTCGAGATGACTCGCCAGCTGACCAGCCGATGGCCGAGTCTTCGCGTGCTGATCGTCAATGTGCACAGTGAAGACCAGCACGCCCTGCGGGTGCTGCGTAGCGGCGCTGCCGGGTACCTCGCCCGCGGGCATCCGCCGAGCGAACTGGTGGAAGCGATCCGTAAGGTGGCCAGAGGCTCGCGACACGTGAGTCACGCGCTCGCCGAGGAGCTGCTGTGGGACGCCGCGACCGATGCGGACCGGCCGGTGCACGAGGATCTGTCCGATCGGGAGTACCAGGTCCTCTGCCTGCTCGGCACGGGCATACCGCTGACCCGCATTGCTACCGATCTCGGGCTCAGCCCGAAAACCATTAGCACCTACCGTGGACGCATTCTCGAAAAACTCAAGCTCAATAACAGCGCGGCAATCATCCGCTACGCGATCGAGCATCGGCTGGTGACCTAGCCGACCGCGGCGACGTGCCCTGTCGCGCCGGCGCAACACCGGCGCGTGGGCGAAGTCTGACAGCGCCACGCGCCAGAATGCCATGCGACGATGGGAACTGCGCCGATACCGTCGGCGCAACGCGTCCGGTGAGGTTGCAGCGCAGCGCGTTTTTGGGATTGACGCGCTGCGAACCTCAATCCGGAGGTGCACGATGAAGCTCTTTCACTCCCCGCCAGTTGCGGCGCTGGCCGCGGCGCTACTGGTCAGCGCGTGTTCCGACGCCCAGAATCTGGCGGCGCCACGACCCGCGTTCTCGGCCACGTCTGGTTCTGCCATTACCTACAGCGGCCGGGCCACCGTGGTGCAGGCGGCGCTTCCTTTGCTCGCGCCGATCACGATCGTGGACGCCGGCCCCCTCCCTCCCGAGGGCGGTGCACAAGAGAAATCGCTCGTCGATGCGAGGGTGCCCGGGCTGCTCAGCGTTGAGGTCCTGCACGCCTCCACTGTCGGCGAGGGTAATCACAGTCGCTCGGAGGCCTCCGTGGCGCAGCTGTCCCTTGCCGCGGGCGGGAACACCATCTCGGCCGGCTTCCTCATGGCCCGGGCGGAGGCCCGGTGCACCGACGCGGGAGCGACGACCAGCGGTAGCTCGGAGATCGCGGAGCTGACGATCAACAATGCATCGATCGTAGTCAGCGGGCAGCCCAACCAAACCATTTTGCTTCCGAACGGGCAGGTGGTCATCAACGAGCAGAACACCGCCCCGGGTGATATCACGGTCAACGCACTCCACGTCGTCGTCAACGGAGTCGCGGACGTCGTGGTGTCGTCCGCGCACGCTGACATCGGCTGTCCGCAACCGCTGCCCCCCCCGCCGCCCTCCTGCCCGGATTTCGTGACTGGCGGCGGGTGGATCACCGGGACGCCATCGGGGGCCAAGGGCAATTTTGCGGTGGCCGGAGGGTTCAAGAACGGCGCGCTGTGGGGCCACCTGAATTACATCGACCACGGGGGCGGCCCAAAGGTGAAAGGCACCGGCGTGACTGGCTACGCCGTAATGGACGACGTCACTCGTCGCATCTCGGGCACCGCCGAGATCGACGGTCAGCCGGGGTTCACGTATGATGCGGAGGTCGCCGACCTGGGCGAGCCCGGCCGCTCGGACCGCTTCGCACTCTCGTTGTCGAACGGGTACCGTGCTTCCGGGAATCTGGCAGGTGGCAACATCCAGCTGCACACCTGCCGCTAGGACAGCGGCGGGATTGTAGGGGCGCGGGGGATTACCGCGCCCCTACGCATCGCGCCGCCCTCCTCACCTCATCTGAAGCAGGCTAGCCTGCGACCACCTCCACATCACGACAGCCTCGGTGCCTACGTCCTCTGGCTGGTGATCCTCAGTGCCCTCATCACGACGGCCGTGGTCATTGGGTCTCTGTTCGC
>Ga0137388_10003179_pt1 | contig 10552 bp, 9 predicted proteins | sample 15con2h14AmetaG_FD_104644 | JGI IMG/M metagenome (GOLD analysis project Ga0137388, IMG submission 104644) | Vadose zone soil microbial communities from Angelo Coast Range Reserve, California, USA - 15con2h1.4A metaG | ecosystem: Environmental > Terrestrial > Soil > Vadose zone > Saprolite...
ATCCACCCCTTTGCCCGTCACCCGCGGGCTTGACCCGCGGGTCCATCTTCTTCGCATGAAGATGGATTGCCGGGTCAAGCGCGGCAATGACGTTGAACGAATGTCATCAGAACGCGCTCTAATGTGGCCGGCCGCCCGCACGCGCATCTCAACCGGCGCATCTCCACCGGTGCCCGCCTTGCGCACTGCCTTCTACCCGCGCAAGGCGACCATCTGGCCGCCGTCGACCACGATGGTAGCGCCGACGATGAAACGGCCCGCATCCGAAACGAGTAGCAACAGAGCGCCGTCGAGGTCGCCGTCCTGGCCAAACCGGCCGACCGGGATATCGCGGGTGAGCTTCTTGCCCTCATCGCTCGAGAGATAGTCCCGATTCATTTCGGTGACGAACCAGCCCGGCGCGATCGCGTTGACGCGCACGCCCTTGAACGCAAGCTCCAGGCCGAGCGCCTTGGTGACCTGGATCACGCCCGCCTTCGCGGTCGCATAGGCGACCACGCCCTTGGAGACGCCGAAGCCGAGCACCGAGGCGATATTGACGATCGCGCCTTTCTTTCCGGCGGCAAGCATGCGCTTCGCGCCCTCCTGCGCCCAGTAGAACACCGCGTCGAGATTGGTCGAGAGCACGCGCCGCCATTCCGCCTCCGGCAGCTCGACCGCGCGGCCCGAATGGGCGACGCCCGCATTGTTGACCAGGATCGTCACGGTGCCGAACGCCTTCTCGGCCGCGTCGAACGCCGCCGTCATGGCGGCGCGATCGAGCACGTCGGCCTCGAGCGCCACCGCCTTGCCGCCCGCCGCCGCGATCTTGTCGCGCAGCGCCGTGAGCCGGTCGGCGCGGCGGGCCACGAGCGCGACCGCCGCCCCGTTCTCGGCGAGCACGGTCGCAAAGCGCGCGCCGAGCCCGCTCGATGCGCCGGTCACCAGCGCGACCCGGCCGGTGAGATCGAACAATTCGGCTGCCTTCATGGAATTCGCCGCCCGCGCATGTTTTCGACCTCCCTGGCGTCATCCATAAAGCGCGTGCGGGAGCCAGCTCGCAAGCCCCGGCCAGAACCACAATACCGCCAGCATGAAGAGCTGGATCAGCACGAACGGGATGATCCCGACATAGATGTGCAGCGTGGTGATCTGCGGCGGCGCGACGCCGCGCAGATAAAAAAGCGTCGGCCCGAGCGGCGGATGCAGATACGAGGTCTGCAGGTTCACCGCCATCATGATGCCGAGCCAAACCGGATCGACGCCCGGCATCTTCAAGAGCGCCGGGGCGACGATCGGCACCACCACGAAGATGATCTCGAAGGCATCCATCACGAAGCCCAGCAGGAACATCGCGATCATCACGGTGAGGATGGCGCCGCCGGTGCCGCCGGGCAGATCGGAGAGCGCACGCTGCACCATGTCGTCGCCGCCGAGCCCGCGAAACACGAGGCTGAACATGGTGGCGCCGATGAGGATCACGAAGATCATCGCGGTGATGTGGGTCGTGGTGGTCAGCACGGCGGCGAGGATTTTTGCGCGCGCGATCGAAAGAATTGCGATCGTGGTGCCGTAGGCGACGGCACCGAGCAGGACGAACACGCTTGCGACCGCCGCTAAGCCGAGTGGCCCGCTCGACGCGCGCGCCATCCGCACGTCGACCGTGCCCCGCAGCACGACCAGCGCCGCGAGCGCGAGCAGCGCGACTGCGACCGGCCGCGCGCCGGCGGGATCGACCTTGCGGGCGGTGAGCAAGATCGCGCCGAAGGCGCCGACGCCCGCCGCTTCGGTCGGGGTCGTCAGCCCGCCCAGGATCGAGCCGAGCACCACCACGATGAGCGCGACCGGCGCGACCAGCACGTTGGTAAGCCGCCGAGCGAGCGCGAAACCCCGCGGCGCATTGGGTTCCGGCGGAATGGCCGGGCAGGCCTGCGGGCGGACGATCGCGACCGCGATCTGGAAGAGAAGATAGAGGCCGACCAGCACGAGGGCCGGCAGCATCGCGCCGGCGAAGAGATCGCTCACCGAGACCTGGTCCGGCGCGAACACGCCCTGCGCGAGCTGCGCCGCCTGATAGGCGGTGTTGAGCTGGTCGCCGAGCAGCACCAGCACGGTCGCGGGCGGCATGATCTGCGCGAGCGTCGCGGTCGCCGCCACGGTTCCGGCCGCGAGCCGCGGATCGTAGCCGTGGCGCAGCATCGCCGGCAGCGTGATCAGCCCCATGGTCACCACGGTCGCGCCGACTACGCCCTTGGCGGCCGCCAGGAGCACGCCGACGATCGTCACCGAAATCGCGAGCCCGCCGGTGAGCGTGCCGAACAGGCGGCCCATGGTCTCCAGGAGCTCCTCGGCGATCTGCGAGCGCTCGAGCATCACCCCCATGAAGATGAACAGCGGGATCGCGAGCAGCACCTCGTTGGTCATCACGCCGAAGACGCGCGGCGGCAGCGCGCCGATGAGCGAAAAACTCATCACGCCGAGCACATCGCCGAGCACGGCGAAGACCAGCGCCACGCCGCCCAGCGTGAGCGCGACCGGATAGCCGGCCATCAGCGCGACGCAGACGCAGGCGACGAGGAGGACGGCGAGCAGCTCTGGCAGGCCCATCGTCGCCTCAGCGGGCCGGCGCAGGCGCGCCCGCAAGGACCAGCCCGGCGCGGATCGCCTGCGCGATGCCCTGCAGGCCGAGCAAGATTGCGAAAACGGGGATCAGCGTCTTGAGCAGGAAGACGAGCGGCAGCCCGCTCGATTCGCGCGAGCGCTCGAAGATCGCCCAGGAGCGCGCCACGTAAGGAAACGAGACGACGGCGAGCACCGCCATGAACGGCAGCAGCAGGAGCGCCGCGCCCAAGAGATCGACGATCGCCCGGGTGCGGGGCGAGGCACCGCCATAGAAGATGTCGACCCGCACATGCGCCCCCTGCTGCAGCGTCCAGGCGGCGGCGCCCATGAACAGCGTCGCATGCGCGTAAACGATCGCCTCCGCGAGCCAGATCGAACCGACGCCAAGCACGTAGCGCATCAGCACCACGGTGACCTGCACGATCACCATGGCGAGCGCGCACCACATGGCGGCGCGGCCCACGGCGGCGGTCAGGCGGTCGATCGCGCCCGCGACGGCGGCGAGATGGCGATGAATCGGCATGAAATCGACCCTAACAGGGTTTTCCACCGGCCGTCCCCTCCCCTATATAGAGCCCGAACGGAGTGGAGATATGACCGACAAAATTCCCGTCACCGTGCTCACCGGATATCTGGGAGCCGGCAAGACGACCCTGCTCAACCGCATCCTCTCGGAGCCCCACGGCCGCAAGTTCGCTGTCATCGTCAACGAGTTCGGCGAGATCGGCATCGACAACGACCTCGTGGTGGGCGCCGACGAGGAAGTGTTCGAGATGAACAACGGCTGCGTGTGCTGCACCGTGCGCGGCGATCTCATCCGCATCCTCGACGGGTTGATGCGGCGCAAGGGCAAGTTCGACGGCATCATCGTGGAGACGACCGGCCTCGCCGATCCGGCGCCGGTGGCGCAGACCTTTTTCGTCGACGAGAACGTCGGCAAGAAGACCAAGCTCGACGCGGTCGTCACCGTCGCCGACGCCAAGTGGCTCAAGGACCGGCTGCGCGACGCGCCCGAGGCCAAGAACCAGATCGCCTTCGCGGACGTCATCCTGATCAACAAGACCGACCTCGTCGGCGAGTCCGACCTGCGCGAGGTCGAGGCGCGCATCCGCGGCATCAATCCTTATGCGAACATTCATCGCACCGAGCGCTGCGCCATCCCGCTGCCCGAGGTGCTCGGCCGCAACGCCTTCGATCTCGACCGCATCCTCGACATCGAGCCGGCGTTCCTCGAGGCCGATGGCCATGGGCACGATCATGACCACGGTCACGATCACGACCATCACCACGACCACGGCGGGCTCAAGCACTATCACGACGAGGAGATGCAATCGTTCTCGATCAAGACCGAGAATCCGCTCGATCCCGACAAGTTCTTCCCCTGGATCCAGAATCTGGTCGCGCAGGAGGGCCAGAAGATCCTGCGCTGCAAGGGCATCCTGTCGTTCAAGGACGATCCCGACCGCTTCGTCTTCCAGGGCGTGCACATGATTCTCGACGGCGACCACCAGCGCGCCTGGAAGGACGGCGAGGAACGCGTGAGCCGCGCCGTGTTCATCGGCCGCGAGCTGCCGGAGGAGATGATCCGCAAGGGTTTTGCGGAATGCGTGGCGTGAGCGCATGAGCGACGTCCGCGCCGACACCGCATCGATCGTCGAGCGCATTCGCCGGGTGGCGGCGGGCGCCACGGTCGTCGCCGTGCATTTCCTCGGCGACGATGCAGTGTTCGTGCTCGGCGAGGAGGCGCTGCTGTTTGTGCGCGACGGCGAGGACAAGCGCGTCGCCGTCCATGGCGGCGCGATCCTCGGATCGGCGTCGGACGGCAAGCGCATCATTACCGGCGGCGACGACGGCAAGGTCGTGGCAACCGATGCCAAGGGCGTGAGCGAGACCGTCGCGGCCGATCCCAAGCGGCGCTGGATCGACCATGTCGCCGTCACCCAGGACGGCATCGCCTGGGCGGCCGGGAAAGAGGCGCATGTGCGGACGCCCAAGGCCGAACGCGCGCTCGATCTGCCGTCAAGCGCCGGCGGGCTCGCCTTTGCGCCAAAAGGTTTCCGTCTCGCGATCGCGCACTACAACGGCGCGACGCTCTGGTTTCCCAACGCGACCGACGCGAAGCCCGAATTCCTCGAATGGAAAGGCTCGCATCTCGACGTCGCCTTCAGCCCGGACGGCCGCTTCCTCGTCACGGCGATGCAGGAACCGATGCTGCACGGCTGGCGGCTGGTCGACGGCAAGCACATGCGCATGTCGGGTTACGCCACCAAGGTGCGCTCGCTGGCCTGGGGGCCGGGCGCGAAATGGCTGGCGACGTCCGGCGCGACCCAGCTCGTGATCTGGCCGTTCGCCGGCAAGGACGGCCCCATGGGCAAGACGCCGAAGGTGGTGAGCCCGGCGGACCATCGCATCTCGGCCGTGGCCGCGCATCCGAAGCAGGAGGTGTGCGCGGTCGGCTACGAAGACGGCATGATGCTGCTCACGCGCATCGAGGACGGCGCCGAGGTGCTGGCGCGCAAACCCACAGACGCGGCGATCTCTGCGCTTGCCTGGAACGCGGCCGGCACGCGCCTCGCGTTCGGCACCGAGGACGGCGACGCCGGCGTGATCCCGCTCTGATTCGACCGATCGCCCGATGATGAATCGCCATTCATCCCGGATCCGAATAACCATTTGAACCATTTGCACTGTTGGATCTGGAACCCGCGAAACACGTTGCACGTTGACGGCATGGCATTTTCTGAGGGAGCAACACCATGCCCATCATCACGCGTGTCGTTGCGGCGTTGGTGACCGCCGCCGCGTTCCTGCTCGCGGCGCCGATCGTCCCCACCTCCGTCACGCCGGCCTGGGCGCAACGCGTCCAGATTTCCGAGGAGTTCCGCATCGCACTCGAACCCTATGGCGCGTTCCAGCCGCATCCGCGCTGGGGCGAAGTATGGGTACCGACCCACATCGCCCGCGGATGGCGGCCCTACACGGTCGGCCACTGGGTGAATTCGGAAGACTACGGCTGGTACTGGGTGTCCGACCAATCCGAGGCGGATTGGGGATGGGTCACCTTCCACTACGGCCGCTGGGTGGTCGACCGCCAGCTCGGCTGGGTCTGGGTGCCCGGCCGGGTCTGGGGTCCGGCGTTCGTCAACTGGCGTCGCGGCGACCGTTACATCGGTTGGGCGCCGGAGCCTCCCGACGAGATCATCGTCGAGGTACGCGACGATCCCGAGTACTGGGCGTTCGTGCCGGCGCGCGAGTTTCTGGCGCCGCGTCTCGTGACCGTCCTCGTGCCTCCGCAGGAGCGCACGATCTTGATCGAGCGTACCGTGATCGAGAACCGGACCGTCATTATCCGCGATCGCGGATTCGCGGTGAACCCGGGAATCTCGGCGGCCATCGTGGCCGCCGCCGTCGGGCAGCCGATCCGCACGTTCCAGGTGCGGCCGGTCGTCGTCGCCGGCACCGCCAATATCGCGGGCGCCACGACGGTGCGGACGGATGAATTGCGCCAGCGCCGCGACGTGGTCGCGCGGCAAGCAATCACCGTGCAGCAGACCAACAACGTGATCCAGCCGGCGAAGAGCGTTGCGCCGCCGCAGCCGCTCGCCGCGAACGCGCCGGGCCGTCTCGGCGACAATCCGCCCCGCGCGGCGCGCGGCGCCACCACCGGCACGGGTCCGACGCAGATGCCGTCGGCGACGCAGACGGCGCCGGCGCCGCAGATGCCGCCAGCCGCGCAGAAGCCCGGCCAGCCGCCGGCTCCATCTGCGCAGAAGCCGGGCCAGCCGCCGGCCACCGGCGGCCAGGCGCCGACGCAAGCGAGGCCGGGCGCTGCGCCGCAGACGCCGCCGACCGCGCAAAAGCCCGCTCAGCCGCCGGCACCATCGGCGCAGAAGCCGGGCCAGCCGCCGGCCACGAGCGGCCAGGCCCCGACGCAGCTGAAGCCCGGCGCTGCTCCGCAGACGCCGCCGACCGCGCAGACGCCGAGCCAGCGGCCCGGCACCACCGGTGCGGCTCCGCCGCCGCCGCGCGCAACGCCGCAAGCGCCGCCGCGCGAGCACGCGCCGCCCCCGGCGGCCAAGCCGCAGGCGCCTCCGCAGCCCCCGGCCGCGCGACAGGAGCGTCCGCAGCAGCAACCGGCGGCCCGCGAACCGACGCCGCCGCCGCAAGCGCCAGCCGCACGCGCTCCGTCGCCCGCACCGCAGGCACCGGCGGCCCGCGCACCGGCGCCGCAGGCGCCCGCCGCGCAAGCGCCGCATCCGCAGCCGCCGTCCACGAGCGGTGCTGCGCCGCGCGGCCCGCAGCCGCGTGAGGAGAAGAGGTAGCGTCCGGGCACGTATCGGCTCGGCACAAGACGGGCGGCCCATGGGCCGCCCGTTTTCATCTCGGCGGCTGTTTCAGCGCACCAGCACGTTCTTGAACTGCCAGGGGTCGCGCTTGTCGATCTCTTCGGGGAAAAAGCCCGGACGGTCGGTGAGCGGCGTCCAGTCCGTGTAGCGGCCGACGACCGGACCGAGATACGGCATCTGGATCTCCAGGCAGCGGCGGAAGTCCATCTCGTCCGCCTCGACGATGCCGGCCTTCGGATTCTCCAGCGCCCACACCATGCCGGCGAGCACCGCCGAGGTCACCTGCAGGCCGGTCGCGTTCTGGTAGGGCGCGATCGAGCGCGTCTCCTCGATCGAGAGCTGGGAGCCGTACCAATAGGCGTTCTTCTTGTGGCCGTAGAGCAGCACGCCGAGCTCGTCGATGCCGTCGACGATGTCGTGCTCGTCCAGGATGATGTGCTCCTCCTGCGGCGTGCCGGCGCGGCCGAACGTCTCGTGCAGCGACAGCACGGCGTCGTTGCAGGGGTGGTAGGCATAGTGGCAGGTCGGCCGGTAGACGACCTTGCGGCCCGCGCGCAGCGTGAAGTAGTCGGCAATCGAGATCGACTCGTTGTGGGTGACGAGGAAGCCGTATTGCGGTCCCGGCGTGGGCGTCCACGAGCGCACGCGCGTGTTGGCGCCGGGCTGCAGGAGATAGATCGCGGCGCCGCATCCGGTCTTGTGCTTGCGGCCGTTCGCCGGCATCCATTTTTCGTGCGTGCCCCAGCCAAGCTCGGCCGGCTGCATCCCCTCCGACAGGAAGCCTTCCACCGACCAAGTGTTGACGAACACGTCCATCGGTTTCGGGATGCGGGCGCGCTGGGTGTCGCGTTCGGCGATGTGGATGCCCTTGATGCCGGCTTTCCTGGCGAGGCGGCTCCAGTCCTCGCGCGTCTTCGGCTCCTTGAACTTGAGCTTGAGATCGCCCGCGACGTTGAGGAGCGCCTGCTTGACGAACCACGACACCATGCCCGGATTGGCGCCGCAGCACGACACCGCCGTGGCGCCGCCGGGCTTGCGGCGCCGCGCCGCCAGCACGGTCTCGCGCAGCGCATAGTTGGAGCGCGCCTCCGGCCCGAGCTTGCTGTCGAAATAGAAGCCCTTCCACGGCTCGATCACGGTGTCGACATAGAGCGCGCCGATCTCCCGGCACAGCTCCATGATGTCGAGCGACGAGGTGTCGACCGACAGGTTGACGCAAAAGCCCTGGCCGCCACCGGCGGTGAGCAGCGGCACCAGCAGGTGGCGATAGTTGTCGCGCGTGACCGCCTGATGGATGAAGCGGATGCCCCGCTCGTCGAGCAGCTTGCGATCCTTGTCCTCGGGATCGATGACCGCGAAGCGCTTCTTGTCATAGGCGAAGTGCCGCTCGATCAGGGGCAAGGTGCCTTTGCCGATCGAGCCGAAGCCGATCATCACGATGGGCCCGTCGATGCGGGCGTGGACGGGCCACTGGGTCATCCTCGGTCTCCGAAATCCGGAAATGCGGCGGCGGGTGCAAGCGACAAGAACGGCGCCGCACGATTATCGCCCGCGCGGCGCCGAGGGAAGCCGGTAGTTTGGATTATGCGGCGCGAGCGACCTCGGCGGCGCGGCGGCGCGCCGGCACGGCGGCGCGGACGAGGCCGCGCGCGCCGTCGAGCGCGCCGGGCGAGAGCGCCAAGCCGAGGAGCCGGTCCTGTTCGTAGGGCCCGGGCATGCGCAGCGCGCCGGTGTCCTTGGCGGTGAAGCCGAAGCGCCCGTAATAGGCGGCATCTCCGACGAGCAGCACGGCGCGATGGCCGAGCGCGCGAGCGGCGCGGATCGCCCGCCGCATCAATGCGGCCCCGATGCCGCGTCGCTGCCGCTCCGGAAGGACGGCGAGCGGACCGAGCAGCAGCGCCGGCCGGCCGTCGCCGGTGCTGACGTGCCACAGGCGGATGGTGCCGACGAGGCGGCCCTGCTCGGTCGCCACCAGGGCAAGCGCGTGTGCCTGGCGCTCGCGCAGCCGCTCGGAGGGTTTTGCGAAACGGGCCGCGCCGTACGCGACGTCGAGCAGCGCTTCGCGCGCCCCGGCGTCGGTCGGTCGTTCTGGACGGATGTTGACCATGGTTTGTCCTCGCGCCCGGGCACGGCACGCCATCGCGTGGCGCGCTCGCCCGGACCGCGCCTGCAGCGCGCGGCTCAGATGTGGAAGGTCTGAAGCGGGTTGAAGCCGTTGAAGGCGACCGACGAATAGGTGGTCGTATAGGCGCCCGTGCCTTCGATCAGCACCTTGTCGCCGATCTCCAGGCTGACCGGGAGCATGTACGGCTCCTTCTCGTACAGCACGTCCATGGAATCGCAGGTCGGCCCGGCGATCACGCACGCTCCCAGATCGTCGCCGTCGCGCGGCGTGCGGATCGGGTAGCGGATCGACTCGTCCATGGTCTCGGCGAGGCCGCCGAACTTGCCGATGTCGAGGTAGACCCAGCGCACGTCCTCCGCCTCGCTCTTCTTGGCGACCAGCACGACCTCGGCCTCGATCACGCCGGCATTGCCGACCATGCCGCGGCCCGGCTCGATGATGGTCTCCGGGATGGCGTTGCCGAAGTGCTTGCGCAGCGCGCGGAAGATCGAGGTCCCATAGGTCTTCACCGCCGGGACCTCCTTGAGGTACCGGGTCGGGAAGCCGCCGCCGAGATTGACCATGGCGAGGCTGATGCCGCGCTCCGCGCAGGCGCGGAAGATCTTGGCCGCCGACTTGAGCGCGCCGTCCCACGACTGCGGGCGCGGCTGCTGCGAGCCGACATGGAAGGAGACGCCGTGGGCGACGAGGCCCAGCCGGTGGGCGTGCTCGAGCACTTCCACCGCCATGGCGGGATCGCAGCCGAACTTGCGCGACAGCGGCCATTCGGCCCCCGCGCAATCGTGCAGGAAGCGGCAGAAGACTTTCGACCCCGGGGCGGCGCGCGCGATCTTCTCGACCTCGGCCTTGGAATCGACCGCGTAGAGCCGGATGCCGAGCGCAAAGGCGCGGGCGATGTCCCGCTCCTTCTTGATCGTGTTGCCGTAGGAAATGCGATCGGCGGGGGCGCCGGCGGCGAGCACCATCTCGATCTCGGGGATCGAGGCGGTGTCGAAGCAGGAGCCGAGCTTGGTCAGCAGCGCCAGCACTTCCGGCGCCGGATTGGCCTTCACCGCGTAGAAGACGCGCGTGTCCGGCAGGGCCTTGGCGAAGGCCTGGTAGTTGTCGCGGACAGTCTCGAGATCGACGACGAGGCAGGGACGGTCGTCCTTGCCCTCCTCGCGTCGGTTGCGGAGGAATTCGCGGATGCGCTCCGTCATGGCGCTCTCCCCAAGTCACGGGCACACTTCGCCCGATGTGATGCGGGTTTTCCTGACTTCGTCTCCGACCCGCGATGGGGACGCGCCGGTGACGAGACTCGAAAACCCGACCAATGCTGCCTTGGTTTGGATTGGGGAGATCCCCGATCCGCACGCCTCGGCAATGATGAACAAGCCTCTTCGGTAGCCCGAGCCGGTGGGTGGAGAACCGGCAGAGACCAAAAAAGCCCGCTCCGTCGTTGCTTTAAGCCGCGTCCCCCGTGGAGAACGAGGTGCGCCGG
>Ga0137388_10003180_pt1 | contig 10550 bp, 10 predicted proteins | sample 15con2h14AmetaG_FD_104644 | JGI IMG/M metagenome (GOLD analysis project Ga0137388, IMG submission 104644) | Vadose zone soil microbial communities from Angelo Coast Range Reserve, California, USA - 15con2h1.4A metaG | ecosystem: Environmental > Terrestrial > Soil > Vadose zone > Saprolite...
GTGCAGCTTGATGCTTAGATACTTCTTCGGATCTTGCCGAATTGCCTTCACCAGATCCCGCGTCTCACCCAGCATCTGATTGGCGCTGTTGTACAGCGATTCATCTTTGATGAGCCTTCCAGCAGTTCCTTGTCCAGCCTCAAGTTCCGTTGTCAATGCCGAGAGCTTGCTGATTGTGTTATCCAGCTTGCGCGCGAGTTCCTCATCCTTGCTCAGCTTCCCGAGCGTGCCTTTGCCCGCATTGATGTCCTCGGTGAACTTCTTCAGGTTCGCAATCGTGTCGTTCGCGTTGTTATAGAGTGACGGATCTTTCAGGAACTTTCCCGCGGTGCCTTTTCCCTGCTGCAGGTCGTCAACTACGGCATTCATCCTGTCGAGCGTGGCCAGAAACTTTTTGTAAGCCTCATCGCTGCTGATCAATGCACCCAGGCTGCCTTCTCCGCTGGAGATCTGCTCCACGATCTTCTGGAATTCCCCAACGGTTGCGGAGAACCGGTTGTAAAGCGTTGGATCATAGATCAGTTTTCCCAGCGATCCCTTGCCGCTTTCCGCGAATGCCAGGATTCGGTCTGCACGCTTCAGCAGCGCATCCATGTTCTGCAGCGTGCTTTGGCTGGACCGCACCACCTCGTTGAAGTCAGGATGCACGCGGGTGGCGAGCGTGTCCCCATCGTGCACGGGCGGGGCGACGGCCTGTGAGCTGTCGATATCGATATAGGTCTCGCCCAGCACCCCTGCGGTTTCGAGCGAGGTCACCGAGTCGCGGCGCAGGTTGAAGACGTATTTCGTGCTCACCTTCATCCAGACTTCGACCGGAGTGAGTTGCTTGTCTTTGTCCGGCACAATCTGGATTTTGACCACGTTGCCAATATCGACGCCACTCAGGCGCACCGGCGCTCCCGCGCGTATACCGCTGGCGTTGTCGAAGTAGGATTTGAGGGTGATTCGTTTGGTGAAGAGACCGCCGGTCCCCGTCATCAGAAACAGCAGCACCGCCAGCGTCAAGCTGGCAAAGATCACGGTAAGGCCGACGCGCAGTTGCGACCATTTGAGCTGCTTCTGACTAGGCAAAAGATTTCCTCATCGCACCAGTCTGCGGTTTCTGCCAGCCACGCCAACAGCTCTGACTCGTGACCAGCCCCCACGCTGCATGATAGCAAACCCGGCGGCCCGCTTAAGCGGCTTTGACCCGCAGTGCAGAAGTGAGTAACAGCGCCAGAAGATAGGCGGCCGCTCCGCAAGCCAGCGTCACTGTCAGCCCAAACTGAATAGCAATCACCATAGCCAGCACCGAACCGAGCACGCTGGCAGCCGCGTTCATCGCCCAGGCCCACTCCACGGCGTTATCCGCCGATGCCTGCCCGGCGGGAAATTCCGGCGCTGGAGCCGAAGCGAGCGCCCGCAGCCCGGTCGGAAATGGCATCCCCATTACAAAGCCCAACGGCACAAGAATCACGGCGCTCACCAGGAATCTGTAGCCCAGTCCCAATCCGACCAAAGAGGCCAAACGGCCGGGCAGGAAGAACACATCGGCAAGAAGGGTCACGATGACCAGCATCAGCGGCACCCAGCCCAGTTCCGTTCGTGGCAACCATAGCCGCGAGAACAGGCTGCCCGCGCCGCTCGACAGCATCAGCAGGAAGATCACCACCGTGAGCGCATAAGTAGGATGTCCAAGGAAGAGTACGAATCGCTGGATGAACGCAATCTCTACCAGAATGTATCCGAGGCCGACGGCAACAAAGTAGAGGAGCGCAACCAGCGATTGCCGTCCTCCGCCCTTCTTCTTCTTAAGCGCCAGAGGCAGAATCAGAAAGACCAGCACCGCCACGAACGAAATTACCAGGACGAGAAGCAGAACCAGCACGCCGAGGTTCACCTTCCAGTCCACTCCATGCCGCAATCCCTTCTCTCCCAGAATCTGCCCCGGCTTGAGTGTGAAAAAGAAAAACGGCGCATTGTCCGTAACCGGAGCGACGTTGTACGCGTAGTCGCGAGCAAACGCGTAGGGATCATTGCGGGCAATAAGCTCGGAAAAAGGATTCAGGCCAGGCTGTGAAGGCAGATACAGCGGCGTCAGGACCGGATAAGCGTGCTGGTGAGCCCGTACCGCATCTTCTTCCGCCGGGGTAAACGGGGTCTTCTTCGCGAGCACCACGACCGGAATACCATCCTCGTTGAGCGCCCCCTGCGACGCGACCATGAAATGGCGCGCCGGATTGGCCACTCCCAGCCGGTGCAGCGCCTCGATCGCCACCGCGACCACGCGCAAGGCTTCGCGCGGATGCCGAAATTCCCAGCGCGTGATGGCGATCATGCCATCGGGCTTGAGATGATCAAAATATTCGCGGAAGGCCTCCACTGTGTAGAGATTGTTTTCGCTAAGGGCAAATGCGCCCGCCGCGGTCGATGCCCACGTATCAACCAGCGTCATTTGCACCACATCGAACTGCTGCGGCGTCGATCGCAAAAACGATCGCCCGTCCGTTACCTGGATGTGAATCTCCGGCCGTTGGTAGAGATGCTTGGAATAGGCCGCATAGCGACCGCGCATGATGGTATTAGCGATAATGGGATTGATTTCGATTCCAGTCACGTTGGGGCTGCCGTTGGCCACTGCACGCAGCACATCGACTCCTCCGCCCGGGCCGATAATCGCGAACTCTCCGCGGGGCCGCAGAACGTTTGCCACCGCCGGGGGCGCCGACATCAGGGCCCTTTCCCATCCCGTGTCGTGCCAATGCGCCACATCTGCATTCATGATGTAGGTGGATGCATCGGCATCGATCACGATGACCTTGGTCGCCGGACCCAGGCGGTCTACTTCGATCCGTGAGAGGGCGTTCCACTGCGCAAATTCGACCCACGCCGGATCGCGGAACATTCCTTTGGCATAGACCACATCGATCAGCCGACCTGAGTCATTCGCCGCAATCAGCGCCAGTAGACCCACGACGAACAATCCAGCAATTTGTCGAGCCTTCCGGGATTCCGCCCAAATCGCGCCCGCCGCCGCCATCGTCACGGCGGCGAAAAGGATGGTGTTCGGTCCTCCCAGCCAGTTCAGCAGCAACACGACGGCAATGCACGCTAGCGCTCCTCCGCAAAGATCAGCCCCATAAAGCCGGGGAATGCGCTGCGACTCACGGGCAAAGACGACGGAGAAGAGTAATCCCGTGAGGAAGAACGGCACGGCGGCGGCCAGATACAGCACCGTAAGCCGAAGGAAATTCTTGCCCGAAACTTCGAGCGCCACCGGCACATGCAACACCACTTCGAGCACGAGTACGACCACAACAGAATTCGCCAGGCACAACCAGGTGGCTAGCTTCCGCGTGTCGACACTACCCAGCCTTTCTTTCCACAGATATGCGCAGACTCCTCCAGCACCCAGCCCCAGCAACGCGATCGAGATCGCCAGAAACGCGAAGTGATAAAACAACACGACGGAAAACAGTCGCGTCAGAGCCAGCTCCAGCGATAAGGCGGAGAAACTCGCCAGCGCCAGTCCTGCCATCAGGGTTTTCTCGGGAATCTCGCTCTGGCTGGCAGTTGAAGTAGGAGTCGGAGTAGTAACGGACATGATTTGGTTCGCGGCGACAGTCTAGCAGAAGGACTGTGAGCGATATCTCGAAGAAAGCCCCTCAATCCTGCCGCGTAGAGGCGGCATGTGAAGCCCGGCACGGAAGTGCCGGGTCGAGTGCGCAAACACGACGAGTCGCGGACCGACGGCACGGGTACCGTCCGTGCTTTGTTCTCTAACTTTCCAGAATCACCTGCGCGATCGCCTGCTCTGCGGTGTGCGAAAGCGATAATGCCGCATTCTTCACACCCAGCCGCGCCGCAAACTCTCCTGCGCGCCCATGAAAGCTCATCGTCGGCCGGCCTCCCGACATCCGAACCACTTCACAATCGCGCCATCGCACCCCGTGATTCCATCCCGTGCCCAGCGCCTTCATCGCCGCTTCCTTCGCAGCAAATCTCGCCGCATAGCGCTCTACGCGATTCGCCTTGGAATCGCAATAGCGAATTTCGCCCTCGGTAAAAATTCGCCGTACAAAGCGATCTCCGAAGCGCTCAATGGCGTGGCGAATGCGGGGAACTTCGGCGATGTCGATGCCAGTGCCAACGATCATAGGATTTTCGAGCGCCGATTGCGGAACACTTTCATGATCGGCAATCGAAAATCTATAGTAGCCGATCTCCACGGTAGATCATTTGCCCGTCGATCATGCGGGCTTCAGCGGTGATCCGATGAGGCTTCGTCGGCCCCACATCATCGATGTGCTCCACTTCATGCCCATGCGCCACCAGCCAGTCCGACACCAGCATGCGATGACAACGAAAGTACACCCGCTCCGCGCACATGTACGCTGTTGGCGACTTTTCGGCCAACGTCAGCAGTTGAGCCATTGCGCTCTCGAACTCCGGCGTGAGCATGTGATCGGCGTAATTGCGGAAGCTCTGATTCCTGAGTGCGAGGTTCGGCGACTCTTCGAGAATTTTCTTGCGATATCCGCCCAGCTCTTTCATCCAGACATAAGAAATTCCCGCGGCAAGGAGACTTTTCTCCAGTGACTCGCGATTGAACTGCGGCAAGCGGCGCGACATGGGAAACGCCCGTATATCGACCAACGTCTGGATCTTGTGGACTCGCAGCGCGGCGATCAGGTCGTCGAGTGTGCGAGTGGAGTGTCCGATGGTGAAAAGAACGGCCACCGTTTTTCGATGCGTTCAAGCAGAGATCCGATAAAGCGCGGTCACAATCATTTCATCCTGCACAGGAAACACCGTTCGCAGATCGAGCAGCACCCGTCTTTCTTCCACCCGCGCAATGATCGGCGGATCTGAGGCTCGCAGTCGCGCAGCCAATTCGTCCGCCCCGAGACCTTCGGAGCTTAACGCCAGGAGCCGTGTCGGCAGCACCGACGAGGGCGCCGCCCCACCGCCAATCACCGATTCGCCATCGATCAGTTGAACATTCAAGCCGGACGAGCTGACTTGCCGCGCTATCGCCTGGGCGCGGTGTCCGATCTCCTTCTGGGTCAGCCGCATCATGCGCAATGTTGGAATCGCGTCATGATCGTGCTTCACATAAGCCAGAAGCGTCGCCTCCAGCGCCGCATAGGTGAGCTTGTCAACCCGCAACGCACGGAACAGGGAATTCGAACGCATCCGCGAAACCAGCTCGCGACGTCCGCTGATCAGCCCGGCCTGCGGACCGCCGAGCAACTTGTCCCCACTGTAGCTGACCACGTCCACTCCGCTGCGCAAGCTGTCGAGCACGCTCGGTTCGCCGCTGATTCCAAATGCCTGCAAATCCACCAGCGCTCCGCTGCCCAGATCTTCCATCAGTGGCAACCCGCGCCTTCGAGCCAACTCTACAAGCTCCGAAATCGAAGCCTGCTCGGTGAATCCTGTGATCTCGAAATTCGAGCGGTGCACCCGTAACAGCAGCCGCGTGCGTTCATTGATCGCCCGGTCATAGTCCGCAACCCGCGTGCGATTCGTGGTCCCGACCTCGCGCAGAATCGCCCCGGACTTCGTCATCACATCCGGAATCCGGAACGAGCCCCCAATCTCAACCAGTTCTCCCCGCGAAACAATGACCTCACCACCGTCGGCGAAACTATTGAGCGCCAGCAGCACCGCCGCAGCATTGTTATTTACGACGATGGTAGAAACATCCGCTCGCGTAGAGACAGCCGCCTCGGCTGTCCCGCCTGGGCCAAGCCCGGCGGCTCTTGCAACCGACTCGTCCTCAGAGAGCAGCCTGCGGAACAGCCGTTCCACATGAACATCGCGCTTACCGCGCTCTCCAACCTCCAACGCGAACTCCAGATTCGAATATCCCGCCGAGGCTTCGCGAATGTGCTCGATAGCACTGGCGGGTAGCGGAGCCCGTCCAAGGTTGGTGTGCAGGATGACGCCAGTCGCGTTGATCACTCCACGCAACGAGTAACCGAGCGTCCCGCGGAGTTGCTGCTCGATCGCGTTTTGAATTCCGGAGAGCGCCAGATCCAAAGCCTGCTCGTCGAGCAGACCGGACGCAATCTCCTCGCGAAGCCTGCCGAGCACCGCGCGCGCTGCGTCGGTCACGGCGGCGGACCCTTCACTGCGCGCCAATTCAACTACAGTCTGGTTCCGCAGAAGCTCGCCCACCGACGGCAACCGTCGAAAAAGTTCCGACTTGGCAACAGTCTTCACGGCGGAATTATCCCACGAAACACGGAGGATGCACGCTCCCGCGTCAGCCCCTGCCTTGAGCTACAGCGTGTGCATGTAGGCCAGCAGATCCTGAATGTCCTGCGGACTGAGCGTCTGGCTGTAGCCCGGCATTTCGTTGCGCCCTCCGCGAATAATGTCCGTGACCCGATCGTCATTCGCCGGAAGCCCGCTCAGCGATAGATACTGGTGCTTGAAAACCCCTTGCAGTCCCGGACCTTTCTTTCCCCGCGTGGAATACGGTTCATGACAGCGGTCGCAGTGCGAGTCATAAATTTTTCGCCCGGCAACCTGCTGCGGATTGAGCCCAAGTTCCGCGTCCGACTTCCGCCGCTGCACGTCGCAACCTGAGAGCATGACCACGATCAGCCATAAAACAAGGCCCGCAAGTTCTACGCCTCGCCGCCGCTCCCAAGCCAAATCCGCCTCCACGATTCCAGCCTTACAATAATAGAAGAAGATCATGCCTGTCGCCGTGAAGCGAATTTACGAACCGCCGTCGCGAGCGGACGGAGCTCGCATCCTGGTCGATCGCCTGTGGCCGCGAGGCCTGAGCAAGGCGAACGCCGCTATCCACGAGTGGATGCGCGATCTCGCACCTTCCGACGCGCTGCGCAAATGGTTTCACTCTCAGCCCGATCACTGGCTGACCTTCCGCCGGAAATATCTGAAGGAACTCTCCCACCCCGAAGCCGAGGCTGAACTGCGGAAGCTCTATGCGTTAACCTACAAAAAGAAACGCCTCACGCTTCTGTTCGCCTCGAAGAACGAGGAGCACAACAACGCTCTCGTTCTGAAAGAGCTCCTGGACGGCATGAGAAAGCCTCCCACCGGCACCGGCCCGGCAAGGTCTCAAGAGGCACGAAGAAGAACTCTGAGACGCAGCTAGCGCTGTGACAGCACCTCTCGCCCTCGGAGCGGCGGGCGGGGACGCCCGCCGGACAGCCGCCGGGACGGCGGCGCTACTTTCGGCGCCCGGCGATACATACCACACTTGGACAGGACTGCCCTCCGCGACCTCTGCGGAACTTCTCAGCGTCCTCTGCGATTCAAGGTTTGTCTCGCAACCACCACAGACGAAGCGTCCGGCTCAGTTAGAATCGTTCCCGCATGCGGACCGTCTTCCACTGGAACCTTGGCACGCGCGCTCTCGAGCTCGGGAAGCGCACGCTGATCATGGGCATCCTCAACGTCACGCCTGATTCCTTTTCTGACGGCGGCTCTTACCTCGATCGCGAGCAAGCTGTTCAACATGGAGAAGATCTTCTCGCCGAAGGCGCAGATATCCTCGACATCGGCGGAGAATCCACTCGCCCCGGAGCGCACGTCGATGTAGCCGCCCCGTCGCAGCCTGCAGACGCTAGCAAAAATGTCGGCCGGAGTCCCAAAGCCGCAGTTACTGCCGACGAAGAACTCAAGCGAGTTCTTCCCGTGATCGCGGAGCTGAAAAAGCGGCATCCCACCGCCGTCCTGTCGGTCGACACCTACAAGGCCGCGGTCGCCCGCGCCGCCATCAGCGCCGGAGCCGAGATCGTCAACGATGTCAGCGGCTTTCGCTGGGATCCGCAAATGGCGAAGACGGTCGCCGAACTGAAGTGCGCAGCCGTCCTCATGCACATGCGCGGACGCCCCGAGGAGTGGCACACCCTGCCTCCGCCCGGCGATGTTGTCCTGCTGGTCAAGCGCGAACTCAAGCAGTGGGCCGAAGCCGCCATCGTTTCCGGGGTTCGCCGCGAACGCATCGTGCTCGATCCTGGCTTCGGCTTCGGAAAAAGCTTCGACCAGAATTATCCGCTGCTGTCACGATTCCACGAACTGCAGGCTGCCGGGTTTCCTCTGCTGGTCGGCACCTCACGAAAATCCTTCATCGGACGCACTCTCGCGAAAGATGGCAAGGATGCCCCGCCGCAGGATCGTCTCTACGGAGCGCTCGCCACCCAGACCGCTCTGATTCTGAAGGGAGCGCACATCCTGCGGACGCATGACGTGAAACCGGCAGTCGAAGCCGCTCGAGTCGCCGACGCGATTATGCAAGCCCGCTGACCGTGCCTCACCGGGACCAGTGCGCACGGCGAACCACATCTGGAAGGGGACAACAGTTTCGCGCCTTTTGCATTCGCGTGAGCGCCCGCTCCAGCGGCCAACCCAGGCACCAGTGCAGGTAAGCCACCGCGACGGTCGGAGAGCGGCTCACTCCTGCAGTGCAATGGAGGTAGACGGTCTGGCCATCCTTCAACAGGCGTTTGAGTTCCGTTACACAGGCGGGCAGTTTCTGCTTCAGTTCCAGCGCATCAAAGTCGGCGACGGGTACGTTACGGAAGCGCAGATTTGCAGATTTCGCCGCCGTCTCCTCCGATTCAATGCCCTGCTCGCCTACATCTTCGACCGTCTGCAGGCTGAGGATCACCGTAATGCCCTCGGACCTCAGGCGATCGAAGTCTTCCTGATCCAGCGGTGACGGCCCTACAAACAAGTTGGGAATGATCCTGGCGACCTCGATGCACGACCTCCGATCAAGTCTGGTCCTACCAAGTCCGAACCTAGAACGTCTTCTCCGAGTCCAGCAGAATCGTCACCGGACCTTCATTCACCGATTCCACTTTCATCATCTCCCGAAAGCGTCCGGTCTCGCAGCGCAGTCCCGCGGCACGAATGTGCTCTACGAAAACTTCGTACAACTCCCGTGCCTTTTCCGGCGCCGCAGCGGCATCGAATGACGGCCGCTTGCCGCGCCTCACGTCTCCGTAGAGTGTGAATTGCGAGACGGCCAGCACGCTGCCGCCAATGTCCTGCACGCTGCGATTCATTTTCCCCTGATCATCTTCAAAGACTCGCAAACCAGAAACTTTCTCAGCGAGGTAGATGGCGTCCGACTCAGTATCCGTCTGCCCCACGCCCAGCAGAACCAGCAGCCCGAGCCCAATCTCGCCTGTTATCTCTCCGTTCACCGTGACTTTCGCCCGGCTCACCCGCTGAATAACGGCACGCATCGGGATTGCAACTCCTTGAGCGGCTCCGCCCGTTTGACCCCGGCAACATCCACCCGTTAGGATTCAAGAGTGTTGAATCACATTCGTCAGAGGTCCTGTCCGTTGCTTCAGGCCCTTTTCTTTACAGCAATTCACCCGGACCATTAAACTACACGTTTGGGTTTTTGGGCGTAGCCGCGCTTGAGAACGGGCCGAGTTACACAAATCGAGAGTGACCCGGCACAGGAGCTCAAACCTGCGGGCACCGAATTCAAATCTAATCGAGGCAAGCGAGGAAAAACATGGCAGCCGTAGACGACAAGGTAAAGCAGATCATCGTGGAGCAGTTGGGAGTGGATGAAGGCGAAGTCACGTCCAGCGCCTCATTCGTCGACGATCTGGGCGCGGATTCCCTGGACACAGTCGAGCTGGTCATGGCCTTCGAAGAGGCTTTCGATATCGAAATTCCCGACGAGGACGCCGAAAAGATCCGCACCGTGCAGGACGCCGTCGACTACATCGGCAAGCACGCGAAAGCGGGGAAGTAAGAATTGGGACGCAGGGTCGTAGTCACAGGCATCGGCCTGATTTGTGGCGTGGGCAACACCACCGAGCAGGTCTGGAAGGCCCTGCTCGCGGGCGAAAGCGGGGTCCAGCGCATCACCGGCTTCGATGCCACCAACTTCGCCTGCCAGATCGCTGCCGAGGTCAAGAACTTCGACCCGCTGAACTTCATCGAGCGAAAAGAACTAAAGAAGATGGCCCGCTTCATCCACCTGGCCATCGCCGCCTCCGATGAAGCCATGAAGATGTCGGGCCTGAAGATCACTCCTGAGAACGACGAGCGCGTCGGCGTCCACATCGGATCCGGCATCGGCGGATTCGACATCATCGAACGCGAGCACACCTCGCTGATGGAAGGCGGGCCGCGCAAGATTTCACCTTTTTTCATTCCTGCGGCAATCATTAACCTCGCAGCCGGACAGGTCTCCATGCGCTACGGCGCCAAGGGACCGAACGAAGCCACCGCCACCGCTTGCACCACCAGCGCCCACTCCATCGGCGATTCTTTCCGCATCATCCAGCACAACGACGCCGACGTAATGATCGCCGGAGGTTCCGAGGCCGCCATCACTCCCATGGGCGTCGGCGGATTCGCCGCCATGCGCGCGCTCTCCACCCGCAACGACGCTCCGGAAAAAGCCAGCCGCCCCTGGGACAGAGACCGCGACGGCTTCGTGATCGGCGAAGGCGCGGGCATCGTGATCCTCGAAGAACTCGAGTACGCCCGCAAACGCGGCGCCCCCATCCTCGCGGAGATTGCCGGCTACGGTATGTCCGGCGACGCCTACCACA
>Ga0137388_10003191_pt1 | contig 10537 bp, 15 predicted proteins | sample 15con2h14AmetaG_FD_104644 | JGI IMG/M metagenome (GOLD analysis project Ga0137388, IMG submission 104644) | Vadose zone soil microbial communities from Angelo Coast Range Reserve, California, USA - 15con2h1.4A metaG | ecosystem: Environmental > Terrestrial > Soil > Vadose zone > Saprolite...
AACCGTTGTGAGTTGGCTGGCGAAAATCGTTTCATGTCGTGAATTCCACGGGGTTCTCTGCGGTGGAGGCTCGGCCGCAAACCTGATGGGTTTGGCAATGGCCAGGGAAACAAAAGCCCCTGCTCAAACGCCACTCTTCAATCGCGATTTTGCCTCCGCGCCTGCGTCGTAAACCACCGCACCACCAATTCCGACATCGATCGTGTTGTGGCTGAGGTTCTTGCCGTTGCCAAAGAAGTGGATAACGCAAATTGAACGCCGGGCGGACGCCCCACATGACTTTCGTTGACTAGGCGCAGCGCAGGAACCAGATCAGTGGATCGGCTCAAAATCACTTGATGTCCGGTTAGGCGCTTGAAGCCTATTGCGCCCAGACGACGAAACTCAACTCTGCGTCTTCAAAGTGCCCAGTAATCCTCCAGCAACCAAGGGAAGGAAGGTTGATACCGTTTACGATGAATGGGTGATCTGCGTCACCCGTCCATCCATTACTGGCTTCGGATTGAATTGGCGGTGCAGGAGAATCCAGACGCTTCCCGGTTACCTTCAGATTTGGTCGCGGATCACGCCGAGCGTTATAACCTTCATGCCACCAAAACAGCTTTTGCCTAAAGGTACCGTCAGGCCATTGCGGTAATTTCTCCCACGTTCCATCCCGACGCAAGCCTATCCAGAGTTTGTTCGTGCCAATCCAAAATCCATCGGGACCTGTCTCGTTGGGATAGGGCGACGGCGGAACGAACGGATGGGTCGGAGGTTTCGTAATGGGGCACGACTCGGGCACCTTGTCTTTGGCCGGGTCCGGCAGTGGTTGAGATGCGGAGACCAGAACTGCTCCGGTTGAGTGAGGGGTTTGCATGGCTGCGAAACAGATTGGCGTCAACAGAGCAAGAGCGAGCATTGAACTTCTCATAGCTCATCCCTCCGGGGTGATATGAAGTTAGGACGCATGAGAGCTTCGGAATGCTAACAACGGCACCAACGCTAGCTAAATGTGGCAGGTCCCGATAACTTGGGTCGTCAAAGCTGCTGTATGCTTAGTGCAGGCGGCTGATTCGAGGCTACCCGTGTCCAGTCAGCAAGGCCTATCGAGCGGTGGAAAAGCGCGCTTGCAAGAGGCTGCGTCAGTGGTTGTGTGCCAAGCACAAAGAGCTGTGGCCGGGGACCACGAGGTTTCCGGAGGCATCCTTGCACGATGTGCTGGGTCTCGTCTGCATTACCAAGCGGACGCGCAATCTCCCGTGGCTTTCTCCGAGAGCCGGAAGTGGGAAATCCGCACATCCGGTTCGATGAGCGGGATGTGGAAACGGAAGCATGGTGAGGCTATTGAGGCACCGGCAGCCGAAAGGGCCGGCAACAGATAGTTCGCACCTAACCCACCGCGCCACATCTCGACTCCACAGATCTGCGTGGCGCCAGACCAGAAGGGTTCCTCGACCAGCGTTCGTGCGCGCGAACAGGAAGACACAGGAGAATCAGTCTCGCCGTCGCAACGATGGCGGGAGATTCTTCGCCCCTGGGATCGGGCAGCAAGGGAGGACGCGAATTACGAAGTTGCTCCGGCACCTCTGGAGAACGACTGGATCGCAGCGGTTTCGTCTTCCTGGATATCGAACACGCCGTACAGTTTGGTGGTTTTCAGCAGATCGAGGACGTGGACGGACGGCTTCAGCAGCTTGATATCGGCAGCTTGATTGCGCGCAGTCGTCAACGCACCAACGAGCTGCCCGACGCCAGAACTGTCGACGTACGTCACGCCGGCAAGGTTGAGTAAAATCTTCTTTTGGCCCTTCTTGGTCAATTCGCGAATGGTTTCGCTAAGCACGAGACCACTGCCGGGACCGAAGGCCAGTGCCTCACCGAGACTCAAGCGTCCGTTCAGATCGAGAATCGCGACATCGCTAGATTGCCGAACATTGGTTTTTAGCGATATTGTTCAGGTCCTCATTTAATCCTTCGGAAATATTAGATGCTCATACTTATCACAATTGGTACCCGCTTCGTCGGAGAACTTGTCTGGGGCCTGATTAACGCCTACCGGAGAATCGATTTGAGAATAGCAGGAGACAGATTCACGGTTCTTGCGCCTGCCCTCCGCTTCGTTCAATCAACTGCTGCACCGGCTCAACCACCATAAGCAGCAAGTGGGCTTTTGCCGTTCTTGCCCGCTCAACTAGTGCGAGTTGTTGCGTCCTCCACAAGTTTGGCGAGGGTTCGGATTTATCGAGATAATCGAGCGCGACTAGGCCCGCTGCTCCCAGGCTGGAAAGGTCTTCGGAAAGGGGCGAGAGTTCGTTCAGCAGAAAAGACCTTGCCAGAAGAGGATGTAGTCTGGCATCGTTGTCCCGCCAAGCGACAAGACGTGTCCGAATCTCTCTTTCAGAAGTCTGGTCCTTATAGCCGCTTCCGATATATGTTTGCACCACATCACGGAAACGCCGCGCCTGATCGCTTTCCGGACGAGCAATATCTACCAGTCGGTTCAGCGGGCCGCGAAAGTCCCATACGGTTTTCAGACTGTTCATTCGCGTGTAGTCCTTAACCGGCTCTACGGCATCGGCAAGGGTGCGAAGCGCAGCAATGTCATTTGTTCCCGCCATGCGGTAGAACGCAAGATCCATGGAAGATCTATGAGTCATACCAAGCCATTCGAGCTGCCGGCTTAGCGCATTCAGTCTTGCGTACATCGAGCCCGGATCCTGCACTTCGGGCGGAGACCACAGGCGTTCCGCAATCGCAGCATTGCGTGGCCAGATTCTCGAATCGATATTCTCCGGAGTGATCCACTCCGACCACATGCAGGCCTCGCCACCCAAGATGCGGCTCTTCTCCTCCGGTTTCAGAGAAGCGGCGGCGCCGCTCATGGGGTCCACGGCGTAGTGCTGCGAAGCTGGCCACATCAGATCGAGGTAGTATCCGAAAGAAAGCAAGCCTCGGTAACCTTGTTGAGCCGCCGTTGCCAACGACTGCTGCCCGCGCCAGGACTGCACGACAACCGTCTTGGGCAGATCAGGGTGCAGTACTTCATCCCATCCCAGCATTATTTTGTGGTGCTTGCTCAAGATCTTCTGCAGACGTTGATTGAAGTACGCTTGCAGGTCTTGGTTGCTTTTCATTCCATGAGAGCGGATGAAGGCTTGGATTTTAGGATTGGCGTCCCACTGACTGCCGTTGACCTCATCTCCGCCAATATGAATATAGTCATCCGGGAAAAGCCTGGCCATCTCCTCAATCAGCTTATCGATGAACTTGTACGTCCCTTCCTGCGTCGGATCCATGACTGCATCGGCACCACCTGGTTCAATCTTGTAGGGTCCCGGCCCGCTGGCTAGTTGCGGATATCCAACGAACAATGAGCGGCTGTGGCCCGGCATCTCGAACTCGGGGACGATACGGATGCCGCGATCATGAGCGTGGGACACGAGCTCGCGAATCTCATTTTGCGTGTAATACAGCCCGTCCGACCCTTCTTCCTGCAGCTTGGGGAAGTGTCTGCTTTCGACGCGAAATCCCTCGTTGTCGTATAAGTGCAAATGCAGCACATTCATCTTCACCGCTGCCATTCCGTCGAGATTACGCTTTAGCACCTCCAGCGGAATGAAGTGGCGGCCAACGTCAATGAGCAGGCCCCGCCACGCGAATCGGGGATTGTCCGTAATCCTTACGACCGGCACAGAAAATCCGTTTGCGGTGGTTTCCACCAGTTGAAGGAAGGTTTGAAGCCCATGCAGGATTCCCAGGGAACTGGGTGCCGTAAGACTCACACCCGACGCGCTGATCACCAGCTGATAGGACTCATCATCGTTGAGTCCTTGCACTTTTTCACCAGCGTGAACGGCATGGAGCAACAAAGTCGGGCTGGGCGAGTCGACCGGTTTCCGTTTGAAAAATATTCCCGTCTGGCGGGAAAGTTCAGCAAGAAATCTAACTGCTCCGCGCTCCAACGTTTCATCCCCAATACCTGTGATCGAAACGCAAAAAGACTGATCAATTGGCAATCGCCCTACGCCGGGCTGAACAGAAGTCGGCATGGGCATGAGGTTGAACGCGGTTTGGGATTGCGCCTCGGCATGAGAAGCAAGGAGAAGTGCCGCACCGGCGATTCGTCGGATTCGCATGTTTTTCAAAGAGCGTCCTCATTTCAGGATGTGGCCATCCAGCGTGGTTCGCGGTTAGGTCGAGATTCTAACCCTGGGGCACCTCGAAGTGGAGTGGCTTGGGCCGTCCAGTCACCATCGTTGCCAGGAATCCCCACCCAGTGCGTGAATTAACGTGCAAGCCGACAAGTGGATCGGTCAAAAGGCACATCTCGAGTAATGCGAAGATTTTCCCGCTGTCTCCTTGACAGCCCTGATATATACGTATTACAGCGGAGTAGGTATGGACTCGATCGAGGCGAGCCGGGAAGGATACGATTGATCTTGTTACGTTTTGAAGCGGAATACGGTGTGCGAAAGAGTTGAATTGCGCGTTCTAGTTAACGATAACAGGCAGGAATCCGCCATATTGCGACTCAAGCAACTAGAAGACAGCGCAGACCATCATCATGAACTGACAGCATTAACAGATGCGTTAACCGCGTCGATAATACTCGGAGAAAGAAACTGGGCCGAGTGAAGCATCGGCAGTCGAACAAGACCCGGCCAAAAAACTAGTAGAGGTGACTAGAGATCGAATCGCCTTCGGAACGAGAAGAGGGTACGACTCGGGGATAAAAACGTGAAGCAAACATGACGAGCGGACGAAAAAATCTTCCCGTCGGCGTATTGCTCGCGGTCGTCCTGCTGTTGGCGATTGCGCTCCTTTTGCTTAAATCGAGTCACGATTTAAGGGATCGGGAACAGAATCCGGCTGAGAGGCGCGGTGGAAAGAAATAATCCGGTTCCTAAAACTGCTGTAGAATTCTGTCTCCTACCTCTACCACTCCATTCCATGGTGTCGCGATTTCCAGCCCAATCGGGTTCCGTGAATTCAGCGAAGTCGATTACCCCAAATTTATCCGAACGCTTACCGAAGAAGAACTTATCAAGGCAGCGCCTGGGGACCTCGTCTACAATGTTCCGGTGAGTATGCTGGTCGATGAAAAGTGTTTTCAATATGCCCTTTGGGTTCGACTCCCACACCCTTCCGCCAGTTTCCATTGAGTAGTCAACTCATTGCCTCGGGGAGTCGGAGAGTCGGGCGGAAACGGAAAACCATGACCTACACGCGAAACACCGGCGTGCGGGGCACCCGGCGGGATGTCCCCGACGGCGAGAAGAGTAGGGGGTCCGCTTGTAAATTTTGTGCAGGCGGTAGTAATGTTTTTCATCATAATTTCACTTTTTTTATTCTTTTCATTCCGTTAGCATCTGCATCCTCGCGTCCTGCCCACCCTTGGACTGAGTCCTTAGTTAGGGATTTGTAGTTGGATGTTCTACCTATGAAGCGCTCATACAGAGATTCGGCCTGGGTCTGGTCGGCAGAGCTTTCTGCGGCGTGCTTGCAACGGACTCGGTGGTCAACTCGTGAGAAAAGACCGCACTGAAGGAGAGACATGGGCATCTGGCGAATCGGCCCGCGATTTGGATTAGCACTGGTCCTGCTTGCGGCAGTAGGCGTTGCGGCGACAAGGAAGGCGGAGCCAGGCCAAAAACGGCGGGCTCACCCAGGGCGACCAAACAAAGGGGCCGCAAAATGGTCCGCCTGCGAGGCCCACTCCATCCAAGCCGCCTAATCGTCCGCAACCGGGCCTGGTCGATCTGTTGGATTAGCGGGGCAGAGGCTTTTTGGTGGTTGGCCAGGCAACGAAGATCACGAATTTTGGTGCTGGCAATGATGTTCTCAGTCAGTTTGAAAGGAGACTCCAATGGCAGATCGATTTGAACAACTGAAACTGAAGTATCAGTCGGTGTTGAATTTCATTCAATCGCAAGGCGTGCAGTTACAGAACGTGAATATGGAAGGTGACAAGCTCCTTATTCGAGCCTCGGCGCCCTCTGCGGATTTGAAGAATCGCGTGTGGGACCAAATCAAATTTGTGGACCCATCGGCTTCAGATTTGATCGCAGATATCCAGGCTCCGCCAGCTGCGGCAGCAGCAGCGGCGAGCGCCGGTGGCGCATCAAGCGCGGCGGCGCGGACGTACACTGTTCAGGCGGGCGACAGCCTTTCAAAAATCAGCAAGCAATTCTATGGAGATGCGAACAAGTACATGAAAATTTTTGAAGCCAACAAGGACAAGCTGACCGATCCGAATAAGGTGAATGTGGGAACGGAGTTGCTGATTCCGTAGTTTTCGGTGAAGTACGGTTTCAGAAGCCTGGCTCGCCCAGGCGTGTTCAAGGAAGGTAAAGGAGAACGATATGACTTGGACAGATCAAGTGGGGAATCTTTTGAAGCAGTACACCTCCGGAGGAGCAGCGGCGCAACCCGCTCCGGACGTTCACGCGCATTTTGATGAGGTGGCGCAAGCCGCTCCCCTCAGCGCTATTGCGGAAGGTCTTTCGGCCGCGTTCAAATCGGACAAGACCCCAGCGTTCGGCGAAATGCTTACTACGCTGTTCAACAACTCCAGCGGCGACCAGAAGGCCGGAATGGTCAATCATCTGTTGTCGTCCGTGAGTCCCGACATGCTTAAGCAGGTCTTATCGGGCACTGGGCTTGCGGGACTTGCGGGAATGCTAGGGGCGGGCAATACGCAACTGACGCCGGAGCAAGCTCAACAGCTTTCGCCCGAGGCTGTTCAGCAGCTTGCCGCCCATGCGGAGAAGACGAACCCCTCGGTGATCGACTCGATCAGCAATTTCTACGCGCAGCACACGACACTGGTGAAGACGCTGGGCGGAGCGGCGTTAACGGTCGCTCTGGCGAAGGTCGCTGAGCGGCAAAGACAGGCGTAAGAGGTTTGCTTCGCGGCAGATTTGGGGCGGATGGATTCTCGATCTCGTAGCGGGTTCGGACCGCCGCCCTATTCGTTTTGTTCATGAGCCTGCGTGCAGATTTTAATTGCGAATATATTTGTCTCTCCGTTTAACTCGCTACATAAAGTGACTGGAAATCTCTTGGAGATTTTTGAGATCTGCGTGAGTGGACTCCACCGCGGAGCTGCGGAGAACTGTCTCTTGACGTCACGCGTTTCAATGGGAGAGGACAATTGTGGGAACAGTGCTGATTTGGTGGGAAGTTGAGCGCTGGAGGTTGTGTAGAATATTTTTGGAGACCAATGTTATGCGTGACGAGAGCGCGAAGCGAGCAGCGCAGGAATACCTGGCGGGGAAACTTTCGGCGGAGGGACAAAGACACGAAGACAAGCTAAATAGGGCGGCTGCGGAGAAGCTGGGTCCGGCGGTGTGGAAGACGGTTGCGGACACGGTGATCGCGCAGTGCAGCGAATGGAATGGAATCGCGAATGAGCAGACGTTTACTTGCCGGGAAACGATGCTCGGGGATCTGCGGATATTATGCGCGGGACGATCGCAACAGATGGTGGTGCATTTCGATTCGCGGAAGTTGCTGGTGATTATCAAGAATTCGGCGCGATTGGAACATGAGAAGGACGTGGTGCTGTTTGTTGAGGGGTACGCGACTGAGAGTGGGCGAGATGCGCGCTTGATGCGGAACGAGGAGCCGGTGAATCTGAGTCTGTTGATTACCGGAGAGCTGCGCGTGCTTGCGGGGCTTAGCCGGCAGACTTAGTGGCGCGGGTATTGGCGGATGTTGACGAAGATGGGAATGCCCGACATAAAGGATCTGGACGGTGACGCCAATCGGGGACACTGCCAGCTACTTGGATTCGGACTCAATTGCCTGGTTGCGCCAGAAGTCCAGGACTGTGTTGCGGCAGGGCTCGGGTTGCTCAAACCACATGCGGTGTGTGGCCCCGTGAAGAATGATCCGGCGGTTGTGCGGAAGTAGTCGCGCGAGTTCTTCGTCAATCAGAGCGAGAAAGCGGTAGGATTTTTCCCCGGAGAGCAGCAGCGTCGGCGCGGCAATGTTGCGGACCGCCTGCGGGTCCAAGTCGGGAAACAATTCGCCGCTGTCATCATGATGTCCCACTCATGCGCGTGGTTGAGCATGTCCTGCCGGGCAGCATCCGGCATGTTGTCCCAGGCATGCGGGTCGTCCAAAACAAAGTCCATGAATGCGCAGAGGCCCGCCGCTCTATCTCCTTTCTGGAAGGCCGTTTTCATCGGCTTCACCATGCGCTCCTGAATATCAACGAGCGTTGCCCTTCCGAGCTCACTTTGGTCAGCAGGCAAACAGGCGAGCAAAGAGACGGCTGGCGGCTCGGCTAACACCAGTGTCCGGACAAGCCCGGGTGCTTGACGGCCAGGAACAGCGCGGTAAGGGCGCCGTACGAGTGACCGATGACATGAACTTTGCCAAGTTGCAGCTTCTCAATTAACGCCGCGAGATCATCGGCGTCAGTGGCCGCAGAGTAGCCTGGTTGAGGGATGTTGGTGTTCGGAGGGTTGAACCGCCGGCTGTATGCGATTGCGCGATAACCGCTGGCCACGAACGGACCAAGCTGATCGTTCCAATAGCCGCCGTCGCTCAACGAGCCGTGTACGAAGACGACAGGCACACCGGTTCCGCGCTCCACATAGTGGAGTTCAATTCCGCCGGAGACGACGACTCGTCGGATTGCAAGAGAATCGTCCTTGAGGTGTGCCGCAGAAGGGAGTTGTGCGGCAGAGGGACATGGAAGAACGGTGACAGCGACTGCCGCCGCGCCTAAGATCCAGTTCGCTATCCGAATCATGACGCCTGCCTATCACTCACATTATATTCACAAATATTCATAGTGCTCGTGTCGGGCCGATTTTCGCGAATCTCCTCTTGACAGGGCGAACGCACGCTCTTAAGAAAGAGACTCCGGCTGGAGAGGGATTTCTCCCCCGGTGCCCAGCCCCTGTTTGTCCCGCCCCAGCAAATTCAACTGAGGAGATTGGTATGGCAAATTTAATTCCGCGAGACACTTTTTTCCATGACATGGCCGATTTTCGGAGGAATTTCGACCAGGCGTTCAACCGGTTGTTAAGGTGGCCTTCGGCGCAGGAGGAACGCACGTATGCGAGTGAGTTTTCTCCCGCAGTCGAATCGTTCATCGACAAGGACAATAAGAAGTTCCATTGCCAAGTCGTGCTGCCGGGAGTTGATCCCAAGGATGTAGATATTCAGGTGCAGGGCAACACGCTGACGATTAGCGGCGAGCGGACAAACTCGCGCGAAACTAGAGAAGCCGACTTCCTGCAGAGGGAGATTACCTATGGTTCGTTCACGCGGAGTCTGGTGCTACCAGAAGGCGTGGACAGAGAGCGGTTGTCGGCTGAATATCGCAATGGCATGCTGGAAATTACGGCGCCGATAGCGACGGCTTCGTTGCCGAAGAAAGTGGAGATTAAGTCGCTGCCTGCGTCGCGGGCGGCTTCGGCGTGAGTGGCATTTCACGGTAGGGAGTCCGAGCCCAGCCCTGGGCTCGCATGACTTCGCGGCAAATGCGATGACGGAGTTGAAACGCGGCAGCATCCTGGAATGTATTTAACGGGCGTAACGGCGAATGCTGAGAGAGATGGGAATGCCGACGCAGAAGATGTGGATGATGACCCCGATAAGCATCATTTTTATGGAAAAGGGGAATTTTGTGGCTGCGGAGACTTGCACTACGACGCGATTCATGAAGAAGTAGACGGCGATGCCGTAAAGGACGCCGGACACGACGGCGTGATTGAGCAGCAAGGGCACGACGCGGCTGGCGAGGAAGAAAACTGTTGCGGCTCCGAAGGCGATGACGAAGTGCAATGCGAGGCCGAGGAGCGCGGTTCAGGTGTCGCCGGAATAAGTGCGCGGGCCGAGAATACCGCCGGCGATTCCTTGTAGTAGACGAAGCGGTTTCGATCCCATCAAGCCGTAAACGACGAGAGCGGCGGAGATGTCCATTGCGCCGCAGGTTAGTCCTGCGATGGAGATTGCTTTTGCGGGATTTGCCGCGGCCATAGTGGAGCCTCCGGAAGCGTGTAAGTTGAGAATTCTTTATAACAATTCTTAGACGGAATCGAGCGCGAATCGCGAAGCTGGAGAGAAAGATTAATACAGAGCGCACGGAGAGGTTGTGTTGAAATGACAAAAGCACCAAGAAGAAGAGAGAAAAGCCAAGGTGCAGGAAATTGAGATCTGGAAAGAAGGTTTCTGCAGCAGCCACAAGACGATGACGACAAGCCGCCAGATTCGCTCTCCCTTCAGGAAAAATAGCACGATCGGGATGGCAAGCATGTAAGACAAAAATAGGTAGCCGACGGCTTCAGCAAATCGTTCCGTCGGGTGGAATGCATAGCGCAGCACAATTTCGTCCGCGAATATGTTTCCAACCACCAGCAGAACGCAAACGACGCGGGTCCTCGTGCGGCTATTCGGGTGGCTTGAGGTAGGCGGCGCCGTGTCGGAAGAGGCCGGCGGAGCGGATGGGTTCGGAGAAGACGATGCGGATGGGGACGAAGATGGCGCCGGCTCCGGGCGTGAAGGGGACAGCGACTTCGACGCGAGTGCCCTTGGGATA
>Ga0137388_10003194_pt1 | contig 10535 bp, 7 predicted proteins | sample 15con2h14AmetaG_FD_104644 | JGI IMG/M metagenome (GOLD analysis project Ga0137388, IMG submission 104644) | Vadose zone soil microbial communities from Angelo Coast Range Reserve, California, USA - 15con2h1.4A metaG | ecosystem: Environmental > Terrestrial > Soil > Vadose zone > Saprolite...
GAATGCCGCTGGGCGCGCGCCGGTAACTCAGGAGGAAAATTCCCGCCGCCACCAGAAAATAGATTCCCAGGGTTGCCAGCTCCACTTTGTCGAGCCAGTAGCGCGTGCTGACCGCGGGCAGAAAATTCAGCGTCCCACTGGCCACGAATGCATGCAGGGCCAGCAGCGCCGCGGGCGCGGAGTAGGCGGCAACGAGCTTGGGCCACAACCAGCCGCGGCGCTCCGGGAAAACCAGCGCGAAGTGGACGAGCAAGGCCGGTTGCAGCAACAACGCAACTACGTTCGCCCAGTAAATGGTTTGATCGAATATATTCAGCTTGCCGGTGTAATGGAAGCTATACAGCACAAAGGACACCAAGCAGAAAATATAGAAATGAATGGCGCGCGGCGCATTCCACCGCCGCACAAAAATGAAAAGCCCGATGAACAGATAGAGCAGCGCTGTGACGCGCAGATAATTTTCGTTAGAGGAGGGATCTGTCTGCGGCGCAGTTACGACTGGCGTTTCAAACTTCTCACCTCCGCGGCGCATCGCGTACCGGATTTCCGTCCAGGGTCCCACATGGAACAACACGCGGGTAACATCCGTGGCTCGATGAATGGTGAAGCCGCGGACCGACTGCACCACATCGCCCTGCTTGATCCCCGCCTTAGCTGCGGGTGAGTCGGCCACCACGTGCCAGGCGATCACGCCCTGCGGCGAGTCCATCCAGGTGACGCCGTCATCAGGCAGAATGAATCGCGAACGCTGCTGGAAATTCAAGACGGCAAAAATTACCGCCGCCAGCGTCAGAAGCGCCAGGACCACCGCCCCCAATCGCATTCGCAAGCCGTCGTTCATTGGGCAACACCCGTACCCTTCAAGTTATTATGCCAGCACGTCAGGTTCCAGCGAATCACAGATTCCCATTCAAGTAAGCTATTTAGATTCTGCGGTCTAGAGTGTCCTCTGGAGGTCAGTTCAAAGACAATTCCGTTTATGGAAGGCATCTTACTATTTCCGGTAAGCGCTAGATTCTCAAAATTGGATGCTCAAACCGCCCCGGAAATACCGGTAAGAGGGAACGAGCATCACTCGTCCGTCTCCTGTCGCGATTGGGACATATCCTTGAGCAAACAGGTTGCCGAAATCGGCGAGCGCTTGCATGTGGCCAGGGAAGAAGCTGGGCAGGGTTTGCCGAATCTCCATGCTCAAGTATGGATCGAGGTGGTAAAGCGATTCGCCGTATGCGTCCTGATGCGAGACCACCTGGCCGGAGATCCACTTGTAGCCGGCGGAGACTTTGGTACCGGACCGGGGGATATTGGCGGAGACGCGAGCGCCCAGGCTATGGCGGTAGCGCGTTGCCAGTTGATTGCGCAAAGTGGCTTCGACGGCATCTTCGTTGGGCGCCAGCGCGCCTGCATAGGAGTACAGCAGAGTGGTGCTGATGCTGTCGTTGAATTTCTGCTGATAGGCGGCGCGCGCTCCGAACGAAGCTGAATTGCCTGCATCGTACGCAAACACGTCGGAGAAATAATCCTGCAGGTAGTCGGAGCCGGATGCAGCCCCGCGCCCGAACACCGCCGTGTGAGTTGACCGGTCGTGGAAGACCGCCGCGGTGATGTTTGTGTTCTTGCTCAGCACGCGTTCCACCGCGATTTCTTCGTGCATCCCGTTTTCGAGAACCGGGCGGCCATTGCGCATGAGCAGAGTAGGAAAAGCGTCGAGCGAGTTCATGGCCGATTGCAGCGCGCTCAAGGAACCATCCGCATTCTGCCAGGGGCTCGCTGCGATCAGGGCCGAAGCCAGCCAATTCCGAGTCAACTGCAGCGCCACTTCACCGCGCGGGCGCACGGCCATCGTTGTGCCCGCAAATCCCGCCATCACATAATCACTGCCATAGCGGACGCTCACGCGATCGCCCACAGTGAACTGGTTGTCGTGCGACATCCGGAGCCCGCGGAACGTGGGACCATCCGGGCCGAGACGCGATTCACGCACAACGATGCTGGTTATCGAACCTGATCCCATTTCGCCGGAGGGCAGCCACTCGGTGACGAATCCGCCCGCCGGAGCGGCGCCCTGGTAGCTGAATTGACCCGCCATCAGCAGCTGGCCGTGAGAGCCGAGACCAAGATCATAGGCAAAGGCCGTGCCGGGAGAGTCTGCAAGATTCGAAATCGAGCCGGGATGATCCGCTCCCGTCATCAAGTCAAACCGCCCATGATTTCCGCGCCTTTGCGCGATTTCCATCTGGGCCGGTCCGCCCGGCTCAATCACAATCTCGCCATCCTGCCAGCGCAGTACGGGCCGTGTGGCGGATGAGCTGCGCAATACCCAGATCCATTCATCCGACGGCATGTTCTGGTCCGGTGCGCGGCGCAACTTTTCGAGCGACGAGAAGACGGATCCCATCACGATTTCCAGCAGCGTGGTGCGGTCGCCGCTGATTTGGATATGCTGCTCGATGGCAGGAAGAAAACCCGCCAGCGTCACCTTGATCGAGTAGGAGCCGGCCCGGAGGGCATCCGCCGCGAAACGGCCGCGATCGTTGGTCAAAAGTTCCAGTGGAGATGCGTTGAAGAGATCCTCCGACGAGATGAGGACGGTGGCTCCCAACTGCGGCGTCCCGGCGGCGTCCACCACCACTCCGGACAGTTTTCCGGAGATAGGTGCGCCGGCTAGCGGAAGCGCGCAGATGGTCAGGAGCAATCCGAGGCCGAGAGCGCGAATAGATTGATAGCTCACGTCGCTTCACCTCCCCTGTGGAGCCGTTGCCGATGCTGCCTTTACCGTGAAATTCGATGCCTTGGTGATCGTTTCGTTCGCCAGATTATCTGTGACCGACACTTCCAGGCTGTACTTCCCGGGCGTGAGCGATCCGAGAGTGACCACATTCTCGAGCGTCATCTCCTCGCCATGCTCAGGAAGCTTGCTCGGCGGGAGATCAAACTTCAGCACCGGCTCAGTTTCTTTTTCCCTGGTGACGCGGAATTGGACGCTGGCGTCGGCTTTGTGCGTCTTTTCGTCTACTTTCAGGTTATACACCTGCAGAAAAACGCCCATATTGTCGTTGGGCGTGAATGCTCCGTCCATTTTCGGCCGCACCTTGATGTCCCCGAGAACAAACTGGCCGAGTCCGATATCTTTCGCGGAGACGCGCTGCATCTGGTCCGCGAGTATCAGCGTGCTGCTGGACAGCTTGTCGTCTTCGAATCGCGGCACAGCGAGCCGCGTGTTCACCACGCCTACATTCCCGTTATTCACGTCCTTCACCACGATGTCCAGGCGGTACAGCCCGGGGCTGAGCGGAACCGCTTTCTGATAGATCGAAGAGGTGCTCAGCGATTGCTGCAGCAACTCAGCGGGCAGATCGCGGTGAATAGTGTCTTCAAAGGTCTGCACCGGGCGGCCGCTGAGCGTAGTAATCCGGGCAAAAAGATTCATCGTGGCCGAATCCACGCCGTTCTTTTCCTGGAAGCTCAGCTGGCGCGTGGGAATCTGCACGGTGATGGGCACCAGCACCGTATCCGAAGTGATGCGCAGAAAATCGAAGCGGTAATCGAACTTCACCTGGTCGCGCACAAGTCGCGATGTCACCACGGCTTCGAGATCCTTGAACTTCACCGGCGGTGCTTGCTGCACTTTGGCATACAGCTCAAGTCGCGAGAATTCGCTGTCTTTTTCCAGGCGCCCGCCAATGGGCTGTGCCAAATGCGAGCCGTCCGTATTGTTGAACCGCGCCGTCTTACTCGCCAGGCCCATGGACTCCATCTGCGTCAGCCCCGCTCCAGGGACGTACAAGAGCGCGTCTTTCTCGCTCGGGTCCATGGTCAGGTGAAATTCCCCAGTCATAGAGGGGTCCACGAATTCCAGGATCACATCATTCCCGATTCCTTCGAGATAGCGGTAGCGCCACTGTTCGAATGGATAGGTGGAAGTTTGGCCGCCGCCTTCGTTTGCCGGGCGATCATACGACCCACCGCTTGGATGCGACTCAATCTCGTCCGCCGGGCCCCACATGATATAGATCTTTCCGCGGTCAGTCCGCCAACCGGGGATTCCGGAGGCGAAACGCTCGTTGGCATAGGCGATGCGGCGATAGTGTTCCTCTTTGAAAGTATTCTCGGGAGATTCCGGATCAGGATTGCGGCGCTGCCAGAATTGCTCGATGAATTGCTCCCGCTCTTCGTTGGTTGAAAGATGCAGAAATGCGCTGCGCTCCTCAGGCGAGATGATGTAAATCACGTCCTGATCCAGCCACTTCTTGTATTGCGAATCGAGTTCTTTCTTCAGTTGGTTGTCGCTTCTGGATTTCTGCTTTGCGGCTTGCTTGACAGCCTTCGGGTCAGTCTGATCCTGCCTGGAGTCTTGCGCGAAGGTCCCTGGCGAAAGCGCCAAGCCTCCGGCTAAAATGCCGAAAAGAAACACCTTGGCCGAATGGCCCATGTCTGCACCAATTCCCCTGTTTGGTGAGAAATTCTAACCTGTACCTAAGGACAGGTCAACGAGAGTTTCCACCGGCTGTCCCTTGCACGGTTGGAATCCCATGTAGCCCAGGGGGTTGCCTTGGGCCTCTGCCCTGACAGTGTCCATTTGGCCATCGCGCCCTGCTCCTGCATGGTCGGGCCCCGGAGAATAAGCCCATGCCTCCGGCGTACCTGTTCGGCCCAGTTTCTTTCTTCGCGAAATCGAATTAGAATGGTTCTTCGCAATCGTTTGCTCATGGCTCCTGAGACCGGCTATGAGCGGAGGAAGTAAGGAGTTAGGAGTAAGGACCACAACCTGCGTCCAGGTTCCCCTGTACTTATCCGCAAATCTGCGTCTAAGCTGAGAAACATTCTGCGCGGCCCGGTCGTATTGTCTTGATGACGGGGAGAATTGTCACCCGCAGACCGGTGAGCCAAGGGTTGGTTTGATGAAGAGGTGGCATAAAATCACGTTGGGCATCAGCGCAGGTGTCATCCTGCTGGGGGTGGGCGGATTCGTTTATCACCAACTGACCAAGGACATCGTCACGGTCCAGAGCGGCAAAGTGACCAAGCAGGACTTGACCTCGATCGTTACGGCTTCCGGTGAAGTGCGCCCCAAGACCTACACAAACGTGCTGGGCGAAGGATTCGGCAAAATCACCGATATTGTGGTCAAGGAAGGCGACCACGTGAAGAAGGGCGACGTCCTGCTGCACCTCGAAAACATCCAGCCTGGTGCGGACGTGCAAGCTCAAATAGCGAGTATTGGTTCGATGGAAGCGGGAACGCGTGTCGCCGCGGCGAATTACGATTCCGCCGTCGCCACCCTTGCCCAGCGCGAAGCCGACTTGCAGAAGGCGAAATATGATTGGGAGCGTTCGCAAAAGCTCTTCCAGGAACAGCTTATCTCTAAGCAGGAATTCGACGCCAACAAAGCGACATACGACAGTGCCGTCGCCGCGCTGAATGCCAGCAAGGCGCAGGTGGCACAGACACGCGCAGCTCGCGAGCAGGCGCGCTCGAATCATGAACAGGCCAGCGCCATCTTGAAACACACCGCCGACGTGCTTCGGAAAACCACCTATACCGCGCCCATCGACGGAATCGTCAGCTACATCGCCGTGCGCGTGGGCGAAAACGTGGTCCCCGGAATTCAGAATGCCACCGGCAGCTTTCTGCTGACGATTTCCGATATGAGCGTGGTCACCGCCGAAGTGAAGGTGGATGAGACCGACATCACCAATGTCCGTCACGGCCAAATCGCGGATGTCACGATTGACGCCATCCCCGGGAAAATCTACAAAGGCCGCGTCACCGAAGTCGGCGAGCGGGCCATCCTGCGCTCGGCCGGTCAGGCTGCCACCACGCAAACAACCGCGAATACGCAGGAAGCGCGCGACTTCAAGGTCGTCATCACCATCGACAATCCGCCGGACTCGCTGCGCCCCGGACTTTCCTCAACGGCCAAGATCGAGACGGCCCAGAAGAAAGACGTGCTAATCATACCGATTCAGGCGCTGGCGGTGCGCTCGCACAAGGAGCTCGAAGAGGCAGCGCAACATGGCAAAGGTGGAAGCAGCGTCACGCTGGCTGCTTCGAAGCCCGCGCTGAGCCCCGGGCAAAAAGATGAGATCACCGGCGTCTTCGTCATCCGCAACAAGAAAGCCGAGTTTGTTCCCGTGCAGACCGGGATCGCTGGCGTGACTGACATTGAGATCACCAGCGGCTTGCGCGAGGGCGACGAAATAGTCACCGGCAACTACAAGGCGCTGCGCATGCTGCGTCCCGGCGCGGGCGTCAAGGTGGACAATTCTCCGCCGAAGCGCGAAGAACCCTCGTCATCCAGCTAGCAGGATGAGAATATTGCACCGCCGTTCGGGCCGCGTTCCGGGCGGAAGCGCGCGCCACCCGGCCAATAGTAGAAGACCGTGAACTCCAGGAGCACATTGCCCATGGCAGTCGAAGAGATCGGCGTGCCGCAGACCTATCGCGAAGATCTCGTCGCGTCGGGCATCAACATTCGGACGGAGGATCTCTGGAAAACCTACGAGATGGGGGCGGAACACCTCCACGCTCTGCGCGGCGTGAGTATTGAGATTCACCGCGGCGAATACGTCGCCATCATGGGCCCTTCCGGCTCTGGAAAATCCACGCTGATGAATTTAATCGGCTGCCTCGACACGCCTTCGAAGGGTCGCTACTGGCTGGCCGGGCGTCTGGTGAGCGAATTGAACGACGATGAGCTCGCCTACATTCGCAACAAAGAGATCGGCTTCGTTTTTCAGACCTTCAATCTGCTGCCGCGCGCGACGGCGCTGCACAACGTCGAGCTACCCATGATTTACAACGGCACGCCTGCCGAGGAGCGGCTGGAGCGGGCGAAGAAATCACTCGCGCAAGTGGATCTCGCCGACCGCATGATGCACAAGCCCAACGAACTGTCCGGCGGCCAGCGTCAGCGTGTGGCCATCGCCCGCGCGCTGGTGAACACTCCCTCGATCCTGCTCGCCGACGAGCCCACCGGCAACCTCGACTCTCAAACCGGCGAAGAAATTATGGCCCTCTTCGCGCGCCTGCATCAGCAGGGTAATACCATCATCCTCGTCACGCACGAAACCGACATCGCACTGCACGCGCATCGCGTGATCCGCCTCCGCGACGGCAAAGTCGAAAAAGACGAACGCACACGCTAGCTCCGTGCAAGGCGCGCCAGCGACTATTCGGAAAAGAAATTGCGCGCGAGGAACAAGACGTTGGCGGGGCGCTCCGCGAGCCGGCGCATAAACCACGGAAACCAGAACGTGCCGTAGGAAATCAGGACTGCGACCCGGCAACCTTCTTGCGCCAGCCGCAATTGTTCCGCGCGCTGGATTCCGTAGAGCATTTGAAACTCAAGCTGCCTTTTCGCGATGCCCTGCGACGCGGCCCATCCGGTGATGCGTTGGATCAACGTGCCGTCGTGCGTGGCGATGGCGGCGCGCACGCCGGCGCGGCGCGCATCCGGATTCAGCAGCATGGTCGCGAGCCGGTAGAAGCTTTCATCCACATCTGCTTTCTTGGGAAACGCGATCTCCGACGGCTCGTTGTACGCCCCTTTCACCAGCCGGACGGCGGCGCCGAATGGTATGAGCGACTCGAGATCCCTTTCCGTGCGGTATAGATAAGCCTGCACGCACAGGCCAACATTTTTGTAGGCTTTGCGCGCGCGGCGTTAGAGCTCGAGCGTCGCGTCCACGTAAGGACTCTGCTCCATGTCAATCCACAATGTTTTTTCCGGGGGACAGTGCTCGATGAGTTTTGCAAGATTGACAAAACAGAATTCGCGGTCGAGATCGAGACCCAACTGCGTGAGCTTTACCGAGATTTCCACCGGCAAGTTGCCGGCACGGATCTTGTCGAGGACATCCAGGTAATGTCGCGCAACGCCTTCTGCTTCTGCTCGGTCGGCGATATTTTCGCCAAGGTGGGTCAGCACGGAGCCGATACTTTTCTTCGCCAGCTCGCGCGAGGCCGTCAGCGCGTCCTGCACGGTTTCGCCGGGCATGAATCGCCTGGTCGTACGGCGAAAAAAAGCGTAGCGCGGCGCGCGCTCGCGCATCCACGCGCTCTGCGAAGCCTTCAGAATTGCCCGCCGCATCAAGCCCATGTTCAGTTCCCCGAATGTGCAGCGAGCTGCGGCGCTGTAAGCGCTTTCAGGAAGCGATAGTAAAAATCTACGCCCGCGTAAAACGACCAGACCAGCAATCGTTCGTCGCGCCCGTGCGACCGGTCATCATTCACGTCCATCCACATTCCGGAGATTCCATAAGTTGGCATTCCGGCGGCGCGTGAGATGGCGCCGTCGCTTGCGCCCGTTTCCATCACCGGAACCACGGTCACGCCGGGCCACATCGTGGTGCTCACTTTTTCGAGTGTGCTCATCACGTCCGGGCGGAGCGGCGATGGCGGGTTGGATCTTCCACCGCCCACGCCGGCAAATATCGCCTCGACGGAAATTTGAGGATCGCCAATCACTTGAATGATGGTCGCGCGCGTTTCTTCGGAGGAATGTCCGGGGAGGATGCGGCAATTCACGTTCGCGCGCGCCATTTGCGGCAGCGCGTTGTTCGCGTGGCCTGCGTCCAGGCGCGTGGCGACGCAGGTGGTGTGCGTAATGCCGTTATAGAACGGCATATTCGAAAGGCGCGCGATGGCAGCTTCATCCGGGGGATTCCGCAAGATGGCTTTCATGTCCGCGCCGACCGGCCCGCCAACGATGGAGGACATTCGCTCGAAATATGCGCGCGTCACTTCGTTCAGCTCGAATGGGAATCTGTAGTGCTCCAGGCGCGTGAGTCCCTCAGCGAGATGGTAGATGGCATTGTCCGCCACAGGCAGCGAGCTATGCCCGCCGGGATTCGTCACCTTAAGTTGGAAATCTTGATAGAGCTTTTCGCTGGCTTGGATGGCGACGAGTGATTTCTTATCGTTTACCAATTGAAACGAGCCGGCATCGGGATTAAGGACGTACTCGGCGTCAACAAGGTCGCGGTGATATTGAATCAGCCAGTCCACTCCATTGAAGGCGCCGCCTTCCTCATCCGCCGTGAGCGCGAGGATGATGTCGCGGTCCGGCTTGTAGCCTTCCTGCTTCATGCGAATCATGGCCATCACTAGAAATGTGTCGCCTGATTTTATGTCCAGTGTGCCTCGCCCGAAGAAGTAGCCGTCCTTCTCGATGAACTGGAAGGGATCCATGGACCAGTCTTCGCGACGCGCCTCCACCACGTCGAGATGCCCGATCAGAAGAATCGGCTTGTGCGCGCCCGTGCCATGCAACCGCGCCACCAGATTTCCTTTCCGTGCGTTCGGGCCGCCCAGGTAGATGTCACTTGCAGGAAAACCGGCGTCGCGCAAGCGCTTGGCCATGGCCTCGGCGGCAACGGTCGTGCTGCCGACGGAGTCTGTGGTGTTGATTTCAACGAGTTGCTTATATATGTCGTGCGCGAGCTGCTTCGTCGCGTCATTTGTTTGCGCGCGCGCGCCTGCGCCCGCAGCTACGAGGCTGAGCACTATTGCTGCAAGCCTGATGGCCCGAAGTTTCATCCCGTCTCCTGATGTTAAGCCGGAAAAGACTATCAAACGCGGCAACCTTCTGCCACTCGCGCTTCATTGGTCAAAAAGGCGGCGGAGAAAAGGGCCCGGTGGAAGAGGGCTCGAGGCAGAAGATGGCGTAAAGATAGACCTGAAGCCTCATGTCCTTCCCGAGCACAGCTTGGTTAAGAACGTTCGCAAAAGCTTTGTGGACTTCGCGCAATTTATCCTCCGACAGCGCGTCCAAAAGCTCACCGAAGTGATTTTTTGCTTTTCCTATATCCCCGGCATCCTCGGGAGCTGCAGAAAAAATGTCATCATGAGAAAGATGTTCTACGTAATTCCCGTAGAAAGAATAGCGGAATTGTTTTTCGTAGAGCGACGCATAGGCCTTTTTCACCGAATCTGCCGGAGGATCTGTGGCAGCGACCGCTTTCATCACAAACTCATTGAGCGCCTGCTCGAAATCGCGAAAATTTCCGCGCGCGCCCATCAGCGGACCCTTGCCACTCTTTCCAAGCGATGCCGCAAGGCGGTTTGTGCGCGCGTCGTAGCATTGACCGTAGATGCCCAGCGCGCGCACAGTTCCATCAAGGTCTGTTTTCTTTTCGTTCATGGCCTTCTTACCCAACTTATCGTTGAAATGCGCCACCCAATCCGTCGAGCTCATGGCCAGTATCTGCACGCAAGTCATCCCCAACCTGTCGGGGTCAGCTTTTTGTGCGGGCCGAGTTTGCGCGCTGGTCGCCTGAGGGGCAGCGGAAAGTAAGATAGCCAGAATCGTGACAGACCGCACGAGCGAAGCGTAATGCAAGACGTTTGAACGATGCAATCGAAGGGTCATCCGCGCGGCTTCCGTTTCTTTGTCGGCTTGGGCTGCCGCAACAACGCTCGTTCGAGTAGAACCTCGGCGAGTCTTGCCAGTCGCTTGCGTCGCGTTTCGGGCGCCTTCGCGGCGCTGAGATAGAGGAGTGATTGACGGCGCTGGCCCGGCGGGAGGCCATCAA
>Ga0137388_10003198_pt1 | contig 10533 bp, 12 predicted proteins | sample 15con2h14AmetaG_FD_104644 | JGI IMG/M metagenome (GOLD analysis project Ga0137388, IMG submission 104644) | Vadose zone soil microbial communities from Angelo Coast Range Reserve, California, USA - 15con2h1.4A metaG | ecosystem: Environmental > Terrestrial > Soil > Vadose zone > Saprolite...
CGCAGATTCGTCCACTGCTCAAAGATTCTGCCCAAATCAAATATGAGCTGATCAGGCCCGTGATTTTGTGGGGCGTTGACGTGAAAGTGCGTGCGACTGAAACAGGAGCGCCACGCAGTACGATTTACTACCAGGCCAATCTCTTTGACCAGGCAGGAATGGCGAGTCTCCTGCCTCCAGAGCCACCGCCGAAAGTTGAGAAGCTTGATAAGCGGACGCTTCCGCCTCCCATGCGCCAGGCCGTTGTGGACCTGTATGCAGAGTATCCAGAACATCATGTCGATGAGATTGCCCGGATCATCTATGCCCAGTTTGGTCGAAGACCTTCCGCACAAACCATTAAGTTGACCCTTGCCAATGGCCCCAGGCCCTCTCGCACAACACGCCGCTTCCCGCTTTTCTCAGAGATGACTGATCCGCGAGAGTGCAGATTAGCCATCATTAAACTCCATGTCGAGGGCTGGACACCCACCTCAATCGCAGGCTATTTGGGTACGTCTCGGCAGACGGTCCATACGACCCTCAAACGATGGATCGAAGAGCAGTTCGCCGGGCTTGTCGACAAGTCGAGTCGGCCTCACCAGCCTGCGATGAAAACGACGCTGAGAGCGATGCAGGAAGTGAAGAAATTGCAGATCAATCCTGAGCTCGGAGAATATCGCGTCAGCGCAGCGTTGGAACAACTGGGGATCAAGTTGTCCCCTCGCACCTGTGGTCGCATTCTCGCACTGAACCGGCAACTGTATCATCTCCAGATGCCACGGAGCGGTGAGCACACGAAGAAGGAACTGCCCTTTCAATCAGCCTATCGCCATCACTATTGGTTTGTGGATATTAGATATCTTGACATGCACAAACTCGGTGGAGAGATGATTTACTGCATCAGCATTCTGGAGGGCTATTCGCGGGCGATCCTGGCCTCCGCGGTAACCCGCCGACAAAACTTTGAGGAGTACATTGCGGTGCTGTATGCAGCGATCCGCAAACACGGATGTCCGTCAGCACTGGTGAGTGATCACGGCGGCGTGTTTCGCGATCATCGAGCCATGCAAATTTACACTGCTTTAGGTATTGAGAAGAAAGAGATTGAGAAACGGCAGAGCTGGCAAAGTCTGATAGAAACGGCGTTGTATGTTATTTGGAATTTGGAAAATTCTCAAATAACTTGCATTATGTAGACTTGACGCTCGATTCCTATTATCTTTTTAAGAGCAACGAGTGGCAATTCCACATAATTAATGTGCAAAGACGCATGGGAGACTGGTATTTTGAAACGGCTCAGTCTTGGGAGGATCTCGTGGCGGCGCACAAAAAATGGGTCTTGGATTACAATTTCCAAAAACACCTGGCCCACGAAAAGCGGGAAGATGGTCGTCACTCTCCAGCCAAAGTCCTTGGGTGGGTGACAGGAAAACAATTTGAGCCCGACTACATGTATCGCGCCTTCTCTGCGATTTGCGAGACACGGCGGCTTTCCAGGGCGGGGTATGCCCGCTTTCGGGATTTCTTGCTCTATGGCGAACGCAGTCTGGCAGGCAAGCAAGCCCTGATCAATATCTTTCAGGACACGTTGGCTCTGGAATATGGAGAGCATCCCCTGGCGAAATATTCCGTGGAGTGGCAGCCAGACGACAAACATCTGCTGCGGGTTGGCAATCCGCGCCTCTACGAGCATCCGTATCAAAGTCCGCAAGTAGAACTCTGGCCGCAAGGCTCGGTCGAATGGTTTGTGATTATCCAGGCCACTCCCTATGGATCGCGTCCCCGCCGGAAACGTACAGCTCGGGTCTTGGTGATGCAGCCTCCCTTGCTGAAGGAAGCGGAGTGACTCCAAAAAGAGAAGCAGAGTCTCTTGAGAACGCTCACAGGAGTGATAACGATGAATATCAGGCAACTCTCCCGCATGGTCTGGCTTTCCGGACTACTGGTGGTGCTCACGGCATGCACCGAATCGTCCGCGCTTCCAGCAGGACCTATCCCAACAACGAAGGCTTCCACTCCTACTCACATGGCGACAGCGCGGCCTGAACCTTCCCCATCACCGTTTGGAGGAGCAAAGGCCTCCGCTTGGGCCACTTCCACAAACGTGCCCACTCAGCGCGATCCGCATGCCCAAAACCATTAGCCCTCAATTCGCAGCAGCAGTAGGAGCGGGACCAGCATGGGGGGTGGGGATCGCCGGCTACAAACAGGTCCCCCTTGCACTGGCCTGGTCCCCCCACGACGCCTTAGAGTATCATAACCAGTATGGATGGGGACATAAGCTGCTGTGGGTGGTTGCCACGCAGGTGCAGGGAGCAGTGACCATCCACGGGATGAACCTGCGGACAGGGACTCCTGTCTACCCAGATGCGGAGTATGCAGAAGCTTCGAGTACACCAGCGGCTCTGAGCTTAAACCCCAGCGACCCAACCGTCGTCAGTCGGGATGCCAATCGAGATGACCAATGGACCCAGTTTCCAGGCGGCTTAACCGTACCAGGTGCGGGATGTTACTCCCTGGAAGCCACTTGGCCAGGCGGGAGTTGGCATCTCACCTTTGCTGCTGGCTTGGTACCCAGCCCCTCGTAAAAAGGGGCTTTTTCCCGCGATCTCAGCCCTGCACCACGTAGATGGTTCCCGGATGCCCGGTGCAGGGCTGGGGTTGAGGGTCGCGACATTTTGTGCAAACAATCCTGCACGTAGTTGTTACCAGGGTCGGCCCTCCGTCAATTCCGATGATTCAAGGGGCATATGGACAAACGAGGGATTTCTCGTTGACCCTCATCCTCCATCCCTACTCGATGACGGTTCTATGAACTGTTCAGCTTTCATCAAATTTGGCGAAGGGCCCCAGGATCTTGGCGGGGTTTCGTTAAAGGAGGCAGAATGAGCCCAAAAAGAGAAGCAGGGTCGAATGCGCGAACGCGAAGACGAGTGAGAGAAATGACGAGCAAGCGACTTTCCCACATGGTGATACTGACCGGACTGGTGCTGGTTCTCACGGCGTGTACTTCGCCAGCGCCACCCAGTACCCCCACGGCTTCGGCTCCACCTCCAGCGAGTGCAGGGACTGTCGTCCCGACACCAAGCCCAACTGAGCCGAGGCTGGATCCTGTCCCACAGCACTGCCCGGTAAGTAATCCGACTCCTCATGTGAGCTTGCCAGGGCTTGGCCCGGTCGTTGGTGCTTCACCAGTCTGGGCCGACTGGCCACCTGGTGGTCCAGTCATCGCTCACCTCTCACACGTTCCTCCAGGCGTCTATGAAGCACCCTTTGGATACGCTGAGCAGGGTGTCAGGCTACACACCATTTGTGCTGATCTAGAATATGACAGCCGGCCTCGAGACAGCTCGGCACGTGTGACGTTTTTCTCTCTACAGCGATATACACAGTGAGATCTCAACATGTGACAAGATGAGAGGAAGCGGCATGTACCGGCCACCATCCGAACCCGCGTCAGACGACTCGCTGATAGCGGCTCTCTACCAGGCGCATGCTCACCGGCTCCTAGCCTATGCGCGCCGACATACGGCCACACGAGAAGACGCGGAAGATATCGTGCTGGAGGTATTTGTAGCTGCCCTTGAATCGAATGTGTTGCTCTTACGGAGCGAAGGGGAGCAGTCGGCGTGGCTGTGGCGCGTGCTATACAACAAGGTCGCGGACTACTCGCGCCACCGTATGCGCCGGACAGCCGCGCCTCTGGAGGAAGTGGCGACGGTCTCTATAGACGATGCACAAGCACCTGACCAGGTCGCCTTGCGCACTGAGGAATACGCCGAACTGCGAGTATGCCTGGAGAGCATGCCTGAAGCTCAGCAAGAGATACTCTGGCTGCGCTTCGCACTCGGCCTGCGCTGCACCGAAATTGCGCAGCGGCTTCATAAACGCGATGGGACCGTTCGCATGCTGCTCTCACGCTCTCTCAACTTGTTGCGCGCAATGTATGACCGGCAGCAAAGAGGAGAGGTACCGGATGAATAACCAGCATCACAGCGATAACGACGACGAGCAGTTCACTCCCGACGCTATCGATCAACAAATAGACGCGCTTCTTCTGCCAAACGCTCCCCTGCAGCAACAGCATGCAGATGCGCGCGTCCTTCACGATCTCGCTGCGCTCTACATGCAAGACGTGGCAAGTCTGGAGCGTATCTGGGAACGCCTATCAGAACACAGCGCATTCGCAGATGCCAATTCACAGGGAGAAGAAGCGCAACGATTCCACATCGACGGACGAACGAGCGAGAAGACGCTGGATCACGAGAACACGCTGCAAGGCCAGCGGGACGGAAGCGGCTTCCTACAGAGGAATGCGGAACAGCGGAAGAGATCGACCATCGTGCGCATCCTGAACTCGTTGGCCGCCGTCATCATCGTCGGGGCGCTTGTGGGAAGTTGGGCTCTAGTGACCCACGTGGCCGGGCACCATCAGACGAACCTGGCGGTGCCGACAGCACCAACAACGAAGGCCACAGTGCCGACAGTACCAACGACGAAAGCAGTAGAGCCACTGACAGCCATAGATATGCTTGATCAGCATCAGGGATGGGCATTGACCTCTACCTCCATCTTGCGCACCAATGATGGAGGGATGCATTGGAAAGTTGTCTCCCCTGCCAACGTCCATCATCTCAGTGGACTTCAAGGAACCTTCCTTACTACTTCTACTGCATGGGTGGCAGCAGACATGGGTGGGAGCGGACCGCTTCTTGTCCTTCGGACCACTGATGGGGGAAATCACTGGGATAGCATTTCCCTTCCCGAGAGCTACGGGGTCTTTATAGGCAGCCCAAACTTCATCAACCCATCCGATGGATGGCTCGAAGTGAGAACCGCAGCAGCCACACAGAATGAGGCGGTAGATATCTATCGCACGACGGATGGAGGCAAGACATGGGGAAAGGTCTCAAGTACCACCTTCGAGACCGGCAGCGCTCCTGGTCATCTTCCCGTGTTTTGGGATAAATCCGGCATTGCCTTTCTTACTGCTCAAACGGGATGGGCCACGGGAGGAGAAGCGCCATACATCTGGTTGTATGTGACCCATGATGGAGGAGTCACCTGGCAGCCTCAAACCCTTACCTTGCCTGCTGGAGTGAAGTTCGGCCCCGAAGGCTCCGAAGCCGCCACCACGGCTCCTCCTCTCTTCTTTGGAAAGGATGGTCTGCTTCCTGTTGTCTTTGACGGTACGCCGTATCGTAATCTTGATCTATATGTAACCCATGATGGGGGAGTCACCTGGCAAAGTACCGGACCCACCGGCCCCTACTATTCACTCCCTATTGATATTGATGCCCTAGATGTGAATCACATCTGGGTACCGGTACCAGATGCATCGGGGCTTGCCGTGACGAGCGATGGGGGATATCATTGGAATCAGATCACGCCTAATGTAGACTTCTCGAATGTTTCCACGCTGGATTTCATTTCGAGCCAGGTAGGGTGGGCTATCGGCGGACGCGAAAGCCCTCAGCCGCTGCTGCTCAAGACGGTGGACGGTGGCCACACCTGGACAGAGATCACGTACAGTATTTCGTAACATCGTGTAAGTTCAAGGTGTATCATCAGGGAGTTGGCTCATGCAACAACGGAGGCATCAAGCATGAACATGGATCGCAAGAGCTCTCACCCCTCTGACACAGGGATTGAGCAACCCTCCACTCATTTCCTCGTCCCAGTGGTGCTCACTGCGCTTCTGGTCGTCTCGAGTCTCATCCTGGCAAGTTGCGGGTCATCGGGCAGCGCCGGTGGCTCAGGACAGACGCCGACATCAACACCGGCAACTGCATCCTTGCTTCCACGGGCTGCCACAGCGTCACCGACGCCTCCACCACACCAGGCGCTCGGGGCCATCCAGATGATGGACACGACCACAGGTTGGGCCGTCGCTGCAGATCACCATATTCTGCGCACGACTGATGGGGGAACTTCCTGGCAGGATGTGACACCAGCATACGCCCACTCTGCACAAGCAGTGGGAGTCGTCGAGGAGTTTCTCAGTGCTGCCCTGGCATGGGTAGCGATAGCGCCGGCAAATGGCACTCCACCCATCCAGGTCTTCCGCACCACCGATGGGGGGCAGACGTGGCAGATGGCACTCGTCCAAAGCGACAATGTGGGGCAGATCACTTTCCTCAATGCTCAGGATGGATGGATCCTCGCTGGCATAGAAGCGGCGGCAGGTCCCAAGGCCGTGGACGTGTTCCGCACCACCGACGGCGGAAAGACCTGGGCCAAGGTGTCCACTGCGAGCCCGACGTACACGTCACCCGGGGCACTCCCTCCCGGTGCAGAGTGGATGACGTTTCTCGATGCGTCCACTGGCTGGGCCACTGGCTCTTCACCCGTCACACAGTTTGTCTGGCTGTATACCACCCACGATGGTGGCTCGACCTGGCACCATCAGACGCTCCCATCGCCAGCTCATGGACAGGGTGACCTCTTCACCGGACCGATCACGTTTTTCAACCGCCAGGATGGCGTCCTGCCCACCTGCTTCTCAGCAGGCGCCGATATCTACACTGACATCTATGTGACGCACAATGGAGGCACCACCTGGAACAGCACCTCGCTCTTGCCTTTCTCTATATGCGCCGTCGCCGCATTCGGAGGTGTATTAGATTTCATCGACAGCACTCATGGGTGGGTGCTTGACACGGCATGGACGCCTGCGGCAACCACCACGAGTCTCTACATGACGAGCGATGGGGGAGCGCATTGGATGAAGCTTTTGCCCAGGACGAATTACCAGGATATTCAAGCACTCGACTTTGTTTCAGATACCGTCGGCTGGGCCATTGGTGCTGTCACCTCTGAAACCTCTTTCTTGCTCAAGACAAAAGATGGTGGCCACACCTGGACTGAGATTACGTACAGCATTTCTTAACCTGTGCAGATGTAAAGTGTATCATCAGGACATGCCAACGTATGAGAGATCAGGCCCTCTTTGGACACAGCTGTCCGGAGAGGAGCGTTGTCATCACTATGGTAGAGCGACATGACGAAGCCATCGAACGACATCCAGAACCCCATCTTGGCAGCGAGAGACCGGGCTTCGACCAATAACCTCACCTTGGCCATCGAAACCATCTTGCCCGCCCTGGAGCAGTTTCTCCAGTTCGCTGAACCAGAGCAAACGGCCATCCAGCAAGCCACCTGGTCGGCTCGACTGGATGAACCGCTGCCTCAGACAGGTGCAGGAGCCGAGGCCGTGCTTGCGCTGCTGCGTGATGTGGTGATCCCGCACGGTTTGCGTCTTGGTGCTCCTGGCTTCTCAGGATGGGTCGCGACCGCGCCAACAACGGTTCCCACGGCTGCCAATTTCGCTGCTGTTGTCTCTGGCTCGGCCTACCAATGCATTCATGCCTGCAATCTCCTCGAAGCGCAGGTGCTCCGTTGGCTGGCGGAACTGCTGGGGCTTGCTCCTACCTATCAAGGCCTCTTTACCCACGCGATGCGCAACGAGCTTGTTGAAGAGGTAATAGATCCCACTTGTGAGTGAAAGCCGAGCAGGACAAGTGTGGAAGAAGAGCTTGCCAATGTTCCTCGAAAGGCCTTCCTGGAGATGCTGAGCCTACCAACGTGCACTCACCAGAAAGGGCCGATGCGGAAGGATTTTACCGCTTTTCTGGTCGACTTCGGGACGAAAGCTGTTTCTGATGCGCTGCTTTGTCTTCTCGGATTTTCGCTTTCGTTACCGGCTTCGCCTTCCTGTGAAAGAAGAGATGAGCAGAACGGTGAGTTGCACCAGCATTGACGCCTGTGGAGACGATGGCAGACGGGACTGCCGCCTCGCAGGTGTCGAGAGATGCAGGAACCGAACACGTGTGCGCTGCTTCTTGAAGCACAGTATTTCTTGCGTTTTTAGGGAGAGCAGTATGAGAGCATTTCAAGTTGATGGCAGAACGATCAGCGGCTATCTGGCCGTTCCCGAACAGGGCAGCGGACCAGGGGTGCTGGTCCTACATGCATGGTGGGGGCTGACTGAGCCGTTTCGGCAGGTCTGCGACCGGCTCGCGGAGGCGGGCTTCGTGGCGCTCGCCCCCGACCTCTACCACGGTAAGACGACCGCGTCGGTCGAGGAAGCACAAGCGTTGGGCGCAGCGCTGGATCAGGATGTGGAGCGGTGGCGCGGCGACATCACGGCGGCAGTGGGGGTCCTGCACCAACACACTGCGCCACATCTGGCGGGAGGGCGCGGTAAGCTCGCCTTCGTTGGCTTCTCGCTGGGAGACGCCTACGCGCTCGACATGTCCGTCAGAATGTCCGAGCAGATCGCCGCCGTCGTGGTCTTTTATGGCTCCTACCCCGGACTGGACTATCGCAGCGCGAAGGCCGCATACCTCCTCCACTTCGCGGAGGATGACCCTTTCGAGCCGGCTGAGTCGGTTGCACAGATGGAGCAGGAGCTCCAGGCTGCGGGAAGGCCAGTCACGGTCTATACGTATCCAGGGACCAAACATTGGTTCTTCGAGGAGAATCGCCCCGAGTATGACGCCGAGGCTGCTCGCCTTGCCTGGGAGCGGACCATTGCGTTCTTGCACAAGCGGCTTGAGTAAGCGCTGAAGCTCAATCGGAGCGCAGCACCCAGGAGAACTGCACCCGAACTTACCCACTTGCCAGACTGAGAGAAGTGGCAAACCCTGCCGGGACGCCAAACAGGCGGATCGTGATCTGTCTCGTCGTCTGGGGATGGGCATTGCGAACCAGTCGCTGGACCCAAGAAAGGCGGGTATGGGCGCGCTCGGCGCGGGAGAGCGGGGCAGACGTGACGTGTGGAGCGCCGGTGGGTGGGCCCACGCCCCTCTGCACCTCAATCTCGACGCGTTGGGAACGAATGAGGTGGATACAGGCACGTCGATGCTCTCTTCGGCTCCAGTCCTGCCAGAGAAGCGGCTCCCTTCCGACAGCGAGCGGATGCAGGAGCACGCTGACCTGGCGCGGCTTTTTGGTGGCGTTACCATTCCATTGGCGAGGCTTTCGCAGCGGGCAGGGACGACAATTGCGAATACTGGCGGCATACACCACGCGCAGGCTGCTATCAGCCTCTCGACGATGCTCCTGGGGCACAAGCGACTGCCCTGCTGGACAGCGCAGCGTCCCGTCGGGCTGGAGAGGAAAGTCGGCTCCGGTGAAGCGACCGGTTTTCCGAGGCGGGTGGCTGCGGTAGGTGGGCCATACCCAGAGACGGGAGCGGACACGGCGGGTAGGGCTGGATGCATAGCAGCCTGTGAGCGAGCCTTTGCCATGGCGGGAGCAAACTCGGTGATGCACAGAGGCGAGGGCTGAAGCAGATGTCCCAGTTCCAGTCGCAGGTTCCAGGTCCATTGGGCTACCACCTGCCAGCACTCCAGTCAAGAGGCCGAATGAGAGCACCAGCGATCCGGCTCGATCTCCTGGTCCTCATCAAAAAGCGCCGGCTCAAAGGCCCCGCGATGCAGATACAGTTCGACGACATCGGCGGCGGTGAATGCCCGGCTCTCGCAGGTTGGTGAAGAAGAGTTCGTAGACGACACCTCCACGCGTGACGCCAACCGGACTCTTCTTTTTCGTGGCGGGATGGGTGGCCACCACCACACGGCAGCGCACGCCATCGGGTCCCACCGGGATCTGTGGGCAATCGTAGAGGCTGCGGACCATCTGGCTTTCTGGGCGTTGTTGGAATTGATCTGGCGGAAGGTGCAGGCGTGCCTGAACGAGCGGGTGATCGAGCACACTGTACTCTTTGCCGCGGGTGACAAACGCGAAGCCTGCCACATCGGTGAGGACGGCCCCGGTTCCATACTGCCCGTCAAGCCGAAGCAGGGTGTGTGGCTGTGAAAGCTGGTGGGCCATGAGATACTGACCAATGGCCGAGAGCACCTTACGTAGTTCCTCCCGGTAGCGTCCGTTGCCTGGGTTGCCGAACGAGCCGAGCCACTGGTAGCTGTGGGCCTGAGCAACCGTCGTGCGCGTTCGAACAACCTCCCCGCGTTTGCGGCCTCGGTACCCAGGAGCGCACACGTCATCCAACCGGCGGAAAGGCGGGGGAAGCTCATCAGTCTGGGGTAAGGCGCGTTGGCGAGCGGCCTCTCGTGTCCCATCGATGTCGAACACGATCCAGGAGTTTCCTGCTCGATCCAGCAGGCTTCCTGTTTGCTTGTCGGGCGTGAGTGGTCGACCGAGCAGATCGTCCAGAAACAGGGTGCGCAGGGCTTCGACGGGTGCCTCTGTCAACGCCGCTAAAAAACGGGAGAGCGCCGAACGGGAGGGCAACCGATCACGCGCCCGCCCCGGCCATGAACGGGACGGCAAACGGCTGGATCCGCTGGTAGAACTCCTCCAGCGTGCGTTCGCCGCTGATGGCATAGCGCGATCTGGACCGCGAGAAAATCGATGACTTCGTAGTGTCCGAAACGCCGTCGTGCAAAACGCACATGCTCACTGATCTTGGTCAGGACGCCTTGCTTGCGAAGGTACCCGACAATTAGCGCGACTTCGCCAAGCCAGGACGGGGGCGAGGGAACGGACTCGGACGAAGCTTGGATGATTACCGCTTCATCGGCGATA
>Ga0137388_10003200_pt1 | contig 10532 bp, 10 predicted proteins | sample 15con2h14AmetaG_FD_104644 | JGI IMG/M metagenome (GOLD analysis project Ga0137388, IMG submission 104644) | Vadose zone soil microbial communities from Angelo Coast Range Reserve, California, USA - 15con2h1.4A metaG | ecosystem: Environmental > Terrestrial > Soil > Vadose zone > Saprolite...
CAGCTCGCCCTGCGCGTAATCCGTTATCCCGATTTGCACGACCGCCTTGTCGGCGGTCGCCTTCACGTACTCGTGCTCCTTCGTGTAGCGGAGGTCCTTCGGGATGTTCGACATGCGGGGTTCGTCTCGCACGGCGGTGAAGTCGGGGCGAAGGTTACCGGAGCCGGAAACCCCTGTCAAGGCGAGCGTTGAGCGTTGGCCAGCCGACGCAGCTCCTTGTAGACCGCCTTCGCCGCGCGCTCGAGCTCCTGCTCCGTGCCCGCGTTGTCGATCACGAAGGCGCTGCGCCCGCGCTTGCGCTCGGCGGGCATCTGGGCGGCGATCATCCGGTCCGCCTCCTCGCCGCTCAGCCCCCGCGAGCTGCGCAGTCGGGTGCGCCGCAAGGCTGCCGGCGCGTCCACCAGCACGACGACGTCGAACTGCCGCGGGTCGAGCACCTCGAACAGCAGCGGGATGTCGTTGACAACGACAGCATCGCCGCGCGCGCGCGCCTGCGCGAGCAGCTCCGCGCGCCGCCGCTGAACCGCCGGGTGCACCATGGCATTGAGGGCCGCCAGCGCCGCATCATCCCCCATCACTTTGGCGCGCAGCGCCGCGCGGTCCAGCCCGCCGTCGGGGCGCAAGACATCGCTGCCGAACCGCCGCACGATAGCCGCGAGCACCTCGGTGCCAGGCGCCTCGGCCTCGCGCGCCAGCTCGTCGGCGTCGATGATCGTGGCACCCCACTTCCGGAACAGATCGACCACGGTGGACTTCCCGGCGGCGATGTTCCCCGTGAGGGCGACGTTCAACACGGCGGGCATTGGGGAAAGGGGAATGGGGAATGGAGAGGCGCGGACGATGCGCCTGTCCCGAGTACCCCCTCCCCCCGTTCGCCGCTGTCAAAGCAGGGCTGTTTGATCCTCATCCAGCCTCGGCACCTTGTGGCAGTGCCGGCACCGCGCCTCGTAGGACTCCCGCCCGCCCACCATGATGACGGGGCTGTCCCACGAGGCCGGTTTGCCGTTGACTAACCGTTGGTTTCTGGTCGCAGGCCCTCCGCATACGACGCAGATGGCGTGGAACTTGTCCACCACTTCGGCGATGCACATCAGGGTCGGCATCGCACCGAAGGGGAGGCCGCGGAAGTCCACATCCGTCCCGGCTAGAATAATCCGGACCCCGCGGTCGGCCAGGGCGTTGGCGACCGCGACGATCCCCTCGTCCAGGAACTGGACCTCGTCCACCGCGACCACCTCGGTGCCGCTACGCCAGCGTCGCATGATCTCCTCAGCGCTGTCTACGGGCTCGGCCTCCACGGTGAGGCCGTCGTGGGTCGTGACGTTGTACAGGCCGGTGTAGCGGGCGTCGAGGTGGGACTTGAAGACTTGGACTTGCTTGCGCGCGATGACCGCCCGGCGGACCCGGCGGATGAGTTCCTCGCTCTTGCCGGAGAACATCACGCCGGAGATGACCTCGATCCAACCGGGGCGGGTGCCGTGGAACATCGCAGTTTGAGGTGTCACGTGTTGGTTGCCGGGGGAATCGCTAAGACGCCAAGCGGTTCCAAGTCTATAGCGGGGGGGAAGGGCCTGCCGCCGGTCCCCGGTTTCCCCTTCGCGTCTCGGTGTTTCGGCGTCTGAGGTCGAGAAAACGCCCACAACTTGCGGATTTCCGAGGTATACCCAATTATAGTGCCGGTTTTATGCGGGTTTTCGGGCGCACCCCCGCAACAGGGGCGGAATCTCAAGGGTTGTCTCAGTTCTTGTCCCTCAAAAGGAGACCGTCGTGAACAAAGCCGAGCTGACCTCAGCGTTGGCGATGCGGACTAAGATGTCCAAGGCCGACGCGTCTCGCACGATCGAAGCCCTGTTCGACGACAAGGGCATCATCGCCGGTGAGTTGAAAAAGGGCGCTAAGGTGCAGATCACCGGCTTCGGGAATTTCGAAGCGCGCAAGCGCGCTGCACGCATGGGGCGCAACCCCAAGACCGGCAGCGTGATCCAGATTAAGGCGTCGATCGCCCCCGCCTTCCGCGCCGGCAAGCAGTTGAAGATGGCGGTGAACAAGAAAGCATAAGGTCGCAGCGTTGGTTTGAAGAGGCCGGTCACGGGCCGCCCCGCTGGGCGGCCCGTCGGCGTTCTGGGTTGGAGGGGGGCGGGAGCGACAACACGGTTGCCGTAGAGGTGACCCGGAAGAATAGGTTGGCCGGTTCCCGGTTGACGGTCACGGCCGGAGCGATCTGGACCGGAGTCGACCTCAGCGCTCTCGATCGAGCCGCGCTTGCACGCGCCGACCTCGGATCGTCACTCCGCCCCCGGTCAGGCCCCGCATGGCCCGTGTGACCTCGCCCGCCGCGACCTCCACCACGCTGAACGTCTCGCGGACCTCGATCTTGCCGATAGCCCCCTTATCGAGGCCCACCTCGCGGATCAGGGCGCCGACGAGGTCCTTCGCCGCCGCTCCATCCTTCTTCCCGACGTTGACAAAGATCTTCGTGCGCCCGGTGGGGGCAGGGTCGGGCTGATGGCCGACCGCTGCCGGCTGATGGCTGAGCTTCAGCAGCGCTGCCGCGACCTCCGCCGGCTCGAATTGCTGGAACAGTGGTGCGAGCAACATCAGCTCGGCGTCGATGTTTCCGGTCTCTAGCAGCGCGACAACCTGGGTGCGCAGCGCCTCGGCGCGGTCCTGGGCCCGGTCGCTCGCCCCGGGCAGCGGCAGCGGCACGAGCGGCGCCGCGATGGTGCGGAGGTAGAGCAGCTGCCCGGCGCTCGCGAACTGGGTCACCGGCCCTATGGCCGCGAGGGCCCGGAACTCTTCACGCGTGGGCAGCTGGGTGGATAGTACAGCGTCGCAGGGCCCGGCTCCCGGCCCGCGGCCGATCGCCCCGCCGCTCCAGACGTAGGGGTGCTGCGCCCGGACTGCGTCACGCCAGTCGGATATGGCGAAGGGCCGACGGAACGGTGGGACGACGACGTATCGTGCCGGCGCGACGGGCGGGAGCGGCCGGCCGTCGGGATCCACCGGGAGGACGCCGACGACTTCGGCGCGGCGCGCGTGCCGCTCGAGAAAATCGCTGAGCGCTGTGGGGTTCCAGCTGAGAACGACGCGCGGCAGGTCGCGCAGCTCGGCCAGCAGCGTGTCGAGCGCAGCCGACTGCTCGCCTGCGAGCAGGAGCTCGGGCCAGGCGAGCACGACGCTGCGAATCGTGTCGAGCTTCAGGGCGGATCGCGCGAGCAGGGCGGCGAGGTCCTGTGGGGCGCCGGCGAGCACGTCGTGGGGTGGGGGGGGCGCGCCGGCGGGCTGGCCGCGCAGCAGAGCGGCGCTGTGGCTGAGGCTTGTGATGGCGTGCACCCGCCGGTCGGCGGGGGCGGCGGTGACCCATTCGAGAGCGGCGTCGGGGTCAGCGCAGATGATCACTGTCGGCGAAGGCGCGAGCGCCCACACCTCCCTCGCATGCTCCGCGGCGGGTGGCGTGACCAGCACCGTATGCCGACTGCGCTCACTCTTCACACAAGCCTCGATTGTCAAAGGGCGAGAATCCTGGAGAGACGCTAGCTTCGATGCACAGGTAGCGCAATGGAGAGCGGACGTTTGTGGCGCGCTCCACCCGTCGCCATTCTCAAACGCCACGGAGCCATCCGACCATGAGTGAGGGCCTCTCGCCCAACCTGCAGCACCTCGAGCCGTCGGCGACTATCGCGATCTCGCAGGAAGCCAAGCGCCGCCAGGCCGCCGGCGAAGATGTGATCGACCTCGGGGCCGGAGAGCCCGACTTCCCTACGCCGCCCATTCCTGCGGAAGCGGGGATCAAGGCGATCCGCGACGGCAAGACTCATTACCCGGCGAATGAAGGCATCCTCGAGCTGCGCGTCGCCGCGGCGAAACACCTGTCCCTACTTTCGGGTGGCCGGCCGGTGAACGCCGACCATCTCGTGGTCTCTAGTGGATCCAAGCAGTCGCTGTTCAATGCCTGCTTCACCCTGTTCGGACCGGGCGACGTGGTCGCGATCCCCGCCCCGGCGTGGGTGTCGTATCCCCAGATCGTGCATCTGACGCGTGCGCGCCCGGTGCTGGTCCCGGGCGACCCAGAGTGGGGGTTGAAGGTGAGCGTGCGGGAGTTGGCCCGCATGTTGCCTGCCGCAACCGGGCTGCTGTTGTGCTCACCCTGTAACCCGACCGGCTCTGTTTACACGCACGCGGAGCTCAAGGCGATCGCGCAGTGGGCGCGGGAGCGCAAGGTCTGGGTGATCACCGACGAGATCTACCGCCGCATTCATTACGGCACGGGGCCGGCGCCGTCCTTCCTCGATCTGCCGGACGAGCTACTCACGCGCGTCGTGGTCATTTACGGGGTCAGCAAGGCGTACGCGATGACCGGCTGGCGCATCGGGTTGGCGCTCGCGCCCGCGCCGGTGGCCAAGGCGATGGCCGCCCTGCAGTCGCACACCACCACGGGCGCGAACCACATCGCGCAGTATGCCGCCGCCGCCGCGCTCGATGACGAGCGCGTCGAGCAGGACGTCGCCCGCATGGTGGCGGAGTTCCGCCGGCGGCGGGATCTCGTCGTCGCGCGGTTTCGCCAGGCGCTGCCGGGGGTCGAGTTTGTCGACCCCCTGGGCGCCTTCTACTTCTTCTTCCGGGTGGACTCCTTCGGTGGGATCAGCGGGACTACCTTCTGCACGCGGCTGGTCGGCGAGCAAGGCGTGGCCCTGGTCCCGGGCGCCGCGTTCGGCGACGACCGCTGGGTGCGCCTGTCCTACGCCGCCGCGACCCCGGACATCACCCGCGCGCTCGATCGCATCGTCGACTTCTCGAAGAAACTGGCGGACTGAAACGGAGAGTAGGGCCTGGGGACAGGGGACAGGGGAATGGCATCACCATTCCCCGTTTCCCGTTCAGAGCTTGGCGACGCGGTGTGAGAGGACCTCGAGTCCCGTGTCGGTCATGAGACAGTCGTCCTCGATCCGCACGCCGAACTTGCCGGGCTGATAGATCCCCGGCTCAATCGTGAAGACCATTCCCGGCTCGAGGCGGGTCTCGTTGCCCTCGACCAGGTAAGGCACCTCATGCCCGTCCATGCCCATACCGTGGCCCAGGCGGTGAGTGAAGAACTCACCGTAGCCAGCGTCCGCGATTACTTTGCGGGCGGTGCGATCCATCTCCTGGCACCGCGTCGTAAACGGCTTGCCGAGTTGCATCGCCGCCGTCTGCGCGTCATGAACGGTGTTGAAGACCTTCTTGAACTCCTCCGAGGGCGAGTCGCCCCACCAGATGGTACGGGTGATGTCCGAGGCGTACCCCTGCACCGGTGAGCCCGCGTCGATAAGCACGACCATCTCCCGCTCGAGTCTGAGTCCGCCGGGGTGGCTATGCGGCAAGGCGCTGGAGGGGCCGAACTGTACCAACCCGCCGCCCGCCGCGCCGCGGGACCGCATCGCGTCGGAGAGCCGCTCCACCACCTCCTGCTCGGTCAGGCCGGCCTGGAGCGCGGCGAACGTGGCGGCGATCGACGCTTCCGTGATGGCGATCGCCTGCCGGATCAGGGCAATCTCCTCGGGATACTTGATGATGCGGAGCCGCTCGGTGACTGGCTGCGCCGTCTGGACGTGCCAGTCACCGCCGGCGACGTCGCCCAACCGCACGTACGAGGCGTAGTCGAACGTGTGCTCGAGCGCGAGCTCGCCCCGTCCGTGTTGCGGTTTCATCTCGCCCAGGGCCCGGCGCACCAGCTTCCAGGGGTCGTCCTGCTCCTCCCAGCCGCGGATATCCTGGACGGCGGTATTGCGCCTGAGTCGCTCCACCTCGAAGGAGGGGCACACGACGACGGGCGCGCCCTTGACCGGCAGGAAGAGCGCGATCAGGCGCTCGCTCCGGCCCGGGTTGTAGCCGGTGAAATACTGGAAGTTGACGCTCGGTGCCGCGACGAAGAGGTCGAGCTTGCGGGTGATCAGCTCCTGGCGCAGCCGCTCCTGGCGCCGGGCGAAGACTTCGGGCCCTAGGAGGGGCGCCTGAACGTCGGATGGTGGGATCGCTGGATTGGGCGGGGGCGCCACAATCCGGCTATCCGACCCTCCCACTATCCGACGTGGTACCAAGGCTGCCCCTGCGGCCGCGACGAACTCGCGTCGTTCCATCGGCTGGCTCCGCTGCGGACTGGCGCTATATTACCCGCCCCACGGACGAGTCGGAAGGCAGTCGATGCACTTCGAGGCACGCATTGAGCCGCTGGATGGCAAGCTCCCTAAGGTCAGCTACCATTGGGACCCCGAGACGGACATCCTGTCGGTGGCCTGCAAGGGCGGCGGGAAGGCTACGGGGCTGAACGGCACCGTCGACCTCGAGGGCGACGACGGGGCGTTCGTGGTGCTCGACGTGGCTGGCGGTACGTTGCGGGGCCTCGACGTGGTTACCTGGCCCGACGACGTGCGCACCGTGGACGCGCTCGCGGCGCCGGCCCCCGATAAAGAGGCGCGCGTGGTGTTTCCAAGCCGCCGCTCGCAGCCGGGTGTGGCCGCGGTCGAAGTGGACACCGCGCTCACGGTGGAGAAAAACCCGGGCGAGTCGGTGTTCCATATCGGCGTGGGACGGGGACGGGCCGCGTCGGTGGTGCAGGTCGCCGACCAGCTGCTGGTCGAGGTCGACAAGCAGTCGCGGCTCGTGGGGCTGTGGCTGCTCGAGGTGCCGCCGTTCCCCAACGTCGAGGCCACCGCCTGAACGTGGACGAGCGGCTGGAACGCTACGTCGCTCAGTTGTTCGCCGTCGAAGATCCCGTACTCGCCCGTGTCCGCGCTCGCCATGCCGAGGCAGGGCTCCCCGCGATCCATATCTCTCCCGAGGAGGGCAAGCTGCTCCTCGTGCTGCTGCGCGCCATCGGCGCCGCCACTGTCCTGGAGCTGGGCGCGCTCGGCGGCTACAGCGGCATCTGGCTCGCCCGGGCGCTGCCGCCCCCGCCCCGCGGGCGGCTGACGACGATCGAAAAGGACCCGCGTCACGCGGCCCTGGCACGGCAGGCCTATGCGGAAGCTGGCCTCCAGGACCGCGTGCGGCTGATCGAGGGCGCGGCGCTCGCCGTGCTGCCGACCCTCCCGCCCGGGTTCGACGCCGTGTTCGTGGACGCCGACAAGGAGCCGCTGGCGGACTACTTCGAATGGAGCGTGCGGTTGCTGCGCCCCGGCGGGCTGTTGCTGTGCGACAACGCCTTTTTCCATGGCGCCGTCGTCGATCCTGCCGACCACTCGGCCACGGCCGAGGGGGTGCGCGCCTTCAATCGCCTCGCCGCAACCGATCCACGCGTGGTCGCGACGGTGATCCCGATCCGCGACGGGCTCGTGGTCGGCGTGAAGGTGCCCCAGTGAGCGTCGAGCTGCCGCGGCTCGAAGGATTGCGCGAACCGGACAAGTATGAGCGCCTGGTCGAGCGAGACCCGGAGGTGTGGTGGAGCGACCGGGGCCCGTTTCTGGGACTGCACGAGCTCAACCTCACCCGCGTCGACTATTTCCGCGGTGTGTTCGGGGGCTTCGCGGGCAAGCGCGTGCTTGACGTGGGCTGTGGTGGCGGGATTCTGGCGGAAGCACTGGCGCGCGAAGGCGCACGCGTCACGGGCGTCGACCCGTCGGAGAAATCACTGGCGGTGGCCCGCGCTCACGCCGCCCGATCGCGGCTCACCATTGAGTACCGCGCCGGGACGGCGGAGGACCTGGCGGCGGCCAGCTTCGCCGGAACGTTCGATCTCGTCTTCGCAGTCGACGTGCTCGAGCACGTCGAGGATCTCGAGCGCAGCCTCGCGGCCATCGCGCAGCTCCTCGCGCCCGGCCGCGCGTTAGGCTTCCTGACGCATAACCGCACGCCGGCAGCGTTCCTCCAGCTCATCTGGGGTGAAGAGTATGTGGATCACTCCATGCCCGAGGGCTTCCACGAGTTCCAGCGGTTCGTCACCCCTGGCGACCTGACCGAAACCCTCTCCCGCCACGGCCTCGCGGTGCAGGAGTTGCGAGGGCTGGGGCGCAGCGCCGATGGCGGCGCTCGCCGCATCCTCACCGACGACCTGAGTGTGACCTACCTCGGCTGGGCGCGGAAAGGATGACTCGTGGAGGGGGCGGGGTCCTGGACCGTGCGGATCAGAGACGAGGGGGCGGTGCACGCGCGGTTCGATCGATTGCAGTATCCTTCACATGACGTGGAGACCTACCTGCGGAGCCGCGCACCCCGGGACGTTGTCCCGCCGGCTGGCTCCGGTCTGCCGAGAACCGGCACGTGATTGATCGAGCGGGACCTCCCGCGTCTCCCCCCATTCCCATCGGCCGTGTCGTCGCGACCGAGCTGAAGCCGGCTACCCCGCACCAGTTCCACTTCTGGACGGCGCAGGAGACGAGCATCGGGATCGGGGCCATCGTGCGCGTGGAAGAGCAGGAGAAAGGGAATGGGGAAGTGGGACGGGTGGTGTACGGTGTGGTGACCGACGCGTTCGCCTACTCCGACCTTCCGACGCCGCTGCACGACGTACTCGGCGCCCAGGGCGACCCGGCGCGCGCCGCGGCGGCGCCGACCGTGCGCCAGGAGATCCGGCTCTGGACTGCGGCGGTGTTGCGGCAGATTCCCGAGGAGCCGCTGCAACCGGTGCCGCTGGGACGCGTCCTCGTCGCCACCGATGCCGACGTCGCCCAGGCGCTGCGCATGGACGCCTATCTGGCCGGTGCCGCGCCGACCGGGATCCCCGTCGGCCTGTACACCTCGGGCGGTCTCGAAGCGCCCGTGTATTTGGACGCCGACTTCCTGCTCGGTCCCGAGGCGGCACACCTCAACATCTCGGGCGTTTCCGGACTCGCCACCAAGACTAGCGCGGTAGAGTTCCTGCTGGCGTCGATCTTCCAGCACTTTCCGGCGCACAAGGGCAAAGTCGCCGCCGTGTGCTTCAACGTGAAGGGGCCCGACCTCTGCTTTCTCGATCAGCCGGGCGCCCTCGCCGAGGAGGACCGGCGTCGCTACGAGCGGTTGGGAGTCGCGCCACGCCCCTTCGAGCAGGTGCGTTACTTCGCCCCCTTCAAGGCCGATGGGGTGAACCTCAACACGCTGCGGACGCACCCCGATCTCGCCCCGAGCGTCGAGCCGTTGGTGTGGGGCCTGGCGGAGGTGCTCGACTACGCCGAAGTGCTACTCAACCGCGACGACATCGACGCCAAAGCCGATGCCTTCATCGATTTCCTCGCCGACCGGGTGCTGAACCGCGACTTCGCGGACGGCTTCGGGGGCACGCACCGCGTGCAGTCCTTCGCCGACCTGGACCGGCTGTTCCGCGCCATTATCGGCGGGCTGGAGGATGCCGGACGCAGCGATATGTGGCGCACGCATCACATCGCCACGATTCGCAAGGTTCGCAACCGGCTGTCCAACATCTCCACTCGCTGCAAAGGGCTCGTGGCCGACGACGGTCAGTCGAGCGACCTGCCCTGGGGCGCGTTTGCGGACCGAACGGCCTACGTCGTGGACCTGGCCAATGTGGACCCCCTGGGTCAGGACCTGGTGTTCGCCCGCGTCGTTTCGAAGCTGCGCGAGCACCTGGAGCGCCGGGACCTCGGCGTGGACGCCGTCGTAGTGTTCGTGGACGAGCTGAACAAGTACGCGCCGGCGGACGGAGCCGACACCTACGTGAAGAAGATGTTGCTCGACATCTCCGAGCGGGGGCGCTACCTCGGGCTGGTGTTGTTCGCTGCCGAGCAGTTCCGCTCGCAGGTGCACCGCCGCGTGGTGGGGAACGCGGCGACCCAGGTGTTCGGCCGAATGGACATGGACGAGCTAGCGACGCCCGGCTATCAGGTGCTCTCGCCGGCAATCAAGATCAAGCTGGCCACCCTGCCGATCGGCGAGCTGATGGTGCGCCACCCGCATTTCACCCAGCCGATCTTCGTGCGGTTTCCGCGCCCCGCGGTGCTGCGGGGGCGAGACGGCGTGGAGCGCTTTCCGCCGGCCGCGGACCTGCCATTCGCTGACGCAGTCGTGCGCCAGCTGGTCCGGCTCGACCGGGGCGTGCGACCCAACGTGGTGAAGGATCTGATCGCCGACCGGGAAGAGGAGGATGTGCGTCGTGCGCTGGGCGCGGTGCGCCGGGCCCGCCCGAGCGATGTGCTGGGGTACTTCCGTGCGGCCCTGGGCGGGCGCGTGCACGCCGAGGCACCCCGGGCGCGCACGGGAGTCCCGCCCCTCAACCCGATCTCGGAAGAGCCCTACTGACCGACAGGGCGGGGGATACCATGGCGGATCGTCTGCGCAGGCTCGCGCTCACCGTGCCGATCGCCTGCGCCGCCCTCGGGTGCGGCAGCGACAGGGTGCTGCTACGCTATCACCCCAAAGCGAATACGACGCACCGCTACACGCTGGACGAGCAGATGAAAGTGGCGGGTGCCGGGGCCTCCGCGTCTCTGCCCGCGATGGACAAGGGGATGTCCGTCCAGCTGCGCGAGCGGATCGGCGAGGCGAACCGTAGCGGGGTTGGGGGAGTAGGGGGAGGAGGGGGAGGAGGGGGAGTAGGGGGGGGGGGGGGGGTGGGGGGGACC
>Ga0137388_10003205_pt1 | contig 10528 bp, 5 predicted proteins | sample 15con2h14AmetaG_FD_104644 | JGI IMG/M metagenome (GOLD analysis project Ga0137388, IMG submission 104644) | Vadose zone soil microbial communities from Angelo Coast Range Reserve, California, USA - 15con2h1.4A metaG | ecosystem: Environmental > Terrestrial > Soil > Vadose zone > Saprolite...
AGGTTGGTGAGCGGGGGGAAGTATCCTTCTTTATATTGGCCGATCCACCGATCGACCGTTTGCTGGGCTTCGCGCAGGGACACGGGAGGCTCCGGGCAATCGTGAACGCCGAGCTGCCGCTGCTCGTCACGCCGCTCCAAGGAGAGCGGTACGCTGCAAAAGAGTTGAGCGCCCTCATCGCGCCCCCCTACGACGTCATTTCCAGCGAGGACCGTCCCCGCTATGCGGCGCGCGATCCCCACAATATCGTGCATCTTATTCTCCCGGAAGCGTCCTCGGGCGGTCGCCGGAGTGGCGGCGGGGACCGCTACGCTCACGCCGCAATGCTCCTCGCGACGTGGCGGGACGCGGGCGTAGTGCGACGGGATCCCGGGGACTCGGTGTACATCGTCGCGCAGGACTACACCCTGCCGTCGGGCGAACGGCGGACGCGCATTGGGATGCTGGCCGCCGTGCGCGCCGAGCCGTTCGCCACACGCCGCGTACGGCCGCACGAGCAGACGCACTCGGCGCCCAAAGCCGATCGGCTGGCGCTGCTGCGCGCCACCGCGACCAACCTCGAAACCATCTTCTTGCTTGCGCCGGACTCCGACCGGATGCTGGCGCAGGCCCTCGCCAAGCGGGCCTCCGGCATCCCGGCGGCACGCGCCGAGCTCGACGGCGTCGGCATCCGTGTCTGGGTCGTGTCGGGCGATCAGGCGGCGGCGCTCGCTCGGCTGGCGGGCCGGGCTCAGCTCTACATCGCCGACGGCCATCACCGCTACGAGACTGCGGTGGTGTACGCTCGCGAGCGGCCGAGCGCCGACCGCGTGCTTTCGTTCATCGTGTCGGCAGCCGATCCCGGCCTCACGATCCTCCCTACCCACCGTATCATTTTCGGTGCGGGCCGCGACGCCACGACACTGGTCGCGGCCTGGCGGGAGTGGTTCGAGGTCGGGCGGGTGGCGCCCTGCATGGACCGGGTCGAGCGGCTGGCCGAGCTGGGGCGCGAGCGCACCGCGTGCATCGTGGCCTTCCCCGACGCCTATGACGTCACCCTGGTCCTGAAGAACGAAGCGAGGCTCGACACCGTCCCCGACATGGGGAAGACGCCTGCGGTCCGCGCGTTGGATGTGGCCCGGATCGAGTCGCTCGTCGTGCAGCGCATCCTCGGGGCGGGCACCGCGACCCCCTCGCTCGCCTACACCCCCGATCCTCACGCCGCTTTCGATGCGGTCCGGAACGGACGGGCCGCCGCCGCGGTACTCCTGAATCCCACGAAGGTGCAGGATGTGTTCGCCGTAGCGGACGCGGGAGACGTCATGCCGCCCAAGTCGACGTACTTCGTGCCGAAGGTGCCGAGTGGACTGGTAATGCGGCCGGTCTAGAAGGCGGTGCGAGGCCATCGCCTCTATATTTTCACTCCATGTCCCCCCCGCGACCCCGGGACCGCGTCCTCGGGAATCTCGAGTCCATCTACCGCGAGGCCTACGAGCGCGCGAAGGTTGCCGACGACCAGACCCGCATGGCGGATCTCGATGCCGCCTACCAACGCGAACAACTGTTGCTCGAGGTGCTGCTCGACATCCGCGACGCGCTCGCGTCCCTTCCGGCATCCGCCGAGACGGGATCCGGGAAGACCGCTGGATCCGACCCGATCGCCGCGCTCGAAACCATCCACCGCATCACGAAGCTGCGCTGAGGAAACCGCATGCGCCCACGCCTTTCTCTGGGACTTCTCTGCCTGACCCTCGCCTCCTGCGCCCGGCAGGCGGACATCATCGTCACCGGCGGGATGGTCTGGACTGGCCTCTCGAACGGCGCAGCCCAGCAGGGCGCGGTTGCCATCGCCGACGGCAAGATCCTCGCGATCGGCGACAGCGCGCAGATCGCGCGGTATGCGGGCCCCAAGACCCAGGCGATTCAGGCCGGCGGCGGGCTCGTCCTGCCTGGCTTCACCGACGGACACACTCACTTCATCGACGGCGGGTTCCAGCTCGCCTCGGTCGATCTCAGGAATGCGGCGACACCCAAGGAGTTCATCCGGCGCATCAAGGACTACGCCAAGACCCTGAAGCCCGGCGACTGGATCACCGGCGGGGATTGGGACCATACGCTGTGGCCCGGCCAGCCGCTCCCCCATCACGAGTGGATCGATTCCGTCACGGCGAACAATCCGGTATTCGTGAGCCGGCTGGATGGCCATGAGGCGCTGGCCAACGTCGCAGCAATGCGCGCGGCCGCGGTCACGAAGGCCACCCCCACCCCGTCAGGCGGTGAGATCCTGCGGGACCCGAGGACTGGTGAGCCGACGGGCATCTTCAAAGACCGGGCGCTCGACCTCGTCGGCCACGCGATCCCGGACCCATCTCCCGCGCAGCGTGACTCAGCCCTAGCTCGCGCGCTTGCCTACGCCGCGTCGCTGGGCGTCGCCGCTACGGCCCACGTGTCCGCGTCGTGGGCCGATCTCGCGAGCTATCGCCGCCTCGAGCAGGCGGGCCGGCTCACGATGCGGGTGGCGCTCTATCTCCCCCTCGATTCCTGGCGGGCAGTCGCCGAGACGGTGAGCCGTTCAGGCCGCGGCGACGATTGGGTGAAGATCGGCGGGCTTAAGGGCTACATGGACGGCTCTGCGGGGTCTCGGACCGCGTACTTCTTCGAGCCCTATAGCGATTCGGCGGGCTACAATGGGCTGCTGCAGCACCCGGAGGCGGACATGCGGGGCTGGATCGGCAGCGCCGACTCGGCGGGACTGCAGGTGACCGTCCACGCGATCGGTGACCGCGCCAACGCGATTCTCTTGTCGATCTACGACAGCGTGGCGAAGGCCCACGGGCCGCGCGACCGGCGCTTCCGGGTCGAGCACGCCCAACACCTGCGCCCGCAGGACATCCCCCTGTTCGGCAAGCTCGGCGTGATCGCTTCGGTCCAGCCCTATCACGCCATCGATGACGGCCGCTGGGTGGAGCAGCGCATCGGGCCGGTGCGCATCAGGACCACGTACCCGTTCCGCACCCTGCTCGACACGGGCGCCAGGCTCGGGTTCGGGTCGGACTGGACGGTCGCGCCACTCGACCCGATCCTGGGCGTGTACGCGGCCGTCACGCGCCGCACCCTCGACGGCAAGAATCCGAACGGGTGGGTGCCGGAGCAGAGGATCTCGGTGGGGGAGGCGCTGCGTGCGTACACGGCGGGTAACGCCTATGCGACGTTCGACGAAGGCAAACGGGGCACGCTTGCACCGGGCGCTGATGCAGACGTCGTGGTGCTGGACCGCGACCTCTTCACCATCCCGCCCGATTCGCTCGATGGGGCGCGGGTCCGCTACACGATTGTGGGCGGCAGGGTCGTCTACCGGCGCTAGCCGGAGTACGTGAGCCCGGCTCCGTCGTGCTCCACGCCGGCTTCCACCACCTCTCCTAGAACCAGGGTGTGGTCTCCACTGGGGAGTGTCGCGACGACGCGACATTCCACCCACCCGAGCGCGTCGGCGAGCACCGGCGCACCGGAGGCCGGCGCGGGCTTGGTCTTGATTCCCTTGAGCTTTTGGGAGGCGCCCGCCCCCGCGCGCCGGAGCTTCTCCGCCAGGTCGCGCTGCCCCTCGTGAAACACATTGACCGCAAAGTGATGCGCGTCGCGGATCAGCTCGATGATCTTCGATCTGCTCTCGACCGCCACCACCACCATTGGCGGGTCAAACGAGGCCTGGCCGACCCAGTTAGCGGTGATGCCGTGCTCATCGCCTTCACGCTTCACGGTGACCGCGTAGAGGCCGTACGTGAAGTGCCTGAGGACCGTCTCCTTGGCGGCTTCGTTCATGGAAGGGAATATGCGAGTTGGCTATCTTTGTGCCATGGCGACGCGCGCTCAACCCCGGCTTCGGGCCGCAAAATCACTGTCCAAGGCCGACCTGCTCGACATGTATCGGCTGATGCGTCTGTCGCGGCGCATTGACGACAAGGAAATCCAGCTCAAGCGGCAGAACAAGATTTTCTTCCAGATCTCGGGCGCGGGTCATGAGGCCGTGCTGGTCGCGGCGGGCAAGGTCCTCCGCCCCGCGTACGACTGGTTCTACCCCTACTATCGCGACCGTGCGCTCTGTCTCAGCCTGGGCATGACCCCCACCGAGATGTTGCTCGCGGCGGTCGGCGCGGCCGAGGACCCCAACTCGGGGGGCCGCCAGATGCCTTCCCATTGGGGCCACAAGGCGCTCAACATCGTCAGCCAGTCGAGCCCCACCGGTACGCAGCTGCTCCAGGCCGTCGGCTGTGCGGAGGCGTGGCTCCGCTACGACCGGATCGACGCGATCGCCGAGAAACCAATCCATGGCGACGAGCTCGTGTACGTCTCGGCGGGGGACGGCACCACGAGCGAGGGAGAATTCTGGGAGGCGCTCAACACCGCCAGCAATCTGAAGCTGCCCGTACTGTTCCTGATCGAGGACAACAAGTACGCGATCTCGGTCCCGGTCGAGGTGCAGACCGCGGGCGGTTCCGTATCGAAGCTCGTGCGGAACTTCCCCGGCCTCCTTGTCGAGGAAGTCGACGGCTGCGATCCGGTCGCCTCGTACGACGTGCTGTTACGGGCCTCGGAATACGTACGCCAGCGCAAGGGCCCCGCCCTGGTGCACGCGCACGTGACCAGGCCCTACTCTCATTCCCTCTCGGACGATGAAGTGCTATACAAGCCGCCGAAAGAGAGAGAAGAGGAGGCGCGCCACGATTGTCTCACCCTGTTTCCCAAACGACTCATCGCGGACGGCGTAGCCACCGAGGCCGAGATCGAGGCCATCCAGGGCCAAGTGGACGAAGAAGTCGGGGTCGCCGCCGACATGGCGCTGGCCTCGCCCCAGCCGGAGCCCGAGACGGCCCTGCTGTACGTCTACTCGCCCGAGGTCGATCCCACCTCCGAGCAGTTCGACACGGAGGACGACCCGCAGTTCGGGGGCGATCCCACCACGATGGTCGACCTGCTCAACGCCTGTCTTAAGGACGAGATGGCACGGGATCCTCGCATCGTGGTGTTCGGCGAGGACGTGGCCGACGCGAGCCGCGAGCAGCATCTGGAGCACGTGAAGGGCAAGGGCGGTGTCTTCAAGGTCACCTGGGGGCTCCAGCGACAATTCGGGAGCGATCGGGTCTACAACTCCCCGCTCGCCGAGGCGAACATCGTGGGCCGAGCCATCGGGCTGGCGACTCGTGGCCTGAAACCCGTCGTGGAGATTCAATTCTTCGACTACATCTGGCCCGCCTACCATCAGCTCCGCAATGAGCTCGCCACTCTCCGGTGGCGCTCCAGCAACGCCTTCTCGAGCCCGCTGGTGGTGCGCGTCACCTACGGGGGCTACCTGAAGGGCGGCTCGATCTACCATTCCCAGACGGGCGCCGTGGTGTTCACGGCTGTTCCCGGGCTCCGTGTGGTTTGCCCCAGCACAGCGCTCGACGCCAATGGTCTGTTACGCACGGCGATTCGGTGTGACGACCCCGTGTTGTTCCTCGAGCACAAGCACCTCTATCGCCAGACCTACAACAAGGCGCCCAATCCCGGGCCGAACTTCATGATCCCGTTCGGCAAGGCGAAGGTAGTACGAGCGGGCCGGGACCTCACAGTGGTGACCTACGGCGCCGTGGTGCAGCGCTCGCTCGTCGCAGCGAAAGAGCTCGAGGAGCGGGAGGGGGTGAGTGTGGAGGTGATCGATCTCCGCACCCTCTCGCCCGTGGACTGGGAGACGATTACGGCGTCGGTGACCAAGACGAACAAGGTGCTCGTCGCCTACGAGGACGCGCAGTCGTGGGGCTATGGCGCCGAGATCGCCGCCCGCATCGCCGACGAGTGCTTCCCGTGGCTGGACGCGCCCGTGAAACGGGTGGCGTCGACCGACACCTTCGTCGGCTACGCCCCCAGGCTCGAGGATTTCATCCTGCCGCAGGTGGAGGATCTCGCGCGGGCGATGCGCGATCTGCATGCGTTCTAGCGCCGTCCGCGTCTTCGCCCTGCTGTTCTTCCTGTCAGGGGCGACGGGGTTGGTGTACGAGTTGCTGTGGGTTAGAGTCCTCTACCAGAGCTTCGGCTCGACCATCCAATCGGTGACGACGGTGGTGGCCGCCTACATGGGTGGCCTTGGGTTGGGCGCTTGGCTGTTCGGGCGCCGGGCGGACCGCCATCCCCAACCAGCCGCATTGTACGGCTGGCTCGAGCTCGCGATCGGGGCGTTCGGGGTGGTCTCGCCCTCCGTGCTCGCGCTGGCCCATCGACTTTACCTCGGAGCTGCCGGTGCGCTCCAGCTGGGCGGCGCACCCAGCATAGCGTTGCGCTTTAGCCTGGCGGCACTGGTACTCCTGGTGCCCACGGCGCTCATGGGCGGCACCCTGCCGGTGCTCGCGCGGGCGTTCACCGGCACCAATCGCGCCGAGCTACGACGCTCGGTCGGTCTCCTGTACGGTTTGAATACCCTCGGGGCCGTCCTGGGCACGGCCCTCGCGGGGCTCGTGTTGATCGAGCATGTCGGGATCCGGGCGAGCCTGTTCGGGACGGCGGCGCTGAACCTCGCGCTCGGCGCCGGCGCCCTCGCCTTGGCCCGCCCGCTGGCACTGCAGTCGCACGGCGCGGACGGCCCGGCCGGCCCGCCCGGTGTCGCTTTACCGGCGGCGTCGATCCCACTGCGCTCCGTCGGGTTCGCCCTTCTGGGGTTGACGGCCTTCGCCTCACTGCTCGATGAGATCGCGTGGACCCGGGTATTGGTCATGATCGTCGGTGGCTCGACGTATGGGTTCACGCTCGTGCTGCTCGTCTTCCTCCTAGGCATTGGGCTCGGGAGCGGTATCGTGGCCCGTTGGCGCGTCGCGCCGGGCCAGACCACGTCACACGCGGCCGTAGCGCAGGGGGTTACCGCGGCGGGGGCTGCCCTGCTCTTCGTCATCTTCGCGGCCCTGCCGCGCTACATCGTCGCGGTGTTTCAGACGCCGTCGCTCGGCGCCACGGAGCGCCTCCTCGCGATGGGGCTCGCCGTCGGTGCCGTCGTGTTGATCCCGGCGATCGGGATGGGGATGACCTTCCCGCTCCTCGTCGATCTCGTGGCGCCCGGCGGCGCCGCGGGCGGTGCCGAGGTGGGCCGCGCGTATGCGACCAACACCGCCGGGAGCATCGTTGGGGCCGTGCTCACCGGCTTCGTGCTGGTTGTGACCCTCGGCACGGACCTCACGCTTCGCCTGGGGTTGCTCGTGAACGTGATAGCGGCGCTGGTGCTCGCATGGCTCGCCGCGCGCGGGGTCGCCGAAGGCTCGGCCGAGCACCGAACGCTGCGGTTGCGGGTGCTGGGCGCCGGTGGCTTGGCGACTCTGGCCCTCGTCGTGGCGCTGGCCGCGCCGCGCTGGAGCACCAGGCTGATCGATCTGGGCCCGAGCATCTACGCGCGAGACCGCATGGACGCGCGCGGCGTCGAGGCATTCCTAATGCACCGCGGCGCGCGCCAGCTGGCGTATCGGGAGGGGTGGAACGCCACCGTGTCCGTGTGGGAGGGGGTGTCAGGACGTTACCTGAAGGTGAACGGCAAGGCAGATGCCTCGGACTATGGCGACATGGACACGCAGATCCTCGCCGGTCTCGCCCCGGTCGCGGCGCGGCCCGGCGCAAAGACTGCCTTCGTGGTCGGTTACGGGAGCGGCGTCACTGCCGGGATCCTTGCCCGGGTGCCTGGCATGCAACACGTGCGCGTGGTCGAGATCGAGCCGGCCGTGCTGGAGATGAGCCGGTTTTTCCTGCACGTCAACGACAGCGCCAGCGTTCACCCCAAGGTCTCTCTCGTCACCGACGACGCTCGCAGCGCCCTGCAGCTCGATCCGACCCGGTACGATGTCATCGTCTCAGAGCCGAGCAATCCGTGGCTGGCGGGCGTGGCGACGCTGTACACGCCCGAGTTCTTCCGTATTGCCCGCAGCCGACTCGTGGACGGGGGCGTGTTCTGCCAGTGGGTCCAGCTCTACCAGGTGCCGCTCCCGGTGGTTGCGGGCGTGGTGCGGAACGTCAACGCGGTGTTTCCCCACGTTCATCTCTGGTTCGGCGCGCTGGGCGACGTCCTGGTGGTGGCGTCGATGCAGCCGCTCACCTACGATCGTACCTGGCTCAGCCGGCTGGTCGGCCCGATGGGCGCGCTGGCTGAACTGGGGCGCGAGTATCTGAACGTGGACCAGCCGGACGACTACCTCGGGCACTTCTTACTCGGCGAAGCGGGCGTCGCGAAGCTGATCGAGCGCCCCGCCATCGTGCACCGCGACGACCGACCGCAACTTGAATTCGTCGCTGCGCGCCGCTTCCTCGATCCCTGGGGGATGCCGGGGGTGTTCGACTCTTTGGCAGCAATCCGGGCTGCCACGCAGGCCGCCGAGGATCCCTCACCGGTGCTGTTCGCACGCGGCCTCACCGCCCGTCGGGGCGATCCCAGCGTTATGCAGTACGTGGAGGCGGCCCGGCGCGCTCAACCGGACGATCCCCGCTGGACCACGTCGCTGGCGGCGATTCGCCTCACCCTCGGAGACACCACGTTCGTGGACTCGGCACTTCCCCGTTTGTTGCGGCCCGGCCGCAATTCGGAAGCGTGGCTCCTGAGCGGTGTCGTGGCTGCCCAGCGTGGCCAGGACCGGCGCGCCCGCGCCCTGCTAACCGGCGCGCTCGCGGCGGGCGCCGACACCGCCGAGGCGAGCGCCGCACTCGGCGCGGTGGAGGCCCGCGCTCGACGCTGGGCGGAAGCTGCCGCGCACACCCGCGCGGTCGTGCGCGGGGCCCGCAACACCTTGCGTCATCCCTATCCGCGAAACTGGCTGTCGGCCACGTTGACGCCGCTCGCCCTCAAGGGGCCGCCCTGGGTCGCGGATAGTCTGCTCGTCACCGGCATCGCGCGCTGGGATGGCTGGTTTCAGTTGCACGAGCTTCACGCCGTGACGGCGCTGCGTACGGGTCGCTGCGACCTGGCGGCGGAGGAATTCGTGGTGCTGCTCCAATTCGGGATCGAGCTGGCGGACGCGCCCGCGCTCGTCAGCCAATGCCGGCAGGGGATAACGCCCTAGGGCTGGTCGCCCAGCGCTGCCTTGACCTCGCCCGCCGCCGCGATGACGTGGTCGACGTCGCGCGATAGTGCACGGGCCTGCTGTGTGGCGCGGGTGAGATCGTCGAGGGCCACCGCCACACCCGCGGAGCGAAGGCGCAGCAGGTCGAACCGGACGTTCTGCATCGCCAGCACGCATGACTCGAGTTGGTCCGCGACCAGCTGACGCCTGGTCAGGAGATCGGTGAGTGCCTGGCGCTGGCGCTCGAGCAGGGCCACCTGACGATCCCGTTCCGGATTGTTCCCTTCGCGCGGCCGTTGTGTCAGCCCGGGGTCGCCCTGATGCTTGGTCGCCTGGATCTCCCCCTCGAGCCGGGCCAGGGCACCCCTGTCCGCCGTCCCGCTCATGGCGTGCAGGGCCCGGGCCAGATCTTCCGCCCGATTCAGAGCCCCGTCGGCCGTCGCGACCACGTCGGGCAGCAACTTCCGCTCCGATTTGGGGAGACGGTCCACGATCCGCAAAATGGCCTTTCGGTCGCTGCGGGCCTGCTGGATCGGCTCGGCGTGGCCGCCGAATTCGTCGGTTGTGGCGCGCGGCAGTTCGACGGGGCGACTCCCCACGGCCGCGAGCTGCGCCTCGATCGCGTCGGGTGCCGGCGGCCGGGCAAAGACGTCGCGCCACGAGTAGCCGGCGTGCCACAGTCGCACGTAGCGCGGCACGAGCTTCCAGCCGGCCCACACGCCCGCGACGACGAGCGAGAAGCCCGGGGCGTGGTTCCCCGTGGCGATATCGATGATGAACAGCGAGCCGCACACCGAGGCCCAAGTGACGAACCGGCTCCGCAGCTCACGCACGATCTCGGGCTCGCCGCTGGGCGCGAGCGTGGGTCGGTCGCGCATCCGGTCGAGCCGCCGCGCCCGCTCATCGAACGCCCGCCCTCCGCGCCCCCGGGGTGACGGCTGCGGGGCTGGCGGTGGCGCGCGCACCCCGCGCGACGGGGAGGGGCCGCTCGAGCGGCGCGGCCTGTACATGGTCGCGCTTCGGGCCTCGAGCGCGCGCCGCAGCGCGTCGGCCGTGGGCCAGCGGTCTTCGGGGTCTTTCTCGAGCGAACGCATCACGCAAGCCCCCAGATCCTCGGGCACCTCCGGCCGCCGATCGGTGATCAGCGGCGGCCGTTCCGTGATGTGCTTCATCAGGATCCCGGGAACGGTGGGAGCCTGGAAGGGAAGCTCTCCCGCGAGCATCTGGTACGCCACCACGCCCAAGCTATAGATGTCGGATCGCCCGTCGATCTCGCGGTCCCCCGCCGCCTGCTCCGGGCTCATATAGTGCGGCGTGCCGATCGCCACTCCGGTGGCGGTGAGCGTGGCGCCACCCGTGGTCGAGGACAACGCCTTCGCGATCCCGAAGTCCGTCACGACGACGCGGCCGCGACTCCCTTCGAGCAGGATGTTATCGGGCTTCACGTCGCGGTGGATGATCCCGAACGCGTGCGCGGCTCCCAGCGC
>Ga0137388_10003207_pt1 | contig 10524 bp, 8 predicted proteins | sample 15con2h14AmetaG_FD_104644 | JGI IMG/M metagenome (GOLD analysis project Ga0137388, IMG submission 104644) | Vadose zone soil microbial communities from Angelo Coast Range Reserve, California, USA - 15con2h1.4A metaG | ecosystem: Environmental > Terrestrial > Soil > Vadose zone > Saprolite...
CCGCGCGCCTGCGCTTGGGCGATCACTTGTAGGGCGATGGTGGTCTTGCCCGATGACTCCGGTCCGAAGATTTCGACCACGCGCCCGCGAGGCACGCCGCCGACGCCCAACGCTGCGTCGAAGGAAATGGCGCCAGTGGAGATTACCGAGATGGGGACGATTGCTTCCTTCGACCCCAGCCGCATGATGGAGCCCTTGCCAAACTGCTTTTCGATCTGAGCGAATGCCAGATCAATTGCTTTAGTACGGTCCGCACGGTCGTCGGCCATATGAGTGCCGCTCCTTCGTGAATGCAGGATAAGTTGGGCGGATTATACACCGGTTTATGAGCGAATAAAAGGCGAATCAATGCTGTATCATTTGGCATCTTCCCAAAACTGAACAAACGCCGGTTTCACCCGCCGCGAAACGCGGCTGTAGGTGAGGGCACGCCCGGACGCGAGACGCCCGTTCCCACATCGCTCCTTATCTTTATCTTTGTAGCAAATCGACGGGCTCCCTTACATCGTGCACGCGAAAATGCTTGACTAGCCAAGGATATTTTCGCGCTACGGCCTCATACATCGCGTATGCCACCCGGCGGTACGACCTGTGTCCCGCCGGCGTAGTCCGCAACTCCGCGATGTACACCACCTCAGCGAAGTCCATTTTGAACAGCGTTCGTTTGCGGAAGCCGAGCGGGATCGCGTAGTGCGATTTTTCCTCGGCTTCTTCCTCCGGACTCTGGGCAAGTTTCTCCACGACCTCGGCGGCACGGTTCATGGCCGCGTCGTAGCCAGAACGGATACCCGCCGCTTCGAGTTCTTCCGGCGCATCGTACCCCTGCTTCGTCGTGAATCCCTGGCCGATTTGAATACAGCGCCGGTGCCGGTGCATGTCGCGGAAGCCTCCAATGTCCATGAGGATATCGAAGCGGAACTGCTGCCCGGCACAGAAGGCGCGCAGCATCTCGTCGTGTTTGCTGCGGTGGCGCACCCCGAGATCGATGATCTCGCGCCTCATTTTTTCGCCCGCCGCTTCCACTGCCTGCCGGATTTGCCGGTACGAGTAGGGACAGTGCTCGTAGAGCAGCGTCGTCGCCAGCTCCACCTCCAGCGGCTCCTCATCGAGCAGGTCGACCGCCTCGGCCGGCGTGATTGGTGACCTGTCCATCAACTCAGCGACTGCTTGCCGCAGCTCGCGCCTGGTTTCGATCTGGTAGGGATTTGGATCCGAGTACTTGAGTAGTGTTGGCGCTGCACAGACTTCCCGTAGCAGTTCCTGTTCGGCCCGCGTTCCTAACTGCGGGTCCACTGCGCGAATCTCTTCCACCAGCTGTCGTAATGCTTGGTGGTTCATGTTGTAAGCGGGGGAAGTGGCAGCGCGCTTGAGTAACCCGCCTAAGTTTCGGATCTCCTGGTGGGTGTGAGAAAGCAGGCGCGACACCTGCGTTTCCAAAGTACGCGCGTTAACGATTTCGCCGAGGGAAGTGTTAGTCGCCAAGGGCAGCAGGTAGCGCGAGATGTCAAACGCCCGTGCCCGCAGCGTGCGTTCGTAAGCATCTTGCTTCACCTCCGCCGGTTTCGGTGTGATTTCCGCAAGGTAGCGCCACATGCGCTCGGAGAGCGCTTCATAGACTGAAAACAGTCCCTCGATCGTCTCGCGATACAGGTTTCGCGCCTGCTCGTTGCCGAAATCCGGGGTGTAGTAACCGCTCTTCTTAAAATCCTGATACCGAGTGGAGCGCTCCTGTCCATCCCACCGCTGCTCATCAGCCACGGCGATTGCGGCCAGGATTGATAGTCGCTCAATCGCCAGAGCAATATGAGCCAAATCCGCAATCGAGCGGTGTCCGTACTGGAAATAGAAGGTGTTAAGAAATTTTTCCGCCTTTTGACGATTGATCTCGAGGAGCGACTCCTTCATGGAGAGCGCCGAGCGCGAGTACTTGGCCATGGCATAAGCCTGCACTTCGGGTTCGACGCCATAGACTGCATACACCTCGACGCAGGGCACCTCTGGAGAGGAGCTAGTATTGCTGGCAGGCTCCGGCTTGGTTTTTAAGTCAGATATCTTCGCGTCAGACATGGGAATCTCGAATGTTACTTGCCGGGCTCAGGTTGCGCAAACGCTCTCAGAACCCCTATATGAGGTGATTCCGACCCAGGTACTACAAGCGTCCAACTTGAGCATCAGATCCAGCCCGCTAGGTGGACCCCGCTCCCTCCCCTACAATTGACTCCGACCCGTGCACCCTGCGCTCAAGTCGGTCGTCCACCGGCCGTGGCCGCTGCCCAGAGGTAGCTGGATCATGGTCCAAACCTGGCACGACCTGTTGTTTGCCCATTGGCCAGTTCCGACTGAAGTAATGCGTTCCCTGGTTCCGCAACAACTCGCGCTCGATACTTTCGATGGCCAGTGCTGGGTAGCGGTGACTCCGTTTCACATGAGCGGAGTGCGGGTCCGCGGCCTGCCCGCCTTGCCGTGGCTTGCGCGTTTTCCCGAGCTCAACATGCGCACCTATGTATTATTCGATGACAAACCCGGGGTATTTTTCTTCAGTCTCGATGCTGCCAATCTGCCCGCCGTCTGGGCGGCCCGCGCCTTCTATCGCCTGCCTTACTTCCATGCCAAGATGAGGGCCGACATCACGGATGATTCGTTCGCATACCGTTCACGCCGCTACCAAGGCGAGGCGGAGTTCCGTAGCCTTTACCGGCCGGTTCGCGAGGTCCAGCTCAGAAAAAAAGGGACACTCGAGAACTGGCTGACCGAACGCTACTGCCTTTATGCGACTGCGAACGGCCATGTATACCGCAGTGAGATCCACCACGAACAGTGGCCACTGCAGGACGCCGAAGCTGAAATAGAAATCAACACCATGGCCGCAGCTGCGGGCATCATGCTGCCGAATGCATCCCCGCTCCTGCATTTCTCTCGCCGGCTTGAGGTCCTGATCTGGCCACTACGCCGGGTGGGGTGAGGACTGGGCAGGTATAATTCCGCGTTTTGAAGGGGGAGAGGAGAGTCTGCATGAGTCTTTCAGGACGAGTCGCGCTCGTTACGGGGGCCTCGCAGGGAATCGGGCACGCTTGCGCGCTCAAACTCGCGCAATCGGGTGCTGCCGTAGCTGTCACCGCCCGCAACCAGGAAAAATTGAACCAACTTGTCCACCGGATTGCCAATACTGGCGGCAAAGCTGCGGCTTTCCCCATGGATGTTGCCGACGAAGAACAAATCAAGACGGCATTCAAAGCCGCACTCGCGCAGTTCGGCAAGATCGACATCCTGGTGAACAATGCCGGCATTACCCGCGACCAGCTCCTAATGCGTATGAAGCGCGCCGACTGGGACGCGGTGCTCAATACCAATCTGACTTCCGCCTATCTGTGTATCCAGCAGGCCATCAGTTCCATGCTCAAACAGCGTTGGGGGAGAATCATTAACGTCACCAGCATCTTTGGACAAATTGGGCAAGCCGGTCAGGCTAACTATGCTTCTTCCAAAGCTGGTCTGATTGGCCTGACCATGGCAATCGCGCGCGAAGTCGCCTCGCGCAAAATTACCTCTAACGCCGTGGCACCCGGCTTCATCGAAACAGCTATGACGGCGGGTTTCTCCGACGACTTTAAGCAGAACGCGCTGAAAATGATTCCGTTGGGACGTGTGGGCACACCGGACGACGTCGCGCATGCCGTTTGCTTCCTGGCCTCGGATGAAGCGTCTTACATCACAGGACACGTAATGAACGTGAACGGAGGCATGCTGATGGGGTAGCTCACAGCGCCGTACCGGGACTGGAGATCGTGCAGGCCGAGACACCCGCCCAGATCGCCCAGGCCCGCGAGCTCTTCCTCGAATACGCCCAATCACTGCGTTTTAGTCTGTGCTTCCAGAGCTTCGAGCAAGAATTGGCGGGACTGCCCGGAGACTACGCCCCTCCTAGTGGCCGCCTGCTACTCGCCCGGTTTCAAGTGCAGCTAGCCGGCTGTGTGGCCCTGCACCGCCTGGAGCCAGAAATCTGCGAGATGAAGCGCCTTTATTTGCGTCCGAACTTTCGCGGCAAGGGGATAGGTCGCGCGTTAGCGAGAACCATAATCGACGAGGCTCGGGACATCGGCTACGCGCGCATGCGTCTGGATACTGTCGAGCCCATCATGAAGGATGCCGTCGCGATATATCGCATGCTGGGATTCAAGGAAATTGCTCCCTATCGTCCCAATCCGATCGAAGGAGCAATGTACATGGAATTGGAGCTGTCAAGACCGGATACGCCAACGACTGAAGCGAGTTGAATTTGTACTTAGGTACCCAAGATCGCCACCAACAAAAGAGCCTCTCGCTTGCGCAAGAGGCTCTGGGGGGAGGCTAGGGCCGTGTGGGCCGTGTGGCCCCTGTCGCTACTTGGGAGGCGCCTGCTGTTGCTGGTTTGCCGGAGCAGGCGGTGCGGTGTTCGAAGACAGTTGCTCCAGATTGTTCTTCAGGAGGCTGATTTCCACGCGGCCGCCAGTCGTGCGCTTCGGCTTGGCTTCACCCGTCGACGCTGTCTGTGCTGGGGCATTGCCCATCCCGACGAGGTAGATGCGATAGACCGGGATATCGTGGTTGAGCACCAGGTAACGTACCACCGACTCGGCCATTTTCTGCGAGTTGGCAATGGCAGTCTGGCCACGGCCTGAGGAAAAGCCCTGCACTTCGATAATGTACCCGCGCTGGCTCTTCAGCGGAGTGGCCATCTCGTCCAGTGCGTCCTTGGCCTTCTTGCTCAGCACACTCTGACCGGGACGGAAGCGGATCTCGGTCTGAGTCGTCGGCTGGTACTGGTCAATGTTCGTGACCACCTGCTCGACCGTCTGGATCCGGGTCGTGGCCTGCTGCGCGGTCTGTTGCGCCGCCTGGGCGCGGTTGCCGGCATCAATAGCGTGCTGGTCAGCTTCAGTGGCCTTGGCCGAAGCCATCTTGATGCCGTCCTGGGCGCGCGAATCGACGTCCTTGATCATCTTGCTGTTGCTCGCAGTGAGCTCATCCAACTCGTTTAGACGGTCGCGAATAGGCTGGGTCTGGCGCTGCACATACTTCTTACGAGCAAACGGGTTGACCCGGCCCCAAAAACCCTCGCGCGCCGGCGGCTGGAGAGGTTTGCCAGTCGCACTCTGAGTTGTGCCCGAGGCGTTCTGCTCAGACGGCTGAGTCGCGGTCTGCTGGGTGCCTTGCGACGATGTCGTCGAGGGCTGTGTACCCTGCTGGGTCGTAGCCGGCTGAGACTGCGTGGTCGCCGGTTGCGACTGAGTTGTGTCCGGCGCCTGCGTGGCCGCCGGTTGCGACTGAGTTGTATCCGGCGTCTGGGTTGTTGCCGGTTGGGACTGAGTTGTCGCAGGTTGCGACCGAGTTGTATCCGGCGTCTGGGTTGTTGCCGGCTGGGACTGAGTTGTCGCCGGCTGGCTTTGAGTACTCGAGTTGTCCTGCTGTGCGAAGGCGGGTAGTGCGAGCACAGTGGCCAGAAGCAGCACTACAAACACACGGTTCTTCATATGAACTTCCTCCGAATGGGGGAGCGTTGCGGCTCCACTCCAGCACGCCTTGTGGGGCGTGGTACGCGATTTTGATTGCGTCCCCTTACGGGTTAAACTGGGGCAAGCTGTGTCGGCTTTGCCAGCATGCGGTGACGCAACGCATGCCCTCGAACCAACAATTGCGGTGCCTCCTCACAACCGGGGCACCCGCTCCTGCTATTAACAGGTCTCGTGCCAAACTCTTGGCCCCATCGGGACGCTAAATCATTGTCATGCAATAAGATTCTAGCCTGTCCCGAGCGTTCCGAGGCCGCAAAGTCCTGCGGCAGAGTAATTTTGGCAAAAACTGATATAAAAACTGCGTGCGGTTGTGAGGGCGAGTAATTTAGACGGAGTAACCCAGGAGTCGGAATGTCCGCATCGGATGCGAAGCGATCTTTCGTGCAGAGAATTGTTCTGCTTCTAGCATTAGCAGGTGCTTTGAGTTCGATTCGGGTAATTGCGCAAGATGCGCCCACCACAAAGGGTACGTTGGCGTCCACGAAAATTCCTGCCGACCGGCTGAAGCAATATTCCGATCTGGCTGTCCAGTGGATGCAGGATTACCTCCGCATCGACACTACCAACCCGCCCGGAAACGAAGCGCGCGCGGCTGCCTTCTTCAAGAAGATTCTGGACCAGGAAGGAATCGAAAACCGGGTCTTCGACTACGCTCCGGGGCGCGCCAATCTCTGGGCGCGTATCCCGCACACGACAGCTGACACCAGGAGGCCCATAATCCTCCTGAACCATATGGATGTGGTCACCAGCGACGCTTCGCATTGGAAGGTCCCGCCCTTCAGCGGCGCGATCGTGGGTGGGTCCATATACGGTCGCGGCGCGCAGGACATGAAAGATGAAGGCTTGGCCCAGTTGCTCGTCATGGTCATGTTGAAGCGTGAGAAGCCGGCGCTGGATCGCGATGTGATATTCCTGGCCGTGAGCGACGAAGAAGCGGCGGGCACGGGTACCGACTGGATGATCAAACATCAGCGCGACCTGCTGGAGAACGCAGAGTTCCTGATCAATGAGGGGGGCGAGAACCTGTTGGAAAACGGCAAGGTTAGGTACATCGGAGTGGACGTGGGTGAGAAGACTCCGTTTTGGCTGCGTGTGCTGGCACACGGGCGGCCGGGCCACGGCTCGCGCCCAAACCTGGATTCAGCACCCAACCGGCTGATAAGAGCGCTGGATCGCGTGATCCAATACCGGACGCCATTAAAGGTGCTACCCGTAGTCGAGGAGTTCCTGCGTGACATGGCGGCCTACGAGCCGCCGGAGCGTGCGCGGCAGTTTCGGAATATCCGGGAGACAATTCAGGATAAAAGCTTTCAGGAGCAGGTAGAGAGGGATGAGTCACTCAATTTTCTGCTGCGCAACACAATTTCGCTGACCATGCTCGGGGGATCACAGCAGACGAACGTCATTCCACCGGATGCGTGGGCCAACCTTGATGTGCGCCTGCTGCCGGGAGAGGACCCGAGGGAGTTTCTGGAAACCATTCGGCGGGTGGTGAACGATCCCAACGTAAGCGTCGACCCGCTAAATGCCGAATTCCGCGTAGCCAACGCGTCGCCGACCAATGCGGCTCTTTTCGACGCTATTCGGCAAACGGCGCAACAGTATTTTCCCGGCACACCTGTGGTGCCGCGGCTCACCAGCGGATACACGGAAAACCAGCGCTATCGTCCGTTAGGGATCAATGCCTACGGATTTTCGCCGTTCACAGCCACACAGGAAGAGGGCAGCACGGAGCATGGCAATGACGAACGCATCCGCGTGGACGAGGTGCGCCGTGGTCCGGGGGTGCTGTATGACGTGGTCGCGGCATTGGCGGAGGCGAAGTAGGGTTCCGAACGGAGACATCCTTCGGCAGGGAGAATTTTCAATTGCCCGTTGCCAATTTTCAATTCAAACCCAAACTCCTATCTTGGAATCCAGTTGTTTCTGGAAATTTGCGATTGGCGATTCTTATGCGACGTTATTCCGTATTCTTATTGCCCCTATTGCTGCTTTCCTGTACCCACGCTGAGAAGTTGGAACTTACCCGTCTGAAGCTCCCGCCCGGATTCCATATCGCCATCTTTGCGCAGGTGCCGCATCCACGCATGATGGTCTTCAGCCCGGGTGGCGTGCTGCTCGTCTCCGATACCACGGAGGGCAAAGTGCTCGCCTTTCCCGATCCTAAGCACAGCGGGCACCCGGGAAAAATGGTTACTGTGCTGGATGACCTGAACGCACCGCACGGTATGGCTTTTCACAAGGGCACGCTGTATGAGGCCGAGACCAATCAGGTCCGGCGCTACGATTGGGATGACGCCACCCTGAGCGCCAGCAATGGCCAAGTCATCGCGCACATTCCCAGAAGTGGCGGACATTTCACGCGCACGCTACTGTTCGCAAACGGCAAGATGTATGTGTCGGTCGGATCAAGTTGCAATGTATGCGTCGAGAAAGACAAGCGGCGAGCGGCAGTGCTGGAATTCAATGAAGACGGCACCGGAGAACGAATCTTCGCATACGGTCTGAGGAACGCCGTCGGTCTCGCCGTTAATCCAAGAACGAATACTATTTGGACCACTGAGAACGGACGCGATTGGCTGGGCGACAACCTGCCTCCGGACGAGATCAATGACTTGGGGCAGAACGGCGGCAACTTCGGTTGGCCATTCTGCTATGGCAATCGCGTCCCCGATCGATCGCAGACTAAGGGGAACGACGACCGTTGTAAGGGAACAATCCTTCCGAAAGTCGAAATTCAGGCGCATTCGGCTCCCTTGGGCATGGCCTTTTACACGGCCACTATGTTCCCAGACGAATACCGCGGGAATATTTTTCTGGCGCTGCACGGATCATGGAATCGCAGCGTGCCGACCGGATACAAAGTCATCCGGGTCAAGCTGAATGACAAAGGAGAGCCTCAGGGAACGGAAGACTTCATCACCGGCTGGATTAATCCCGGCGAAACGGAAAAAGGTGTCTGGATGGGGCGCCCGGTGGGAATTGTCGTAGGTCCTGAAGGCGCAATGTACATCAGCGACGATTCGGCAGGGATGGTTTATCGAGTGACGTATGGAAAGTGAAAATTGCCGACGACGCAAGATTGTCAATTTTTCAATTGCCATTTTCCAATTTGAAACAGGAGTCAAGATCCAGATAAAATTGGCAAATCGCCATTGACAATCTCTCCGTGCGGGAGCCTACTCTGAGCGAGGCTGAAGAGTGTTTCCTGGTGAGTTCGAGCTTTTCCCGCCGCAGTACTTCTCGTACTGATCGTAGATGAAATTGTCCGTCATGCCGGCGATGTAATCGCATATCACCCGCGGCAGCCGCCCCTGTCGCGCTTTTTCCTGATAACTCTGTGGCAGCGCTTCCGGCTTCTCCATCCAGAAGGCGAAGAGTTCTCGGATTATTTTTTCCGCATCTTCCTTCTCGGGCTCCAGAACGGAGCTGAAGTAGAGATTGGAGTACAGGAACTCCTTAGCCTCACGTAGTTCTTTCTCAACGGGAGAACTGAAACCAGCGAGGCGCGCGGAATGATTACGCAGGTCCTCGAGCGTTCGCACCCCTGATTCTTCCACGCGCGCGCTTGTGTTATGGATCAAATCGCTGACAAAGCGGTCGAGCATGCGCTTGAGCGCTTCATTGAACTTCAGCTTCTCGATGACGTCCGGATACATTTGCTCCGCTTCACGATAGAAGCGTCCAAAAACAGGCACACCGGCGCAAATGTCTTCCAATGAGAGTAAACGGGCCTCGTAGCCATCGTCAAGATCGGCGGTGTCATAAGCGATCTCATCGGCGCGATCGATCAACTGGGCTTCGAGCGGAGGTTTTTTGTCCAGCAGATATTCCGAGAGTTCGGAAAACTGTTCTACGCTGTAATCGCGGGAGTGCTTGACGATGCCCTCCCGAACTTCAAAGGTCAGATTCAACCCACGAAAACGTGCGTATCGCATCTCGAAATCCTCGACGATGCGCAGCGCATGCAGGTTGTGATCGAAGCTGTAGCCATGCTCGCGCATGGCGGCGTCCAAAGCCTTCTCTCCCGCATGTCCGAATGGAGGGTGACCAATGTCGTGCACCAGCGCGAGCGCTTCGACGAAATCCACATTTAACCCGAGTTGAGCGGCAATCGTACGGGAGATCTGTGCGACCTCGATTGTATGTGTCAGGCGATTGCGAAAATGATCGGAATAGCGGCGGGTAAAGACTTGGGTTTTCGCCTCCAGTCGGCGGAAAGCGCGGGCGTGGACGACACGGTCGCGGTCGCGTTGGAAGTCGTTACGATAGGGATGCTTCGGCTCGGCGTAGCGGCGTCCGCGCGAACGTTCCACGCATACCGCGTACTCGGCGAGCATGAGGCGAGTTTAGCAGAGTCGCGCTGAGTACGAGTGCTTGCAACCTCAGCATTTAGCACTTGGTGCTTAGTGCTTTAGTCAGGCCTGGCTACTACGGCTTCTCTGCCTGTTCCTTTGCCAGCTTAACCTTGGCGGACTCCAGCTTCTTCTGTACTCTGGCGACATCGCTCGGATCCAGTTCAGCCGCTACCGTCTTGTTCCACTCGTTCAGAGCCCGCTCCCAGTGCGCCGCCGCCAGCTTCAGGCGTCCTGTTTTCTGGTACAGGTCTCCAAGGTGGTCCTGCACCGTGGGATCGGTATTGATGCGTTGCGAGGCCTTTATCAGGTTCTCCTCCGCCAGTTCATACTTGCCCATTTTGAAGTAGGCCCAGCCGAGCGAGTCAAGATAGGCACCACTCGAAGGATCGAGTTCCACTGCCTTTTTAATGTAGCCCAGAGCTTCGTCCAGCTTAATCCCGCGATCGGCGAGCATGTAGCCGAGGTAGTTCAGGGTCATCGCGTTCTGCGGATCATTGGCGAGAACCTTCCTGAACATTTCCTCCGCCTGTTCAAACTTCTTCTGACGTTCGTAGGTAGAGCCGCGAAGAAAGTAGACGTATGCTTTATCCTCGGGCTTGGTGGAAAGCTGCTCC
>Ga0137388_10003209_pt1 | contig 10520 bp, 8 predicted proteins | sample 15con2h14AmetaG_FD_104644 | JGI IMG/M metagenome (GOLD analysis project Ga0137388, IMG submission 104644) | Vadose zone soil microbial communities from Angelo Coast Range Reserve, California, USA - 15con2h1.4A metaG | ecosystem: Environmental > Terrestrial > Soil > Vadose zone > Saprolite...
CGCGCGCAGATCGAGTCGGACCCGGCCGTGGCGGGCATCTGGCTGCCGCGAATGAACCACTGCTTCGGCAAGGAGCTGCCGCACATCGGGGCGTTCCCCGACTACCAGCTCCGTTGTTTCCGTCGCGGCGCGGGCCGTTATCCGGACCGGCTCCACAGCGCGCCCGAGATCGGCGGGCGCACGGTGTTCCTGGCGATCGAGGACGGCGCGTGGCTCGTCTAGGATCAATGCGTTGAGGAGTTCGAAGGTCTCCGGCGGATAGGTGGGGCGCAGGTGATAGCGATCAACCACGCTCTGGTCGGCAAAACGCGCCACATACTGTTCGCCGTGCGACTCGGGACGGGGAATCATCGTCTAGCTCCTTCGGGAAAAAGGTGTATTGGCTACTTCAGACATCCGTTCGCAAAATTGACAGTTTGGTCTTTCACCACCCTCCTATTTTTCTTTGTCATGTGATACTCAACCATGGAAGAAGGAGGAAAATTTTTCTCGTGCATGAGAGAAAGACCCTCCTACGAGAAAAACGCGCGCTTCCTGGCAGCATACACTCATGGAAGTCATGCAAAGGCTGCAATATAGCTCTGCCAAACGCATCTTCACACATGACGGCGCTATCTGGATACGCCTCATAGACCCGTTGTACTATCGAACGTGCTTTTACCGATTCAGGCCACCCTTTGGTAGTCATGATGGAGCCCACCCACTATCGGAACAGCGATCACCTTGTCCCCTGCTTGATGAGAGGAAAGAGATGATCTGTTCGGTTCAGGAAGCTGCTGCCAAATCCCTTGATGCGGGCGGGCCAGGTTGAAGTATGCCACATCCTGATTGAGCATGCGTTGAAGCTGCTTCTCGTAAAGAACCAACAGATGGTCAAGGCATTCTTGTCTTACACTCCTGGGGAAGCGTTCGCAGATCGCATTGGCTCGTGGTGCGTGAAAGGGCGTTTTGAGAATCTCGATGTTACTCGTTGTCGCCACCCGAGCAAAACATGGTCCAAATTTGCTATCGTTATCACACATCAGATACTTCGGTGCTTGCCCATACGGGGTGGCTTCCCGTAGATGTTGCGCTACCCAGGGATCGGTCGGAGATCGTGTCACGCCTACGTGGATTACCTTCCGTGACTTCAATTCGATGATGAAGAATGCAAAGAGCGGTCGAAAGAAGAGATCTGTTACCTGTAAGAAGTCGCAAGCCCAGATCTGTGCTGCGTGATGGTGCAAAAAGGTTGCCCACCTCTGCCCTCTTGGCTGGGGAGTGCGAACATTCCTCATGTACTTCTGGATAGTTCGCTTACACACATGAATACCCAGTTTCAGGAGCTCCCCACGAAGACGCTCAGCACCCCAGAGCCGATTCTTCGTCGCCATCTCCCTGATCAATGCGATGGTTTCCGCAGCTACCTTGGGCTTGTAAGCATGAGCCTTTGACTTGCGCCTCCAAAACAGACGAAATGCTTCACGATGCCAACGCAGAAGGGTTTCTGGCTGGACGATAAAAAGTGTTTGCTTCCATGCCCGAACCGCTCTTGCTAAGAGCACGAGGAGGATGCGATCCTTCTTCGTGCATGCTGGTCGTTTCATTTGACGCTTGAGGATAATGAGAGGCACGCGTAAGAGCGCGTTTTCCGCTACAAGTTCCGGCTTGCTTCTGGCAAGATCTGCCAGTGTTCCAAGCGGCAATGAGGAAGTGAGCGGTGTGGTCCAATGAACACAGCGAGCACGGAGTACCCTCACAGAAGTACCCACGAGCCGCTTGAGGCGAGAAAGAATCAAAATAAACTTCTCCTCGAGGAAGATGCGTTGATTTTCTAACTGCAAAATGAGCACCTGTCCACATCCTCAAATTTTACCTGATTGCACGTCGATCTGCAACGAGTGAAGGTACGCTCTATCGCTCTTACGGTGGCTTTTTCCGAACAGATGTGCCAAGTAGCCAGTACAGAGATATCGTACTGACGCAAAGGGCCGATTCAGCGAACGGATGTCCCAAGTAGCCACGACAGGAGCAATTATTATTGCATACCCTCATTCAGCTTTGTCAGTTCCTCGCTCACCTTCCACAACCGTTGGCTCACCAACTCGTCATAAGATATCCTGGACGATCTCGCCTGCTTACACTTTACGAAATACTTGCCAGTTACATCCTCCACCTCAGGAGAGGATGCCAGGTAGATGGAAGTCCTGGCTCCTCTTTCCGGGTCCAGCGCAAAGGGACGCACAACCCGCCCAAGAAAGCCGAAAAGACCTGTAACGCTATTGTTCATATTTGTCGCAACTTGGCCAGGATGGAGACAATTCACCGTAACACCAGTCCCATCGAGTCTCCGAGGCAATTCATAGGTAAAAAAGACAACCGCTAATTTGGATTGGCAGTACGCGCGTGCTATGCTGTAGTGCTTCTCGCCCTGCAGGTCGTCGAAGTGAATGCTACCAAAAGCTTGACTGTTTGAACTCACATTCACAATCCGGGCCGGAGTGCTGGCCTTAAGCACATCCAGTAGCAAATGTGTCAGTAAGAAATAGGCCAGGTAATTGACAGCAAACGTCTTTTCAAGTCCATCTTCAGTAACAATACGTTTATTGAGAGCAACTCCGGCATTGTTCACCAGCACATGTAACTGTTGATACCTCTGTAAAAAATCCTGCGCCAGTTGGCGTATAGCTCGTTGTTCTGAAAGGTCTGCCAGCAGAAGATCAACTGACTGATTGCCGCTTGCCGACTGGATTTCACTCCTTGCAGTCTCTCCCCTGTTACGATCGCGGCAGACGATTACAATAGTTGCGCCCAGCTTTGCCAGCTCCAGGGCAGTTGCCTTTCCTATACCTGAACTGGCGCCCGTAACCATGCATATCTTTCTATACATATGATCACGTGGTTCTTCCATCTTTCTTTCCATTACCTTTCATCTTGATTCCACTGCTGAGGTTGTATAATCAATTTTACCACGTTTTTTCGTAGCATAGCTTTTTCAAAAGCCGGGGTTTGCCCCCGCCAGGAGGTTCAAGTCTTGCACTCTTTCACCAATCATTCTTGGCCAGATGTCTTCGATCCCCTTCCCATCTCACGGCGAGAACAGGTAGAAGGATGGGCAAGAATGCACCGCGCTTCCAGCTACGTCTGGCGTCCGACAACCGTAGACGAGGTTCGCGAAGTGCTCGCGCTTGCGCGTTCTCATAGCCAGACGGTGGTTCTCCGTGGCGGAGGCCACAGCTATGCCGACGCTGCCCTCAATACCGAAGGGATCACGGTGAACCTTTCCCAGATGCGGCGTGTGCTGGCATGGGACCCTCAGCAAGGTATTATCCGGGTCGAGGCGGGAATGACGATTGGTGACCTGTGGCGTACGACGATTGCGGATGGCTGGTGGCCCGAGATAGCACCAAGCACCATGGAGGCGACCATAGCAGGCTGCCTTGCGATGAACGCCCACGGCACAAACGCCTGGGAGAAAGGCTCGATGGGTGAGCAAGTACTCGCTTTAGACCTCCTCCTGGCCTCGGGCGATCTCATTACCGTCACGCCTGCTCACGACCCGGACCTCTTTCATGCATTGATTGGCGGCCTGGGAATGATTGGCATCATCACCAGCATCACGCTGCGACTCCGGCCCATCCAATCCGGCAAGTTGCTCGTACACCAGCGTCCTGCTCGCTCGCTCTCCGACATGTTTACGATCATTCTAGAGGAGACGCCGGCAGCGGATTACCTTGAAGGATGGATTGATGGGTATTCAGACAATCACAGCCTTGGCCGTGGGCTCGTCAGGTATGCCAATCTCATCGACGAGCCTGATCCTCATTCCTTGCATCCCCGGTCACAGGTCTCACAGAGCAAAGCCGGAATAATACCATTTACCATCCTGAGGTGGGCTGCGCGACCTTTCCTCAACATTGGTACCAGGATCAGCAACACGATACGCTACACACGAGGAGTGCTGCGCGGCAGCAGGCGCACAGAGCGCATTTCTCTCGCACAGTTTCTCTTCCACTCCGATTCCCAGTATAGAGCGCTGCATGCGCTGTTGCCGCTTGGATTCTGCTCCATTCAGCCCTTCATCCCAGCCGAACATGCCCTTGCCGTCTTCATCGAATTGCTCGAACGCTCCCATCAAGCAGGCATCAGATCGGCCTGGTGCATTTTGAAACGCTGCCGTTCCGGCCTATTTCTGCTCAGTCCCAAAGTAGATGGCTTCTCGCTTGAACTGAACTTCCCGGCTACTATCCGCAATGCCAGTAAGCTTGCTATGCTTTTAGCGGAAATGCGTGAAACGGTGATCGCAGCCGGAGGACACCTCTATCTTGCCAAGGACGACATTCTCGACTCAGAGACCTTCGCTCAAAGTATGGGCATGGACCGCATCGAACGCTTTCTAGCAATCAAACATGCCTACGATCCAGAAGGACTCTTTCAATCAGATCTCTTCCGACGATTATTCGCGCAAAGGATTCAGGGCGATTTAAAAGTCCCAAAAGAGTAACGAAAGAGTCATTTCTTACTAGAATGAGCAAAACACTGTACTGGCTACCTGGGTCATCCGTTCCAAAAAAGAGCGTCAAAGATAGCTCTAACCATTCCTGTTCTTTGCTTTCTACTCACCAGACAGGTGACGAAACAGTTCTTGTTTGATTGTTTCCTTCCTGATTTTTGGAACAGATATACCAGGTAGCCAGTACAGTGCCTCGAAGCAGACCACGAAGCCCCGCCGTCATCGTCACATCGGCAAAAAGAGGGATGGACGTGGTAACTACGACGGCAGCAACCAGGCCGAGTGTAATAAAAAGCAGCAAGAACCAGGCTCGTCGTAACTGCCAGTACGCTAATGTTGGGATAACCAGCGCGAAGAAACGCCGCCAGGGTCTCTGCTGAGTTTTGGGACTCCTGGACATACAAACCTCTTTTCCCGTTTTTCATAACTCTGTTCATTACCAGGCATAGTGTACTGGCTACATGGGAGGCCCTCTGCCGCAGACCCCTGGACCCCCGCTTTTATCATTACTGTTCAACAGGATTTGATATAACACGGGAATTGATATCACACATTTAGCGCATGCACCACTAAATACCGATATAACTCTTCATCTGCATCAGTTGGACAGTTGGGAGCCTTCGGCCGGGGATGCCTGCACCGCCTGGCGGCGATGCCAGTTCTCGGCAAACAGGTTGAAGAAAATCCGTTGTTGTGGATGCTCTCGAATGACATCCTCATTCAGTTTCACGCCAAGCCCAGGCCCTTGCGGGAGCGTGAAGTACCCGTTTACTACCTCGGGATTCCCTGGTGCAGCGGCCTTCACCCAATCCTCTGCGAAGTCGTTGAAGTGCTCCTGAATTTTGAAATTGGGCGTGGAGGCTGCAAAGTGGAGTGCAGCGGCCGTCGAAACCGGTCCTCCCACGTTGTGCGGCGCAACCAACATATAGTACGTCTCAGCCCAGGCAGCAAGCTTCTTCGTTTCGAGGAGACCGCCGAAGTGGGTGATGTCGGGCTGGATGATATCAGCGGCCTGGAGTTCGAAGAGCTGGCGATACTCATAGCGCGTGTGGATACGCTCGCCGGTCGCTAGGGGGATAGTGATCTTCTCGGATGCTTTCTTGAGCGCTGCCAGGTTCTCCGGTGGCACCGGCTCCTCTACCCAGGAGGGTTTGAACGGCTCAAGCTCGCGTGCCATCTCTATGGCGGTTGCCGGGTTGAAGCGACCGTGCATCTCGATCAGAATCTCCACGTCGGGTCCGACAGCGTCACGGACTGCCTCGACCAGTTCGATCGCCCTAAGCTTCTCGCTCCGGTCGATTTCGTAGAAACCTGCACCGAAGGGATCGAACTTGAGGGCATGATAGCCCTTCTCAAGGACACGTTTGGCCGCAGCATGGAATTCTTGCGGAGTGCGTTCGACCGTATACCAGCCATTCGCATAGGCCTTGATCTTGTCTCGCACCGCGCCCCCCAGCAGCTTATAGACAGGCTGACCAAGCATTTGACCGATGATATCCCAGCAGGCAAGCTCAATCGTCGCGATGGCAGACATAGCAATCTCGCCAGCACGCGCGTAGTCGTTCAGGTACAATCGTCGCACTAGATCCTCGATATTGATGGGATCATGACCCAGGACGTGGTTGGGTACAGCTTCTGCAAAATATCCGAGCAGCGCATCGGTATGGTTGAGCATGCGTACCTCACCAACGCCTTCCAGCCCGTCGTCTGTGATGACACGGATGAAGGTCAGATTGCGCCATGCAGTCCCCATCACAGCGCTTTTGACATCGACAATTTTCATACTGCGCCGACCTCCGCCGCAGGAATTGCCAGTCCAGCGGCACCGGGCAGTGAGGGCACGGCGTCCGGGTAGTACCGCGCAAGCAGGTCCAGGCCGATTTTCGCACGACGCACGCGCTCATGGCTCAGCGCAAGTGACATGCTTTCGATATGTTTGCCGACTGGATAGATATTAGGCGCATTGCGCAAGCCAAACTTGAGGTAGACAGGAGCAGCAATACGGACCAGTTCAGGAATTTCATACAGCCGGACAAAGCCGCCCAGGTCGTCTGGCACCTCCACGTAGATGTCTAGAGGAATGTCTACCGCCTGGCGAATGGCGGCAATTTGTGCCAGCGTGAGGTCGGTGGGAATATTGAAGGTACTCGCACCTAGCCGCTCCATCAGGCGAATGGACGCCGGGTTGGATGAAGCCATCATGACACTGATCTTGAACTGCATCTCTTTGGGCAAGATATCGGCCCGGCGCATCTCATCGGCGACCCACAGCGCTCCCTCATCCGCCAGCAGCACGCTGCGAATGCCAAGTGCCGCAGCGCGCTGTACATCTTCTAAGCAGTAGACGAGCTGGTCCTGTCCGCGCAAGCGTGCGCCAGCGGCCTTACCAGCACTGGAAACCGTCATCGCTCCAGTATCCCAGGCGGCGTTCGGCCGCGCGAAGAGGCTGACTTCCATGCCCCGTGCCTGGGCCAGTCGCCCCATGGCGCGGATTTCGTCGTCTGTGAGCAGCATCACACCGCTTCCCTGCGACACGCGGTGGATGGTGAGTTGGTAGCGATCTGCCTCCTCGATGATCGCTGCCAGCGCGTCCGGTCCTTCAGTGCTGGGAATCTCAACGCGGTACTGTGCTCCATCAGGAAAACGCTTCGTGCTGCTCGGTAGGGTATGGAGGTCGCCGGGAGGCAATCCCATACCTGCGAGGAAACGCCGTGTCGCCTCCATCAGTGCAGGTCTCCTTTCTTGTACGTGAAGCGCCGTCCATGTGCAGGGATGTAGCAGGTCAGTGCGGGGTGATAGGCCCGCACGTAGTCTACCAGTACACCGGGTCTGCCCTGGTTGGCCGAGAACATCTCATAGTGCGTCGGCACGAGCAGTTTCACGCCAGCAGCAGCTGCCAGGTCGGCAGCCTCCCGTTCGTCCAGGTTGCCCACAATGTCGAGCTGCTCTCTGAAATAGCTCCGGCCATTGATGGGTAGCAGCGCGATGTCCACTTCGAGTTGCCGCAGGCGCTCGATCAGACCGTCAAAGGCAAGTGTATCGCCAGCAGAATACACCCGGACCCCAGCCATCTCAATGACGTAACCAAGGTAGCGGTAGAGTCGCTTACCGTTCTGCTCGACGAAACCAAAGTCGTAAACAGCGGGCGGTGCCTGCAGGCCATGCAGGGCCGGGACGGGAAAGAGTTTGACTTCGCCCAGATCCAGTTCCTCACCGGGCTGGACACCCACCACGCGCTCGGGTGAAATATCGAGCTCCATCACCTGATCTACGATTGGTAGGGGCACTACAAAGCGGGTTTGTAGTGATGCCTGGGCCAGTCCTCGCAGCGCTTGGGTGTCGAGATGATCCCAGTGTTCATGGGTGCAGAGTACCAGGTCGGCGGGTGGCCCGACCTCTGTTGCGAAAAGCGGCGGTATCAAGCGGGCGGGATGCTCAGAAAGAAAGGGGTCAAGGTAGACGATAGAACTACTGCTGCGCAGCACGAATCCGGCCTGACCCAGCCACCACAATGCAATTGTGTCCTGTGGAAGCTGCGTATTGAGGATATCCATGGCTGTACTCGTAGGTCCCCGATTTATCGCGGGATCAGGTATCATTGCTCTCTTCCTTCCCGGTCACCATCATGGACTACCAGCACTTTCAGCATCTTCGCTTGACGACTGATTAATGTATCGAGCGCGCTCTGATAATCGTCCAATGCAAAACGGTGCGTAATGAGCGGAGCTAAATTCAGCAAGCCAGCGCGGAAGATCTGCACAGCGTAGGTCCAGGCAGCAGAAGAGGCCCCAAAGATACCCAGTACTGCCAGGTGCTTGAGGACAAAGATATCGCTCTCTACGCTGAGGTGGACGCCAGAACCGGCGATACCCTCCAGCACGACGGTGCCCCCCCGCCTTGCCAGGCTCAGCGCCTGCTCGACTCCTTCTGGACGATTGCCTCCTTCGAATACAAGGTCCGCACTCTGGCTTCCGATCAATGAGTGTATCAGCAATTGGGGATCATTCTCCCTGGCGTTGACCGTATGTGTAGCTCCCAGTTGGTGCCCCAGTTCCAAACGTTCACTGCGAGAGCCGATCAGCACAATAACGGCGGGGCTGAATAAGCGTGCCAACTGTACGGCTAGCAAACCGATGGTACCATCTCCCACTATGGCCACCGTGTCACCAGCTCGCGGCTGCGCGCGCAGGAAGGCGTGCGCTACCACTGCTGTCGGCTCTAACAATGCTGCCTCCTCAAGCGAGGCATCCTCAGGTAGGGTATGCACCAGGCGGGCAGGGACAGCGACATACTCTGCGAACCCACCAGTGCGCGTGAAGCCGATCTCTTCGTAGCCTGCTTCGCACAGGTTAGTGAGACCCATCCGACAGTTGCGGCAGATGCCACAGAACAGGAAGCCCTCCGCTACTACCTTGTCGCCTGGCGAGATGCCGCGCACCCGCTCGCCGACGGCGACCACCTCACCGGACCATTCATGGCCAGGAACAATGGGATAGCGATAGTAGCCTTCCGGCCGGATACCACGGTAGAGTTCTACATCGCTGCCGCAGATACCGACCGCACGTGAGCGAATCAGCACATCCTCAGGGCCGATAGAGGGCTTCTCGAGTTCGGTCAGGACGGCTTCGCCAGGGCCTTTGAGAAGTAGTGCTTTCATAAGTATGCCTCCTCGACACCATTCCTGGGAATGAACTCATCTCTACCGCGGTTGACTACGTACAACGAGCGCATCAAGGCCATTCACACTGACAGTTCCTGAGATGGCCTGGCCTGTGAGTAGCTCTATCCCGCCAGTCGGCAGCCGAACCTCATGGGGGACCCTGTTATGATTGAGGATGAACCAGTAATCAATCCCCTCATGTACCCGGCGCACTATCTCCACATTGTCCGGCGAAGGCACTTCCGGAATTCCCGCCCAGGTAAGTACCATGCCCATGAGCAGGTCTTGCCCAGCATCGTCCAACGAGGTGCCGACGTAGATGACTCGTCCGGCCCCGACCCGTTTCATAGTCACAGCCGGTGCCCCGTCAAACGGCCCACCGCGATACCTTCCAACCACCTCCGCACCGTTTACTTCCAGTTCATCCATCCACACGTCAGTACCGACACTATGTGATGTGCTGTCTATAATGAGTGCCAGGCTTTCGGGGCCGCCGCAAGGTTCTCCGCTCCCTGCCGGAAGTAAAGCAGTATAGTCAACAACACGTACACCAGCCAGCTCTCGCAGCGCTCCGGGAAGTGGGAGATCGACGATGTTGTTATGCTCATCTTTCACCCCGCTGCGGAACGTCAACATCAACGTCCCACCTGCTTCGACCCAGGCAGAGAGACGTGCTGCTATACCGGCGCGCAGCACAAACAGGCACGGCGTAATGAGAACTCTATATGGCTCCCAGGGCCGATCCTCAGTGACGAGATCCACAGCGACATTGCGACGCCACAGCGCCCGGTAGTAGCGGCCGATCTGATCGTCATAGGAGAGCGCCTCAGCAGTCGGCTGCGCCTCGAATGCCCAGAGCACATCGTAGGAGCGTAGAATGGCTACCTCAGCAGGGAGGAATGCAGTCGCAAGCCCTTCCAGGCGGTGTAACTCTTCGCCGACTTGACGCACCTCCTGGTAGCGTCGCCCAGGGGTTCCGTCATGTGGTAGAATGCCATGCCAGTACTGTTCGGTTCCCACGCGGCAGGTACGCCAGCGAAAATAGACAATAGCCTCGGCTCCGCGCGCTACGGACTGCAACGTCCACAAACGGATCTCCCCTGGTAGGGGTGTGGGTGAGAGCCTCCCCCAGCCGCTTGGCCCTGCCTGCTGCTCCATTACCCAGAAGGTGCGGCCTTTGAGGCTTCGCACCAGGTCATGCGCCATCGCAACGTAGCTAGCATTCCATCCTCCATTGAAGGGGCTCCATGGCGTGGGCAACCGTGGATAGTTATCCCACGACACAACGTCGAGATCCTGTGCCAGCGCTACGGAGTCCACATAGGGAAACAGGCCCATCAGATTATGCGTGACCAGGTGATGTGGACA
>Ga0137388_10003212_pt1 | contig 10518 bp, 7 predicted proteins | sample 15con2h14AmetaG_FD_104644 | JGI IMG/M metagenome (GOLD analysis project Ga0137388, IMG submission 104644) | Vadose zone soil microbial communities from Angelo Coast Range Reserve, California, USA - 15con2h1.4A metaG | ecosystem: Environmental > Terrestrial > Soil > Vadose zone > Saprolite...
GACATCATGATGCCGTCGAATCCCCATTGCTTTTTGGCGACATTAGTATTCAAGTATCCGTTTTGCGTCATATGCGCGCCGTCGGTGAGATTGTAAGAGTCCATAATTGCGCCGACGTGCGCCTCTTTGACGGCAGCTTCGAACGTGGGCAGGTATATTTCGCGCATCGTTCGCTCGTCGATAATCGAGTCAATATTGTGGCGATCGAACTCAGAGTTATTCCCCATGAAATGCTTAACGGTGGCGCTTACGCCTTGATTCTGCATCCCCTTGATATAGCCGACCGCGATCCGCGAGGCGAGAAAAGGGTCTTCGCCGAAATACTCGAAGTTGCGGCCATTCATGGGCGCGCGATAAATGTTCACGCCGGGCCCCAACATGAAGTGCACGCCCCTGGCACGAGCGTCGCGGCCAATCTCGGCGCCGACTCGCTCGGCGAGTTCAGGATCCCAAGTGGCTGCAAGCGAGATCCCGCCGGCCATGGTTGTCGCGGGTCCGTAGTTGCGCACGCCGAGTGGCCCATCGGCCATCTTGAGGCGAGGAAGATTTAGGTCGGGAAAGTCGCGGATATAGAAATCGTCCACTCCGCCCAGCATGTCGATCTTCTGCTGGAGCGTCATGCGGCTAAGAATGGAGTCGACGCGCTGCTCAATCTGGGTGGTTGATTGTGTTGCTGAAGTTTGCGCCGCGATAGGAGCCACGGCTAGCAGGAAGCCGAAGAGGGAGAAGAGAACCGCCGAATAAAATTTTCGCATCATGCTCGCTTTCTCACCTAAATGGATGGGAGTTGGGGCTGCGGGACCTCATTTCCAATTTTTGGGACTGCGACTCCAGCAAAACTTAGGACACTAACATAATCCCGGCGTTAAGCCTTGCGTTTCGATGCCATCACCCAATTGATGAGCGGCCGCAGATTCGGAGGCATGGCGGCTTCATCGAGCTCGACCGAGTGCTCATGCGAATCACGTTTCACGCGCAGTTTGTATTGAAACCGGTCTGCGCCGGCATGCTCCGCTCGCAGTACCGCGGGAAGTTCAAACAAATGCGACTGCTCAATGAGATTGTTCAGCTCCGTTTGTTGTTCCGGAGACAGAGCGGCGGAGTCGATGTCATGGGCCAATCGCAATCCCGCAAATCCCCCGCTCCGCTCCAAGTGAATCTGCATATCTGTTTCTCCAAAACGAAAGGCATGAATATTCTATGCGTTTGAACGAAAGTGCGCCCAAAAAGAAAGGACCTGCGCTAGTCAGGTCCTGTGAAGTTCGAGTAATTCGCGTTCTCTAAGCGGCGGTCTTTGCCGGCCGGGCTAATTTTTTAGCAAAAGTAGGATTGACCGTGATTCCCACTCCGTCCCAACCTCCCCGGACGGCCTGCTGCTCAGCACTGCCGGAGCCATATACCTCGCCGGCGACTGCGAAGGTGAGGTCGGCGGCAGCCTGGAAATCAGAATCAGCCTGCAGTCTAGTCGTGAGCGTCACATACCAAATGCGGCCTGCCTTTTCCCACGCATACCCACCAATCCTCGTAGCAGTGAGATAGAAGGCATGATTTGGAATTCCAGAATTGATGTGCACACCGCCGTTATCGTCAGTGGTGTCCAGATAATTTGCCACGTTGGCAGGTTGAGGATCCTGCCCGAGCTGCGGATCGTTGTAAGCTGTACCGGGATCTTTCATGGAACGCAGCGCGACGCCACTTACGCTTGGCATAAGCAGCCCGGCGCCGATCAGCCAATCGGCTTTATCGGCGGTTTGGCCGGCGGCCATTTGCTTCACCAGTGAGCCGAACACGTCGGACATGGACTCGTTCAAAGCGCCGGATTGTCCGTGATAGCTCAACCCGGCGGTATATTGTGTGACGCCGTGCGTGAGTTCGTGGCCGACCACGTCAATACATTTCGTGAAGCGGTCAAACAGCACGCGGTCGCCATCTCCGTAAACCATCTGCCGCCCGTCCAAAAACGCGTTATCGAATTGCTGGTCATAATGTACCGTCGAGTCGAGGCGCAGGCCACGCCCGTCTACCGAATTGCGATTGTATGCGTTCTGATAAAAATCGTATGTGGCACCGGAAAAATCGTAGGCTTCATTGATTGCAACATCGAGCGAGGGCTTGTCATCGCCTTCGCCTCTCATCAACGTTCCAGGAAGATCAGTTTGATGTTGTGCGTCGTAGATGGTGCGGCGTTTCTGGCCGGCGGATAATCCAGCAGCGAATTGAGCGAACACTTCGCGGCGCCCGCGCAACCGCTCGGTAATCGCCAAGGCGCGCAAGGCTCGCTGGCGGTGTTCTGGATGCTCTGAGAGCTTGTGCAAAATATGTGGGGGCAGGATGCAACAAATATGGGCGGTAGATTTCATAGAGTCTCTCCTTTTCAAAATTTGGGCGAGCGTTGCAGTTGGTCTTAATTGTGAGTTGGTTGGAGATTCGGGATCGACCCGTTGGACGCACGTTCCGCTCCCAGAGCGCCAATCCCTATTTTTGTACCTGGGAAAGCTCGCAACTCTGTTGCCGAACAGCGGTTAGCGACGAGGAATTCGTGCCGTGCTTAAAGCTCAATATAGGTAACTGAAAATACGGTGCTTCCGTGTAATCTGTTGCGGCGGAAAAGACCTTGGGTGCCAACTGTCTATCTGTCTAGATAGCTGGCCTATCTTTTTGGATAGACATAACGCGGCGTTCGAGTTGGGCAGTGCAGCTTCGGGTTTTACCGATTGGCCGAATTAAAATTTTTCATAGCTGAATCCTAGAAGCAGGTTGACTCATCTCAGTGGTGTTCTCTAGTATCGCCACAGCATGAATTCTTCCTGCCAGATGTGCGCATGTTGTTCTTGTTGTTGTATGCGTGTGTCTGGCGCAGGGAGGCTGCTGAGCTAAGTTTTATTTAGAACCCGGCAATCATAGCCACCGCCAGCACACAGTTGCTGGCGGTGGTTTTTTTATGCCCACAAACACAGAAACAAAAGCGCAGCGCGTAGAGCGATTAAAGCGGGAGAAGAATCCCTGGGAAGGGCTCGAAGAGATTCGCCGCTTCGGGCGCGAAGGCTTCAGCGCGATTCCGCCCGAGTGGCTGGGGACGTACTTCCGTTGGTGGGGTGTGTACACGCAGGGCGACGGAGCTGGAGCCATCGGTGGACAGGGCGGGGAAGGCAAAGCGCTACCTTATTTCATGGTACGGATTCGGATACCAAACGGACTGCTCCGCTCGCACCAATTGCACACCATTGCCGATGTCACTGAGCGATATGCGCGCGGAACCGCCGACATCACGGTGCGGCAGAATATTCAGCTGCACTGGGTGACGATCGAGGCTCTGCCGGAATTGCTAGATGCCTTGTGGAGCGCGGGGCTGACTACCAAGGGATCGTGCGGCGACGATACGCGCAACATCACCGGGTGCCCGCTGGCCGGCATAGATGCCGATGAGATCTGTGATGCGTCTCCCCTCGCTTTGGAAGCGAACCGTTTCTTCGAGGGCAATCCAGATTTTTACAACCTGCCGCGCAAATTCAAAGTTTGCATCACCGGATGCCGCTTGTGGTGTGCCTATCCCGAAATCAATGACGTCGGACTAACGGCGATCCGGCGGGGTTCTGAAATCGGCTTTTCCCTGCGCGTTGGCGGCGGTTTATCTACAGATCCGCACTTGGCTCTACGGCTGAATGCATTTGTGCGTTGGGAACAAGTTGTCCGCGTGCTGGCTGGAGTTGCCCAACTCTTTCGCGACAGCGAGGTTCTGCGGGAAAATCGCGAGCGCGCGCGATTGAAATTTCTATTTCTAAAGCATGGCTGGAGCACGGAGAGTTTTCAAGACGAACTCGAACGAAGGTTGGGTTTCAGGCTTGATCCGGCAGTTCCAGAGCAGCGTCCGGATGATGTTTATCGCGACCACGTTGGAATTCATCCACAAAAACAGGTTGGTTGTTCGTATGTGGGTGCTGCGGTGCTGCGCGGCAGAATTTCAGCCGAGCAGATGCGGAAGGCCGCCGGTCTGGCGGAAGAGCTTCCTGCCGGTGAGTTGCGCACTACCAACATGCAGAACCTGCTGATCGTCAACGTTCCCAGTCGCAACGTGGAGATACTGGCGCAGGGACTGGAAGCTGCCGGTTTGCGAGTGGGTGGCTCGCCATTTTGGCGTGGTGCCATCGCGTGCAGCGGGACGGAATTCTGCAAGTTGGCGATCACGGAAACCAAGAGTTTTGCTCGCTGGCTGGTAGAAGAACTCGAAGAAAGGCTGCCTGGATTTGAACAGCATTTGAAGCTTCACGTGACCGGCTGCCCGAACAGCTGCGGCCAGCACTGGATTGCAGACATTGGGATTGAAGGGAAGAAAATCAAGGTGGATGGACGACTGCAGGATGCCTACTACTTCTGCGTGGGCGGTGCAGTCGGTTTGCATCAATCGATTGCTCGTCCAATCGGCTACCGGTGTTTGGCGAGTGAAGTTCCGGACGCGATTGAGCGTCTTTTGCAGCGCTATCTTCAGGAGAGATTGCCCGGAGAGAATCTGCGGAAATTCTTCGCCCGCCACAGCGACGAGGAATTGCGCGAGTGCCTGGCTGGCAGATTTTTGGCCGCCGTCGCCCGGGAAGCTTCTCCGGGGCGTGTGCCGCATGCAGTTGAGGGTTAAGGAATAAACGTGACGAATTTATTCCCAATGTTTTTGAAACTCGAGGGCCGGTCGTGCCTGGTAGTGGGCGCGGGAACGGTTGCCGAAGGAAAGATTAGCAGTCTGCTGCTCGCCGGCGCGGCGGTTTGTGCGGTTGCGCCTCAGGCCAATGCGGCGGTGCTGGAATGGGCGCGGACTGGAGTGATCCGCTGGGAAGCACGAGAGTTTTCTCCGCTTGATCTCGATAACGTGTTTCTCGTGATCGCGGCTACTTCGTCGAACGAAGTGAACGAATCTGTTTTCCGCGAGGCGCAGCGCCGTGATGTGCTTTGCAACGTGGTGGATCATCCCCAGCACTGCGATTTCTACTATCCCGCCGTGGTCCGCCGGGGGCAGCTTCAGATTGCAATCTCGACCGCAGGTGAAAGCCCTGCACTAGCCCAGAGGCTCAGACGGGAACTCGAAATTCAGTTCGGTCCGGAGTACGAAAGCTGGGTGGAACAACTCGGAAAAGCACGGTCAGAGCTTTTTGCCTGGGACATTAATCCCGAAGAGCGCCGCCGCCGGCTTCACGAGCTTGCCAGCCAACCACCTCTCGCGGCGGGTTTGATCAGTAAGGGAGAACGTTCATGAACGGCAAAGTGTACTTAGTGGGCGCAGGTCCGGGAGATCCGGAGTTGCTTACCCTGAAAGCGCTGAAAATTCTGAAACGTGCAGACATCGTTTTGCACGACGAGCTTGTGGGAGCAGGGATACTAGCATTCATTCCTTCGACGGCTCGAATTCAAAACGTGGGCAAACGTTGCGGAGGGAAGAGCACAAGCCAGCGCGAAATCAATTCGCTGCTTGTTCAATACGCATTGCTAGGTCTGCAAGTGGTCCGCCTGAAGGGCGGAGACCCGTTCATCTTCGGTCGCGGCGGCGAAGAGATGCAAGCGCTCCGCGAAGCTGGCATTGAGGTCGAGGTTGTTCCAGGCATAACTGCTGCTCTCAGCGCGGCAGCCGCCATCCAAATTCCGCTCACTTATCGCGAGATTTCATCGTCGCTCGTCTTCTTGACCGGCCATCACGCAGTGGGCGCTAGTTCCGACAACTGGCCTGATGCCATCGCTTCGGATGTCACAGTTGTGGTTTACATGCCAGGACGCGACTATCTAGCAACAGCACAAAAATTGCGGGCGGCAGGATTATCTGCTGAGACTCCGTGCGCCATCGTTTCGCGCGTCGGTTCTAGCGACGAACGAGTGCACAAGACGACGCTCGAGAGGCTTCCATCCGCACCCAATCTGCCTGCGCCGGCGTTGCTCATCGTTGGCGAAGTGGTGCGTTTTGCAGATCACCGTACTCTGCATGAGGACTTTTCACAATTCATGGTTCGCGGGGACCAAGTGCCGCAAGGAGAGCTGCTCAGGACTATAGGACGCGGAACCGAGGAGCGAGCATAGTGGAAGAACATCTACAGCAATTGCAAGCCCAGGCGGAGAAATGGAGTCCGGAAGAAGTTCTGCGTTGGGCCTACGCGACATTTCAGAGCGACATCGCGATGGCCTCAGGATTGGGCGCCGAAGGCATGGTGCTGATGGACATCGCCTCGCGCGTTCATCGTAATTTCCGGGTTTTCACACTCGATACTGAGTTTCTGTTTCCCGAAACTTACGATTTGATCGACCGCGCCGAGAAGCGATATGGGATTCAGATTGAACGAGTCTTTTCTTCGCTCACGCCCGAGGAGCAGGAGCAAGTACATGGGCCTGCGTTGTGGAGCCGCGATCCCGATGGCTGCTGCAATCTGAGAAAAGTAGAACCGCTAAAAAACAAGCTTAGAGAGTTACGTGCCTGGATTACGGCCATTCGCCGCGACCAGACCGCAGCTCGCGGCTCTGCTCGCAAGGTGGAATGGGACACTAAGTTTCAGTTGGTCAAAGTGAATCCGATTGTGGACTGGACTTCAGAAATGGTCTGGAGCTACATACGCAAGCACAGGCTTCCTTACAATCCGCTGCACGACCGCAACTATCCCAGTATCGGATGCACACATTGCACTCGCGCCACCCAGGCAGGAGAAGATGCCCGGGCCGGCCGCTGGTCGGGATTTAATAAGACAGAATGCGGACTGCACGTGCCAGAGCCACAACTGGTCGCACCGCTGGTGCAGATTGAGTATCCGGTGACCTGCGAAGAGAACTAAAGCGCCTGCTCAAAAAATCCATTAGCTCCATCGAAATTCTCAATTGTACTTTCCAGGTCAGTTGACGATACACAAGATGGATGGCGCGCAATCAGTTCGCCGTCGACCATGATGCATGTGGTGTCGGCTTCGTCACACGGCTTGGGCATCGCGGCTCGCATGAGATCGTAGAGCGTGCACTCGAGGTGCTGCGCCGCCTGGCGCATCGCGGCGGCGTGGACGCCGATGGCCGCAGTGGTGATGGCGCCGGCCTCCTCACGCAAATTCCGGATTCCTTCATACGAAAGCAGGCGCGACGGAATGGGATCGATCTGCCGTCGGTATTTGGCCTGGGGATGGTGTTCTTGCCGGCCGGGAATGAGAATGCGGGGCGGGCCATAATTCAATCAACTGCCCTAGAAAACGGCCTTCGCTGTTTGGGCCGGCGATCGGTCTCGTGCGATCCTGACGTCGTGGGGCCGCGAGCACGGGATACGCTGCCCGCCATCGAGCAATACTTCTTCGCGCCAGAGAGTGCGACGGACGACTTTGAATTGCTTTTGTTCCGGGTGCGCAAACGCGTGGAACAAAATGCCTTTCCCGGAACATACGTCTGCTCGCTTTCAACGCGTACTGTTGTTTATAAAGGACTGCTTACGCCCGAGCAGTTGCCTGCCTTCTATCCTGATTTGGTCGATCCCGAATTCGTAAGCTCTTTCGCGATCTTTCATCAGCGTTATTCCACCAACACGCAGCCCAGTTGGTCTCTGGCTCAGCCGTTTCGTTTCGTAGCGCACAACGGCGAGATCAATACTATCAGCGCCAATCGCAGATGGTTGCACGCTAAGGAAGTTGTGTTGCGAAAGGAGGTAGGGCTTTGTGACGCGGCCCGCCTGCTTGAACAGCGCGTCAGCGACTCCGCTAGTTTCGATAACGCCTTCGAACTGTATTTGCGGCGCGGGTATGGCGTGTCTGAGGCGATGCTGGCCATGGTTCCACCAGCTTGGGAGAACGCTCACGGGATGGAACCGGAGCTGCGCGTGTTTTTTGAAGAGCACGCATGCAGGCAGGAGCCTTGGGATGGTCCCGCAGCACTGATCTTTACTGATGGTGAAGTTGTCGGCGCAAAGCTGGATCGTAATGGACTCCGTCCGCTGCGTTACACGCTAACTGCTGATGGTCTGTTGGTGGTCGGTTCAGAAGTTGGCATCGCGAACCTGCAAGGCAAGCGAGTCGTTGAGAGGCAACGCCTCGGACCGGGCGAGATGTTGATCGCAAATCCCGCGACCGGCGGATTGCTGCGGCCCAACAACTTCTTATCGACGAGAAAGTGCGCCCATCAGCCTGCGCGTCCATCGCCAGTTATTGTTCCTGCTAGCGACCAGCCAGAGCATTCGTCAAAAGAGCCAAAGAAAATGATGGCCACCTTGGGCTGGACGGAAGATCAATTTCGGCTGCTGTTTCGTCCTCTGGTTGAAGAAGGGCAGGAAGCTGTCTGGAGCATGGGCGATGACGCGGCGCCTGCTTCGCTCTCCAAGCTTCGGCGTCCCTTATGGGATTACTGCAAACAGCGCTTCGCGCAGGTTACGAATCCCCCGATTGATTCATTACGCGAAAGTCATGTCATGTCGTTGCGGGTGCATCTTGGAGATCTCGCCGTGGTCCCGTCGCCGCTGCTCGATACTGCGCAGTTGAAAGCGCTGGAGCGGCATTTTCAGTCCATCGCACCAATTGCATTCACATTCCCCGCTTCAGAGGGAGTTGGCGGAGCGAAGTCTGCATTGGAACATTCGAGAACAGGCGAAGACGGCTGTTTCGGAGAACCAATCGCTCGTGTTGCTCACGGATCGCAACATAGGTGCGCAGCACGCTGCTCTTCCTGCGCTGCTGGCCATAGCTGCGGTCTGGAAATCCCTGGTGCAAGCCGGAGGCTGTGAACTCCCGCTTGTCATTGAGACCGGGCAGGTCATCGACACGCATCACGTCGCTTTGCTTATCGCCGCAGGCGCCAGCGCGGTGCTCCCTTATTTAGCCCTGGAGCAAGCCAGTTCGCTCGCCCACGGCGGAGCGAGGCGATACCGCGTAGCGATTGAAAAAGGCCTGCGCAAGGTGATCGCGCGCATGGGAATTTCAGCTATTGCCAGCTATCGCAATAGTCAGCTCTTTGAAACTGTCGGACTCGATGCGGAACTGTGCGATGAATTCTTTGAGGACGCAGGCCGAGCACTTGGAGGCAAAGGACTTCACGAAATTCTGCAAGATTGCATAGATCGGCACTGCGAGGCCTTTGCTGGAAAAACTACAGACCTGCGGGATTTTGGCCTCTATCGTTTCCGCCACAGCGGAGAGCAGCATGCAAATTCGCCCGAAGTCGTTCGCCGGATGCATCGCTACATCAAGTCGCCAACGGAGGAGAATTATGCAGCGTTCGTCGAACTGGGAGAGCAGCGCGACCCAATTGCTGTGCGCGATTTATTAGAGGTTGCGCCAGCGGATCCAATTCCCCTGGACGAAGTTGAATCGGAAGCCTCCATCCTCAGCCGATTCAGCACACAAGCCATGTCTCTGGGAGCCGTGTCGCCAGAAACTCACCGAACGCTCGCGATTGCCATGAATCGCTTGGGCGCGCGTAGCAACACCGGCGAGGGCGGAGAAGACCGCGAAGTATACAGTGACTTTTCTGGAGCTAACAATCGCGTAAAGCAAGTAGCTTCAGCCCGCTTCGGAGTCACCACCGAGTACCTCGTTCACGCGGATGAACTGGAAATCAAGATTGCCCAAGGCGCGAAGCCGGGCGAAGGCGGACAATTGCCCGCAAGCAAGGTTTCGGCCTACATTGCGCGCTTGCGTCACGCCACGCCGAACATGGTGCTGATCTCGCCGCCTCCGCACCACGACATCTATAGCATTGAGGACCTCGCACAACTAATCTACGATCTGCGCGCCGTGAATCCGCGAGCCCGCATTGGCGTGAAACTGGTGGCCAGCACGGGGGTAGGGATTATCGCGGCGGGCGTTGCTAAAGCTGGCGCAGATGTCATCACCATCAGCGGCCACGACGGAGGGACCGGCGCTTCGCCGCTCAGTTCCATCAAGAACACCGGACTACCATGGGAAGCCGGACTGCGCGACACACATGTTGCTCTCAGCAAGGCCGGCTTGCGTGGGCGCGTGCGCTTGCGCGTGGACGGCGGCTTCAAGTTCGCGCGTGATGTGATCCTTGCTGCTCTGCTTGGCGCCGACGAATTTGGCTTCGGCACGGCTGCTCTGCTCGCTCTCGGTTGCGTGATGGCGCGGCAGTGTCACCTGAACACTTGCCCGGTGGGCATCGCGACGCAGGATGAAAGATTGCGCACCCGTTTTACGGGGAAACCTGAAATGGTTGAGACCTATTTCCGGGGGCTGGCGAGAGAAGTACGCGAGCGCCTGGCGGGCATGGGTGCGCGTTCGGTTGAGGAAATTGTGGGTAGGGTCGAGCGTTTGAGGCCCCGAACTGCCGAAGCGGCACGGGCATTAGCCGATTTGCTCCAGCCGACGCCTACTCCACCGCAAACCGGATGCCTAGTCGACGACGATACGCTGTTACACGTCGAACTGAATAAAACTATCAGCGACGCATCCGTTTCCCAACGGCGATTCCGCATCACTATTGCGGATCGCTCCATCGGAGCTCACTTAAGTGGTGAAATCCTGCGGCGCTCAGATCTGACACATGCCTCTAGAAGCTACGAATTTTTCGGCA
>Ga0137388_10003213_pt1 | contig 10516 bp, 7 predicted proteins | sample 15con2h14AmetaG_FD_104644 | JGI IMG/M metagenome (GOLD analysis project Ga0137388, IMG submission 104644) | Vadose zone soil microbial communities from Angelo Coast Range Reserve, California, USA - 15con2h1.4A metaG | ecosystem: Environmental > Terrestrial > Soil > Vadose zone > Saprolite...
AGACAGCTGCATGAGCGCCTTCGCGGCACCCAGGATCGCCGCCACGCCCGACGCGTTGTCCTCCGCGCCGTTGTAGATGGAATCCCCGCGGATGGCTGGCCCGATGCCCTTGTGATCCCAATGCGCGGTGATCAACACGGCCTGCGATGCCAGACGCGGATCGCGGCCGGGCAACCGCGCCACCACGTTCTCCGATTCCACGCGACGGAGCGCACTGTGAACGTGGACGCTGGCGGTGATTCCCGTCGGAATCGGACGAAAGTCGCGCCGCGCCGCGGTGCGCGTCAGCGAGTCGAGATTGAGTCCCGCCTTGGAGAGTGCGGTACGGGCATTCGCCTCGGTCACCCACCCCGCGAAGGCGATGCTGGGAGAGTGTGGTTGATCGAGCTTGAACTGCTCGACCGACCACGACCCACGCACGACTTCCCACGGATAGGTTGCGGTCTCGGTTGTGTGAATGAGGATCGCGCCGGCCGCACCTTGGCGAGCTGCTTCCTCCAGCTTGTACGTCCAGCGGCCGTAGTACGTGAGAATCTTGCCGAGAAACACGGTGGAATCGACGAGGCCCGGATCGTTGACGAGCATCAGCAGCACCTTGCCGCGCAAATCCGCGCCCTTGTAGTCGTCCCATTGCCACTCGGGCGCGCGGATTCCGTATCCGACGAACACGACTTCGCCGCTCGCTGCGATATCGGCTTCCGGGCGTTCCGCCCACGCCACGAACGCATCCCGATACACGAGCGTATCGGTTGCGCCGCCCGCTTTCCCCCACGAGAGCATCGGTTGCGGCGTCATCCCCACGAGGGCGACGGGCTGGAAATAGGTCCCGTTCGCTCCCGCCGGCTCGAGTCCCAACGCCTGGAATTGGGCGGCGATTTACTCGGCCGCGAGCCGGCCGCCACGCGTCGCCGGCGCGCGCCCCTCGAGCAGGTCGCTCGCCAGGAAGCGCAAATGCGCGTCCATTGCGGCCGTATCGACCGGGATGGGCGCCGGTCGCTGTGCCGCGGCGGTCGTCGCGACGAATGCCAGCATCGCGACAGTATTGCAACATTTGTTGGTCATTGAGTGGACTGCTCCCGTGAAAGGCGACAGTTGACGGTATCAATCGTACCCGGCCGGTGACGTCCGGCTTCACTGGTCAAGACAAACGTCGAGTCATCCAGAAAGTCGATCGCCTCGCCGCCGATCTCGAGCCCTGAGATGTTGCAGGGACGCTCCCGCGCGGGCAGCAGCCGGCCCCCGGCTCCAGGATAGAAAAGGTAGATCTCGGTATAGGTTCGCAGCGCCACGAGCCGGCCGTCGGGGCGTATCGCACCCGCCGTGACCAGGCGGCCCGCCCCGGAGCTCGGTCGGATGTCGAGGGTCTGAACCAGCGTCGCCACCACAATGTCTGAAGTCGTATCGCGCGTGCGCCAGGCGCTGCGATCGACGCGATACAATCGAATCGCGCTGCCACGCGTGGCTCCCTTGCTCACGAGAAACACCGCTGTGTCGCGTGGCGATACATAAACCGCCTCGACGTCGTGCGCGCCGTCCGGATACCGCAGCCGAAGCACGGCCGGCGCCCTGGTGGTGCCCAACGTGTCGCTCGCGCGCTCGGGCGGCGCGGGTTCGGGAATCGCATAGATCGTGACGAACGGCCGGAACTCCAGATTGTCGCCGGTGTCCGCCAGGTAGATGCACGTGTCGGCGTTTGCGCGTGTCGGACGGGACTGAAGCGGAAAGCTCACCGGGCAAGGGCCGAGGGACATGTCTTCCCAGTCGATCGCCTGGGCGCCCGGTAGGAGCAGGGCGCCGCGGTCTGTTCCGCGCAGGTCCGTTGCGTAGAGGTACGGGCCATCACCGGAATCGTTATGAGTCCACAACACGCCCGGGTACGCGCGACTCACCGCGACGCCGGAACTTTCGACGACGCGCGGACTTTGGAAGGTCGCTTGCAGGAGGAATAGCGCGGTTGCAAACATGAGCCTCCAAGAAGATACTTCGCACATGCGCGACGCAACCGTTCGACTGCAAGGCCGGATCCTCTACCTCACCGAGGATCCGGGCTTCGTGCGTGCGCAGCTCGCCGGGAATGACCCGGCTTGGTCGCCGGAGCACAAGCTCCGCGACGACATCTCGACCGACGAAATCACTCCCGCCTACATCTGCTACTACTACGACGAAACGCTCGGCGAATTCCCCTACCTCGGACTCAAGTGCCGCGACGAATTCCCCATCACGCGTGGCGCGGTGAAACGCGGGGGCTTCGTGGCGGCGGTGAGCGGCAAGCGGCGCGGCAAGGGTTCGTCCCGGGAGCAGTCGCCTTACGCCGAAATGTGCGCCGGGATCAGACTGGTCGCAGCCGAAAGCATCGAGCGCATCTATCGCGAGAACTGTCAGAACCTCGGCGTGCTGACGACGACCGATTTCTCGATTCTCGACAAGGTGCGCCGCGGTGAGGTCATCCCGCTGTCGGTGTTCACCGCGGGCGAGGGCGAGATCACGCGCGGCATCATCGAGCATGGCGGGCTGTTCAACTACAACATGGCCCGGCTCAAGGGTGAAGTCGTGCTGCATCCGCCCAACACGCCGCAGCGGCCGATGACGCTGGGCGAGAAGATCCTGGCCCGCCGTTGGGTCGTCGATCCGGCGCAAGGGAAGATCGGTGTTCCCGCGGTGAAGCCGGGCGATGAAGGGTTCGTGCTCACCGACATCCGGTTCAGCCACGAGTATGTCACGCCGATGGCGGCGATCTTCTTCGAGCAGCTCGTCGGGAAGGACGCCAGGGTCAACGATCCGGGCTCGATCCTGATGTTCCGCGACCACCTGACGTTCCTGCCGGAAGCGATGACGCCGGAGCGCGTGAAGGAAGGCTTACTCGACGTCGCGCTGCAGCTCGAGAAGAAGCAGCGCGAATTCGCCGCGGCGCAGGGGATCAAGCTGTACGGTGAGCTGCGGCTGGGCCACCACGGTTCCGAAGCGATCTGTCATTCGAAGATTCTCGAGTCGCACGCGCTGCCCGGCCAGGTCATCATCGGCTCCGATTCGCACACGCCACATGCCGGCGCGGTGGGCTGCATCGCGTTCGGCGTGGGAACGACGGCGATCTTCAATTCCTGGATCACCAAGGACGTGCGCCTGCAGGTGCCGGAGACGGTCAAGGTCGTCATCAGCGGTCAAAAACCCGACAACGTCACCGCGAAGGACTTCATGCTCGAGGTCCTGCGCCATCCCTACGTCAAAACGGGCAAGGCCATCGGCAAGCTGGTGGAGTATTGTGGCGATGCTGTCGCGTCGCTGTCGGTGGACGAGCGGGCCACGATGACCAACATGACGGCGGAGGTTGGCGGGTTCACGGGTTACGTCGCGCCGGACGCCAAGACGGTCGAATACCTGATGGACTACCGCAAGATGTCGCGTGCCGAAGCGGAGCGTCTGGGCGCCGGGCTCGCGAGCGATCCGGCTGCCGAGTACTGCGAAGTCATCGAGATCGACGCGGCGAGCATTCGGCCGATGATCGCCCTTCCCGGCGACCCCGGAAACGGGCTCTATATCGAGGACGTCGGCCAGCGGATCAAGGTCGACATCGCATACGCGGGCTCCTGCACGGCCGGCAAGAAGGAAGACATGGACATGTACGCGCGCGTGCTCGCTGAGGCCGCGGGTCGAGGGGAGCGCGTCGCGCCGTGGGTGCGCTTCTTCATCCAATGCGGCTCGCAGGACGTGAAGCGGTACTGCGAAGAGCGGGGCTACCTCGACGTGTTTCGGCAGGTGGGCGCGACGTTTCTCGAGCCCTCGTGTGGCGCCTGCATCAATGCGGGACCGGGCGTGTCCAAGACGCGAGAGGAAGTCACCATCAGCGCGATCAATCGAAATTTTCCGGGCCGTTCGGGTCCCGGCCAACTCTATCTCGCCAATCCCTATACCGTCGCGGCGTCGGCCATCACCGGCTACATCACCGCCTGGACCCCTGGGATGGTGCTGGAGACGTCTTACTCAGGGTAGCGTACCGCGGATCTTCACCTTCACGGCGCGCGCGCCGCTGCCGAAATCCAGCGCCGACGTCACCGTCGTACTCGAGTCCGGAACCGACTTCGCCGTGATTGTGAACTCGCCGTTCAGCATGCCCCGAGCCACGTTGAACGTTGTTCCACCCTGACTCGTGCCGTACTGGCTCGTGGTCGTCCGCAGGTGACCTCCCCGCGACAGCCACTTCGTGACCGTCGAGTCCGTCTTCTGATCGATCACGAATCCGGTGCCGGTGCCTGCTTTCTCGAGGGTGAACTGCGACCACAGTGAGTCGGTGACGGGAGCGCGGCCCGAACCGAGCAGAAAGAACACCGAATCGATGGTCCGGCTGGTGGAGTCGTACCCTCTCCACGCAAGAATCGCGGTCAGATTGCTGACGATGTGCGTGCCACCCTGGGTCGCGTCGATATCGAACTCGATTCCGACCGCCCGGGTGGTGTCACTTCCGACGGCGATGCGTGACGCGCGATCGACAAATGGGATGACGAGTGTCGACATGAGCGCGTACAGTCCAGAATCTCCCGTGAAAGCCGGATCCAGAGTCGTGTCATGTCGAAATGCGGAGTCGAGGGCCATCCAAAGCGCGTGTTTCTGCGCTGCCGGGATCGCGTCGTGATCGACGCCGCCCGCATCAGAACACGCAGCCATCACCCCGGCCAACGCCAGGGAGAGCAAGATGCTTCTCATGTGAGTGAATATGGCGCTACTGGGGGCCGTCGGTAACTGTTGCGAGCTGTACCCGATACGGTCGCAGGGAGTCGCGCTGGTACACGCTGCGGGGATTCCACAGCACCCAGGTGTTGATCCCCAGCTCTTCGGCCGCGCGGATCTGCTCGCGGATCTCGTGCGGCGTGTAGCGCGGTTTGCGGCGGCCGAGCGTGAACGCTTGGAGGTACGGACGAATCGTCGCGGCTCTCGAGAGCGGGCGCGAGCGCTCGAGGGCTTCACTGAGGGCGTTGCGAACGACACGATATGGCTCGCCGTTCGGCCATGCGAGTCCGTAACTGCCTTTGTAGTAGTGGCTCGGATAGACCATCGGTAGCACGACGTCCGCGACGCTGACGAAGTCTTCCCACACCTGGCCGATGCCCAGGTCACCCGTCGCCGACGACGTCAGACCAAAGATGTCGAACGTGACCGGGACGCCGAGCGGCTGAATCCGGTTCGTGAGAATCGCGATCCCCGCCTGCACGCCTTCGCGCTGCGTTTCGCCCCGCTTGCGAGCCGCGAAGACCGCCTCCGCCATCGCTTCCTTGGGCTCGTCCGGGAAGCGCACGTAGTCGAACTGCACCTCGTTGAAGCCCAGGCGGACCGCTTCCTGCGCGAGCTGCGCGGCGTAGATCCACACCGAGTCGTTATACGCATCGACCCACGCGGTCCCGATCCGATCGCGCCACAATCCGCTGCCGTCGCGATTCTGCACCGACCACTTCGGCCGCCGCTCGGCCAGCAGCGGATCCTTCGCGACGACGATCCGTGCGATCGCGTAGATGTCGTGCGTGCGGAGCGTCTCGAGCCGCGACTCCACATCGCGCGTGCGCACACACTTGGTGGCGCCGATCTCCTGCGCGACTTTGACCTCCGACGGATAGAGCAGGCAACCGGTGTCGTCCTTGACGTCGACGACGAACGCATTGATCTCCGTCGAATCTGCGAGCCGGACGAGTTGGGCCAGCTTGTTCGATCCAAACGCCCACGCGTTGACGTAAAGCGCCTTGATCGGATCGGCCTGGGAGTTATCGAACATCGGATCGGGCAGTACGTAGCGAAGCTGGATGCCGCGCAGCTGCATCGTCTCCGGTGACGAGGGCAGTTGTTGGGCAAAAAGGCCGCGACTGGCGGTCGCGGCCCAGAGCAAGAGAACGCCTGCCTGCCGAGCCAACTTCATAGGGGCCACCAACATAGGAAATTAGCCCCTAACCGGGCAAGGATTAACCTCTCATCTCAAGCGTAAGCTGTTGAATAGCAATGGATAAGTCGCAAGGCTCTGGCCGCGATACTGCGGCCGGATGCCGAACAGGATCACGCGTCCTGTTCCTTGTTGCACTTCGAGGATCGCAGCCTTTCCGGCGATGCGTTCGGGATGAAGTACCCAGCCGGAGAGGAGGAGGCGCGTCGGATCTTCCGGCCACCGTCCGATCACGTGCGTCACGTTCGAGTCGAGCACGTCGAACGCCGGTCCTCCCTGAAACCATCCGATCGTCTCACGCGGCATCCCGCGCCCGACCGCGGTCGCGGTGTCGAGCTCCAGCCGGAAGATCGACCCCGGCGCGTAGAAATCTTCGTCACTCACCGCTTCGAGCACGTTGCGTACCGGCAGGAGCAGCGCCTGGATCGCGAATCGGCTGGCCTCATTCAGTGCGATGAGCGTTCCGCCGTCGACGACGAACTGTCGCAGCGCTTCACTGCCCTCGGGGCCGATGCCTCCGGCGTACGGCGCCGGATAGCGCGGGGGAAGACCTTCGAGGATCTCGCGTGGCGACTGGTCGGGGAGAATGATCACATCGAGCTGGTCGCGCAGCTTTCCCGCGCGCACCACCGAATCGACGAGCGACGTGTAGGGCACTTTCCAATTGTCGAACACCCATCGGGTCCACCCCTCATCCATCGTCGCGTCATAGGACTTGTAGAGACCAATACGGACGGCTGGCTCCAGGTCCGTTACACGAAGGGGGGGCACCGGGGGCACGATCCGCGGTGTGATCGGCGCCGACAGCGGAACACGCAAGGAGTCGTTGGCTACGGTTGCCGTCACACGCATCAACAACGGCAGGGTGTGAGCGGTGACGTCGTAGGGGCGCTCCGGCGGCCCGCTGGGATACAAGCGGCGGTCAGGATAGTTCTGCACTTCGAGGAGCGTCTTGGCGAACGCCGCGTACGGTTGTCGCAGCACGACGACGTATGTCCCCGTCGCATGACGTTGCCCGAGCAGACTGAACGGCTGCAGCGCCGTGCGAATCTCGACGCCCCCGCGGCGCAGGATGCCGAGCAGCGCGCTGAGCGCGACCGAGTCCTGGCGCGGGGAAATCACGTAGGCATACGGCCATTCCCGCCAGCCGCGGATCGCATGCGTCTCGATGTTGAGGAAGTTGGCGAGCCAGCGCTCGCGCTCGCGTGCCGCATGCGCCAGCAGCGCGTACGCGCCTTCCGTCTGATAAGTGACGATGTCGCGCAACGACCAGCGCCCGCCGCGCCAGGGGTTCGTGAAATTCCACGACCGCTCGCGCGGATTGTAGCCGCGCTCGCGGGCCTGCAAGCGATCGAACGGGATATCCACCGGCGTCGCGAGATCGGCACTGGCTGTCTCGGAGAGAATTCGCACGCCACCGTGGTAGTGCTGGTATGCGCGCGCCGGCGTCCAGGCGTCATAGGTGGAATTGATCGAAATACCGGTTTTGCCCTGACCGGCGAGCTCCCACGCCATGGCGCTGCCCAGCGCATTTACGCCGTCGATCAGCAGCGGATCGACATTGGGCTCGACGGGATCGAGATAGGGGGGCAGAAACAGCCGTGCGCCGTTCGCATCCATCTGATGGATGTCGTGCACGATCTGCGGGTGCCAGACGTTGTAGAGGGAATCGACCGTCAGCTGGGTTTCGACCTGTGTGAACGCGTACCAGTCGCGGTTGTTGTCGTGGCCGGTGTAGTGGTGATACAGCTCCGGCGGCGACGTTCCTTCCGCGGTCGTCCCGATCGTGCGGTTGTACCACTTCGACACGATGGTGACGCCATCGGGGTTCAGCGACGGCACCAGCCACAGAATCACATTGTCGAGAATCGCGCGCGTCGTCGCGCCCGTATCGGTCGCCAAACGATACGCGAGCGCGACGGGAGAGAGGTGCCCACCCACCTCCGTCGAATGAATACTCGACGTGATGAGAACGATCGCCTTGCCGTTCTGCAGCGCCTCACGCGCGACGCGACTGGTGCGAAATGAGCGGGGATCCGCGAGTCCCGCGTTCACCTGCCGGTAATAGTCGAGCCGCCGCAGGTTCTGCGGGCTCGAGATCACGAGCGCGATAAACGGCGCGCCCAGCGTCGTCTTGCCGAGCTCCCGATAATCGACACGGTCGCTCGCCTTGGCCAACGCGCCGAAATAGCGCACCAACACCGGCCATTCGACGAGCTTGCGATCGTCCCCTGGCTCGAAGCCGAGCACCGAGCGCGGCGTTGGGATGACGGGCGGCGAAGTGCGGCGACTAACAGTGGCGGGGAGGGCGGGGGGCGGCGCGGGACGTCGAGTACGCCGCTGTTGCGCGGTCGCGGGCCCTGCTAGCAGGGTCACTGCCAGCACGAGTAATACGCTCCGACGCAGCGTCAATGCTGGCTCGTCGTGGCCGCGGGCGCCGCGTCGCCGGTACCGATCCAATGCGCGAACCAGGTGCGGATCCGCTCCAGGCGGTCCACGAGGAGCCATGGCGGACCAGTGCGTGACAGGCCGTGGAAGGACCGCGGATAGCGCACGAATTCCGCCGGAATCCCGCGTTTGCGCAATGACATGAAGAGCTGCTCGCCGTCGGTGATGGGGGTGCGCTTGTCATCCTCCGAGTGCACGATCAGCATCGGCGTGCGCATGTTTTTCGCGTACATCATCGGCGACAGGACGCGGTAGAGGGAATCGCTCTCCCACGGCGCGCCGTTGAATTCGTAGTCGGTCAGCCCCTGCGCGTCGGACGATCCGTACCAGGAATACCAGTTGAAGATCGAGCGATCGGTTTGCGCCACCCGGAACCGGTTCGTGTGGCCGACCACCCAGTTCGTCATGAATCCGCCGTAGGAGCCGCCCAGGACCGCCATGCGCGTCGTGTCGACGGTGCCCTTGGCCCGCGCGATCGCGACGTCGACGGCCTGCATGAGATCCTGGTAGTCCTCCATCCCCCAGCGACCGCGCGTCGCGTACGTGAACGCGTGCCCGTAGCCGCTCGACCCGCGAGGATTGGTGAACAAGATCCAATACCCCTGACTCGCGAGCATCTGGAATTCCGGAAACAGCACGTTGCCGTAGTTCGAGTGCGGGCCGCCGTGGATCGAGAGCACGAGCGGATAGCTCTTGCCGGCTTGATAGCCGTACGGCTTCATCAGCCACCCCTGGATCTTCAAGCCGCCGACGCCGGTGAACCAGAACGTGTCGGCGGGAATGACCGTGACCTGCTTGAAGAGTGAGTCATTGAACGACGTCAGCCGCCGCTCCGCGCCGTGCGCGAGCGGAGTCACGTACAACTCCGTCCCGTGGGTGACGTCGCTGGCCGTATAGGCGAGCGCATGCCCGTCGATGCTGAGGGAGAAGCCGCGCAGCTGCCGCTCTCCCGTGGTGACCTGACGAACAGGACCACCGGCGGCCGCCACGGCAAACAGATGCACGTTGCCGTTGGTCTCGGCGTAGAAGTAGATCGTCTTGCCATCGGCCGACCAGGCGGGGCTGCTCGGATCGAGGCTCCAGTCTGCCGTCAGAATCCGTCCGGTGCCTCCGCTTGCGGGAACGATGCAAACGTCGTTCTCGACGTCCCGGCCCTTGGAGCACACGAACGCGATCGTCTTTCCGTCTGGAGACCAGGCGGGCGAGCTGCTTTGCGGGAAGCCGGTGGAAAGTGGGCGAGTCGTGCCGTCGGCAACGTTGAGGAGGTACAAGGCCGGCCAGTTGTCGTTCCGCACTTCCTGATTCTCGGTTGAGTCCTGATCGAAGGCGATCGTCTTGCCGTCCGGTGACCACGCGGGCGAGCTCTGGCTCAAGTCGCCACTGGTGAGCTGGCGCGGTGTGCCGCCGGCGAGCGGGACGAGGTACAGATGGGCGGGGCGCCGGATCTCGCGCGGGGGCAGGTAGCCGCGCTCATCGCCGACGATCGGGATCGAGGTGTAGACGCGCCCGTCGAATCGCTTGGGATCGGCGCCGCGGGTGATCGCGGTGGGTGACACGCGCGTGCGCCACGTCTCCTTCTTCAGACTGTCCGGGTCGTCGCCGCGCCATGTGAAGGCGAGCCACTGCCCATTTGCCGAGAAGATCGGCATCGCGTGCACGCCTTTGATCTGGAATGCTTCGCCGCCCGGCGCAGCGGTCCGCAGAAACCAGATGTCGTCATCCGAGCCATCACGCTTGCTCGAGAACGCCAGCAGCGATCCGTCGGGTGACCAGTTGGGGTTCGACGCTTCCGTCGAAGGACTCGTGTACCGGAACGCCGGAGCGGAGCCGTCGGCGGGAGCCATCCAGATCTCGTTGTGACGTCGGTCTTTGTCTTCGACCACCGTGGTCACGACGAACGCGACGCGCCGCGCGTCGGGCGACAGCGCCGGACTGCTCGCGACAGTCAGCCGATAGTAGTCGGTGGATTGCCAGGCACGCTGTTGTCCCTGCAGGACGGCTGGGACCAGAAGACCGATGATCGCGACATGTTGCAAACGCATACGGGTCTCGAGAGGGTCGGGGCGACTGAAAATACAAGGGGTCAGGACAGTTTGCTTGTCCTGACCCCAGTGATCTGTTCACCACGGCTGCGTCTGCTGCGTCTGC
>Ga0137388_10003218_pt1 | contig 10506 bp, 7 predicted proteins | sample 15con2h14AmetaG_FD_104644 | JGI IMG/M metagenome (GOLD analysis project Ga0137388, IMG submission 104644) | Vadose zone soil microbial communities from Angelo Coast Range Reserve, California, USA - 15con2h1.4A metaG | ecosystem: Environmental > Terrestrial > Soil > Vadose zone > Saprolite...
CCGCACCGGGGCGGTCGCCAATACCTGATCAAGTTTGGAAAGGAGAAGCGCCGTGCTAAAGGAATTCAAGGCATTCGCAATGCGTGGCAACGTGCTGGATATGGCTGTCGGTATCATTATCGGGGCGGGGTTCGGGAAAATTGTCACCTCATTCGTGGAAGACGTCATGATGCCGCCTCTCGGGCGGCTCTTGGGCCCCGCAGACTTTTCGAGCTTGTTCCTCAATCTCCCCGGCAAGCATTACGACACACTGCTGGCGGCAAAAGCAGCCGGAGCGGCAACGCTGAATTACGGCATGTTCTTAAGTACGGCCATCAATTTCCTCATCCTGGCGTTCGCCGTGTTTCTACTGGTACGCCAGGTCAACCGCTGGACCACGAAACCTGCAGCCCCTGCGGCACCGACAACGAAAGACTGCCCCCAGTGCGCAATGACCATCCCGATTCAGGCGAAACGCTGCGGCCACTGCACTACCCAGCTCGCTTAGAAAACAGTTTTCAGTCGTTGGCTATCGGTATTCGGTTGAAGCGCTAGAACGAGAATGGCAAGTGACAGCAGTCGTCGATAACAAAAGGAACAGATCATCGAACGAAGAGCCAGGGACGAAAGCAAGATTCAGGAACACAAATCTGCGAACCAACAACTAAACACTAAGAATTGAGAACTGCATTTCACGTCTTGGGCGTTTTCTTCCTCTCATTTGCTTCGATGTGGGCCCGCAGCCGCTTGACGACTTGGTCTTCTTGCCCGTCGTCGATTTCCTTTTGTACTTCTTCGAGAGCAAAATGCACCACGTCATGATGGTGCAATTCCTTCGGCGCAAGGACTTCGCTGAAGCGAAGCCACAACCGGTGAAGCAGATTGACTTCGTTAGAGGTCAGGTTGGGCGCATGGGGTCCGAGAACCTTATAAATCTTGTCGCCGTTGGGCAGATGAATTTCCAGGTTGAATTGCGGCTTTGGGTCCCCGAGCTTCTCCCAGGCGTCACCAATGAGGCGCGCCTGCTCTTCGGTTGTATCTTTCGCCGAGCGTCCGATGACAATCGTGCTGGACTGGAGTGAAGTACCGGCGCGCAGAATGCCGTCCCAAAGGTCATTGGCGGCCACCACCGCCAGACGAATTGGTTTTCCGCGTTTTTCCGACATGGAAAGAGCCTGCGAAAAGAGATGCTGCTCGATGCTCCCGAAGAGCTGGTCAGCATCCAGTTCGTTTTCACCCGAGGCGGAACGCCGCAGCAAACGCACGTGCAGGACGACGACATCCCGGCGTCCCGGCTTAATGCGGTCCAGAACGTTCCCGAGGTGGTAAAGATGAAAGTGATTGCTCACGGGCACGAGGATATTGCCGGGCCTCGCGCCGACGGCCTCTGGTGTCAGCTCCCCTTCCAATTCCAGGTTGAACTGATCCATTTCCACGCGAGCGGTGCTGCCTCGATGAGAGCGCCGCTCGGAAACCGTGAAAACGATATATAGGAGAACGGAAAAAGCTCCACCGGCCATAGTGGCCACGGGCTTGGTGAAGAGGTTTACTACGGCAATCAGAAAAAGAGTCAGTGTGATCAAGCCGAGCCCGACGGGAATCTGCACCCCGCGAAAGTTGAAATTAAGAGGCACCTGGAACTCACGTTCACCGGGCCTGGTGTAGCGCAAAACCAATACCGCCAGGCCGTTCATCGTAAAGCTCCAGATCACGCCGAAAGCGTAAAGGTTTGCGAGGAAGGTGACGTTGCCGTGACTGATGAAGATGGTCAGAATCTGCAATCCAACCACGATGTTGATGATGCGATAGCTGGTGCCGAATTTCGGGTGCGGCTGGCGGAACCACTCGCTCAGCACTCCATCTTCGGACACGCGATTCAACACGCCGTTTGAGCCGACGATGGCGGTGTTCACCGCCCCTGCCAGGATAAACGTGCCCACGACGACCACGAACGCATGGAAAATCAAGCGCGCGATGAAAGGTCCGTGAAGGCTCATCGCCAAGCCGCCGATGAGGTTTTCCAGGTAGTGCTCCCGAACGCCGTCGGGGATGATCATGACCGCAAAAAACGAAACCAGCGATGTGAATACCAGGCTGTAAACGAAGATGACCAACCCAGCTTTCTTCAGGTTGGGGAGTTTTGGGCTCTCGATTTCGCGGTAGACCTGGGCAAGGGATTCCTCTCCGCTCATCGCCAGCACGGAGTGTCCGAGCGCGATGAAGATAGCGATAATCCCGAACAAGTGAGGAAGAGGGCTGCCGGCGAGCCAGCCGAGCGCGCTGGCGGTCAGATGGATATTTCGAGGATACGGCAGTGGCGGGAGCGAAGAATGCCGCAGGATCGCTGTGTAAGTACACCACGCGATCAGCACCACCACCATCACGGTCACCAGCTTCATGATGAAGAGGGCTTTTTCGCTGGACTCGGGGATGCCCTTGGTGTTCTCCCACCAGAAATAGAAGGTGACGAGAATAGCGAAGCTGGCCGCGATGAAGCCGACCTCGCCCGTAGTCAGCGGCCCGCTGATGTGAAAATACTGCAAGAGCTCGCTGAGAAGCCCCGCAAAGTATTGCCCGGCCGCAACACCGCTGATGGGTCCGGTCAAAATGTAATCAAACATGAGCGCCGAAACGCTGAATTTGGCAAGTGTTCCGCCAAGAGACTGCTTTACCGCGCGGTACACGCCGCCGCGCACAAACATGCTGCAACTTTCGACGTAGACCGCGCGCACGGCGTAGGAGAACAACATGATGGCGAGGATGAACCACGGCGCGGTCTTGCCGATGTAACCTTCGGCCTCGCCGCCCGCGTAGTAAGCCGAAGAGGCGAGATCGTTCAGAACGATCGCGGCTGCCCGCCAAAAAGAAATAAAGGTCAGGAGAGCTGTGGTGGCGACGATGACACGCGGAATTCCGTTGCCACGGCTGCCTGCGGCAGCAGGGCTGATGGGAGTGCTGCTCATGTACGGATTTGTGTGACCTGCAGATTAAAATGCTCGCATTTTTTCGCGGGGAAGTCTAGCCAGACGGCGCTTGTGGATGCGCGGAAGTGTTCTAACGAGCGGTGGCGCGGAAGGCCTCAGCGCATTCCGTGCAAGGGCAGATGCTGCGCAGATGGTCGTAGCTGTAGATGCCGGTGGAGTGGCCGTCGCTGAAATTGATCTGAATGGCGTAGTTGCCGACGGAGATTGCGGATTGCGCGCGCGGCTTCGGTTTGAACATCGGCAGCACAGGGGACGACGCCAACCCGGGCGCGGAGGCGGCAAATTCTTCTTTTTTTGTGCGCTCGTCGTTGCAGGTGGCGCAGGGGCACTGGTCCCGCAAATAAACGAAATCGTAGTGGCTGGCGTGGCCGTCCGCCCAGGTGATGTCGACTCCAGCTCCACTCGTGACGTGAACCTTCACGCTCGTCGGCTTTCTTCGTTCGTCGATGGGGATCGGCATGCCTGAAGCCGGCTCAGCTTTTCGATTTGCCGTCGCAGCAATCGCCGGGCGGGATGGGATTGCCGTGCGGGCATGTTTTCGGGTGGCCGAGGAAGGTGCAAATGCGCTGGTCGAGTTCGGGGCTAATTATGTGCTCGAACTTACAGGCTTGCGTGTGCGCTTCGGATTCATCGATGGCGAAGGTGTCCTTAAAGAGGCGCTCTGCCAGCCGGTGGCGGCGCACAACATCGCGGGCGCGTTGGCTGCCCACGGTCGTGAGTTGCACTTCTCCGTCCTGCATTTCCACCAAACGCAGGTTGGACATTCGGCCCAAAAGTCTCGCGGCAGGCTCATCCGTTGCGGCGGAGAGGCGCCCGGCCGGGCCAGTGGCGTGAAGGCGGTCAACCTGGGCTGCCTTCCCTTCTTCACCGCAGATCCAAATCTGCTCGAGAAGATGATCGAAGCGGATTTCATCGTCGCTAGAAACTGGGGTACAGCAGTCCGCGGTGTTGGCCAGAGGGCAATTGAGTGGCTGACCCGGGCCATGCTGAGCAGTGTCGAAATGCAGATGTCCATGCGCCAGCTCGACGCGGCGGTCGGCCTGCCGCGCGATGTCCGGGTCGTGCGTAACCATCAGGATGGTGTGGCCCGCGTTGTGCAGCTCGCGAAAGATCCGGAGCACAATCGCTTCGTTGGCCTCATCAAGATTGCCTGTGGGCTCATCTGCCAGAATCAGCTTGGGCTGATTGATCAATGCGCGCGCGATGGCCACGCGCTGCTGCTCGCCGCCGGAAAGCTGCGCGGGTAGATGCGCCAGGCGATCACTCATGCCAACACGGCGCAGGGCTTCTTCAGCCTGTTTCTCGTCCGTGACGCTATGGAAGTACTGCGCGAGCATCACGTTTTCTACTGCGTTGAGATACGGCACGAGATGAAATTGCTGGAAGACGAATCCGATTTTTTCCGCCCGGTAGCGGACCATCTCGTTTTCGCCGAGCTTCGAGAGCTCGACGTCATCGACCACCACGCGGCCCGACGTGAGCGCGTCGAGCCCGCCCAGAATGTTGATCAGCGTAGTCTTGCCGGAACCCGAGGGGCCCATCAGCGCGACCCACTCGCCGGGGTTGATGTTGAAGCTGACGCCGCCGAGCGCGCGCAGCGTGCCGTACTGCTTCACGAGTGATTCGATAACCACTTGCGGGGCTGCACTTGCAGTCGTCTGCGGAGCCACTTGAGCGGTCACGCTTCACCTCGAAACACCGATGCGGGACGGATATTCGCGAGCACCCGTAAAGGTAAGGCTCCCGCAATCGCAACCAGCATCGTCAGCCCCACAGCAACAGGATACACAATCAGCCGTGGTTGGGCCGCCACGCCAAACACCGCTTTGCCAAGCCACATCGACAGTAAAATGCCAGCCGCTGCCCCCAGAACGCCACCAGCCAGGCCAAGCAGCGCCGCCTCTGCGAGGAAGAGCCGCAAGACGCGCCGCGTCGCGCCGCCGATGGCTTTCATCAAACCAACGTCGTTCCTCCGCTCCATCGCCACATTGGTCATCGCCGCCATCACACATAGTCCAGTTAGGAGCAGCACTACAACCACCGTGGCCGTCAGCACCCCGCTGATCTGGTTGTAGATCTTCGCTTCGCCCTCGGTGAATTGTCGGATGCCGTGAACGTCAGCGTCGGGCAAGAGTCGCGAGAGTAATTCTATGAAGTCGTTAACTTGCAGCGGCGTTCCTGGGAAACTCACGCGAATCAAGCTAATGCGACCCCTAAGCCCGGTTAGCCTCTGTGCTGCATCCAAGCCGACGATCACATTAGAATCGTTCTCGCCGCCAGGAGTTTCAACGGCAGAAATACGACATGTTAGCTCGGAATTTTTTTCTAGGAGAAACAGCCTGTCCTTGGCATGCACGCGCAGTTGTGCCGCGACCTTATTTCCCACGAAACAGTAGGGCTCGCTCCGCGAGGCCTGGCCCACCTCTTGAAATGGCGCGAGCACGGCTGAGGTAACTCCTTCTTCGCGCAGACCAGCAATCACAACCGGAATTGGGTGAGGCGATCCATACGATCGCACTTGTCCTATGGAAAACAGAAAAGCGCTCTTTCCGCCCGCAGTGATGGGTACGGTGGGCACTTTGTCGTAGTCAGAGTCAGGAAGAGTCTCGGCCTGAGAGGTTGAATCGATCGCGACCCTCGGAGTGATTGCGACATTTGCGCCGAAAGCCCGGAATTCTGTGGTGAGGCGGCGCTTGGCGTCAACTTGGAGATTGAGCAGCGCGGCGGTGACAGCGGCGCCAGCGCCGAGCGCAAGCAGAATCACAAAGAGCCGGCCGCGGTTCGCTCCCAGCAGTCGGCGGATGATGCGCCAGAACATGGCGCGATTGCTCATCGGCGTGGCGGGCATCATTCTCCTCGCAGGATCGGTGCCGGTTCGTAACGCGAAGCGCGGCGCAGCGGAATAGCGCTGCCAAGGAGCGTAACCCCGGCGGCCAGGCCAAGCACCACAACCAGGATAAGCAGGGACGGCTCCGGCGCTGCTCCGAAGATTTTCTGACCGACAATTCGCGCCAGGACGATGCCAATTGAGTAGCCAACGCCTCCGCCGACGAACGCGAGCAGGAGCTGCTCCGCCGCAAGCAGAAAGCCCACTGCGCCCGAGCCTGCGCCAAGCGCCTTCATCAAGCCAATTTCCATGCGGCGTTCCATCACGGAGGCAGCCGACGATGCGCCCACAGCCAGCGCCGCTGCCAGGAGCGATGCAATCGTTACAAGCCAGAGCAGCGTGCGGACGCGGGTGAGAATCTGGCCCTCACCTTCCGCCACGCGGCGAATCACGCGCACGTCCGCGCCTGGGAGCACTTCCTTGATTTGATATGCGATCGAGGAAATGTACGGGGTGCACATCCAGCGTTCCAGGTCTGCGGCGTTCATCGTGCTGGGGTTGCGCCGCCCAAAATCGTCTTCGGGCTTCGTCAACGCGCTCACGTACAGCTTGCGGTATTGACGAGGCTTCCTGGCTATCTCTTGAAATCGGGCGAGAGGCAAAAGCACTGCCTCATCCTCTGGACCGCTAGTCGACAGGAGCCCGCTGATTATACAAGGGGCAAATAACTGCACCATCTTCGCAGGGTCAGGTACGTTTACGTAAAGTTGATCACCCAAATGAAGATTAGCGCGGCTTGCAAGCTTGACGCCGACGACGCACTCATTTGTGTTCTCTGCAAACCAACGACCGTCCACACTCCACCAAGGATTGGTCTTCTCAACCCCTGTTACAAAATCAGAGCCGTCTGGGAGTACCACTCGGTGCGCAGACCAGGTTCCGACTAGGTGAGTCTGGCCTCTCGAGACAAAGCTTGTGGACTGTCCACCTCGCACGCCAAAATCCGCCGTGACTTCGAGCATTGGCGCGAAGCCGACGATGTTGTTATGCCAGAAGATAGTCTTAAGTTTGGGCAGGTCGGCTTCTGGCAGATACGCGCCCGCATTGACCGGGCGGTAGTCGACGCCTCCGATTTCGAGCGGCAACGAGTCGGCCTGCGGCGTAACCTGCAAATTCGCGCCGAGGCTCCGGAATTCCCGTGCGAGGCGGTCGCCCACATCGAGCGACACGCCCAGCGCCGCCGTGGCCACGGCCATGCCGAGCGACAGCGCCGCCGCCGTCAGCAGTTTGCGGCGCGGACGGCGCGTAATGGAATCGGCAACGAGACGGAGGAACATTGGGTCGCTCTTCGCGCGAGCAGGGACACGATATGTCGTGCCCTACTGTGGAATCTCCTTGGTCGCCTGCGTCAGCGAGCTGACGTCGAGGACAAGATCGCCGCCATCGACGTGCGACGGCACTCCGATCGGATTGCACCCGCCCTGATCCCCGATCGAAGGCACATAAATCGCCGAGCCGCAGTGCCGGCAGACCACGTTCTGTCCATCCTGGCGGTAGCCCTCGGCGCCGCAGATGCGGCAGGCGTCCAGCGCCGTACCGTAGCCGTTCGGCTTTTTGATGACCATGAAGCGCAGCGACTGGCCGGCAATTTCGATGGTGAAAAGATGCAGGCTTCCGTCCTGAACTTCAACCATGGGAATGTGCACTTCGCTGCCCACCGCGGCAATCGCCCGCGCCGTCGGCGGCGCGGAATTCGCGCGCGCGTATATAAAATCAGCCGTGAGCACCAGAATCACAACCAGGCACGCCGTGGCCGCAGCGATCATCCATCGCCGCTGGCGGCGGCTCTGCGCCTCCAGGAGCCGCTTCTCCGCTTCGCCAGCAGCCTCCTTCATTGTTCTTGCATGTGACGCAGCCTGCCACTCGCGCAGAACCAGCAACGCCGCCGCGCCAAAAATAAAAACGAAGAAGAACAGCTCATTCCGCACAATGGGACCTATTAGCGCCATTTCCTGTTTGCTCGAAGGCAGCCAGCGTGCTTCGCTCAGCTCGTGCAGGCCCGTGAGCGCAAGCTGAAACGACACCAGCATCAGGATGACGCTCGTCACCGCAAAAAAGCGTTGCAGCGGCACGCGCAGGGTGCCCTTGAAGAAAAAAAGTCCCACGGCCACCGCCGCCGCAATTCCCAAAATCGTTCCGATCCAGGTTTGCAACCCTTCGCTCGAAAGCTCCACGGCGCGCAAGATCAACGCCAACTCCGCCCCCTCACGCAAAACCATCAGGAAGACGAACAGGAAAATTCCCCAGCCGGCCGCGGCTCCCGCACGGCCCGCATAAGACTCCACTTTTTGCTCAATTTCTTTTTTCAGGTGGCGCGCAACGCGATTCATCCATACGATCATCGTAATGACGAAGACCGCCGCGAGCAGGAGCATCAGCCCTTCAAAGCCGTCTTCGCTGATGCGGAACCTCTCCAGGGCCACCGCCACACCCAGGCTGAGGGCTGCAGCCGTGGCCACGCCGTACCAGACAAAACGTGACAGGTGGGCGCGTCCGGTGCGTGCGAGATAGACTAGAATGATGCCGACAATGAGCGCCGCCTCGACGCCTTCACGGAGAGCAATAAGAAATGCCGAAACCAAGGAAACTCCAGTTGTAAGTAATTTGCAACTACAGTGTAAGTGTACCGCTCTTGCTTACTTACGTCAACCGGACCAAACTAGTCCGCTTTCGTCACATCAAGATGGCTTCTCGGACAATTCGACAATGACTGCGCTTGTCTCCCGCAGATTCTCTTCCCTGGTTCTTTCGCTGCTGCTCCCCTTTACGCAGGCTCTTGCTCAGGAATTGGCTCCCGCCTCAGCCGGGCCCTCGGAGCAGTCTCAGCTTCACGCTCCTCCACGCCCCGATCCCAAGCGCGCCCAGAAGGCTGCCGAACGAGGCGAAAAAGCCGAGTCCGAAGGACGCATCGCTGATGCTCTGGCCGCCTATGCCGAAGCAGCGCAATATGCCCCTCAGGACGCCGCCATTCTGGAACGGGGCGCGGCACTGCGATCGCGGCTTGTCCGCGGATATGTAGAGGCCGCCGAGCGCGATGCCCTGGCCGGCCATGCGGATGTGGCAACGGAGGAGCTGGCCGCAGCCCTGCGAATCGACCCCGGAAACGCGATCGTCGCCGAACGCGTTATGCAGATGAAGGCCATGGCAGACGAGCCGCCTCCGAAGCCGGATATGCAACTCGCAGGATTGCCCCGGTTGAACCCTAAAGCCGGGAAGCAAAACCTTGACCTGCATGGGGACACAAGGACTGTGTACGAGCAGGTAGCGGAACTCTTTGACGTCAAAGCCGCCTTTGACCCGGACCTGACTGCGCGAAACGTTCGGCTGCGCGTCGATGACGTCGATTTCAACACCGCCATGACCCTGCTGGGCGCCCAGACTGGCACCTTCTGGCGCCCGCTGAATTCGGCGCTCTTTTTTGTCGCGGCGGATACGCCCGAGAAGCAGCGCCAGTTTGGGATGCAAGCGGAACAAACTTTTTATTTGCCCGCCGCCGTCGGAACGGAAGAGATGACCGAGCTTTTGCGCATCGTGCGCGAGATCACCGGCGCCACGCACATTCAGCTCAATGCCAGCAGCCGCACTCTGGCCATCCGCGACTCGCCGCAGAAACTCGCGCTCGCCGGGGAGTTGATCCGCCAGATTGAAAGGGCGCGCGGCGAAGTGATGCTGGAAGTCGAACTCCTGGAAGTTGACCGTGACGCCGCACGAAACCTCGGCATCACGCCTCCTTCCTCGGCGAAACTGGTCACGCTCGGACCCGGCCTGCTCACGCAGCTGCGGCAGGCAAAAGATCTCAATACCCTGGCCACTCTGCTTGCCAACATCTTCGGCGGTGGAAGCGGTGCCAGTTCGGCTTTGAATCTTAGCTCGCTGATTCCTCCCCTGGTTCTGGTGGGAGGCGGTAAGACGACGTTTCTTCTGACGCTGCCCGTGGCCGCAGCGCAGTTTTCTGATGCACTCACGCTCGTGAACAGCGGGCGGCAGGTTCTCCTCCGTGCGCAGGACGGCAAGCCTGCCTCCTTCTTTGTCGGTGACCGCTTCCCGGTCACGCTCGCTCTGCTTTCCTCGAGCGTGGGGAATGGCCCGGGGATTCCGACGATAAGCAACGGGATCCTGCCGAGCACATCGTACGCTGCGGGCGCCGGGCCAGTAGCGCTCCTCGCGGCCGATTTCCGCAATGCCGGCCAACTCGACCTTGCGGCCGTCAACGAGTTGGACAACACGCTCACCATTCTGGTGAATCAGGGCAATGGAACATTTGTGCAGGCCAGTAATTCCCCCATTCAGCTCGGACCCAGCCGCGCATCCGCACCGGCGATCGCTCCGGCCGTCGCCTCGGCAGTCCTGACGAACAGTGGCTTTCACGACCTGCTGGTAACCGATCCCACGAACAATAATGTGATCGTCCTCCTCAGCAACGGCGACGACTCTTTCAAAGCCGCCGCGGGCTCGCCGATCACCGTCGGCAACGCGCCCAGCGCCATCGTCACCGGCGATTTCAACGCCGACGGTAACCAAGACTTCGCGGTGACCCATTTCAACGACAATACGCTCGCGGTTTTCCTCGGCGACGGCAAGGGCGGATTCACTCAGGAAACTGGCTCGCCCTTTTCGCTGCCTAGCGCAGTGGCGGGTCCCGTGGCCATCACCGCC
>Ga0137388_10003227_pt1 | contig 10490 bp, 7 predicted proteins | sample 15con2h14AmetaG_FD_104644 | JGI IMG/M metagenome (GOLD analysis project Ga0137388, IMG submission 104644) | Vadose zone soil microbial communities from Angelo Coast Range Reserve, California, USA - 15con2h1.4A metaG | ecosystem: Environmental > Terrestrial > Soil > Vadose zone > Saprolite...
CTGGCATAAAACTTGTGATGCGGGAAGCTGGCAAAGCCACCTGACCCCTGGAAGCCGCCGCCGAACTGGCCGACGATGGTGCGCCTCTTGCCACCAGGAAGGAACTGTATATCAACGTCCGCGAGATACGTTTCGTTGAACGTGGTGGTGAACGTTCCCCAATCGCCATGGCCGAATCTAGTCGTATCCAAGATATCAACAGCTTCGAAATCCCAAGTGGAGATAACAAACCTGCCTAGATTTGATATCGGATTGTTTATCAGCAGAATTGCTTGACGGGCGTCCGGTGCATTGAGGTTCGGGTTATTGCCCCCACCGTCTCGCAGGATCCAGGGGGAGTTGATCGGTCCGGGCGCGGTGGTAAAGAGAAATCCCGGTACACCGTTGTTCGCCAGGTTTTTGATCACGTTTGGATCAAAAGCCGCAGCATACTCACGGAGATCAATGTGAACGAAGTCTGCGCTGAAGGTGAAACCCTGCAACGGGGCCCACCATTTGCCCGGCGTAAGCACCCCGCCGTAGGTGTACTCATACGCAATTTCAGGCACTAAGGCCGGATTGGGCCTGAGGAGTTCCGAGACCTGGTTTTCACCGGCCCTCAAGCTAGCCGGATCGTTAATTGTCGGAAAGCTTTGAGTGATCGCGCCAAAGAGCTCGTTCACGCCGGGCGCATGAAACGCCTCCATATATGCCCCCCGCAGCGTCAGTGCCTCGTCGATCGGTTGCCAGCGGATGTCGACCTTCGGCCGTTCCACCGGTTTGTGGAAATCGCTGTATTCCTCGAAACGCTCGGCGTAACCCAACTCCAGGCTATGCGCGCCGGGGAAGTTCCAGGTCGGACCCGTTATGGGAACGCGCGTCTCCCACCAAGCAGACCAGACATCGCGGCTCCCTTTACCCACTTCCGTGGTCACGAAGCCCAAGGCCTGGCCCTGTTGTATTAACCCGTCGGGCGTAAATTTAAGGTGGTCGGTCTCATGCACACCGCCGATGGCGAAGCGAACCGCGCCGCCTGGAAGATCGAAAAGATCGCCTCGTAGGGTGAGGTCTTCCGTCAGAAGCGTGTCCAACAAATCATCCTGGACAGTGGTGTACACGAAATGCCTCACGGCCGCCGTATTCTGCCCCACACCAAACGCATTGAATGCAGTCGCCGGGTTCGTATCAAGTAAGGCGATGCGCAAATTGTAAAGGTTAGGCACCAGTCCGAAGATCTCCCCCGAATCGACCTCGTTCCAGCGGACACCGAACTCCCATTCCCATGTCTTCAGTTTGTCCCAAGCATTAGCAAACTCGCCGAGATTGCCTTTTAAACCTCCGGTGAACTCGTAGTTGTAGGTTGTAACTTTATCGTCACGCCGTCCAATGTCGTGGAACCCGCGAAACTTCACACCGGTAGTGAACTCGGTACCCGCGGGCGCGGCGCTTGCCTCAGTACCCGTGATGGCGGGATTGAACCCACCAATTGAAGTATAGTCTGCTACTGTGAACGGGTTAAACGCATTTTGGGTCGGCACACTAATGCTGTTGATGCTGATACTAGTCGGGTGGGCCGAATCTACCCAAAGGTCAGGCGTAAACGGCGAGGCCGCCAACTGACCATCAAAGTAGCTGCGGAACATTTTGAAATCGGCAAACACGGTCAGGTATTTATCGCAGATATCGCGGTCCATCGAACCGTACAAAAACTCACGGTCGGTAGCAGCCACGCCGTTGGCAAAATCGCCGAAGTTAAAAAACTGGCGCTCCGGCGGGATCGACCCGGCGCTAGTGTACTGAGTATCGTGGAACTGGTTGGAGGAAGCGTGCGGCGTTGGCGTTAGCAGGTGTGGACCCGAACCAAAAAGAGGCGGAAAAATCCCTTTGAAAAAGCGGGTGCTCGCACCGCTGATTCTGCCGGGAAAATTACTGCTGCGATCATCGAAGCCATTCCAAGCGTCGTGGTTGGCGTCGTGGGAGATGTTCGTATCGGCATTTTGAATTGACGCCTGATTGTACAAGCCGGCATAGACCACGATATTGGTCTTGTCGTCACCGGTGCCAGCAAGCAAATAGGCGGTTTCCTGACCAAAATCATTGGCGAACCCAAGATTCGAGTTGCCATAGCTGGCGTAAACCTCCACCCCACGGAACCGGTGAATCAGGAAAACGTTTATCACGCCGGCCACGGCATCGGTACCATAAACCGGAGAAGCGCCGTCCTTCAGAATATCGATATGATCGATTAACCCCAACGGAAACTGGCCGAAATCGACGAAGGAGCCGCCTAGGGGCACGAGGCGGCGGCCATCCTGGAGAACCAGCGTTTCTTTCGGGTCGATGCCGCGTATGCTGACTTGGGTTGCGCCACCGACGCCGCCGTTGGTGACGTTCTCACCAATGTTCGAACCGGTCACCGAGGGAATTCTTTGGACAAGGTCGGTGGGAGTGCGCACGCCCAAACGGGTGATGTCGTCGCGGCGATACGTATCGACTGGGTTCGGACCGACTTCTTCCGCGGTCGGAATGTTCGAACCGGTAACGATGACGCGTTCGGCCGTGGCCTCAGTTGCGGCTGCCCCGCCGGCCGGAGCGATATTGGTTCCGGTCGTAGGCGGAGCCGGTGGCGGTGCTGGCGCTTGAGCGCGCGCGCTCATCGCGATGATTAATGGAAATGCCACGGCGGCTACAAGAGCGACGCGAATTCCCAACGTTTTTTGCACGTTTCTAGTCATTGGTTTCTCCATGGGTTTGGTTAGGTTTGCGCTAGGGATTATTGAAAATTCGTCAAGCTGACAAGGTTTTTTTTCAGTTTTTTGAAATTTTTTTGAACGGGCAGAACGAGCCAGTTGTCCAGCCCGATCCCCGTTTAGGGGCGTTCTATCGGATTTCGCTCCAGCTGCCTAGAAAAAAATTAAAATTTTTTTGGGGGGGGAATTTGGGACTTTCCTGGCCCCCACATCCGCGACAACGCGATGGGGGCTGGGCGGCCGAAATCGCTAACCGCTTTTGTTACGGAGATTCCGGGCGAAGCGAGGGATCTCGCAACCGGAGTACGGAACAGACAAAGGACACAGCGCGATTAACGGACTTGGGTGAGATCCTTCACTTGGTTCAGGATGACAGCGCACTTGGCTCTGAGGTCATCAACAGTTCCACATCCTCGCATTCCAAATTCAATGCGAAACCTGCGTGCCGGCTCGCCGCGCAGAATTTTGAAATCAACAGCCCCGCGAAGAATTGCGCGAAGTCTTTTGTTTGAACTGCGGAACCTCAGCCGGGTTCGCAGCAAAGAGCGCCTTGGAACGAACAATTCGCCCACCAAGATTAAGAAAACAGTCGCGCAGCGCCGGTGTGAAAAACGGCGAATCGTCACGACGCGGATTAAATTGAAGAAATAGGCGGCCATTCGGATTCAAGAATCGGGTGCGAACATCGTTGACAAAAAATCCCCAGTCAGCTTCGCGCCATTCGTCTCCGGGCAAATGTTGCGGCCATCCTTTGAATTGAAAGCAAACGCGTGTTGCCGCGACCAAATCGAATTTTCGGTCGAGATCCGGGAGCGGGACCTGTGCCTCAATACGGGAAACCACCCGCGGCACATTTAAGATGGGGAGGGTCTCTCGATAGAGAGGCTCGACGTCCGTGTCCAGCCCCATCCCGTCGTGGCCAAACAATCTGCAAATATAAATGAAATGACCTGAGCCGCAGCCAAGATCGAGAATTTGCAATGGCGGACTACGGTCGAGCCACAAATCCTGCACGATCTCAATAAACTTCCGGATCCTTCGCGGGTTTGGTCGATATCCGTCGCGTGCGCGTACGCCGCTAAAATCCAAAGTGTCGAGGCTCGCGAAAATGCGCCGGCTATCCACCGGATGGAGCAACCTTCTGCCGTGTTCCCACGCGCTCACCAGCGCGATTGAGCTGAACAGCTTTTGCAATTTGCGCGAGGATTTCATGATGGCCGATCAACGAAATAGTGTCGATGATCAGTTGAAAATTTCCAGTTTACTCACATTCTTTGCCGGAATTCCTCCGTGATTAGCCTCATCAATTTGATCGGGCAGACCAACTCCACTTGTGCAAAATTTTGCTCCCCCTCTCCGGTGGATCTAGCTCTTCGACACGACGCCAGGTCGGACGGCGAAGCTGTTTCGAACAGAACGTTCGAAGAACGCGTTCCACCCAAATCTAATGTGAGACCTGGGTGGTGTGCACCCTTTCTCCCCGGCGAAATAAATCCGCGCAATGTCGCAAACTCTCGGCCATGGCGACATTTCCTTCCTGCTTCGCCAAATTCTCGCCCCGCTCAGCTGTCGCGACGGCTTCCGCAAATTGATTGTTCTCGGCCTGCGCTGCGGCTAGCGTCCGCAGCGTAAATGGAGTCTCTCCACCGGATTGGATCGCGCGCTGGGCCAAGGCAAGCGCCTTGTTGCCGTCACGCAAATCGGCGTCGGCCGCAGTGGCAAGAACCCACGCGAGGCCATTTGCGGCGATTGGATCATCAGCATCGAATGACAAGGTGTGCCGCCAAGCGGCGATCGCATTCGCGATTTCGCCTTTGCTGGCGAACATGACACCGAGATCGTTGCTGGCGGCGATGTAATCGGGCTGGATGCTCAATGCTTTTTGAAGATGAAAAATCGCTTCATCGGTTTTGTGTTTCTGCTCGAGCGCCATTCCCAGTCCATAATGCGCGGCCACGTTGCCATCGCGAAAACGCAAGGCGCGCTGATAATGTTCGATCGCGTCGTCGATCTGACCTCGCATAACCAATGACGTGGCCAAACCGAGCTGCGCAACATCGCTATCGGGCTCGACCGCGATCGTGTGGCTCCACACCGTTTCGGTATTGCGCCAATGCGTAATCTGTTTCCAGGAAAGGATCGACAATGTGGCAACAACAATTGCCGCCGCGCCGCTCAAAAGAGCCGCTTGCAGTCGCCGCGATTTCGTCAGATCGCAAATCAACCATACCAGCGCAATCAGCAATCCGATTTGCGGCAGATACGTGTAGCGGTCGGCGCGCCCTTGCAGGCCAACTTGGATGATTCCAATTACCGGAATCAGCATCGCCAGATACCAAAGCCAGCCGACGAGGAGGTATGGATTTTTGCGCCGCCTAACGAACGCAATCGCCGTGATCCCGATCAGAACGATCGCCGCAACGATCAGCCGCCAAAGTTCCAACCGGTCTTCCGGGTGAATGTAAAACGGAATGAGATCGACCGGCCAAAACATTTGTCGGATGTAATCAAAATAGCTCACGATCGCATTTGCGATCCGCCACTTGAGCGGCAGAAATTCGGTGGATCCGAGGGCAAAGTTCTGCGCCCAAAGGGTCGCCACGCACGACCCGAGTGACAGTGCGAATAGCGGAAGTTTTTCGACGATGAGTTTTGCCGTTGCCGATGGTTGAAATCGGTTGAGCGGCCAGTAATCGAGCAACAAAAGAATAATCGGCAGCGTCACGAGCATCGGTTTCGACATCAAGCCGAGCGCCAACACGATTGACATCGTCACGTAGCGGCCGAGCGTTTGCTTTTGCGTCCAACGGAAATAAGCCAGCAGCGTGAGCATAAAAAAAAATCCGCTGAGCACATCTTTGCGCTCCGCAATCCACGCCACCGACTCGACTCGCAGCGGATGAATCGCGAACAGCGCGGCCGCAAAAGCGCTCGACCAGATGCCAGTCCGGCTCGGACTCATTTGAGCGAGTGCGAGGAAAAGCAAAACCGCGGCCGCGCTGTGCCAGAGCACATTTACAAAATGATGCCCGCCGGCCTTTAATCCGAAAAGCTGGCAGTCGAGCATGTGCGAGATCGTCGTGAGCGGGTGCCAGTTTTGAGAATGCACATGAGTGAACGCCCAGATCACGCCATGCCAATTTAAACCGGCGCGCACGTGAATGTTCTCCGTGACGTAAAGCGGATCGTCGTAATTGATAAACTCGTGGCCGAGCGTTTGGCCAAACACCGCCCACGTAAGCGTGATGAGAGCGCTGCAGATGGCAAGCTTTAAAGTTTTGAGGCGCACAACTGCGGTGGAATTAAAACGGTCGGAACCAGAAGAATCGCGAATGATACGACAAAGCGCAGCGCCAGCAGCGTCGGTTGGAAGTTCCAAAGGATTTGCCAAAGCGGCCGCAGCCACGCGCCAAGCAAAGGAAGACCGAACACGATCGTGCAACCAAAGAAGGCGACGAGAATTTCCAGGACCGCGTAAAGATGTAGCGGTCTCCATCGCCGAATCTTCGACGACGCCGCAACGGCGTTTCCCAGCGCCAAACCGGCCATAAAACTGGAGAGAATTAACGCCGCCGCCCATACCGAGTTGCCAAAGGCGAGGCCGCTCAACCGCAGCCACAGCGTCTCGAAAATCAGCGCCCCGATTCCTGAAAAGAAGAGCAACCCGGAAAACACCGCGACGCGCATCCCTGCATTTGAATCCAGCGGCAAAAGGTTTCCCGCGGGCATCGGCGGCTGTTCAACTTTCATTGTCGATCTTGGCAATCGTCGAGTTCAACTGCTGGGCGCCCGCCAATCAGCAGATCAGCCGCGATCCAGGGCGCATAGAGTCTCTCAGCCAAGCGAAAAAATCAACTTCGCTCTCCCGCAAGCCGCGCCATCTGCCGAAGACAAAATCTCAACGCTTCTCTAAATGGGTCTTTGCTTCATCCGGCTGACCGTTCTGCAAAAGAGCCTCGCCCAAAAAATATTCTGCATCCGGGTAATTGGGATCGATTTTCAGGGCTGCTTTATAATGTACGATCGCCTCGGTGAGGTGGCCTTGCCGATGCAGGCCCACAGCGAGATTGTAATGCGCAAGTGCGCTGGAAGGCTCCAGCTGGATGACGTTCTGATAATGCTGAATCGCCCCCTCTATTCGTCCTTGTTCCAAAAGGAGATTAGCCAGCGCAGTTTCCACGTCCGGATTAGGGCCAATCCTGGCCGCTTTTTCGTACTCGGCAATCGCCTCGTTCAGGCGTTTCTGGTCTAAAAGAAGCTGACCAAGACCAAGATGAGCCACGTCATTCTCCGTCGTGATGGCTAATGTATGGCGCCAAAGCCTTTCGCTATCGTGCCACCACCAAACCTGGCTCGCCGCACGCAAACTGAGCGCAGTTAGTATGATCGCGGCTGCTGCCCCAAGGACCGGACTAGGGTAACGCCGCCATCTGGAAAGATCGACAATCCCCCACGTCGCCGCGACGTAGAGGCCGATTTGCGGCAAATAAGTGTAGCGATCGGCATGCGATTGTCCGCCGACCTGCACTAATCCGATAACGGGCAAAAGCATGATCAAATACCAAGCCCATCCCACGATAAGATAAGGGCTGCGTTTTCTGCCCACGAAAATGCACAGCGAAATCGCTGTCAATAATGCCGCCGAGCCAGCCACTTCCCAAATCGGCAGTCTTCCAGGATGGCTATAGCCCAGCGCGAGATTGGCCGGCCAAATCATTTGCCAGATGTAGATAAGATAGACTGAGAGCGCGTTGGTGAATCGCCATGAGAGTGGTAATACCTCGAGCCGGACTAATCCTATTCCTTCATTTTGGACAATCAGGGTGACAACGGCGGATGCGATCGACAAAACAGCGAGCGGAACTTTCTCGAGGACGAGCTTTACGGCGTTCGATTGCTCGAATCGATTCAGCGGCCAGTAATCGAGCAGCAAAAGGACGATCGGCAGCGTCACCAGCATCGGCTTCGACATCAAACCGCCGGCGAACAAGATCGACATCACCAGATAGCGCCAGATGTTAGGTTTTCGCGTGTAACGGAAATAGGCGAGCAGCGTCAGCATAAAAAACAAACCGCTCAGGACGTCTTTGCGCTCTGAAATCCACGCCACCGATTCGACGTGCAGCGGATGAATTGCAAAAATCGCAGCCACGAATGCGCTGCTCCAAAGAGTGGCAATCCCGCCTCCATTGCGCGTCATCTGCTCGAGCAAAAGAAAAAGCAAAACCGCGCTCGCGCTGTGCAACAGAACATTCACAAAATGATGCGCACCGGGCTTCAAAGCGAAAAGCTGGCAATCGAGCATATGGGACATTGTCGTGAGGGGGTGCCAGTTCTGGGAATGAACATGCGTGAACGCCCAAGCAACGCTGTGCCAGTTTAATCCCGAGCGGATGTTTTCGTTTTCACTGACGTAAGCAGGATCGTCGTAGTTGACGAACTCGTGGCCGAGCGTTTGTGCAAAAACCGCAAATGTGACGGCGACCAGCGCGATAGAAATCGCGAATTTCAAAACGAATTGGGCGCGCACAGTTTCGTAATTGTGCGCCGAGGCGCGCGCGCAAACAAGTTGTCGATCTTACACGTTTCCAACGCTAAAAGTAACGGCGTGTTCACCGGATTGATCGAAGAAGTTGGTCGCGTGCTTTGGATTCGGATGACCGATCGCGGCACTCAACTGCGGCTGATGGCGCCAAAGCTCGCGCCCGCCGTTGCTGTCGGCGACAGCGTCGCGGTGAACGGTTGTTGTTTGACGGTCAGCGGGCATCGCGGCGAGCAACTCACGTTCGACGTTCTGGAGGAAACGCTCGATCGCACAAATCTAAAACAACTCCGGCGGGACAGTCCGGTAAATCTCGAGCGCGCGCTCGCTGCCGGTGCGCCGTTGGGCGGCCACTTTGTCCAGGGTCACATCGATTGTAGCGCGAAGGTCATTTCATTTGACCGGACCGGAGAAGATTATCGGCTCGAGGTAGATCTGCCGACCGACTTCGCCCATTACGCGGCCTACAAAGGTTCCGTCGCCATCAATGGCATCAGTCTGACGATCGCGGAGCTTTTAGAGAAAAGTTTCGCCGCGTGGATCATTCCGCACACGAAACGCCGCACCAACATCGACAATATCGGAGCAGGCGACTTGGTGAACGTCGAGTTCGACATTCTGGCCAAGTACGTCGAGCGGGTGCTGGCACGTTACGCACCGCACGATTGACGGTTCGCTCGACGAGAAAATTGCGCCCTCTATATATAAGTACCCTTCAGCAGCCCTCATTGCCGCACGAGTCGCCTTCGAGCGCACCGCTCACAATGACAACACGCCAACGGTCAAGAAAATGACGCCGCAAATCGTAGGTGTCATCACTTCGCCGGCCGATCTCCGGTTCGCCATTGCGATGCCCGAGCCGCCGCACCTTTTTGAGCTTCGACTCGATCACCTCTGCACAATCATCGATCAGCTGAAACGCAAGATCCACAAGTTGCGCGCGCCAATCATCATCACCGTGCGCGATCCGCGGGAAGGCGGCGCCAATAATCTCTCCCGGAAGGAGCGCCAGGAGTTGCTCCTGCGTTTTCTTGCTCGCGCCAAATATGTCGATGTCGAGTTGCGTTCGGCGCGCGCGTTCAAAACCTTGCTCGCCAGCGCCCGAAAACAAAATGTTCGCCGGATTCTTTCATTCCATGATTTCAAGTCGACACCATCGCCGCGCGGCTTGCGTGCCAAGGCAGCGTTAGCGAAAGTGGAAGGCGCGGACATTTTCAAAATCGCAACGCGAACCGACACGTCCGCACAGCTCGCTCGACTAATTGACTTCGTGACGGATAAAGATGTCGATCTTCCGGTGAGCGCGATGGGCATCGGTAGGCTCGGCGCGATCTCTCGGCTTTTGCTCGCCCGGTGCGGTTCTGTCCTCAATTACGCCGCGCTTCACCACTCACAAATTGAAGGACAATTGCCAATCGAACTGTTGCGTTCCGCGCTGCGGCGTTGAAAATTGTTCCAGACGTTGGTGCACTCCTTTCATTCAAATAACAAGTGCGCCAACTTTACGGCGCGGGAGCCGCTGAGCGGCAGCGAATGCGGCTAGGGAAGCCGGGCACCCGAGATTAGTAGCCGCCGCAAACAGCTCGCGGGCACCATCGTGTGCTGGTATAGATTTAAAACCCTCGCGCAACTCCATTCAAAGACGGATATTAATCCAGGGACGGAAATCGAAAGTGAAAAATGGGTCGGTAGATTTACCCAATGAAGTGCCGGTGATGCCGTTGCCGGGCGCAGTGCTGTTTCCGCACGCATTGCTGCCGCTTTACATTTTCGAAACCCGCTACCGCGAGATGCTCGAACACGCGCTCCAACGCGATCGCATGTTTAGCGTGACGCTGATCAAACCGAGTTGTCCGGAATGGCGCGCGCCCGAAGACTTTTTCCATTTCGCCACCATCGGTCTCATCCGGGCCTGCGTCGATCGCGGCGACGGCACTTCAAATCTCGTTCTCCAAGGTTTGCATCGCGTGCGCTTCGCCAGTTTCCAACAAGAGACGCCGTTCCCGATTGCCAGGATCGACATCGTCGAATCGACCAAGACTGCGACCGTCGAAAGCGAAGCGCTCGGCGAAAAAATTCTCGAGCTTTATCGGAAACTGAAACGCGCCGAGCGCCAGCTCCCGCCCAAAGTCGATCGCTACCTTGCTCAGCTCGGCGATCTTGAAATGCTTGCCGACCTGGTTGCTTCAACGTTCGTTGACGACCCGCTCCGGCGACAG
>Ga0137388_10003230_pt1 | contig 10488 bp, 7 predicted proteins | sample 15con2h14AmetaG_FD_104644 | JGI IMG/M metagenome (GOLD analysis project Ga0137388, IMG submission 104644) | Vadose zone soil microbial communities from Angelo Coast Range Reserve, California, USA - 15con2h1.4A metaG | ecosystem: Environmental > Terrestrial > Soil > Vadose zone > Saprolite...
CCGCCGGGCCCGATCGGCATGTACTTCTGCGGCCCGACCGTGTACCAGCGCATCCACATCGGCAATGCCCGCCCCTTCGTCCTGTCGATGTGGCTCCGGCGGTGGCTCGAGCTCCGCGGCTACACCGTGACGCTCGCGGAGAACGTCACCGACATCAACGACAAGATCTACGAAGCCGCGAGGCAGCTCGGGATCGGCAGCGCCGAGCTCGCCCGCCAGGCCACCGGCTGGTACGTCGAGGACACCGACCGCCTCGGCCTCGGCCGTCCCGATGTCGAGCCGCTCGCCTCCGAGGCCGTCGGGGACATCGTCGCGCTCACCCGGGAGCTCATCTCCCGCGGGCTCGCCTACGAATCGGGGGGCGACGTGTACTTCCGCGTGGCGCGCTTCGGCGACTACGGTCGGCTCTCGGGCGCGCGCCCGGAGGACATGGCGGCGCAAGAGCCCGGACCGCTCAAGGAGGATCCGCGGGACTTCGCGCTGTGGAAGGGCGGGAAGCCGCACGAGGACACCGGGTGGGATTCGCCCTGGGGGCGCGGGCGGCCGGGATGGCACATCGAGTGCTCGGCGATGGCGGAAAAGCACCTGGGCGTGGGGTTCGACATCCACGGCGGCGGGCTCGATCTGCGCTTCCCCCATCACGAAAACGAGCTCGCCCAGTCGCGCGGCGCCGGGCGCCCGTTCGCCCGCACCTGGATGCACAACGGCATGATCGAGCTCGGCGCCGAGAAGATGTCGAAGTCCATCGGCAATATCGTCTCGCTCCGCGAGGCGCTCGACCGATGGGGGCGCGAGGCCGTCCTCGTCTTCTTCCTCGGCGGGCACTACCGGAGCGCGCTTCAGTACTCCGACGTCACCATGCAGGCGGCGCGCGCCCAGGCCGACGACTTCCGCCAGGCCTTCCGCGTGGCCGCGGCGCGGCCGAGCGATCTCACCTGGAACCGCTTCGCCGACGCGCTCGACGACGACTTCGACACGCCCCGGGCCCTCGCGGTTCTCCACGGCTGGCGCGCCGCCGGTCAGCTCGATCTTCTCGCGCGCGGCCTGGGCGTGTTCGGGCTCGCGATCGACACGGCGGGTGCCGTCGCCCCCCCCGCCGCGCTCCGCCTCGTCGAGGCGCGTCGGGCGGCCCGGGCCCGCCGGGACTACGCCGAGGCCGATCGCCTTCGGGCCGAGATCGAGCAGCTCGGCTGGGAACTGCAGGACGGCGCGGACGGCTTCCGCCTCATTCCGAAAGTTCGGCCCTGATTGCGGGTTGACCCTCCGCCGGGCTAGCATGCTGGCCCGGGAGGGCGCGCGGCCATGCGAACGGTGATCGAGGGCGGGTGGGTGGTGGCGTGGAACGGGCGGAGCCACGAGGTCCACGAGCAGGGCAGCGTGGTGTTCGAAGGCGACCGGGTCGTGCACGCGGGGCCGGCGTGGACGGGCCCGGCGGACGCGCGCCTCTCGGCGCGCGGCAAGCTGGTCTCCCCCGGGTTCATCAATACCCACGTGCACACCGCGGGCGGTGGCGGCGACTACCTCCTGCTCGACATGGCCAAGAACGACTACCGGACCGCGAACTACATGGCCTTCGCGGCGCCGCTCAAGGGCAAGATGACGCCGCCTCCCGCGGAGCCCACCGCGGCGCTCCGCGCCTTCACCTTCCTGCACGCGTTGAAGAACGGGACCACCACCGTCATCGACGTGGGCGGCCTGCGCGGCGACTGGGAGGGCTACGCGCGCCTGGTGGACGATCTCGGGGTCCGGGTCTACGGGGGCCCTCCGTTCCGCGACCGCGACACCTACACGGACGCGCAGGGCCGCCTCTACTACGACGAGGACGCGGCGGTTGGCCGGTCGCGCCTGCAGGAGGCGGTGGACTTTGCGCGCAAGTTCGACGGCGCCGCCGGGGGCCGCCTGCGCGCCCTCTTCAACGCGGCCCAGGTCGAGACGTGCAGCGAGCCGCTGCTCCGGGCCGGCAAGGACGCGGCGCGCGCGCAGGGCGCGCCCATCCACACCCACGCGGGCGGCAACCTCGTCGAGTTCCAGCGCATCATGGACGAGTACCGCAAGACGCCGATCCGGTTCCTGGCCGACATCGGCTTCCTCGACGAGCGCACCCTGCTCGGGCACGCCGTCTTCACCACCGCGCACGAGTGGACCCGCTATCCGTTCGGCGACGACCTGCGCGTGCTGGCCGAGCGGGGCTCGACGGTGGGCCACTGCCCGTACAAGTACGCGAAGATGGCGATGACGCTCCACTCCTTCCAGCGCTACGTGGACGCGGGCGTGACGCTGGCGCTCGGCACCGACACCTATCCGCTCGACATCGTGTCGGAGCTCCGCTGGGCGTCCATCCTGGCCAAGGTCACCGACGCCAACTACCAGGCCGGTCTCGCCCGCGACGTCTTCAACGCGGCCACCGTCGGCGGCTGCCGCTTCCTGGGGCGCGAGGACCTGGGGCGCCTGGCCCCGGGCGCCAAGGCCGACATCCTGCTGATCAACCTGGACCACGTCGGCGGGCTGGTCTACGCGGACCCGATCAAGGCGCTGGTGGATGGGGCCTCCGGCCGCGACGTGGACACCGCCATCGTGGACGGCCAGGTGCTGGTGCAGGGCGGGCGAGCCACGCGCGTGGACGAGGACGCGGTCCACGCGAAGGCGCGCGAGGCCACCCAGCACTACTGGAGCCGGGTGCCCGCGTGGCGCTGGGACGGCGCCGGCGTGGACCAGATCATCCCGCCCGCCTTTCCCATCCACCGGGCGGGGCGCGCATGAGTGAGGATCCGCGCGCGATGAGCCCCACCGGCACGATGACCAAGCGGCAGCGGGTGACCGCGGCGCTCCGCGGCCAGGCGGTGGACCGGGTCCCGCTCGCGTTCTGGCTCCACAACTTCACATCCGAGAACTCGGCGAAGGGACTGGCCGACGAGACGATCCGGCTCGCGCGCACCTTCGACTGGGACTTCCTCAAGCCCCAGTCGCGCGCCCAGTGCTTCGCCGAGATGTGGGGGCTCACCTACGCCCCGTCCGGGGAGAAGGCCACGCCGTACACCGTCACGCACGCGCCGGTGGCCTCGGCCGACGACCTCGCGCGGCTGCCCGCGGCCGATCCCCGGGAGGGCGCGCTCGGCGAGCAGCTCGAGGCCCTCCGGCTCATCCGCGCCGCGGTCGGCCCCGACGTGCCGATCATCTGGACGGTGTTCGCCCCGCCGATGATCCTGCCGATGCTGGCCCGCGGTGGCCGCGACCAGGCGATGCGCTTCCTTCGTGATGCCCCCCGCGAGACCGCGCGGGCCTTCGACGTGATGGCGGAGACGCTCGCCGAGTACGCGCGGCTCTGTCTAGCCGCGGGGGCCGACGGGCTCTTCTACGCCACCAACGTGGCGACGCGGGCGCTGATGAGCGCGGAGGAGTGCCGGCGCTGGCAGCGCCCGTGGGACCTGCGCATCCTGGCCGCGGTGGAGCGCGCCCCGTTCAACCTGCTCCACGTCTGCGGCGCGGGCATCCAGGTCGAGGAGTTCGCGGACTATCCGGTCACCGCGTGGAGCTTCGCCACGGTCGCCGGCAACTCGACCCTCGCGGAGGTGCGGGCGCGCACCGGCCGCGCGGTGGTGGGCGGGCTGCCCGCCAAGCCCGAGATCGCGGGCATGACGGAGGCCGAGCTCGTCGAGCGGGCGCGCGCGGCCACCCGCGAGATGGGCGGGGGCGGCTTCCTGCTCGGGCCCGATTGCTCGATCAATCCGGACACGCCGGAACGGCTGCTCCACGCCGTCGGCCAAGCGGTACGGCACAGCGCGGCATCGTAAGGGCTGGAAGGCCCCGTAACGCTGTGGTAGCATCCCCGCCACACTGACCGCACCGTCCTTCTTCCTCCCCAGGAGGTAGGCATGGACATCGCCAAGATTCGCAATGTCGCATTCGTCGGCCACGGCGGCGTGGGCAAGACCTCCCTGGTCGAGGCGATCCTGTTCGCATGCGGAGCGAGCACCCGGCTCGGCCGTGTCGACGACGGGACCACCACCACCGACTTCGATCCCGACGAGATCAAGCGCAAGATCTCGCTCAACACCGCGGTCGGCTTCGCCGATCACCAGGGCCACCGGCTCAACCTCATCGACACCCCCGGCTACGGCGACTTCGTGGCCGACGCGCGCGCGGGCCTGCGCGTGGCGGGGGCCGCGGTGGTGGTGGTGGACGCGGTGGCGGGCGTGCAGGTGCAGACCGAGAAGGTCTGGAAGTTCGCCAACGACTACGCGCTGCCGCGGGCGATCGTGGTGAACCGGCTCGACCGCGAGCGGGCCGACTTCCAGCGGACGCTCGAGTCGCTGCAGAAGCGGCTGAAGGGCCGGCTCGTCCCGCTGCAGCTCCCGATCGGGAGCGAGAGCGGCTTCCGCGGGGTGGTGGACCTGATCGCGATGCGGGCCCTCGTGCTCGCCGACGGCAAGATCAAGGAGGCCGACATCCCGGCCGAGCTCGTGGAGACCGCCACGTCCTACCGCGAGAAGCTGACCGAGGCCGCCGCCGAGACCGACGACGACCTCCTCGCCAAGTACCTGGAGGAAGGCTCGATCGGGGAGCCGGAGATGCTGGCCGCCCTGCGCAAGGCGATCACGTCCGGCGATCTCGTGCCGATCCTGGCCAGCTCGGCGACGCGCGCCATCGGGATCGGGCCGCTGCTCGACCTCATCGTGAAGGAGTTCCCGTCGCCCGCCGACGCGGCGGAGGTGGAGGGGACGGACCCGCGCACCAAGGCGGTGGCCAAGCGGGCCGCCGATCCCAAGGCGCCGCTCAGCGCGGTGGTGTTCAAGACGATCTCGGACCCGCACGTGGGCAAGCTCTCCGTCTTCCGGGTCTACTCGGGGACGCTGCGGTCCGACAGCCAGGTCTTCAACGCGAGTCGCGACAGCCGCGAGCGGATCGGCCACCTGGGGTGGCTCTCCGGCAAGACCCAGAAGCCGGTGGAGGCGCTTGGGCCGGGCGAGATCGGGGTGATCGCCAAGCTCAAGGACACCCTCACCGGCGACACGCTCTCCGACGAGGCGCATCCGATCGTGCTGCCCGGCATCTCCTTCCCGGAGCCCGCGATCTCCTTTGCGGTCCAGCCCAAGAGCCGGGGCGACGAGGACAAGATCTCGATCGCGCTCCATCGCATGGCCGAGGAGGACCCCACGCTGCACCACCACTACGACCCGGAGACCAAGCAGCTCCTCGTCTCGGGGATGGGACAGCTCCACGTCGAGGTCGTGGTCGAGCGGATGAAGCGGAAGTACAACGTGGATGTTTCATTGCTCCCGCCGCGCATTCCCTACCGGGAGACGGTCAAGGGCCGCGCGGAGGTGCAGGGCAAGTACAAGAAGCAGACGGGCGGGCGCGGCCAGTACGGCGACACCTGGATCCGCGTCGAGCCGCTCGCCCGCGGCGGCGGGTTCGAGTTCGTGGACGACATCTTCGGCGGCGCCATCCCGCGCAACTTCATCCCCTCGGTGGAGAAGGGCGTCCGCGAGTGCATGAAGCGCGGCATCCTCGCGGGTTACCCGGTGGTGGACCTCAAGGTCACGCTCTACGACGGCTCCTATCACGACGTCGACTCCTCGGACATGGCCTTCCAGATCGCGGCCTCGATGGGCCTGCAAAAGGGTTTCTTGGAGGCCAGGCCCTGCCTGCTCGAGCCGGTCATGAACGTGGAGGTCACCGCGCCCGCGGAGGGCGCGGGCGACGTCATCGGCGACCTCAACGGCCGCCGCGGCCGCATCGTGGGCATGGAGCCGGACGGCGACGTGGTGGCGGTGCGCGCCCAGGTGCCGATGTCCGAGATGCTCACGTACGAGTCGAGCCTGCGCTCGATGACCGGCGGGCGCGGGGGCTACTCGATGGAGTTCTCCCACTACGAGGAAGTGCCGAACCAGCAGGCCGAGAAGGTCGTCGCCGCCCACCGGGCCGAGAAAGAGAAGCAGCACTAGCGCCCGGAAGGCCCCAATTCTCTTGACAGGGCTGCCGTCGAATCGGTAGATTCACGTCGATCCCGGTCGAGAATCGAGCATTTCAGGCGGCAACAGGGAGGCGCAAGAACGATGAGCGTGGTCACGCGAAGGGCATTCCTCCGGTCCTCCGGGCTCGGCCTCGGCGTGCTGGCCGGCGCCGGCCTCGCCGGATGCGCCACCGCGATCAAGGGCGACTTCGCCCCCAAGAAGGGCCCGCGGGTCGTCGTCATCGGCGGCGGCTGGGGCGGGGCGACGGCGGCCAAGTACGTGCGCCTGCTCGACCCGAACATCGAGGTGGTCCTGATCGAGCCCAACCGGAAGTTCATCTCCTGCCCGTTCAGCAACCTGGTCCTGGCCGGCGTGCGCACGATCGACTCGCTCACCATGGGCTACGGCGGCCTGCGCAAGCACGGGGTGCGGATCATCCACGAGACCGCCACCGCCATCGAGCCCGATCAGAAGCGGGTGCGGCTCGGCGAGGGGTATCTGCAGTACGACCGCCTCGTGGTCTCCCCCGGCGTGGACTTCCAGTGGGAGCAGGTGGAGGGCCTCGCGCAGAACCAGGACAAGGTCCTGCACGCGTGGAAGGCGGGGCCGCAGACCGTGCAGCTCGCCCAGCAGTTAGCATCGATGCCCGACGGCGGTGTCTTCGTGCTGAGCATCCCGCTCGCGGCCTACCGGTGCCCGCCCGGCCCCTACGAGCGGACCTCGTTGGTGGCCTGGTACCTCAAGACCAACAAGCCCAAGTCCAAGCTGATCGTGCTGGACGCCAACCAGAACATCATCTCGAAGGCCGCGCTCTTCCGCGCGGCGTGGCAGGCCTATCCGAACATCGACTACCGGCCCGCGAGCCGCGTGATCGCGGTCGATCCCGGGAGCAAGGAAGTCCGCACCGAGTTCGACAAGATCCGCTACGACGTGGTCAACGTGATCCCGCCCCAGCGCGCGGGCGCCATCGCGGTGCAGGCGGACCTGGTCGGCGGCGACAAGCGCTGGTGCGAGGTCAACCACGTGACGTACGAGTCGGTGAAGCAGCCGGGCATCCACGTGATCGGCGACGCCACCATCGGCCTGCCCGTGCCCAAGTCGGGCAACGTGGCCAACGCGATGGGCAAGATCACCGCCGCCTCCGTGGTCAGCCTGATCAACGGCAAGCAGCCGCCCTCGCTCGCGCCCGGCAATACCTGCTATAGCTGGGTGAGCGACCGCGAGGCCATCGCGGTGGTGAACGCCTACCGGATCGAGAACGGCAAGGTCGTGCAGATCGAGCAGAAGCTCACGCCGGCCCAGAGCCCGCTGGTGGCCGAGCGGGCCGTCGGCTGGACCCAGTCCATCTGGGCGGACATCCTGGCATGAGCGCCATGCGCCTGGCTATGCGTCTGGCTATGCGTCTGATCATGCGTCTGGCTATGCGTCTCACGCCACCTGGGATCGCCCTCGCCGCCGCGCTCGCCCTGGGCGCGCTGACCGGGAGCGCCGCCCACGCCGCGGGCCCGCTCGACGAGCGCGGCGCGCTCCAGTCCGTCACCTGCACGGCCTGCCACGGGCAGGCGGGCAATAGCCGCTCGGGCGCGATGCCGATCATCGCCGGCCAGGACGCGGCCTACCTGAAGAAGCAGATCGCGGACTACGCGGCGGGCAAGCGGCTCTCGGCCGAGATGGAGCCCTACGCCAAGCAGGTGCTGAACCTGGGCGTGGACGACGTCGCGGCCTACTTCGCCTCCCGCCGGCGCGAGCCCACGCCGATCCAGGCGCCCGCCGACGCGGTGGCCCGTGGGCGCAGCGCGGCGGCCCAGTGCGCGGCCTGTCACGGCCCGCAGGGACAGGGCGACGTGGCCAAGCTGATCCCGAGCCTGGCCGGCCAGGCGCCCGGCTACCTGCGCGAGCAGATGCTGCTGTTCAAGCAGGATCGGCGCAGTCCGGGCGACCCGGCGCTGACCGCGCTCAAGGCGCTGATGAAGACCATCCCGGACGAGACGTTCGGGGATCTGGCCGCGTACTACTCGAGCCTCCGCTAAGCCGGCGCTCGAACGACGGCAGTCGCGCTATCATGGGGCCCTTCATGAGCCACCATGCCCTGCGGCAGGCGCGCGCGTGACGCCGACGCTGGAGATCGCACTCTTCGTCCTCGCCTTCTGCGGCGCCTTCGTCTCCGGTCTCGTCGGGGTGGGCGGCGCCGTCGTGATGATCCCGCTCCTCTACTACGTGCCGCCGCTCCTGGGCGCGGGCGAGCTGCCGATCAAGGTGGTGGCGGGGCTCAGCATGACCCAGGTGCTCGCGGCCGCGGTGGTGGGCACGTGGAGTCACGGGCGGCACGCGCTGGTGCACCGCGGCCTCGCCCTGACCGGCGGCCCCGCGATGGCGGTGGGGTCCCTGCTGGGCGCGCTCCTCTCCTCCCGCGTGTCCGGGCGCGCGCTCCTCGCCATCTTCGCCCTCATGACCACGATCGCCCTGCCGCTCATGTTCATCTCGTCCGCCGACCCGCCGGGCGGCGAGGACCGGTCCACCGTCGCCTTCAACCGCGCGACCGTGATCGCCCTCTGCGGGTCCATCGGCGTCGTGGCGGGCCTCATCGGGGCGGGCGGCGCGTTTCTCCTGGTGCCGGTGCTGGTGGGCGTGCTGCGCGTCCCCATGCGGCTCAGCATCGGCACCTCGCTCGCCATGGTGGGCATCTCCGCGGTGGCCGGCTTCCTGGGCAAGGCGCTCACCGGCCAGGTCCCGCTCTGGCCCGCGCTGACCGTGGTGCTGGGCTCGCTCACCGGCGCGCCGCTGGGCGGGCGGGTGAGCCGGCGGGTGCCGGTGCCGGTCCTGCGCGGCGTGCTCGCGGGGATCATCATGCTGGTCATGCTCCGCGTCTGGTACGACGTGAGCACGCAATAGCTTGGCGAGGTGAGGGCCGGCCTCCGGCACGAGACGAGCGATTCGAACAGATGAGGGCGATAGAGGAAAGGGAACGGAGACTTCGGTGCGCTACGGCTTCGTGATCGACCAGCGGAAGTGCATCGGCTGCCACGCCTGCACGGTGGCCTGCAAGGAGGAGAACCAGGTCCCCCTGGGCGTCAACCGCACCTGGGTGAAGTACATCGAGAAGGGCGTGTTCCCGGACACGCGGCGTTACTTCACGGTGATGCGCTGCAATCACTGCGACAACGCGCCCTGCGTGACGATCTGTCCGACGGTGGCGCTCTACCGCCGGCCGGACGGCATCGTGGACTTCGACGGCGCGCGGTGCATCGGCTGCAAGTCGTGCATGCAGGCCTGCCCCTACGACGCGCTCTACATCGATCCCGAGACGAACACCGCGGCCAAGTGCCACTACTGTGCCCATCGCGTGGAGTCCGGCCTCGAGCCGGCCTGCGTCGTGGTCTGCCCGGTCCAGGCCATCGTACCCGGCGACCTCGACGACCCCGGCAGCACCATCGCGCGGCTCGTCGCCTCCCAGCCGACCCAGGTCCGCAAGCCGGAGCAGGGGACGCGGCCGAAGCTCTTCTACGTGGGCGCGGAGGCCGCCGCGCTCACCCCCGAGCTGCAGGAGCGGCGCGGGGGCTACCAATTCTCGCAGATCGGCCGCATCCCTAACCCGGGCCAGCCCAACCGCGTCCTCGCGCAGCCGGCCGCGGTCACGGGCGCGACCGACGGAATGGATTTGCTGGCTCTGGCGCGTACCGTCTACGATGTCGCGCATCCCGAGCGGCCGTGGGGGTGGAAGGTGGCCGCGTACCTCTGGACCAAGTCCATCGCGGCGGGCGCCTTCCTGGTCGCCGCGCTCGGCATCGGCGCCGGCTTCTTGACCGCGGACGCGCTGACCGGCCTCGCGGTGCCCGCGATCGGCCTGGCCTTCCTGCTGCTGACCACGCTGCTCCTCGTCTTCGATCTCAAGCGTCCGGACCGCTTCCTCTACCTCGTCTTTAAGCCCAATCCGCGCTCGTGGCTCGTGCTGGGCGGCGTCATCCTCTTTGCGGCTGGGGTGCTGGGGACATTGTGGCTGCTGGCCGGCCTCGTCGGCAGTCTCGTCGCGCTGCATCTCCTGGCCTGGCCCACGGCCGCGGTGGCGGCGGCGACCGCCGGCTACAGCGCCTTCCTCTTCGGCCAGGCCGAGGGGCGCGACTTCTGGCAGAGCCCGCTGGTCGTGCCGCATCTGCTGGTGGCCGCGCTCGTCGGCGGCTCGGCCAGCCTGCTGCTCGCCGCGCGCGCGGTCGGCAGCGCGTCGTTCATCGTGGGCGGCCTGGGGCTCGTGCTCTGGGCCTCGCTGCTGGTGAGCGCACTCGTGCTGGCGGCCGAGCTCTTCGGCCCCCACGGCGCGGAGGACGCGCGGCGGGCGGCGCGGCTGCTCACCCACGGGTCCCTGCGCGCGCCGCTCTGGGGCGGCGTGGCGGCCGCGGGCATCGCGCTGCCGCTCGTGCTGCTGCTGAGCACGTCGGTGCCCTTCGCATCCGAGCTGGCCGCGGTGCTGGCGCTGGCCGGACTCTGGCTATGGGAGGAGCTCTGGATCCGCGCGGGCCAGATGCTCCCGCTCAGCTAA